>JAAIGE0100160803.1_pt1 | contig 14787 bp, 11 predicted proteins | sample 6487951 | NCBI WGS metagenome assembly JAAIGE01 (sample SAMN13974128, study PRJNA590717) | phyllosphere metagenome | biome: tomato field; feature: multiple bacterial spot infested tomato fields; material: tomato leaves; isolation source: leaves from tomato fields | host: Solanum lycopersicum ... | reverse complement strand
GCTGGCGGCGCCGGCCACCATGTTCCGGTGCGACAGCACCACGCCCTTGGGGGCGCCGGTGCTGCCCGAGGTGTACAGGATGGCCGCCATGTCGGTGTCGATGCGGCGGTGCGGCGTGAACGATGCCGCAGTCGCGGGCTGCGGCCAGTGCAGCAGCGCCAGGCCCTGGGCGAGCGGCGCCGGCCGGGCGCCGTCGGTCAGCAGCAGCGCGCGCAGGTCGGGGCAGCCGGCCAGGCTGGCGGCCAGCTGGGCCTGGCGCTCGGGCGTCGTCACCAGCAGGCGCACATTGCAGTCGGCCAGGATATAGGCCACCTGCTCGGGTTTCAGCAAGGGATTGACCGGCACGAACACGCAGCCGGCGGCGGCCGCGCCGAACATGGCCACCACGTTCTCGATGCGCTTTTCCATGTACACCGCGACCCGCTCGCCCGGCTGCATGCCCTGGGCCAGGAACAGGGCCGCCGCCGCGCTTACCTGGTCGGCCAGTTCGCGGTAGGTGCAGCGCGCCGCGCCGTAGGCCAGGGCCGCGGCGTCGGGGGTGCGCGCCGCGCTGTCGAAGATGCTGTCGTGGATCAGGTGGTTCATTGCATAGTGGGTCCGGTGGCCGCATCGCGCGAAATGGCGCGGCGCATCCGCCACGCAGCTGCCATCTTACCAGTTCGGGCCATGCAACAAGGGAATGCATGCCTTTTCGACATCACTTCACGAGCGCGCGCACGGCGGCGGGTGCGCGGAAACGGCAGGTCAGCATGTTATATTTAAATCATGCCTAGAATAAACACATCCGTAGCGCCAGCATGACCCCTACCCGCGATCGCCGAGCCATTCCCTCCGTTCCGGTGCTTTCGTCCGACACGTTCACTGGCCGGGGCCACACCCTGCCGGCACTGGACGACGCGCCCGCGGTGCAGCCGGTCACGAGCGGCCGGATCGCGATCGGCATGGCGCTGCGCGCGCTCGGCGTCGGCCCGGGCGACCGGGTGCTGGTGCCGGCTTATCACAGCCCCTCGATGATTCCGCCCGTGCACTGGCGCGGGGCCGAGGCGGTGTTCTATCGTGTCCATCCCGACACCACGGCCGACCTCGACGACGTGGCGAGTAAACTGGGGCCCGGCGTGAAGGCCGTCATGGCCACCCATTTCTTCGGCTTCCCGCAAGACCTGCGCGCCCTGCGCGCGCTGTGCGACGCTCACGGCGCCGCCCTGATCGAGGATTGCGCCCACTGCTACTTCGGCGAGCGCGACGGCGTCGCGGTCGGCGCCAGCGGCGACTATGCAATCGGCAGCAGCATGAAATTCTTCCCCGTCTTCGAAGGCGGCTGCCTGGTCTCGCATCGGCACGCGCTGCCGTCGGACCTGCACGGCGGCGGCCGTGGCTTCGAAGCCAAGGCCGCGCTCGGCGCGCTCGAGGCCAGCTTCGGCCACGGTCGCCTGCCCATGCTGCAAGCCGCGCTGGCCCTGCCGCTGCGCCTGAAGACCATGCTGTGGAATCGGGTCAAGGCGCGCAGGGAGGCGCACAGCAAGACAAGCGCCGGCCCGGCCCCGGCGCTGGCCCCGTCCTCGTCGGACAGCAGCTTCGATTTCGATCCGCGCTGGGTCGACCGCCGCTCGTCATGGTTTTCGCGCAGCGTCCTGCGGCGCGCCGGGCGCGCGCGCCTGGTCGACGCACGGCGCCGCAACTACCTGGAACTGATGCGCGCGCTGGCCGGCGCGCCTGGCTGGCAGCCGCTGTTCGCGGCGCTGCCCGCCGGCGCCTGCCCCTGGGTGTTCCCGCTGCTGGCCGAGCATCCGGAAGCGCTGTTCGAACGCCTGCGCGCCGCCGGCGTGCCGATGGTGCGCTTCGGCGCCAGCCTGTGGCCCGGGGTCGACGCCGGCGTGTGCGCCAACAGCGTGGCGCTCGGCCGGCGCCTGTTCGGCCTGCCGGTGCACCAGGAATTGCGCGATGACGAACGCGCCTGGCTGGCCGCCACCGTGCGCCGCGCGCTGGAAGGCGCGGGGGAAGCGGCGGGAGCGGCGGCATGAACTGGCGCGTGGTCCCGGCCGCCGACCTGCTCACCCGGCCCGAGCACCTGGAGCGCTGGCGCCGCCTGCACCGGGACAGCGCCGGCTCGCCGCTGCTGGCGCCCGAGTTCGCGGTCGCCGCGCTGTCCGTGTTCGGCAGCGGCCGCGAGCGGCTGGCCTGGCATGAGCGCGATGGCGAGACCGACATCATGACGATCCTGGCGCCGTCGCGCGGCGGCGCCTGGAACACCTTCCAGCCTTCGCAGGCGCCGGTCGGCCTGTGGCTGCAGCGCGACGCGCAGGCGCCCGCGGTGCTGCCCGAGCTGCTGCGCCAGCTTCCCGGCGCCGCCCTGATGCTCGGCGTCACCCAATGCGACCCGATGCTGATGCCCCGTCCCGCCGACGCGGCCGACGGCGGCCTGCGCACCCTGGACTATATCGAGACCGCCCGCGTCACCCTGCCGGCCAGCTTCGACGACTACTGGAACACGCGCGGCAAGAACCTGCGCGGCAACCTGCGCAAGCAGCGCAAGCGCCTGCAGGACGACGGCGTGCCGACCCGGCTCCAGGCCAGCCGCGCGGCGCACGAGATGGCGGCCGCGGTCGAGGACTACGGGCGCCTGGAAAGCGCCGGCTGGAAGGCGAAGGACGGCACCGCCGTCGCCGCCGGCAACGACCAGGGCCGCTTCTACCGCGCCATGCTGGAAGCCTTCGCCGCCATGGACGCGGCCTGCGTCTATCGCTACTTCATCGGCGAGCGGCTGGCGGCGATGGACTTGTGCGTCGAGGGCGGCGACTGCATCGTCGTGCTCAAGACGGCGTACGACGAGAGCATCGGCAACGGCCTGTCACCGGCGCTCCTGATGCGCGAGGAAGCCACGCGCGACATCATCGCGTCGCGCCGCTTCGAGCGCATCGAATTCTATGGCCGGGTGATGGAGTGGCACCTGCGCTGGACCGACGAGGTGCGCACCATGTACCACCTGAACGCCTATCGCTGGCCCTGGCTGGGCCGGCTGCACGCGCGCGCCGCCGGGCGCTGACCCGGCCCGCCGTCAGCGCACCGTTTCGAGCGCGCGCGTCACGCTCACGGCTTGCGGCGCCAGCGCTGCGCCGACCTGCGACAAGGCCATGAACTGGCCTCCGATCTCGTCGCGGAACCAGGCGCAGTAATCGTGGATCGAAGAGATCAGGCGTTCGCGGTCGGCCGCGTCGCGCACGTAAGGCGTGTGCCCCGGCACCAGCGAAGGGCTGTGGTAAGTGAGCGAAAACACTTCGCAGCCGCCGGCGCGCAGCGCGCGCGTCAGGCGCCGCATCTCGTCGCCGCTGGCGACTTCGGGACTCAGGCGGATGCGCTCGAGCGCCCGGGTGCGCGCCAGCACGCCCCCCATGCGCAGCGCGCGTCCCGCCGGGCTGCGCGCCAGGTCGAACAGGCGCGATCCCATGCCGCGCAGCCAGCCGGCGTAGCCGGTGGTCACCGGCAGCTCGAGCAGGCGTCGTCCGCCGGCCTCGAACCAGTAGGGATGCTCGTCGAAGGCGCGAAAATCCGGGGCGCCGTCTTCCTCGAAACGGGTGTAGGGCACCACGCTGGCGTCGATCTCGTAGCCCAGCGCTGCCGCCGCCTCGGCGCTATGCGGCCCCAGGCCGTAGCGGCCGGCCTTGAAGGCGGTCGGGGCGCGGCCGAAGGCGTCGCCGATGGCGTTGGTGAGCATGCGCAGCTTGGCCAGTTCGAGCTCGCGCGGCAGATTGCCGGCGTAGGAATTGAAGCGCGTGACCTGTTCTTCATATGGCGGCGAGACCCATGGGTGCAGCTGGGTGCCGATGTCGCAGCGTCCTTCCTGCATCAGGCGGCGCAGGGTCGCGACGGCCTGCGGGGCGGTGGCCACCGGCCAGTCGACCATATATGCCGGCACGATCCCGAAACGGTCGAACACGCGCTCGTGCATCAGGGGCTGGGCCGCGACCGAGGCGGTATCGACGCTGGCGCGGTCGAATGGCCGGTCCCAGGCGAATTCTTCCTCGGTATCGACGATCACGATCAGGACCGGCGGTCGCCCGGCCGCCAGCCTGGCCGCTACATGGTTGGTTGTGCTTAGCATTGCATCATTTCCGCGAAGCCCGAGTGCGCCACATGGGCGCAGCACAACGGCCGGCACTGTGTCCTTGAATAACAGGGACTGGCCATGTCGCCAGTCCATTGATGTTGTCATCCTATCACAGCCAGGAATGATTCGATGTCAACTTCGCAATTGTGCAAACAACCTGCACTTCCTAAATTCGATAAATATGAAACCAAGTATAGAAGAAAAGTGATGCTGGAAGGCACAAAAACGAAATTCGCAGACCAATAAATGTATTAAAACCAAGAGACTTGTAGCTTTTTCACGGTTTTTAGCAAAAATACGCTTGACTTTGTTCGCGTCAATACTTTCAAAAGCGCTATTTTCGTTGTTTTTGCGCAGAAAATCGGCAAAATCTGTTCAGAATTGGCCCACGGAAATTTTTAACGCGGTAAAGTTCAGTTCCACACGGAAATTAAATTTCTTTTGCGAACTTTTCTTTTTACCCAAATGAACTCTGACCAGATGCTCCCGAGCCGCGCGGACCGTGGCAATGTGCGAACCTCCCAGCCGGTCCGCCTGCCTGCGCGTTGCGCCTCGATCCTCGCCACCGTACTGAGCGCCGCCCTGCTGAGCGCCTGCGGCGGCGGTGGCGGCGAAGATCTCGCGTCCGAGACCGTTTCGTACACCGACTCCGGCACGTCGCTGGCCAAGGCCACCGTCGTGGCCCCGCGTCCGGCCACTCCAACCGTGCTGACCCCGGTGACCGGCAACACCCCGGCCGCGATCGTCGCCGGCGCCACCATCACCGATTTCGAGATCCAGAACCTGGGCGCGGCCCAGACCAATGTGCCGTTCACCTTCGGCCAGGTGATCGCGGCTGGCCAGATGGCCAAGACCGAAGGCCTGGCGGCGCGCCTGTCGAACGGCACCCTCATGCGCCTGCAGGCCGACGTCAAGGCCACCCATGCCGACGGCTCGGTGCGTCACCTGGTCGTGTCCGGCATCCTGCCAAGCCTGGCCGCCGGCCAGATCGAGAAGATCCAGCTGGTCAAGTCGACCCCGTCGGAGAAAAGCGCCGTCACCCTGCAGGACCTGGCCGCCAGCGGCCTGACCAGCGACGTGCAGGTGACCTACGAGGGCGTGCAATACAGCGCCTCGCTCGCCACCGCGCTGGCCGCACCGAAGCCGGTCAGCTGGCTGTCGGGCGCCGTCGTCAACGAATGGATCGTCACCGCGCCGCTCAAGAGCGCCGCCGGCGTGGTGCATCCGCGCTTCACCGCCAGCTTCGCCGTGCGCTGGTATCCGGGCCTGAAGCAGGCGCGGGTCGATGCGATCGTCGAGAACACCATGACGTTCAAGGCTTCGCACAATATGAAGTATGACGTCAACGTGAACGTCGCCGGCCGCTCGATCTACGCCAAGGCCGGCCTGATGCACATGCACCATACCCGCTGGCACCAAAGCGCCTGGTGGGACGGCGCGCGCACCCCGGACATCCACGTGCGTCCGAACGTCGCCTACCTGATCGCCTCGAAAGCGGTGTCGAACTACGACCAGAGCGTCAAGCCGACCGAAGCGATGCTGGCGACCATGGGCAATCAGCTCAACGCCGACAATACCGGCCCCATGAAGATCGGCCTGGTGGTCCCGGCCATGGGCGGCACCGGCGGCCGCCCCGACCTCGGTCCGCTGCCGATGTGGAGCGTGTCCTACCTGCTGTCGCTGGACATGCGCGCCCGCAACGCCATGATGGCGGTGGCCGACGGTTCGGGCAGCTGGTCGATCCACATGCGCGACGAGAAGACCGGTTTCCCGCTGCGCGTGGACAACGACGCCTACAAGAACACCTCGACCCACATGAACCTGGCCAACAAGGGCCCGCTGCCGGTGCCGCGCTGCGCCAACAACGACAAGAAGCTGTGCGGCTCGCCGTACACCCACGATACCGCCCACCAGCCGTCGATGGCCTACCTGCCCTACCTGCTGACCGGCGACTATTATTACCTGGAAGAGCTGCTGTTCTGGGCCGCCAGCAATCCGCTGGAAACCGATGCGGCGAACTCGGGCTACGGCCAGGGCCTGGTGCGCTGGCAGCAGGTGCGCGGCCAGGCCTGGTCGCTGCGCACGCTGGGCCATGCCGCCTACATCACGCCGGACGCCCATACGCTGAAGGACTATTTCGTCAAGCAGCTCGACAACAACCTGAAGTTCTACCACGCGACCTACGTCACCGGCAATCCGAACCAGCTGGGCGTGTATGACGGTTCCGGCACCGGCTCGTTCAAGGTAGCGGCGTCGGCGCCGTGGCAGGACGACTTCCTGACCTGGAGCTTCGGTTACCTGGTCGAACTCGGCTTCGACAAGGCCCTGCCGATCCTCCAGTGGAAGGCGAAGTATCCGGTCAACCGCATGACCACGCCGGGCTTCTGCTGGATCCAGGCCTCGGCCTACCATATGGAGTTCCGCCCGAGCGCCACGGCGCCGCTGTTCAGCGACCTGGCCAGCATGCACCAGTATAACTTTGGCGGCGACACCATCCTGAACGAGAGCAAGAAGCTGAAGCACCCGAAAGGCCTGAAATACATCGACCAGCCTTGCGCCAGCAAGGAGCAGAGCGACTGGCTGCGCGCCGCCAGCAACGGCCACTGGTCGCCGGGCCGCATGTCGGGCTTCTCGGATTCGACGATGGGTTATCCGTCGAACATGCAGCCGGCGCTGGCGGTGGCGGCCAATTCGGGCATCGCCAACGCGGCCCAGGCCTGGACCGTCTTCAGCGGCCGCGCCGACAAGCCTGACTACAGCAAGGGCCCGCAGTGGGACATCGTCCCGCGCTGATCGCAGGCGGCATCCCGGCCGACCGCGCCTGAAAGCGCGTCGCCCGGGGTTCGGCAGGAGGCGCCGTCACCGCAAGGTGGCGGCGCTTTTTTCATGTGGCGCGCGCCAGGCGCGCAGCCGGCAGCGCAGGCTGCGCAGGCCCAGGCTGGCCAGCGCCAGCGGCGCCGGCGTCCTGCGCGCCGCAAGGGTCTCGAACAGCAGCGCGGCCCAGGCCCGGGTGCATTCCTCGGCCCGCACCTCTTCGCCGCGACGCAGCCCGTTCTCGACCATGGCCCGGTACAGCTGCGGCTCGGCCGCCAGGCGCGCCAGCGCCGCGCCTGCCTCCTGCGCCGACGCCACTTCGATGTAGTCAAGCGGCGAGCGCCGCAGTTCGCGGTAAGCCTGCTCGGGACCGAGGATGGCCGGCACCCCGGCCAGCCAGGCATTGATCAATTTGCTGGCCGGCTTCTTGGCATGCAGGTGGGACAGGTCCTTGCGCATCGCCAGCACCACGTCGGTGTCGTGGTAATCGTTCCAGCTGGTCTGGTAGGAGGCGGCATTGCCGCCCCAGGCCACCGCGTCGCAGCGCCATTCGATGCCCTGCCGCCGCAAGCCTTCCGCCCATTCGGGCGCGGCGAATTCGGGCGTCATCTCCCCCACCGTGCCCTTGAAGGCGACCGTCCGCACGGCGCTGCCGCGCAGCGCGTCGCGCGGCACCAGTCCTGGCTGCGGCCAGTGCTGGATGTGGAAGGCGGCGACGCCGTCGGCGCAGGCGCCGTTCTGCACGATCTCGACGTCGGCATGCGGCTGGCGCGGACGGTCGGCGCGCGCCGCCACGATCGTCAGCGCCGCGTTCCAGCGCCGGCGGCACAGCAGCACAGGCACATGGTCGGCGTGCGCCACCACCAGGCCGGACGCCGGCGCCTGCGCCGTGAGCACCACCGGGTAGCCGGCCCGCTTCAGGCGCAGATAGGTCTGGCCGACCCAGACCTGCACACCGGTGCTGAACAGTTTCCAGTCCCGGTCCGGGTCGGCATCCTGGAACAGGCTGACCTGCTGTGGATCGGGCATGAAAAATGTTACTCGTTCATTACTCAATGGCACTCCGTACGTGAATTTTTTGTAGAACCATGCTGGTCCCCGCGCACTGGATGCGCCTGAAGCGTGACGATAATGTTAAATGGCAAAAAATGCAGCACGGAACGCGTGCGGCCAGGAAATCAGCATATAATAATCGCGCGCTATTGCAAGAAAGGCAAGAATATCACATCAGCGCCCATCAATCAGGCACATGTGACGCGCGCCCGGATGCCGATACAGGAGTAAGTCAGGATGTCTTTAATACAGCGGATAGTTCAGCGCCTGAAACGGGATTATTTCCGTTCGCGGCACACGAAGGTGACCAGACAGGTCTTGTCGACCCCTCCGGTGGAGCGTGGCAAGCTGCCGTTCATGCTGCTGTCCATGGTCCATACCCGCGACGTTCTCGCGTATCTTGTCGCGCTCAAGTCCTTCGTCCGTTACGCTAACGCGGAGCGGGTCGTCGTGGTATGCGATCCCTCGATCACCGACGAGGACCGGGCCGTGCTGCGCCAGCATGTGCCGCACATCGAACTGCACCACGCCGACGAATTCGTCCATCCCGACATTCCGCGCGGCGGCGTGTGGGAAAGGCTGTACGCGATCTCGGGCTTCGTGCGCGAAACCTACGTGGTCCAGCTCGACGCCGATACCGTCACGGTCCAGCCGATCCCCGAAATCGTGGAAGGCGTGCGCAACGGCACCGGTTTCGTGCTGGCCGACCTGCCCGACACCCCGCTGCGGCAGCTGCCGGCGGTGCGCGAACATGCGCTGCGCGTGCTCAAGCCGGGCGCCCACATCCAGACCATTTCCGAGAGCGAGATGGTCAACGTCGGCCTGCCGCAGGACGCCCTGTACGTGCGCGGCTGCGCCGGGTTCACGGGCTTTCCGCGCTCGGAGACCATGCGCGACGCCATGCTCGATTTTTCGCGCCGCATGACCGCCAAGCTGGGCGAGGACTGGAAACGCTGGGGCACCGAGCAGGTGACCTCGAATTACCTCGTGGCCAACGCCCGCGGCACCCGTTCCCTGCCCTTCCCCAAGTACGGCACCCCCGATTGCGCCACCGCCGACACCGCCTTCCTGCACTTCATTGGCTCGATGCGCTTCATTAACGGCAAGTACGAAGCGACCTCGCGCGACGCGATCCGCTCGCTCGGCGCGGCGCCGGACGCCGCCGCTCCACTGGCGCAGTCGACCACGGCGCGCTGATACCCGGCCGAGCGCTTCGATGTCCGGCCCGTTCCTGTCTTCTGCGCCGCGCCTGCTCCGCCTGCTGGCGCTCGCGGCCATGCTGGGCGGCGCCGGCGCCATGGCCGATGCGGCTGCGGCGCAGGCGCTCCCCGAGGTGCGCATCCAGAACCTCGGCGGCGCGCAGTCCAGCGTCCCCTTCACGTTCGGCCAGGTCTTCGCACCGGGCGACCTGCGCAAGCAGGACCGCCTGGCCGCCCGCCTGGACGACGGCGCCCTGATTCCCCTGCAGGCCGATGTCAAGGCCACCCATGCCGACGGCTCGGTGCGCCACGCGGTCCTGTCCGGCGTCCTGCCGCGCCTCGGCGCGCGCGGCGCCGCCGCTATCGCCCTGGTGAAGGGCGATGCCCCGGCGCCGCGCGCCGCCGGCGGCGGCGTCGACAGCCTGCTCGCCGACGGCTTGGCTGCCGCCGTCACGATCAAACTCGACGGTGCCACCTATCGCGCCACGCTGGCCGATGCGGTGGCCGGCGCCAGGGGCGGCAGGAACGCCAGCCTGTGGCTCGACGGCCCGCTGGTCCGCGAATGGCGCGGCACGGCGCCGTTCAGGCGTCAAGCCGGCGCCGCCCATCCGCTGCTGGAAGCGCACTTCGCCGTGCGCTGGTATCCGGGCCTGGAAAGACAGGCACGGGTCGAGGTCGTGGTCGAGAACGCCAAAACCTTCCAGTCCGGCGCGCGCAACCTGGATTACGGCGTCGAAGTCGAGGTGGGCGGGCGCACGGTCTACACAAAAGACAAGCTGCGCCACTACCACCACGCGCGCTGGCGCCAGCTGGCCTGGTGGAACGCGGCGCGCGCCCCGGACCTGCAGGTGCGTCCCGACAGCGCCTACCTGATCGCTTCGCGCGCCGTGTCCAACTACGACCAGGGCATCGCGCCGAGCGAGCTCTCGCTGGTCAACCAGGTCAAGCGCCTGCCCGAGGAAAAGACCGGTCCGATGACCATCGGCCCCGTCAATCCCTACATGCCCTCCACCGGGGGCCGCAACGACATCGGGCCACTGCCCGCCTGGTCGGTGCAATACCTGCTGTCGGGCGACCCGCGCGCGTTCAGGACCATGGTCGCCGCCGCCGAGGGCTCCGGCAGCTGGTCGATCCACCTGCGCGACGAAAGGACCGGCTACCCGCTGCGCACCGACACCCCTGCCAACCGCGCCGTCTCGACCCACATGAACCTGGCGGACAAGGGCCCGCTGCCGGTGCCGCGCTGCGCCGGCAAGGGCCTGTGCGAAACCCCCTACAAGCACGACACGGCGCACCAGCCCTCGCTGGCCTACCTGCCCTACCTGCTCACCGGCGACTACTACTACCTGGAAGAACTGCAGTTCTGGGCCGCCAGCAATCCGCTGGAAACCGATCCGGTCAATTCCGGCCACGGCCAGGGCCTGGTGCGCTGGCAGCAGGTGCGCGGCCAGGCCTGGTCGCTGCGCACGCTGGGCCACGCCGCCTACATCACGCCCGACGCCCATCCGCTCAAGGACTATTTCGTCAAGCAGGTCGACAACAACCTCAAGTTCTACCACGCCACCTATGTCGTCGGGAATCCGAACCGGCTGGGCGTGTACGACGGTTCGGGCGCCGGCTCGTTCAAGGTCAAGGCGTCGGCGCCGTGGCAGGACGACTTCCTGACCTGGAGCTTCGGCTACCTGGCCGAACTCGGGTTCGAGAAGGCGTTGCCGATCCTGCAGTGGAAAGCCAGGTACGCCGTCGGCCGCATGACGACGCCGGGCTTTTGCTGGATCCAGGCCTCGGCCTACCACCTGGAATTCCGTCCGGGACCGAAGGAACCGCTGTTTCGTGACCTTCCCACGATGTATGCATTCAATTTTGGCGGCGACAGCATCCTGAACGAAAGCAAGAAGCTGCGCCATCCGCAAGGTCTCAAGTACATCGACCAGCCGTGCGGGAGCCGCGAACAGAGCGAGTGGCTGCGCGTGGCCAGCAAGGGCCACTGGTCGCCGGGACGCATGTCGGGCTTCTCGGATTCGGTGCTCGGCTTCCCGGCCAATATGCAGCCGGCGCTGGCGCTGGCGGCCACCTGGGGCGTCCCCAAGGCCGACGAGGCCTGGCAACGCTTCGAGGCGCGCGCCGACCGGCCCGATTACCGCAAGACGCCGGTATGGGCGATCGTGCCGCGCGAAGGCATGGTGGCTGACAAGGCACGCCGCTGACACGCCCCGCCATCGCCGATCGGTGATGCCAGAAATGTATCGTGCGCGCATGTGTAAATAAGGATGCAGCATATAATGTTGTGCATTACAGCAATCGCTCGCGCGCATCAAAAGAGGTCTGCAGGCATGCCATCCATTCACCATCCGATCCGGACTGCCGCCGCGCGGGCCGGCGCCTGAGGCGCGCAGCCGCGATTTCCTGAACCATGGCCAACCTGCGACGTTCGCTCTTCATCACCTTCTGTTCCTCGACCGGCTCGACGGCGCTCAAGTTCGTCGTCAGCGTGCTGCTGGCGCGCATCCTCAGCCCGAGCGAGATCGGCATCTTCTCGATGACGCTGGTGCTGGTGAACTTCGCCCACGTGTTCCGCGATTTCGGCGTCACCCACTATATCCAGCGCGAGGCCGACCTGTCGGCCGACAAGCTGCGCTCGGCGGCCGGCGTGGCCTATGCCTCGTCGTGGCTGATCGCCCTGTGCCTGTACCTGGCGAGCGGCCCGGTCGGCGCCTGGTTCGACGAACCCGGGATGGTGCCGGTGATGCAGGTGCTGGCGCTCGGCTTCGTGTTCATCCCGTTCGGCTCGATCACCAACGCCATGCTGTCGCGCCGCTTCGAGGCGCAGAAGCAGGCCTACGTGAACGCCGCCGGCACCCTTAGCTACTGCGCCGCCTGCCTGATCCTGGCCAAGCAGGGCTTCGGCAGCATGAGCCTGGCCTGGGCCAACCTGATCAACATCCTGGTGTGCGGCCTGGCCTTGGTCCCGCACCGCCCGCGCGAGCTGCCCTGGCTGCCCTCGTTCGCGCACTGGCGCGCGGTGGCCAAGTTCGGCGCCGGCTCGCTGGTGTCGAACACCGCCGCCGCCGTCAACAACGCGATCCCCGACATCCTGCTCGGCAAGCTCGGCTCGGCCAGCCAGGTCGGCCTGCTCAGCCGCGCCAATTCGACGGTCCAGATCTTCATCCACGTGGCCGGGTCGACCGTCACCTACGGCGCCGTCTCCTACCTGGCGCAGATCTTCCACCGCGGCGAATCGCTGGCGCCGGTGCTCACCCGCGCTACCGTGCTGCTGACCGGCGTGGGCTGGACCGCGCTGGGCCTGACGGCGGTGCTCGGCCACGACATCGTGCTGGCCCTGTACGGTCCCACCTGGCTCGAGTCGGTGCCGGCCATCCTGCCGTTGATCCTGGCCGCGGCGTCGGTGATGATGTTCCAGTATGTCGGCTTTGCCCTGACCGCGATCGGCCGCCCCTATATGAGCGCGGTGTTCGTGCTGGCCATCCTGCTGTCGCGCATCGGCTTCGGCGTCTGGCTGTACGACGGCTCTCTGGTGACCTTCGCCTGGGCGCTGTGTCTGGCGACGGTGCTGACCACGCCGCTGCGCGCCTTCATCCAGCGCCGCTACTTCGGCCTCGGCATGGGCGCCCTGCTGCGCGCCCTGCTGCCGAGCGCCATCGTGGCGCTGGGCAGCAGCGGCGCCGCCATGCTGCTGGCCATCGCGCTGCCGTCCACGCTGGCGCCGCTGCTGCGCCTGCTCGCCATGGCGCCGGTCATCGCCGTCGTCTGGTACCTGCTGCTGCGCCTGACGCGCCACGAACTGGTGGGCGAAGTGCACCGCCTGGCGGCCCCGATCAAGACCCGGCTGGCGCTGCTGCGCCCCAACCCGTGAATGGAATTCGCATGAACACCAACCAAATCACCATCGACCAGATCAAGACCATCCTCACCGACGTGCTCAGCCTGGGCGACGCCGGCCGCCAGCTGGACGCCGACTCGCCCCTGCTGGGCGCGCTGCCGGAACTCGACTCGATGGCGGTGGTCAGCCTGATCGCCGCCCTCGAAGAACACTTCGACATCGCGATCGACGACGACGACATCAGCGCCAGCACCTTCGCCACGCTGGGCAGCCTGGCCGCTTTCGTGGACGACAAGCGCGGCGCATGAAAGCCGCCGCCGGCGCGCCGGCCGAACCCTTCTTCCTGAAGGTGGATGGCGGCCAGCGCTTCTGCCTCTACCACCCTCCGGCCGGCCCGGCGCGCGGGACGATCCGCACCTCGCCGGCGAGGTCCTCGACGGTCAGCTCGTCGGCGGCGCACTCGTCGTCGCCGCGGTCGTGACGGCCATGGCGGGCGGACCGCTGCTCGTCGCCGCTGGGCTGGTCGTCGTCGCGATACTCGCGTTCGCTGCCGCGCCGTCGGTCATCGGACGCCCGACGGGCCGCGCCGGCGGACGTGGCGCCGGTTCGGACATCGACGCCGAGCAGGTGAAGCGGTGGCGCGAGGGCCATCCGGGCTCGACCATCGAAGAAGCGCTCGCCGAGGTGCGTCGCAGCTGAGACGAGTTCGACGTCGCGGCATCCGTGACGAAGCGTTGTTGTGCAGCGCGGTCGTCGTCACGGATACCGCGGTCGTTTCGGCCTCACCATTGGGTGGGGTGAGTGGGTCGCTCGGGGCGGTCCCGACGAGTTTTGTGAGAGTTGTCTCACCGAGGCCTCTGAGGCCCGGAAAACCCCCATTGGATGTCGGAGGCCCTCACCAGAATCGAGGGTATGGACCACGACGCGAGCTACCCCAGTGAGGACGCCGATCTGGCGCTGCTCGCCGAGGTCGTGGCCGGCGTCGAGGGTGCGAACGAGCGGCTGCGCGCCGACCAGATCGCCGAGATCCGGTGGCTGGCGCGAGCGGGCCAGCTGGCCGAGAAGCAGGCGCGCGGGGCGTCGGAGCGGGTGAGGGCGCGCGACATGGCGTTGCGGTCGATCGCCGCCGAGATCGGCGGGGTGCTGCGGCTGTCCGACCGCACGGTTCAGTCGCGGATCGGGTCAGCGGTCGAGATCGTCGAGGGGTACCCGGCCGTGCTGGCGGCATGGGAGCAGGGCGCGATCGTCCGCGGACACGTGTACAAGATCGTCGAGGCCGGCCGAAACCTTCCGGGCGATGTGCGCGGCGAGTACGAAGCGGCGGCGATCGAGTTGTGCTCGTCAGACACGCCGAATCGCGTCGACGCCGACCTGAAGCTGCTGGCCGACCGCATGCATCCGGTGTCGTTCACCCAACGGCACGAGGCCGCTGCGGCGAAGCGGCGAGTCAACGTGTGGTCGCTGCCCGACGGAATGGCAGAGGTGCAGGCCGTCGTTCCCGAGCTGCTCGCGCGGGGGATCTTCGATCGGATCACGCAGGCGGGCCGACAGATCATCGACGCCCGTCCGACGGCGCCGGCCGGCACATCTGCTGAAGCGGATGCCGCGGCCGCGACGCTCCGCAACGGCGAGGGTTCCGACGCGGATGCTGGCAGGCATGACTTCACCGGTGACACGCGCACGATCGACCAGGTCCGTGCCGATGTGTTCACCGACCTGCTGCTGACCGGCGCGCCGGAGGTGGACCCGACCGTGAACGATCCGATGTCGGGCGG
>JAAIGE0100484018.1_pt1 | contig 14800 bp, 27 predicted proteins | sample 6487951 | NCBI WGS metagenome assembly JAAIGE01 (sample SAMN13974128, study PRJNA590717) | phyllosphere metagenome | biome: tomato field; feature: multiple bacterial spot infested tomato fields; material: tomato leaves; isolation source: leaves from tomato fields | host: Solanum lycopersicum ... | reverse complement strand
TTCAGCAGCTCGGTGGTGTTGACGCCACCAGCGCGCTCGAGAACCTCTTCGACCCGATTGTCGGTGCCGTTCTTCTCCATTCGCTTCGCGATCTTGCCGAGAGTCTTCTCGGAAGCAGGAAGCGAATTGGCGTCGGGCGTGATCACCTCGACCGTGATGCCGGCGGCATTCAGAGCCGAAGTGAACTCAGCGATCACCTCGGGAGCGCCGCCAAGCATCAGCGCGCGAATGGCGTCACCGAACTTCTTGCCAAGCGTCTGAGCGAGAGGAGGCGTGTCCTCGTTCGGCCAGCCGCCGCGGTAGTAGTTGAGATCGGAAGCCAGCTTGAGGTTGCTGATTCCCGTAGCGTCTTGGACGATGTCCGAGATGCTCTTGAAGTGAGCGCGACGCTTGTCGTTGAGCTCAAGATGCTCCTGCGACTCGTCGACTAGATCCTGGAGAGTCTGGTTCATTCGGCGTCGTTCTTCAGCTGGAGGATTTCGCGATAGTCTTCCCACTTGTCGATGATAAGGCCGTCGTAATAAGTTCCGATCTTGAACAAGTGATTGGCATTATCCATGTCAGACGCCAGACAAGTTCCGCTGCCCAGGCTACGAAACATCACGACGACATCAGGAAAAGCCTTAAGTCGCATCAGACGCGGAAACTTCAGATGCTTGCTGGGCCACGTTGTGGGGATATGCTGAAACTGCATGATTAGGCCTCCGTGTCGATCGTGATCTTGCCACGGTAGACGTCGAAATTATCCGAGATCCACGACTGGCTGTAACGACCGAGCTGATGAATTCCGGAAACCGCGTGACCTGGCGAAACGACGACCATGCCTTCGCACTCCTTATTGAAGAGCACGATCAGACCGGGTGTGCTTCTAGACTCCATCAGACAGGGAAAGCTCGGCTTCTCACGAGGCGGATCGAAAGGACGATGACTGGACTTCATGATCAGCGAGCTCCGTCGAGAATGACCTTGCCATAGTAGGGCTTGAAGCAGCTCATAGCCCACGAATCACTGTAATGACCTACGCCTTCATTAGACATAGTATCATTGCCTTGGTGAAGGAGAACGCCACGGCTGAGATCAGTAAACAACACGATCTTGCCGGCGTTCATCGTCGACTCCATCAGACGCGGATATTCAGGCTTAGCGATGGAGCTCGGTTCGATTGAAGTCTTCATGACAATCTCCTCAGTCGTTGCTCAGCGTGATCTTGCCCTGGAAATTGTTCCACTCCGACTCCTTCTCAGCCGAAGCGAAATTCAGAACGAGACCCTTTTTGTATGCGGACCCGCCACTGTCGACGACAAATCCTTGAGACTTGTTCGCCAGATAGACGATCAGGTTCATATTGCCCTTATAGCAAATGAGCCGCGGATACACACTGGGCTCCGGAGCGGAATTAACAACTTCAACACGCATTGCTGATCTCCTTAACCGTTCGAAACTTCGACCGAGCCGCCGAAGTGAGCAAAATTGTGTTCACTCCAATTTTCGCTGTAGTGACCGACTAAATGCGCAGTATCGCCTGAGGACATGACAACGCCCTTGCGCTGACCGACGAAGAGAATGACCAGACCTGGATTATCCTTAGACTCCTTGAGCTGCGGATACAGATTCAGAGGCGTCGTTGAATTTTTGAGCTTGGACTTCATCGGTTGATCTCCTGTTCCAATATGATCATCATAATACAAAGGCCCAGCGATAGGAATCGCTGGGCCCGATCAAACCTTAATTGGACCTATGTTAGGTTCCGGTTCCTGAACGACTATCCTTGACCATTTCGATCTTCATCGTCATTTTGTCGCGTTGATAAATGCGACGAACTGCAGTCACGAGATGTTGTCCGGAGTAGTTCGGATCGTAGCCGCGAGTCGGATTGAGCGAGATCTTGTCTGGATCGGGTGGCAGGAAGTTGACGATCATGCCGGCTTCGAGACCGATGTGGCCTGGAAGAGTAGCCTCAAGAACGTAATTGTTCAGCTGCTGAAGCTGCGCGATTTTGTTTGTCAGCCACTTTTCGACTTGTGAGTTGCCATCTGGTTCGTTGTTGAAAAGATTCTTTCGCTTGATGACAACTCGATATGCCGCATCTGGATAGTTCAACGCATCAAGTGCTGGAGAAGCCAGTGGTCGAGCATTTGTACCGTTCGGGCCCTTGAGGTGCTTGAACTCATTGAACTGCTTAAGGTACTCGTACTTGGTGTCCTGAAAGTCCTTGTTGAGGATGTCAAGCGTTCGAGTTGTATTTCCGTACATCCCAAACCGAGCGTTGTCAAGAATATTGAACGTGTTGACAACCTGGAACTCTTCGAATCGAAGCGTGTCGTCAGGAGTACGCTCGTCGTACTCGCTCTTTCCAGTCTTCAAAGGACGCATAGGATCGTACGCGAGAGTGGCGTAGACCTTATTGACTGTGTCGTCCAGAATATTGTCTGTGCAGACCCACTTGAATCCGGTGCGTGTCTCCCAAAACATGAAGTTGCCGCCCTTGTACTCGGGCTCGGACGCCTGAGAACGACAGCCCATCCAGGTGATGGCGTGAAGCGGAGACCAGTAAGGAACGACTACCGATCGCTCCTGGATGGTCGTACCGAAAGTGAGCTTCTTGCTCGAATCAAGCCACGTCGACCCGAGTAGATCCTGGACGTTGTCTTCGTACTTCTTATTGAGGTAGCTCTTCGAAACACGAATGTACGAATCACGAAACATCTCTTCCGAACAGAGATGCAGCGTGTATTTCAGAACGCCGTGCTGCATGAACTGTCGATCGGAGATTGCGTACACCGACATTTTCACAGTGTCGGTGTTCAGCCCGTCATCGACGGTGTACTCAACAAGCTCTTCGCCGATGATGGGAATGTTCTTGATGAGGTTCTGAGTGTCGATCAGAACGAGAGTACCGGAGCGACAAGGACTCCACATGCTTTCGTAGTCATCGAGCTGCTCAACCTGGTCGGTGACGTCAACACCATTGATGGTCAATTTCTTGAGCTGGTAGTTACCAGGCCAAGGACGAACACGACGATCGAACGTAACGTTGTTTAGCTGAACCATCAGAAGTCGACCGTTCCATCAGGAATGCGCTCGTTCACGCGTGTCTGGAAGTCAAGGATAAAGCTTTCCAGATGAACAGGGTCGAGCAGCATGATTTCGCGCTTAGCGTCATTTGTTTCAATGAGCTTGTCTTCGACGAAAACAGAGTTGCCGCGCATCTTGATGACGCCGAACGACTCTGAACCAAGACCTTCGGTGTTCTCATGCCAATCGACGGTGTTGCCTTTTTCGTCGACAAATGTACGACGGACTCGACGAGGCAGAGGATTACCGTCATTGTCGACTAGAGTTGATTGAGTCTTCCACGTTTCGTCGTCGCCGTACCAACGAATGAGGTACTGCGCAAGATCATCGTTCGACTGCGGCCACATGTCAGGCTTGATGATGCCAGCCGAAAGCAACACGACCCACCAGTACATGGTGTGAGAATACACCTTGTCAGCCACAATTTCTGGCGTATCGCCGTCCTCGATCGTGTACTTGAACATGACTCTATTAGCCATGAAATCTTCCCGACGTCGAATGGACACCAGTAGATTAGTGACTAGACGCTGCTGATCGCCGATCTTGTAGACGATCTGTGGGAGTTGTGAGAAGAACGCAGTCATGCGGGGTCCTTTATAGTCCAACCCTTGAAATCGTTGATCTCACGACGCGCGAGTTTTCTAAGGATGTATGGCTGAAATCCAACAACGCCAAGATCTCTGACTCCACTTGTGTTGAGAAGAAACACTTCTTCTTTCGACGGAGACACCAACGTGAAAGATTTACGATTCTTTTCCACGCGCTTGGCTATGGTTTCGGCAGATTGAATTACACCAATTCGTGCTTCCGAATGACGACGCCGATACTCTGGATCGTCGAACAATCTACGGCTTATTTCACTACGCAGATTTCTGTACTCGGGTGTAGCAACAGATTTCAGCACGGTTTGACGAATTTTATCACGCATAGCAGGATCTTCCATCTGCTTCTTAGCGCGATCGCTGAGCTCTTTGCGTACTTTAGGATCTTCGGCGCGCTTTTTTGTTTTAGCCCCGATTTTCGCTCGAGTCTGAGGAGCTCGAGGAGATCCAATTACGTTGCCGCCTTCGTGATTGTTGTAGAAATCGGGAGAAGCGACCGCGCCGAATTGGGCAATCCACTTCTTTTCGATGTCGTTCAGATGTTCCTGATCGTGTCCTAAATCTACGATCCATTTACGACAATTGGACTTTCCGAACACGGCGATGTCAACGCTGAGATCAGTGCCACTGCCAAAATACTTGCGGCTATTCTCGGGCAGACCTTTTTTCTGCCCGATGTACCACATTCTGGCTGGGATGACGTAAGTGATGTAGATGTATCCGAACACTTTACATGCCTGCTTGGATATCGCGTTTTGTACGCGGCGCAAGTTCCATCAGAATCATATTCAGTGAGACGTGTGACGGCTTACCGTCATTGAATGCCCGCCAACCCGCTCCTGAAGCCGTGTAGTCTGTTTCGAGACCCACGAGAACCATGGCACCATATTTGCGAACGTCCGCGTTCACGAACTCAACATAGATGGTGTCAGGAATTTTCCACACACCCGATGCAGCTCCCTCGACAAAGTCGGGATGCATGTGAACTGCGAGTGCTTCAAACGTAGCCTTGAAGGCTTCGGCGTCGGCTTTGTTGTCAAAGGAGAACTGCCACTGAAGAGGCAGAGTGCGGAACGTCGGACCGGAGTAGAAGAGCTCCTTGTGAGGATTGTAGGCAACACCATAGTCCTTCAAAGACTTACGAAACGCCGTCGAATAGCCGAACTTGGTCAGCTCGTTTCCGACGTTGCCTTTCAGTCCTGGAATGATGCTTGCAGCCCAGTCGTCGAGACTCTGGTTACCAAAGATCGCAGCGCCAGCATTAGCGATACCACGTTCAGCCCAACCCACGTCGTCAACGGTCCAATCGGCACCATATGCAGTGCGAAGGTTCAGAGGCATCGGCAGTGCGATTGAGGTCTGCAGCTGCTGAGACGCGCCGTTATCGACTACGTTACGATTCGCGCCATCGACAATTGCCGCGGTCCGATCGGTACCCGCATTTACGTTGTTGGTGGGAAACCCGAGAGCTCCACTGCCACCGACGCGAATCGAGTAGGCGTTCAGCAAACAATACTGCCCGGGCCCACCGCGCGAACCAAGCGGCTTCTGCAGCCCGATTTCATGAATGGCGACCAAAGTTCCTCTCCGCCTAAATAGAACGTCCGTCGCGATGCGCCAACATCCACGGACTCTAGATGAAAGGTCCATCCAGTATGTCTACATATGTCGGTTATGTGTACCGAACCAGGTGCCTCGCTAATCACAAGAGCTACATCGGTTTGCACCGAGAGTCGAAGTTCAACCCGGGCTACATTGGCTCAGGCAAACTCCTCAAACGGGCTCTAACGAAATACGGCAAAGAATCTTTCGCAGTTGAAGTACTGGAGTGGTGCTCCACGGAAGATGAACTCCTTAACGCCGAGAAGAAGTGGATCAAGACTTATAATGCAGTCGAAGATCCGGATTTCTACAACATTTCACACGGCGGTCCTAGCGCGATTCTGACCGGTGAAGCAAATCCACACTTTGGAAAGTTTGGGGCGAATCACGCGCGCGGTGGAAAGAAGAACACCGCTAAGCACAACCAAGCAATCAGTGACTACATGAAGAACCGAGTTGTCTCTGAGGAAACCAGAGCAAAGATGTCAGCCGCTCGTAAAGGCCTAAATCCTAATAAGGGATTTGTCTTTAAAGAAGTGAGAGTCTGTCCACACTGCGGCAAAGAGGGTCGTGGCGGAATCATGCTCCACTGGCACTTTGATAACTGCAAACATGCGCAAAACATTCAAGAGCAAGTTCACTCCGCGTAATCCGCTCAAGTACCATGGCGACGTCGATAAAATTACGTGTCGTTCGTCGCCTGAAAGAGCGATTTGTCGTTATTTCGACCTCAATTTGAACGTTGTGAAATGGTCATCTGAAACTCACATCGTTCCATACATCTGCGCGACCGACGGCCAGTGGCACAGATACTATGTCGACTTTTACGCGCTACTGCGCAATGGCGAACAGCTGCTCATTGAGTACAAGCCAGGTAGTCAGACAACTCCTCCGACTCCGCCAAAGAAAAAGACGCCCAAAGCGCTGATGTCGTATCAGAACGCTCTGAACGTCTATCTGAAGAATCAGTCGAAGTGGAAGTACGCTACTGAATATGCCAAATCAAAGGGCATGCGCTTTCAAGTCTGGTCTGAGCGCCATCTGGAAGCTATCGGCATCAGATTTGTTTAGCCGATAGAATCTAGGAACTCTTTGTATTCGATTGTACCGGCATACAAAATTTCTACGGGATTCGCATAGATGTCATTTTCGTCGAGATCATAATCTTCTGGAAAATCGTGATCTCGGCGATAATACCAATCATTATTTGCGAATATGAAGATGTCGTCAGGGCTTTCTTTGTTCATGAATCACCCAAGATAGAAGTGATCGTCATCGAAGATGTCTTCGACAATTTCGAACCACTTTTCGCTATCAACCGGAATGACTTCATAGTCATCAGTGTGATCGATGAGTCCCGCATTGAACTCGTGTCGGTGGCACCAATCATCGTTGGGCCACAGGAAGATGTCCTCTTCGTGTTCCATCACTTCCTCACATTGCACTTCCAGGTGGGCTTCGATGCGAGCTCTTCCTTGGTCAGAGTCTCATTCATGACCGACTGAGCCTCGAGGAGACACGCCGTCGGCATGTTGTATTTACCGAGCTCCTCGGTGCGGCAAGGAGCATTCGCGAGACAGACGCTCACGAGAAGGACGTAGACGGGAGCCATATTACTTCTCCTTCACAGCGTCGACGAGAGCCTTCCAATCGTGTGGTGTAACGAACACACCATACTTCGGAATGCCATACTTCGGATCGTGCTCAGTCGCGAAGAACGACTCGAAGGCGACGTCCTTCTCGATGAACGGCACGAGCTTCTTGGCGGCAGCCTCAATTCGCTTGAGGCGCTCCAGCTCTCGATTCTGCGCAGGACTCTGCATCATAGCTCTTCCTCCTCGAAGATGGTGTGATTGTGCTGAGTAGATTTACCCTGTCGATATTCGTGTGAACTGGAACGACCTCGGCCTTTGCAAAGAGTCATTTCGCTTACCGCACCCTCGCTACGCATCATGACACCCTTGTCATTTTGGTAGTAGCGATAGACGCCGTAGATCTTGCAGTCACCTAGATCGCGCCTCTGGAAAGCAATGCTGTCCTTTCCGCGAATGACCTTGTTCGGATCGACGTCCCCAACCGGGACGTCGCAAGCTGCAAGACCGAAAGCAACCAGAACCAGAGCCGCGATCTTCTTCATCACACGTCCTTGCGATATTCGTCGCCAACCGCAGGGAAAGTAGCGGTCAGCATAATCCGGTTGACAACTCGAGCAGGACGGAACTTGATGTCGGTCACGAGATACTCACCGGGCGTCTCGATGGTCCACACAGGAACGGCCATGACATCGCCGACGCGAGCGATACCGTTGTATGACTCCATCTCAAGTTCGATCTCTGCCTGACTCAGATCGGTACCGAGACACACAGCGGTCGGAACGATGTCTTCATCGTTCATGTAGAAGTTCTGGATGTATTCGATGTGCTTGGTGTACGGATAACCAGCCTCGACAGCGCGCTCAGCGAGAAGAGCATCGTAGAACACGGAACCCCAGAGCTTCACAGCACACTGAGCACGATCGCGAATGAGCGGATCCGGGTAGATGTCCTCCCACGTCTTCTTCACGATCCTCGGCATATCGACTTCGTAATCGCCGAGAACGCCACGCTCGCCAAGAGTGGCAAGGTAACCAGCAATCGAGTTACGAACAAAGTCACGATCGACTGCGTCATTTCCAAAGATGTGATTCTCACCGAAAGCGGTCAGAGTCTGCCCGACAACGTTAGCCAGATGCCGGGCTGCGAGAGTATCAAAGGGGTTCATGCGATGCTCTTGATGTAGTTGTCGAACTTGGTAGCGGTGGGCTCAACGGTGATCTCTGCGCGGAAGTCGGGCGCAAGATCGTAGCGGATTGCGGGATTGCAGAAGAGTTCCAGAACGGGAACTGCCTTGATCTCGGTCAGCTCGCCAGGACACTTGGCGTCAGCGTGACGAGCTGTGATCAGATTGAGCAATTCGCGGTTGGTGAAGTGACCACGGCAGTGAACACCGAATAGCGTGAAGATGCCGTTTTCGTTGCCGGTCGAATAGATCTGATGGACATCGCGAGCAGTTCCGAGATCCGGGAAGGTGAGTCCGGTTTCTTCGGTGAACTCTCGAAGCGACGCCATAGCGAGAGTGGAATCATGCTGTTCAACGCCACCACCCGGAGGACGAAGTAGCCCGGGATAGCGCTTCGCAGCCTGTCGACCGAGGATCACGCACAGATCGTGCTGAACCACCACGGTGACGAAGCAAGCTACAAATTCGGGAGTTGATGTTTCGAACACTGAAGGTCTCCTCGGTGATATGAAGATCTTATCACCGAGAGCCTAGGATGAACATTAAGCTGAAAGGTCCAACCTTCAGAGTTCTCCGTAAAATCCGGTCTCTTTGAATCGCTCCAAGGTATTCGAGCCGATACCGCCGAAGGTCGTACGAGGCGTGATCTGAACTCCATTGCCTCTGAGAATTTGCAAAAAGTCAAAGTCGCACGCTTCGGGATAGAGACGCTTATTAGGCATGAGCTTGTGAGCGTCGAGCCAGAAACGATCGCTCCGTTTGGTAATCGTTATTCTGTTGTGATCGTAGACGTGAAGATGAATCTCTCCATCCATCAGATAAACATGCCACGTCTTGCGATTAACATCATATCCGTAGAGAAGAGTTCGATCTCCATAGCCTTTTAGCGCATCCGCGTGAATCGAGTATGTGGTTCGCGTTTTCATCGCTCGAAGAATTTCTTCCTGTTCCGGGGTCATGCCTATCTCCTATCTGGGTTTCAAATCTGACGGTGAGAGCAGTTTTTTGGTCTGGACGGTAGGGATCCTTGGGCTTGAGAATCCTACCGATCTGGGACCGATCTCAAAAATCTTCGAAATCACGACGTGATTCGCGAACCCACGTATCGTGAGCCACTTCAAGCATTTCGATGCGGTATCTCAGATGAGCATCGATCTTGGGAGCTCTGGTCGGAAGCTCGGACAGTCCTGTGCCGAGTCCATCGGCAGGAATTATCACTAATCCACCAGCTCGCACGTGGCTGAATGGACGCGAGAAGTTGTCACGAAGAATTCCTATCACTTCATCAAGATCGAGATCGCTGAAATAGTCGCGATCTTCTCGACCCGGAGCCCACTTCGTGGGAATCCCGCAAGCATTCGGCTCTCCGCGCATTTCCTTAGCTTGACCGCCAAAGCCCGAACGCTTCATATTGTCGCCAAACAGAAATAGAGCCATCGGATTGGCTCTGAGGTCGGTACGATAGATCATCCGCTGACGGTAAATGGGCATCATCATCTCCTCAAAGACAACAAAGGCCGGGATTTCTCCCGGCCTCGTTGAGGTAGTCCTTCAGATTAGATCTGGCCGGTGCGCTTCTTGATGTCCGCCATCGAGGAATCGACCGCCCGGAGGAAGTTCGAGTAGACCGGCTTGTTCTTCTCCTTCCAGTCCTTCCGAACGACCAGGACCGCGTCGACGCCGATCGTCGTCACGTCCTTGCGACCGAACATGCCGGACGGCATGATGTTCTTGTAGGAGCTGTAGGGGATCTCGACGTAGCTGTAGAGCTGCTTGCCCTTCACGTCCTTGACGTCGTCGAACCCATCGCTGATCGGCAGCAGGACGAGCTTGTCGCCCTTGTTCGCGGCGTCGTTGACCATGAATGGCGTGCCGAAGCCGGCCACGTAGATGGTCGCCTGGATCTCGTCGCCGCTGGCCGCCTTGTGGAGCGCCTCGACGCCATCGACCGAACCATCGACCGACGGCTTCGACTTCTCGTCGGAGAGCTTCTTGCCGAAGGCCTTGACGATCGAGTCCCAGGTGACCTGCGCGCCGCCGTTGGCGAAGCTGACGACCTTGTTGTCCTTGAGATCGGTGATCTTGTTGATGCCGGCGTTGCGGTTCACCAGGAAGTGGACGACCTCCTTGTGGAGCGTCGAGACCTTGTCGAGCAGCGGAATGATCTCGGGCTTGGTGAAGGAGTACACCGACCAGGCGTCGTTCTGCACGATCGCCATGTCGCAGTCGCCGTTCATCAGGTACTCGAGATTCTTGACCGAGCCGCCGGTGTTGCCGATCACGTTGAGCGTGAGCTCGTCGGCGCGGACCTTCGACTTGATGACGTTGCCCTCGAAGTAGTAGAGGCCGTCAGTCGAGCCGGTGCAGAGATTGGCCTTGACGGGAGCAGCGAACGAAGTGGAGGTCAGAGCACCGAGAATGGCGAGAGCAGCAATCGAACGGAAGGTGCGCTTCATGATCTTATCTCCTAGATCGCGGTGTTTGGTTCGTTCCGCGTGATTAGAGTTTATAACTTTCGTCCGGAGAAGAACACTGGTATTTTCAGATTTTTTGAACTTTTTTCAACGAGGCACAATTTTGCGACCCAGAGAAACCCAAGTCTTATCGTTCGGCTCCTGCGACTCCATCTTCACCCAGACGTAGCCGGGCTTTTTGTTCCAAAGAAGCACCTTGGACTTCTCGCGCTCATACATGTCGAGAACGTAGTCACCGGCCGTGGTGCGAATGACCAAGACTGCGTGGTACTCGTTGTTTGGTGCAAAAACCGCAGCGATTCGCATCGCTCTGTGGGGATAGCCGCGATCAACCATGAATTGACGCTTCATGACCGCAAAGTCTTCGCAGTCTCCCTTGAGCGTTCCATCCTCATTGAGGTAGGGATACGACCAGTATTCCTCAACACCGTGTTGATTCATATCGGTAGAATAGTCGATCAGTTCATTCACACTACGATCGACATACTTCATATCCCGCATGAGCTTTTCGGTCATCGGGATGACACGGCGCTCGCGGACGTTGACATCGCACTCGGAGCCGTTTTCAGCACACCAGCGAGCGTAGCCCTCAGGAGGATTAGCTGACCCATAGTTCTCCATCAGAGATCCTGCCGACGCAGTGGTCGACAGAGCAATCAGAGCGGCGGCAAGGATCTTCTTCATCGAACGGCTCCTATTGAAAGATCAGCACTCGTCCAGAACGAACTCGTCATCCATCGGAGTCACAGACTCCATTTCGGCCTTGACCTGAGCATCGACCTTCGACAAAGCCAGGTTGCGAGCGAACTCGAACTGCTCCATCAGGGCCAGATCGACCGGACCAAGCGCGACCACAACCTCGGTGCACCAGTCGATGTACTTGAGCTGACGAGAAGGAGTCCACAGCGGAGGAGCTTCGTAGATCGAGTAGATGTTGTCGGTCTTGTCGGCAAGCTTGATGAGCTTGCCGCCGTGGGACTTGCCCGGTGCGTTGACGATCTGAAGTCGCTTGCGCTCGAGCTTCGGAAGCGACTTATTGTCAGTCACCTCATCGACGTATCGAGCGACCTTCGCGCCGAACCGCTTTTCCAGTTCCAGAGAGGTGACGTTGCAATCCTCAACAACGTCGTGCAGAACGGCAGCGGATAGAATGTCCGGATCGCTGCAGACCTGCGACACCCGCCGCATGACCGAAAGCGGGTGGTTGATGTAAGGGATCGCATCGGCGTTCTTACGGCGCTGATTGCGATGAGCGTGTGCAGCGAAAGTGATGGCGTCATAAATCGTGGTCATCTGTTTCCTCCTCAGAAATTACCGTGGTTCACCTGAACACACCGAAGGCCGATCTGCCTCCACATGTTGACGACCTGGTCACGATCGTCGAAAGCCATAACGACGTTGTAGTTCGGAGCCACCTTGGTGCGGAAGATCTCGAGCTTGACGATGTCGTCCTTACGAGCGTCGCCGGTCTCGCGCATGAAGAGCTCCGAGTACGGAACCTGAGTGCGATCGAGCCATTCCTGCGTGTCGGCGTAGCACTTGTCATCGCGGCCGGAGAGGAAGATGATCTTCAGACCATACTCCTTGGCGTAGGCCTCGATCAGATCGAGAACATCGTCCTCCATCGCGTCCTCAAGAACGCGATCCTGGTCGTACGGACCACGGTCCACCATTCGAGCGACGGTGCCGTCGATGTCGACGATGATCGCCTCGGGAAGACCGTCAGTATGCTCGTAAGTGTAGTCGAGCTCGGGCATGTTGGTGCCGACCGGAAGACCGTACCTCTCAGCCATCGCCAGAATCACGTGAGAACCGACCGAATCCCGACGACGCGAGTCACGATCCATGCACACGACCGCATCCACGCCGCGGAAGTCCTGGATGAGATACTCGGCGTTGTGCTCCTTGGCGAAGTTCAGCCACTCACCGCGAACCTTCGGGTTGAGGTTCGTGTCAGAGACGATCACGTCCTTACCAGCCAGCAGAGCAGTCCGAGCGATCGAGTACTGCATCGCCGTGACGAGCTCCTCCTTCTTACCGGAGTGCTTGTAGGCCTTGAGATGATCGAGACCGAAGAGCATCTTGCGGAGATCGTCGCGATTGACGTTCACGACGCCCTTGCGAGCGAGCTCCTTGGCGAAGGTGGTCTTACCGCTAGCGGGCAGGCCGATGGTCAGAGTGATCGTGGGCATCAGTTGTTCTCCTTGGACTGACGATCATAGAGGACCACGTTGACCGCGGCCGCGAGATTGAGGCAGAGATTCGACGGAATGTAGACGACCGCGTCGGCAGAATCGACGATGTGCTGCGGAACGTTGCCATCCTCGGGACCGAAGACGTACAGAGCGCGCTCGGGATGCTCGAACGAGGCCAGCGGAACCGCCTCGGCACAGAGCTCGACCACGATGATCTTGGTGTCCTTCGGCGCAGGCAGATCGCTGTTCTCTTCGAGCTCGTACTCGAAGACAGGAACGTGCTTGTACGCCTTGGACGTATCGGTCCGATGCTTGCCCGTACGGCTGTTCACGGTCATGACGTAATCAGCGCCGAAGACGTGAGCAGCTCGCATTGCGCCGCCGACGTTGCCCGAGTCCTTTACGCTGTGAAGGCAGACACCGACGTGACCGCGATCGCGAGTGTTCTCGGGAGGAGCCGGCGGCGAAGGAGGAGCGTCAGCGAACGGATACTCGACATAGCCGTATCGAGTGTTGAATCCGAGCGGCGTGAAGACATTTTCCTCACGAGGGTTCACCTCAGGAAAAAACCCGTAGAGACGATCGGCGTGACTCTGAAACGCGGCGTCGCTCATGAGAAGATCAGACATATTTGGCTCCATCCTTGTCTGTTGAAAGAAGGCGATTAGATCGCCTTCGCCTGAGTAACCAGCCACTTGGAAGCGATCTTGGTCACACAACCAGAGAACTTCTTCCACTCGTAGCCGTTGTCGAGAATGGTCTGCAGGCACTCCTTGAGCACGTCGTTACCGACCCACTTGAGGAACTCCGGCATACGCTTCAGATCGATCGGATCGTTACCGAAGACCTCGAAGACGCCCTGCTTGAGACGCGGCTCAGGAACGAGCTTCTCGGCAAGCGAAACCATGTTGCCGTCGACCAGCGGAGCAACCGTGGCCGCGCCCTTGCTCTTGACGACGCGATGCTCTTCGCCCTTGGCTTTGAACATCAGTCGAGCTAGAACGCAGTCGACGCGAGTCATGTTCGTATGAACCGGGAAGTAGACCAGACCCTCGCCAGTTCCATCGACACCGAAGAGACCCTTGACAAAGGGATCGACCTTCTCGACCTGCTCGACGACCGCGTTGACGCTATCGGCGAATTCCTGAGCTGTCATCACGCCGAGGTGCTGATCGCGAGCCAGGATGTCGACGACCTGAACCGGCGTGTACCAGGACAGAACATGGAAAGAGCCGAGATCGTCCAGTGCCGGATGGTCGAGACCAGCGGCGTCCTCGATCTCCTGCGGCTCGATGATCCACTTGGCTCCCTCGCCGTGGTTCTCGGCAGCGAACACCGCGAAGATCTTGTTCGGAATGTCAGCAAGAGCGACGCCCTTCTGAACGCCCGGGCCAGCCCACTCGCCGTGAAGAACACCAGAGAACTCGGTGTCGAGCGAGTCATAGACCGGCTTGAACTTGGTCATCACCCAGTTCGCGAAGCTGAAGTTGTCCTCGTGCGGCCAGTTCAGAGCCGACGAACGCTTCTGAGCATACTGAACGACGCCGTTCGAGATGACGATACCGGCATTCGTGCCGTGCAGCTTGATCTTGCCGCGGTACGAGACGAGCGTGCCACCATCGTACGAAATGGCATCGGCCCACTTGCGAGCCGCACGAACAACGTGCGAAAACGAGTCGATCGAAGGCCAAGGGTAATGCTGAAGAGCCATAGTTAAAACCTCAAGAATTCGCAACGACAGTGGCGATGTTAAGGATCATATTCGTATCACGATCCTTCTTCCGATCCTGTTCTTCCTTTCGGCGATCCTCGTTCTTCTTCTTGCTCATTTGGATTTCTCCTTGACTTGATAGGTTGATCATAACTGGGTTCCAATGAATAGAACCCAGTCTGATTCAAACAAACCTTGGAATTACTCGGCGAACATTCCGGCGACCGTGAGCGGACCCACAGCAGACTCCAGAGTCTTGGCCTTCTGGTTCGAAGTCGTCAGACTGCGAAGAGCCTGCTCAACATGATCACGCGTATCCACCAGTCCATCCTCGAGCAGCTGACGTCGCACGTTGAACGCAGC
>JAAIGE0101418042.1_pt1 | contig 14812 bp, 13 predicted proteins | sample 6487951 | NCBI WGS metagenome assembly JAAIGE01 (sample SAMN13974128, study PRJNA590717) | phyllosphere metagenome | biome: tomato field; feature: multiple bacterial spot infested tomato fields; material: tomato leaves; isolation source: leaves from tomato fields | host: Solanum lycopersicum ... | reverse complement strand
GATGCGCCGGTCAGCACGCCATCGGCGTCCGCCGCAGGCAGGCGGACCCGCGAGAGGGAGAAGGTGGTGGCGTCCGCGGCCCAGGCCGACGGGTCGGCATCGAGCCTCGCTGCGACGTCGCCGTCCGAGATCGCGAGCGCCCCGTCGTCCTGGTCGCGCAGGCGGTCGACGAGCTCCGTGCGCAGGTCGGTGAGGGTCTTCCCGACGAGCTGCTCGGGGGAGTACTGCACGGGACCGTAGACCGGCAGGCCGGCCTCCAGGGCATCCCTGCGCTCCGCATTGACCGCATCGATGTCCTCGAGGATCTCGTCGACGCTGCCGTACTCGGTCAATCCCTCGCGCCCGGCCAGATCGAGCAGCGCCTGGTCCTCGCGCAGCCGCTGCACGGCTGCCTGCCGCAGGGCGCCCGCGTCTCCGCCGGCGTTCTCGACCGTGCGGCGCACCTCGGTGGTGGCGTAGGCGAGGCCGCGGTCGCCGATCGCGGTGCCGTCGATGGTCCCTGCGCCGGCATCGTGGAGCACGAGCACTGCTCCGGCGGCGGCCACGAGCACGGTGGCACCGACCAGCACGAGCACGCGCTTCGTGCCCCGCGCGCTGCGGATTCCCTGCGGCATGTGCGACTCCCTCGTCTGCTCTCGCCGCCATGCTCACACAGAATGTTATCCATGCCAAGCCTGGGACACCCTTTAAATTAAGCTCATAACAGGTCGCGCCGGTGTCGCCGTGATATGGATTCCAGGCGGTGGGACGCCGAAGGCCGGCGCAGATCCCTGCGCCGGCCTTGGAACCCGGGAGGTCAGCTGCGCACGGACGCGATCGCGCGGTAGGCCTTCACGGAGGGGACGCCCCGAGCCTCGGGGAAGGTGCAGCGGACCCCCGTCACGAGTACGTCGGGGAGGTCGAGGATGCGCTGCATGCCGACGCTGCGGACCTCGCCGAGCGGCAGGGCGGCACCATCGGCCGTCGTCGCCGTCACGACCATCCGCTCGATCCGCTGCCCCTGCGCCACGTCCTCGCCGACCGCGATGCCGCGCAGGCGCACCGGCTCGCGCCACGACAGCTCGAGCCACGGCGCTTCGTCATCCACTGCGGGGCTCCATGGCTCGGCCTCCAGGCCGCGAGCCGTCGGGTCCGCTGTTCCGCCGGAGGAGGAGGCGCGCAGCACCGCCGTGGGCGCGATGTCGGCGGCCTGCCAGTCCGCGATCAGGGCGCCGAGGCCGCGCAACGACCGCGCATCGGCCTCGCTGATGCGCCCGTCCCGCCGCGGTGGCACGTTGAGCAGGAGCGTGGCGTTGCCGCCGACGCTGCGACGGTAGATGTCGAAGAGCTCCTCGGCCGGTCGCACCTGCGCGTCCTCCGCATCGTGGTGGAACCAGCCCGGCCGGGTCGAGGTGTTCACCTCCGAGGGGTACCAGACCAGCTCTCCGCGGTAGCCCTCGAGCGCTTCGCGGCTGCCCAGGTCGGCATCGGCGGTCACGCCGCGACGGGAGAACCTGCCGTCGTCCTGCTGCTGTGAGAGGGATGCGGTCCGCTCGGCGTCGCGGAGCTCGAACGGCACGACGCTCCACTCGTCCTCGCGCGTCTCGCCTGCCTCGTTGCCGCACCAGCGGACGTCCGGCCCGCAGACGCTGATCACCGCCTCCGGCTGCAGGGCGCGCACCACGCGGTAGTACCGCTCCCAGTCGTAGACCTGGCGGCGTCCGGACGGGCCCTCGCCGCAGGCGCCGTCGAGCCAGACGCAGGCGATCTCGCCGTACCCGGTGAGCAGCTCGGTGAGCTGCGCCACGTAGAAGTCGTCGTAGGCGGTCCCGCTGCCGTAGGTCGGCTCGTGCCGGTCCCAGGGGGAGAGGTACACGCCGAAGCGGAGTCCATGTCGCCGGCACGCATCGGACACCTCGCGCACGACATCCCCCCGGCCGCCACGCCAGGGCGAGCTCGCCACGGAGTGCTCGCTGTAGCGGGTCGGCCAGAGCGCGAAGCCGTCATGGTGCTTGCACGTGAGGATGAGCGCACGCATGCCGGCCTCCTCGCACAGCCGCACCCACTCGTCCGCGTCGAGATCGACCGGATCGAAGATCGCGGGGTCCTCGGTGCCGTCCCCCCATTCCCGATCGGTCATCGTGTTGACGCCGAAGTGGATGAAGCCGTAGAACTCGAGCTGCTGCCAGCGCAGCTGCCGGTCGGTCGGGCGGACGCTCGAGAGGTACCCCTCGTCGGTCGCCGGGGTGAAGGTGGTCGCATCGGCCATGACGGCTCCTCGGGATGTTCGGATGGCTGCGGATCGCCGACGACGGGCCCGCCGCGCTGAAGGCTCTGCCTCTACTGTGGCATCGATAACAATGGCTGCGCAACGGCACTGACGGCGAGTCGTCGCATAGCCCCTAGGAGCGGCCAGCCTGCCGCGGGCTATGCTCTGAGCGGCGCTGTTGGCGATGCCATCGTCGCGCGCCGGCGACGGAGGGGAACGATGTCCAGAGACAGCAGCGCGAGCGAGCCCGCAGCGGGTCGGCGGCGGAGGGACGGCGCCCGTCCGCCGACGATGGCCGACGTCGCCGCGCTCGCGGGGGTCTCTCCGCAGACCGTCTCGCGCGTCCTGCGCGGTCTCGACAACGTGTCGGAGGCCACGAAGGCGCAGGTGCAGGTCGCCGTCGAGCGCACGCAGTACCGTCGCACCGGACTGGCGAGGGCGCTCGTCACCGGTCGCAGCATGACGATCGGCGTCCTGACGCACGAGACCGACTTCTACTCGCGGTCGTCGATCCTGCTGGGAGCGCAGCGCGGCACACGGAAGCGCGGCTACCACGTGAGCGCTGCGGGGGTGGAGTCGCTCGACCCCTCCGAGATCGTCGAAGCGGTCGAGCGCCTCCGCGACCAGGGCGTGGACGGGCTGCTGCTGGCCGTGCCCATCTGGGACGAGTCGTCGCTGCAGCGCGCGACCGCGGGCATCCCGACGGTCGTCATCGACGCTGCGGGGCCGACGCGCGACGAGGTGATCACGGTCGATCAGCACGCGGCGGGCAGGCTCGCCACCGAGCACCTGCTCGATCTCGGGCACCGCACGGTCTGGCACATCAGCGGCCCGGCTTCGTGGAAGGGCGCCTCGGGGCGTACCCAGGGATGGGCGGATGCGCTGCGCGAGCGCGGATGCGAGGAACCCACCGTGCTCTACGGCGACTGGAGCCCGGAGTCCGGCTACCGCAACGGGCAGCTGCTCGCCCGGATCCCCGATGCGACCGCGGTCTTCGTCTCCAGCGACGAGATGGCCTTCGGCGTGATCCGGGCCCTGTCCGAGGCGGGGCGGCGCGTGCCGGAGGATGTCTCCGTGATCGGCATGGACGACATCGCGCTGGCGCGGTACGCCACGCCGCCGCTCACGACGATCCGGCAGCCGTTCTCCGAGATGGCCCGTTCCGCCGTGCACCACGTCATCGACCTCATCGGCGACCCTGCGGCGGTGCACGAGGGCACGGTCGTCGAACCCCGGCTCATCGAGCGCGGCAGCGCGGGGCCTCTCCGGTCTCAGAACTCTTCGACGTAGGGCTCGGGCGGGCCGAGCTCCGGCTCGGCGCGGAGCTCGATCGCGGCGCCGGCGCGGTGCAGCTCGAGCACGCGGATGCGGTTCCTGCCGCGGCGCAGCAGCGGCCCGGGCAGGTACAGCGTGCGCTGCGGGCCGATGTCCCAGTAGCGGCCGAGCAGGAAGCCGTTCACCCACACGAAGCCCTTCCCGTAGCCGGGCAGTGCGAGGAACGTGTCGGCCGGCTCCTCGAGGTCGAAGACGGCCTCGTCCAGCCCCGCCTCCTCACGGACGTCGCGCGGTGGCAGGGCGGCCGTGCCGACGACCTCGAGATCGACGGGTGCGGACGTCCACCCCTGGATCGAGCGCCGTTCCACGAGCACCGGACCGAGCAGGCCCTTCGGCGCTCCGAGCTTCCAGCCGTAGTTCACGCGGCCGAGGTTCTCGACGACGATCTCGACGACCGCGCGGCGTCCTCGTCCCTCCAGCATGACCGACCCCGACGCCGTGACCGTGCCCGCGTCGATCCCGTCGACGAAGATCCGGGCCCGGTCGGCGACCTCCGTGAGCGTCAGCGCCACCGCGTGCTCGGGCAGCTGGACCTCGGCGCGGTGCAGCACGATGCCCGCGTCGAGGGAGAGCTCCTCGAACGAGCGGGGGGCGACCCCGGAGGAGGCGGCTCCCGCCATCGCGCGCAGCGTCGGCATGAGCGCCCCGAGCGGGGCTGTGGGCACCGTCCGGGGCTCGAGGTGGCGCGGGGGCGAGGAGATCAGCGGCCGGGAGGCGGCGCCGAACACCTCCCGGAGCGCGTGGGCCTTGGCGGTGAGGGTGCCGTCCTCGGCGATCGGTGCATCGGAGTCGTAGCTCGTCACCGTGGGGCGCAGTTCTCCGTCGACGTCGTTCGCGCCGGCCCACAAGCCGAAGTTCGTCCCGCCATGCGCCATGTAGAGGCTGATGCTGCCGCCGTCGACGATCGCCCGGGCCGCGGTGTCGGCGGCGTCCGCGGCGTCCCGGACGTGGTGCGGGTGACCCCAGTGGTCGAACCAGCCGTTCCAGAACTCGGCCACGAAGAAGGGCTCGGTCGGGCGCCGCCCGGCGAGCAGTGCGCGCGCCTGGTCGGGCTTCGACCCGAGGGTCGCGGTGCTCAGCACGCCGGGCAGCGAGCCGCCCTGCTGCATCAGCTCCGTCGGGCCGTCGGCGGTGTAGAGCAGCTCCTCGATCCCGCGGTCGAGGAGCAGCCGTTCGATGGACCGCAGGTAGTCGGTGTCATCGCCGAAGCTGCCGAACTCGTTCTCCACCTGCACGGCGACCACCGGACCGCCCCGCGAGGCCTGCAGCTCGGCGATCCTCGGGATCAGCTCGTCGAACCACCGGGTCACCGCGTCGAGGAACGCCGGATCCGAGCCTCGCAGCGGCATGCCCGCCGCGGTCAGCCATGCGGGCAGTCCGCCGTTGCTCCATTCGGCGCAGATGTAGGGCCCGGGCCGCACGATGACGTCGAGGCCGGCGACGCCGGCGAGCCCGATGAAGCGCTCGACGTCGCGCCACCCCGCGAAGTCGCTGCGGGTCGGGGTGCGCTGATGGAAGTTCCACGGCACGTACGTGTCCACCGAGTTGAGGCCGAGGTCGACGAGCCGCTCGAGCCGGTCGCCCCACTGCTCGGGATGCACGCGGAAGTAGTGCAGCGATCCGGAGAGGATGCGATGCGGCACGCCGTAGCGGAGCAGTCGGCCCCTGCCGATCGCGAGCGCTGCGGTGGAGCCAGCCCCGGCTCCTGTCGGAGCCGCGGTGCCGGTCGTGATCGCGCTCATGGGTCTCCGTTCGTCGGTGGTGGATGGATGCTATCGATGACACGCCCAGGACGTCAAAGTCCTTTCCGGAGGTGTCCGTTACTGACCGGGCTGTGCGTGCACGACGGTGCCGCCACCCGAACGGGGTTTGGATCGGCGGCTTGTTATCGGTGCCATTGTTTGGCAGCATGCCTACATCGCACCGCGAGAACGACCTCCGGCGGCATCCATCGATGCCACTCGTTCGGGGTCCGAACGGCTCGCGCGTGGGAGACGAAGAATCCTGTAGCAGCGCTTCCCGAACCGAAAGGACCATCACCATGGTCGCAACGAGGCAGATCGGCGGCATCGTGGCCGTCGGGCTCTCCATCGCCCTCATCACCGGCTGCTCCGGCAACGGAGGTGAGACCACCGGCGGAGACGCCGACACGCTCGAGATCGCCGCCTTCGCCGGCGGTTACGGCGCCGAGATGTACGAGAAGGTCGTGGCCGCCTACGAGGAGGCCAACCCCGACGTCGACATCGAGCTCAACGCCACGCGGACGCTCGTCGACGAGCTCACCCCGCAGGTCGCGGCCGGCGACTACCCGGACCTGGTCGTGCTCGGCCTCGGCGGCCCCGAGGGCTTCACCGAGTCCTTCGTGCGCGACGAGTCGCTCGAGGAGCTCACCGACGTGCTCGACATGACGATCCCCGGCGAGGACGTCACGGTCGGCGACAAGCTCACCGACGGCATCGTCGGCAACCTCAGCACCAACCCGTACGGCGACGACCGCGTGTTCCTCATGCCGGTGAACGCCTCCCCGACCGGTCTCGTCTACAACCAGGGCATCTTCGAGCAGAAGGGCTGGGAGGTGCCGACCACGTGGGACGAGATGCTCGCGCTCGGCGAGACGGCGAAGGCGGAGGGCATCGCGCTCTTCACCTACCCGACGGCCGGGTACCTGGACTCCTACTTCTTCTCGCTCGCCGCCGCGGTCGGCGGGGAGGACTTCTACCGCTCGGTCGTCACCTACGAGGAGGACGTCTGGAACACGCCGGAGGCCGAGCAGGTCTTCGAGCTGACCGCCGCGCTGCTCGACTACGCGGCGCCCACCACGGTCGGCTTCGCCAACAACCAGGACTTCACAAAGAACCAGCAGTCCATCCTCGACGACACGGCGCTCTTCATGCCGAACGGCGGATGGATCGCCGGCGAGATGGCGGACGCCCCCCGTGTCGACGGCTTCGAGTGGGGCCTGATGCCGGTGCCCGCCGTGGACGGTGGCGACCGCTACCTGACCACGTTCGTCGAGTCGGCCTGGATCCCCGAGGAGGCCGACAGCAAGGACGAGGCCAAGCAGTTCCTCGCATGGCTCTACTCGGACGAGGCCGCCGACATCATGGCCGAGTCCAACGCGGTGCAGCCGATCAAGGGCCTCGCGGAGCGGCTGACCGGTGACGCGGCGAACTTCTACGCGCAGTACAGCGCCGACGGCGTCCAGGCGCTCGTGGGCGCCTTCGCGGCGACCAAGCCGGTGCCCGGAGTCGACGTCAAGGCGACGCTCTACGACTCCGCCAACGCCTACCTCAACGGCGACCTGACGGCGGAGCAGTGGCGGGAGGCCGTCAACGAGGCGAGCAACCGCCTCACCGACCAGCTGGCCGGTTGATCCCGGCGGCGGGGCGCCGCGACCGTCACGGTCCGCGGCGTCCCGCCGTCCCATCCGCTCTCGAGAAAGGGATCCGCATGACGCGCCGAAGCGGCTCGGGTCTGCGACGAGGATCGTCGCTCTTCATCGTCCTGGGTCTCGCACCCGCCCTCATCCTCTACTTCCTCTTCATGCTCATGCCCACCTTCGAGGTGTTCCGCATGTCGCTGTTCGAGAGGATCGGGGTCACCGGCAGCGAGACCTTCACCGGTCTCGACAACTTCGGGTACCTGATCGACGATCCGCAGTTCATCCGCGCGTTCCAGAACACGATCTTCCTGCTCGTGGTCGTCTCGATCGTCACCCTCGCGGGCGGCCTGGCCCTGGCGGGGGTGATGACCCAGGGCTCGCTGAAGCTGCGCAACTTCTACCGCTTCGTGCTCTACCTGCCCAGCGTGCTCTCCATCGTCGTCATCGCCGCCATCTTCGCGGCCATCTACGACCAGGAGAACGGCCTGCTGAACGGCAGCCTCTTCTCGCTCGGACTGGACGGGCTCACGCGCGTGTGGCTGGGCGATCCGGACGTCATCCTGTTCAGCATCGCCTTCGCGATGGTGTGGCAGTCGCTCGGCTACTACCTGGTGCTCTACATGGCGGGCATGACCAGCATCCCCTCGGAGGTCTACGAGGCGTCGGCGCTCGACGGTGCGACGAGCTTCCGCCAGTTCTTCGAGATCACGCTCCCGCTGGTGTGGGAGACCATCCGCACGTCGCTGACGTTCTTCATCATCAGCTCCGTCAACCTGTCCTTCGTGCTCGTGCGGGCGCTCACCAACGGAGGTCCGAGCGGGTCCTCCGAGACGCTGCTGGGCTACATGTACAAGCAGGCGTACACGAACTCGGCGTACGGCTACGGCATGGCCATCGGCACCGTCATCTTCCTGTTCTCGTTCGCCACGGCGGCGATCATCAGCCGCACGACCAAGCGAGAGGTGCTGCAGTTCTGATGCTCGAGCAGATGCCCATCCGCGCCAAGCGCGCCGCCCGACGCACGCCGAGGCTCGACTTCCACCGGCGCTACCGCGTCGTCTCCAACGTGGTGCTCGCCGCCATCAGCCTCGCCATCCTCGTGCCGCTCCTCTGGGTGCTCATGTCGTCCGTGAAGACCCGCGAGGAGTTCTACGGCAACCCGTGGTCGCTGCCCGAGGGGCTGCACCTGCAGAACTACGTCGAGGCCTTCGTCGACGCGAACATGGGGCCCTACTTCCTCAACTCGTTGACGGTGACGGCGATCGGACTCGTGCTCGTGCTCGTCATCGCGGTCCCCGCGGCGTACGTGCTCGCGCGCTTCGAGTTCCGCGGCAAGTCCCTCATCGAGACGCTGCTGCTCGCCGGCCTCTTCATCAACGTCAACTACATCGTCGTGCCCATCTTCCTGATGCTGCTGGGCTGGGACACCGCATTGCGGGCGATGATGCCGACGGGCTTCTTCCTCGACAACCTCTTCGTGCTCGCCCTCGTGTACGCGTCGACGTCGTTGCCGTTCACCATCTACCTGCTCGCCACCTACTTCCGCACGATCCCTGTGACGTACGAGGAGGCGGCGATGCTCGACGGCAGCTCCCGGCTGCGCACGATGGTCTCGGTCATGGTGCCGATGGCGCTGCCGGCGATCAACACCGTCATCCTGTTCAACTTCCTGTCCTACTGGAACGACTTCATCATCTCGCTGACCCTCGTCCCGAGCGGCAACCGCACCCTGCAGGTCGGACTGCTGAACCTGCTGCAGGCGCAGCGCGCCGCGGCCGACTACGGGCGCCTCTACGCCGGCATGATCATCGTCGTGGTGCCGGTGATCATCGTCTACCTGCTCGTGCAACGACGGCTGCTGCAGGGCGTGGGCGGAGGTGGTGTCAAGTGATCAAGATCGTCGCCGCCCTGATCGTGGCCATCCTCTGCGTGGTGCTGGTCGTCATCGGCCAGTCCATGGACGGATGGGGTGCGCTCGGCATCATGCTGGCCGGGCTCGCCGGTCTGCTCGTGCTGCTCGCCCTCTACAACCGGCGCTACCGGTGAGGATCGGCATCGACGTCGGAGGCACCACCACCGAGGGCGTGCTGCTCGCCGGCGACGGGACGATCGTCGCCGCCCTCGCGGCCCCCACCCCGCGGGGTGCCGGGATCGCCGATGCGGTCGTCGGCATGGTCCGCGCGCTGGCGGGGCGTTCCGAGGGCGATGCCGCCCGTTCGGTGGGCATCGGCATCCCCGGCCTGGTCGACACCGGCACCGGCGAGGTGCGCGAGGCGTTGAACCTCGACGTGCGCCGGCTCGCGCTCGGCTCCCTCGTCGCGCACGCCGTCGGCCTGCCGGTGCGGGTGGACAACGACGTCAAGGCCACCGCGCTCGGCGCGGCGGCCTGGCTCGGCGACCGGGGTGCCTCGCTCGGGTACCTGAACATCGGCACGGGGGTCGCCGCGGCGGCCGTCGAGCGCGGCTTCGTCCTGCGCGGGCTGCACAACTCGGCTGGCGAGATCGGGCACCTGATCGTGCGCGACGACGGGCCGCGGTGCGCCTGCGGCGCACGCGGCTGCGTCGAGGCGCTCGTCGGCGGCCGGGCGCTCGGCGCTCGGCTCGCCGCGATGAACCCCGCCGTGGGCCTCGAGGACCTCTTCCGGGTGCCCTACCCGCCCGCGTCGCTGCTCGCCGAGCAGACCAGCGCCTCGCGGGGGCTCGCCGCCGCCATCAGGGCGATCGGACTGCTGTGGGGGTCGGAGACCATCGTGCTCGGCGGGGGTGTCGTGCGCCACGCGACCGGACTCGTCGATGCAGCGGTGGTCGCCCTGCGCAGGGAGGCGCGGAGCTCGTCGCTCCTCGCCGCGCTGCACCTGCCGGAACGGCTGGTCGTCGCGCCGACCGACCGGCCGCTGGCCGCGATCGGCGCGGCGAACCTCGTCCCCGAATCCGAAGCCATCGGAGGTCCACGGTGATCGACGTCCGCATCTGCAGCGACCAGGAGGCGCTGCAGCGCGCTGCGGCCCGGGTCGTGCTCGAGCAGGTCGAGGCGCGACCCGGCCTGGTCCTGGGCGTCGCGACGGGCTCGAGCCCGCTCGGCCTCTACGCGCAGCTCGCGCAGACCGTCGCCGCCGGCGAGGCCGACCTGTCGCGGGTACGGGCCTTCGCGCTCGACGAGTACGTCGGGCTGCCCGCCGACGATCCGCGCAGCCACCGCCCGGTGATCCGGCAGCGGGGCGTCGAGCCGCTCGGCATCCCGGCCGCCTCGGTCGCGGTGCCCGAGGGCTCCGATGCGGACCCCCTGCCGGAGGCGGTCCGGACGTGACCGCAGCGGCATCCGAGCATCGGACGCTGCTGCGCGGCGGTCTGATGCTCGGCGCGGACGGGGCCTTCGAGGACCGCTGGCTGCTCATGTCGCCACGCGGCATCACGGCGGTCGGCCACGGCTCCGAGCCCGAGGCGGATGCGGTGATCGATGTGGGCGGCGACCTGCTGACGCCGGGGCTCATCGACCTGCACTGCCACGGCGGCGGCGGCCACGCCTTCGACGACGGTGCGCGGGCGATGGCCGACGGCCTCGCCGCGCACCGCGCCGCCGGCACCACCCGGTCGATGATCAGCCTGGTCTCCGCATCCGCCGACCGGACGCTGGCGCTGCTGCGGGAGGTCGCGGCGCTCGCCGAGGCCGATCCGCTCGTGCTCGGGGCGCACCTCGAAGGGCCGTACCTGGCGGTGGAGCGACGGGGCGCGCACGCGGCGTCGGCGCTGCGCACCCCCGATCCCGACGAGGTCGCTGCGATGCTCTCGGCCGCGCGCGGAGCGCTCCGGGTCGTGACGATCGCGCCCGAGCTGCCCGGCGCCCTCGCGGTCATCGGCCTCCTGCGCGACCACGGCGTGATCGCGGCGATCGGCCACTCCGACTGCGACGCCGCCCTGGCGGGTCGCGCCGTCGAGGCCGGGGCCGGTCTCGTGACCCACCTCTTCAACGCCATGCCGCCGCTGCACCACCGGGAGCCCGGACCGGTCGGCGTCGCGCTCACCGATCCGGCCCTCGTCGTCGAGCTCATCGCCGACGGGGTGCACCTCGCCCCGGAGGTGATCCGCCTGGCCTTCTCGAGCGCGGCGGGACGGGTGGCGCTCGTCTCCGACGCCATGGCCGCTGCGGCGGCGGGCGACGGCTGCTTCCGGCTCGGCGATCTCCGAGTGACGGTGCGCGAGGGGGTCGCGACCGTCGACGGCACGGCGACCATCGCCGGATCCACGGCGACGCTGGCCTCCGCCGTGCGGTACTGCGTGGTGCGGGCCGGCATCCCGCCCGTCGCGGCGATCGCGGCGGCAACGTCGGTGCCGGCCCGGCTGCTGGGTATCGGGGACCGCTTCGGGCGGCTCGCTCGCGGATACGCGGCCGACGTCGTCCGCTGGGGGAGCGACTGGCGGGTGCGAGCCGTCTGGGCCGACGCCCAACCGCTCGGCGGGCGCCGGGCTGGGGAGCGTCTGCCGACCCGGCCGTGACCGATGCTGCGATCCCGAGGGCCGAGGAGATGAGCGTCGAGCTGAGCGGTCTGCGGGCCGGCGCCGCGCACTTCGCGTCTACGGCGTCGTCCGAGGCAGCAGCCCCTCCTCGGCCAGCGCCGCCCACAGTTCCTCGGGGAGGGTGGTCCGCGCATACTGCGCGTTGCGCCGCAGCTGCTCCGTGGACGCCGTCCCGATCGCTACCGAACCCACGGCCGGGTGCCGCAGCGGGAAGTGGATCGCCGCTGCGGCGAGGGGCACGTCGAAGCGGGCGCAGACCTCGTGGAGGCGCAGCGTGCGCTGCACCAGCTCCGGCGGCACGCGCCCGTAGTCGTAGTGCGCGGTCGCAGGATCCGCGGCGGCGAGCAGTCCCGAGTTGAAGACGCCCACGGCGATCACGCGCACGCCCCGCTCGAGGCAGAGGGGCAGCAGCTCGACGGCGGCCGGCTGCTCGAGCAGCGTGTACCGCCCGGCGATCATGACGACGTCGAGGTCGCCCTCGCGCACCGCCCGCACGGCCGCCTCGACGCTGTTCACCCCGACGCCGACCTCCCCCGCGGCGCCCTCGTCGCGCAGGGCGGCGAGCGCCGGCAGGCCGAGCCGCAGGCCCTCGTCGAGGTCGTAGACGTCGGGGTCGTGCAGCAGCACGGTGTCGACGCGGTCGATCCCCATCCGCTCGAGGGAATCGTCGAGGCTGCGTCGGATGCCGTCCGCGCTCGGATCGAAGCGACGGACGAGGTCGTCCGGCACCGCGAAGCCGTCCGCGAGGTCGTCGCCCTTCGGCGCCGGGTTCGGTTCGAGCACCCGGCCGACCTTGGTCGAGACGGTGAATGCCTCGCGCGGGCGGGTTCGCAGGAACCGGCCGAGCCGGCGCTCGCTGAGTCCCAGCCCGTAGTGCGGTGCCGTGTCGAAGCCGCGGATCCCCTCCGCCCATGCCGTCTCGAGCACCGCCTCGGCATCACGGTCCGCGACCTCCCGGTAGAGGTTGCCGATCGATGCGGCGCCGAGGACGATCCGCTCGATCATGCGCGCTCGCCGCCGTTGCCGTGACGGTACGCCTCGATGGACTCGCGCAGCATCTCGGTGCCGGCACCCGGGGCGGTCGGGGCGATGTAGCGGCCGTGCCGGATCACCGTGGGGGTCGCGAAGTGCTCGTGGAGGTGGTCGACGTACTCGATCATGCGGTGGTCCATGGTGCCCGAGACCGCGACGAAGTCGAACATCGACAGGTGCTGCACCGCCTCGCAGAGGCCGACGCCGCCGGCGTGGGGGCAGACGCGCACCCCGAACTTCGTGGCGAGCAGCAGGATCGCGACGTTCTCGTTGACACCGCCGACGCGGGCGGCGTCGATCTGCAGCACCGAGAGCGCACCGGCCTGCAGGAACTGCTTGAACATGACGCGGTTCTGCACGTGCTCGCCGGTCGCGACCGGGATGGGTGCGATCGCGCGGGCGATCGCGGCATGGCCGAGCACGTCGTCCGGGCTCGTCGGCTCCTCCACCCAGGCGATGCCGTAGGGCTCCAGCGCGCGCACCCAGCGGATCGCCTCATCCACATCCCACCGCTGGTTGGCGTCGATGGCGATGGGGAAGCCGTCGCCGCACACCTCGCGGGCGGTGCGCACGCGACGCACGTCGTCCTCGAGGTCGGCGCCGACCTTGAGCTTGATCTGCGGGAACCCGTCCTCGATCGCCTCGAGGCAGAGCCGGGCGAGCTTGCCGTCGGAGTAGCCCAGCCAGCCGGGCGAGGTCGTGTACGCGGGATAGCCGACGGCGAGCAGCTCGGCCTCCCGATCGGCGCGGCCGGCCTGCGCGTCGCGCAGCAGGGCGATCGCCTCGTCGCGGGTGAGCGCATCGGTGAGGTACCGGAAGTCGACCAGGTCCGCCAGCTCCTCCGGGCTCATCCGCCCGAGCAGCTGCCAGAGGGGCAGGCCCGCTCGCTTGGCCTTGAGGTCCCAGAGCGCGTTGATCACCGCGCCGAGCGCCATGTGCATGACGCCCTTCTCCGGACCGAGCCAGCGCAGCTGCGAGTCGTCGTTGAGGCGTCGCCAGGCCGCGCCCATGTCGTCGAGCATCGGTTCGACCTGCTGCCCGACGAGGTGGGCGCGCAGCAGCTCGATGGCGGCGACCTGCACGTCGTTGCCGCGGCCGATGGTGAAGGCGAAGGCGTGGCCCTCGAGCGCGTCGTCGGCATCGGTCTCGACGACGACGTAGGCGGCCGAGTAGTCGGGGTCGGGGTTCATCGCGTCCGAGCCGTCCAGCGAGAGGGACGTCGGGAAGCGGATGTCTGCGGTGCGCAGTGCGGTGATCGTGGTCATGGGGTCCTCCAACTCGAACCATAGACATCGGATGTTTGCTCGGTCAAGTGCTACGCTCATCCACAGGATCGGCGCAACGGAGCCGCATCGCTCGGATGTAAAGGAGCCTCATGAAGTTCGCACGCATCGGCGCCCTCGGCGCGGAACGGCCCGCGGTGCTCGTCGACGACGTCTACCTCGACCTCACGCCCCTCACCGCGGACATCGACGGCGCCTTCCTCGAGAGCGGCCCGGCCACGGTGCGCGCGGCCATCGCCTCCGGCTCGCTCGAGCCCATCGCGGCCGAGGGGCAGCGCATCGGCGCCCCGATCGCCCGCCCCTCCGCGATCATCTGCATCGGCATGAACTACGCGGCCCACGCCGCCGAATCCGGCTCCGCGCCGCCCACCGACCTCGTGGTCTTCCACAAGGCGCCCAACACGCTGGTGGGTCCCTTCGACCCGATCGAGCTGCCGCCGGCCAGCACCAAGACCGACTGGGAGGTCGAGCTCGGCGTCGTCATCGGCCGGCGCACGAGCTACCTCGACTCCCCGGAGCAGGCCCGCGAGTGCATCGCCGGCTTCGTGCTCGCCGACGACCTCTCGGAGCGCGAGTGGCAGCTCGAGCGCTCCGGCGGCCAATGGAGCAAGGGCAAGTCGTTCCCCGGGTTCTCGCCGGTCGGCCCCTGGCTCGTCACCCCCGACGAGGTCGACCACGCCGCGCTGCGGCTGCGCAGCCGGGTCAACGGCGAGCCGCGGCAGGACTCGTCGACCGCAGACCTCATCTTCGGGGTCGAGGAGATCCTCTACCGGCTCAGCCGGTTCGTCACGCTCGAGCCCGGCGACCTCGTGCTCACCGGAACGCCCGAGGGCGTCGCGCTCTCCGGTCGCTTCCCGTACCTCACCGGCGGCGACGTCGTCGAGGTGGAGATCGACGGGCTCGGCACCCAGCGACAGGTCGTCCGATGACGGTCGAGGGCCTGCGGGCCATCGTCACCGGCGGCGCATCCGGCATCGGCGCCGCGGTCGTCGCGCGGCTGCGCCGCGACGGAGCGCG
>JAAIGE0100821156.1_pt1 | contig 14814 bp, 13 predicted proteins | sample 6487951 | NCBI WGS metagenome assembly JAAIGE01 (sample SAMN13974128, study PRJNA590717) | phyllosphere metagenome | biome: tomato field; feature: multiple bacterial spot infested tomato fields; material: tomato leaves; isolation source: leaves from tomato fields | host: Solanum lycopersicum ... | reverse complement strand
CGCCGATTACGGCTATTCCTACCAGCACGACCTCAGCCGCAAGGCACTGGCCGAGGCGCTGCCCGACAAGGTCGAGACGACCTTCCTCGAGAACGTGCCCGAGGCCGACAGCGAGCGCTCGATCGAGAAGCTCGCCCGTTCGGGCGCCGGCCTGATCTTCACGACCTCCTTCGGCTTCATGGAGCCGACGCTGAAGGTCGCCAAGAAATTCCCCAAGGTGAAGTTCGCCCACGCCACCGGCTACAAGCGGGCCGACAACGTTTCCACCTACTCGGCCCGCTTCTACGAGGGCCGCTACATCTGCGGGAAGATCGCCGGCAAACTGTCGAAGTCGGGCACCGTCGGCTACATCGCCTCCTTCCCGATCCCCGAAGTCGTGAGCGGCATCAACGCCTTCATGCTCGGCGCGCAGTCGGTCAACCCGGACATCAAGATCAAGATCGTCTGGGTGAACACGTGGTTCGACCCCGGCAAGGAGGCGGAGGCGGCCAAGGCGCTCCTGGCCCAGGGCGCCGACATCCTCACCCAGCACACCGATTCCGCCGCGCCGCTGCAGGAGGCCGAGAAGGCGGGCAAGCTCGCCTTCGGCCAGTCCTCCGACCAGTACCGCTTCGCCCCGAAGGCGCAGCTGACCTCGATCGTCGACGACTGGAACGGCTACGTGATCCAAGAGGCCAAGGCCGTCCTCGACGGCACGTGGAAGAGCCATGACACCTGGGGCGGCATCAAGGACGGCATGGTCGTGCTGGCGCCCTTCACCAACATGCCCGACGACGTGAAGGCGCTGGCCGAGGAGACCAAGAAGGGGATCGTCGAGGGCAAGATCCACCCGTTCCAGGGGCCGGTGCTCAAGCAGGACGGCTCGGTCGCGGTGAAGGAGGGCGAGCAGGCCCCCGACCCGATGATCCTCGGCATGAACTGGTACGTGAAGGGGATCGACGACCGGCTGACGCAGTAGGGTCGGGCCCGCTGAAAAGGAAGGCGCCGCCGGAGCGATCCGGCGGCGCCTCTTTTCGTTTCGATGCCGGTCAGGGACGCGGCGGGGGCGGCAGGCGGCGCTCCTCGGCCGGGGGCGGGGCCGTCTCCACCGGTACGCCGGTGCCGGGCGGTGCCGGGATGGCGTCGCCCGAGCGGATCGCTTCCCGCTCGTTCGGGAGGGCGGCCGCCCCTTCCGTGCCGCCCGGCGCGGTCGCCCCCGGGCTGCCGGCCGGGGCGCCGGTCGATCCTTGGGCCAAGGCGGCACCGCCCAGGCCCGCGAGAACGCCCAGGGCGAGCGTGGCTGTCGTGATGGTACGCATGTGACGGACTTTCCGGTTGCGGAGGAGGGGGCGCGCGATGTCGCCGGGCGGCAGGGATCCTGGATCGCGCCTCACCGATGACGCTTCCGGTGGGAGCGGGCGGCCTTGCCGCGCCGCCCGCCCGGGGCGGTGACGCGCGACTGGCCCGCCGGCGGCGTCACCGTGCCCTGCGCACGGGCCCCGGGGGCCGTAGCGACGCCGCTGCCGAGGCAGAAGGCTGCGACGAACCAAACGAAGAGGGGTAGGCTGAGGCCGAGAAAGGCCCGTTTCACGCGCATTGTGGAGGCTCCCGCGGGGCCGTCGCGGCCACCGTTTGCACTTTCGGTGTCAGCAAGGGTTGTGCCGCCGGGATCGATCCGGCGGCTCACCCGAGCACCGGCAGCAGCAGCCGTGACGGCCGCTCGGCACCGTGGCGGAGGGCGAGGCCGATCACCTGCGCCTGCATCGCCGCGGTCGCCTCCGGACGGCTCCCGGTTCCCGGATTGACGGCGAAGGCCGGCCAGGCGGCGGCCTGGAGCGACAGGCGCAGGCGCTGCCCGGGCCGGAGCGTGCAGCACAGGCCCCGCATGGCGATGCGCCGGGGGGCCGCTGCATCGGCAGCGGTATCGGCCACCCGGAGATGGCCGGCGGTGAGAGTGACGGCGCGCCCGTCCGGCTCCACGAGGGAGAGCGTGGCGTGCAGGTCGTGGCTCGCCGCCGCAGTCTCGACGAACACCTCCGCCGCCACGCGTCCCGCGAGTTGGAGGGGCGCGGCGATGACCGGGCCGTCATAGACCGCGACATCGCTGCGGTCGTCCAGGGCGGCGCGGTCCTGATAGCCCGGCGGCGTCCCCCAGGGGCCGCCGACGACCGGCGCAGGGCGCCAGGGATCGTGCACGACGCGATCCTCGCCGGCGTCTCCCGGCGCAGCCACGAGGCGGCCGCCGGCGGCGGTCGCGGCGAGGCCGTCGGAGGCGAGATACAGCGCCGTCGGTTCGGGGTCCGGCCAAGCGGAGAAGCCGGCCCAACCGCGCGTCCCGACGTCGAAGAGCCGGACGGGCGGACCCGGATCCTCCCGCTCGCGCAGCACGTGATCGAGGAAGGCGACCGTCGCGGCATCGACCGGCGTGACCGCCTCCGGTCCGAGATCCAGGCTACCGGCCCGGCGGCCCCAGGGCGCGTGCGTCCAGGGCCCGATCAGCAGACGCTGCGGCGCCGGCCAGGCGCGGAAGGCCTCGTAGGCGCCGAGCGTGCCGTCGAGCAGGAAATCCTGCCAGCCGCCGACATGCAGGCCCGGCACGGCGAGGTCGCTTCCGGCGAGGCGGCGGGCCGGGGCGATCCGGTCCCAGTGGGCCGGATCGTCGTCGAGCCAGTCGAAATAATGGTGGTCGGCGGCGTGCGCCGCAAGCGCCTCGGGCCGGGCGGCGACCGGTCCGCTCCAGGGCGTGCCGCGCGCCGCCGCGGCGAGCGCCGCGAAGGCGGCGGCGTCGCCCCGGAGCCGGGCGCGTTCGGCGCCCATCTGGCAGGCCCAGCCGATATTGCCGGCAAGGCCGAAGGCGCCGCCGGTATAGGCCCAGTCGTCGCGCAGGCTCCAGCCGCCCATCGCGGGCACGATCGCGTCGGGTCGCTTGGTGCCCGCGCGCAGCGCCCCCGCCAGCGCCAGGAACTGCGTCACCGCCTGATAGCTGAAGCCGTAGGTCACGACCCGGCCGTCCGATCCCGGCAGATCCGCCGCCCAGGCCAGGGTCGCCGCGCCGTCCTCGGCCTCGTGCTCGAACAGGCGGAACGCGCCGCCGCTGCCGCCGCGGCCGCGCACGTCCTGAACCACGACGATGTAGCCGCGGGCGGCGTACCAAGCGGGGTGGGCCAGGGTCAGGGTCGAGGCGATGGCGCGGCCGTAGGGCTGGCGCATGAGGAGGACGGGATGGCGGTCGGGTCCGGCCGGGCGCCAGACATCGGCGGCGAGGCTGACCCCGTCGGGAAGGGCCAGCGTCGCCGTGGCGGGCTCGGCAACCGGCAGGAGGGGCTCAGCGGGCATCGAAGGCCGTTTCCGAACGCAGTCGTTCGAGCGGGAAATCTGCGATCTCGCGCGCAAGGCGCACCACGCCCGCGGCGGCGCGCTCCACCAGTTCGGCCCCGCGCCGGGCATCCGCCGCCGCCGCGTTGCCGCTGACGCCGGCGGGGTGGAGATCCTGCGCCATCCAGCCGAAGCCGACCCGCCCCTCCGCGGTCAGCAGGCCGCCCGCCCGCTCCAGCGCGACCGTGAGCGGCACGAAGTCGTCCGCCCGCTCCATCCGCACGAGATCGGGGTGGAGCGCCAGCATCAGGCTGGTCTCGATCTCGCCGCCGTGGATGCCGTGGCGCCGCTCGGCCTCCGAGAACAGGTCGTCCATCGCCGTCACCCCGCCCCAGCCACAGCCGACGGCGAGCATGCCGAGCCGCACGCGCAGTTCGCGGGTGACGATCTCCATCACCTGCGGCTGCCCGCCATGGCTGTTGAGGATGAGCAGGCGGCGGCAGCCGGCGCGGTGCACGCTCTCGGCGGTCTCGATCCACAGGCGCGCCAGGGTCTCGTGGGAGAGGCTGAGCGTGCCGGGGAAGGCGTGGTGCTCGTTCGACTTGCCGACCGGCAGCATCGGCAGGACCAGCGCCGGCAGGTCGTCGGGCATCAGGGCCACGGCGCGGGCGAGGATGCCGGCATTGATCGCCGCATCGACCCGCACCGGCAGATGCGGCCCGTGCTGCTCGACCGCCGCCACGGGCAGGATCGCCACGAGCGAGTCCCAGTCGAGGCGCGAGAACGCCTCCGTGGTCAGGTCCCACCACCAGCGCGAGGCGGGGCGCATCACGCCGCCGCGCTCTTCGCGGCGCTCTCGGCGGCGCTCCGCGCGAGGTCGGAGCGGGCGAGATCGGCCTTGGCGATCTTGCCGGTCGGGGTCATCGGCATCTCGGGTACGACGACGAGGACGAGCGGGTCGAGGTCGTAGGCGACCCGGCCGGTGATCGCGGCCTTCAGAGCCGCCGCATCGAGCACGGCGCCGGGCTGAGCCTGGGCGAAGGCCACCGGCCGCTGGCCGAGCGCCGGGTCGGTGACGCCGACCAGGGCCGCCTGGGCCACGTTGGGCTGCGCCGAGAGCGCCTCCTCGACGTCGCGCGGATACCAGAGGCGCCCGGCCACCTCGACGAGTTCCGCCCGGCGGCTGCGCAGGGTCACGCAGCCTTCGGCATCGAGGAGCCCGAGATCGCCGGTACGCAGGTAGCCGCCGCGGGTGGCCGCCGCGGTCTTGTCCGGCTTGCCCCAGTAGCCGGCCATGAACCCGCCCGTCAGCGCGATCTCGCCGATCTCGCCCGGCGGCAGCACCCGGTCGTCGGGCCCGAGGATGAACACCTCCTTGTCGGGCAGCGGCGGCCCGACCCGCCCGAGCCGGGCGTCGTCGGGCTCCAGTTCCGGGTAGCCGAGGCCGACGAAGCCGCCGAGTTCGCTCTGGCCGTAGCTCTCGACCAGCGGCAGGCCGAGTTCGTCCCGCCACGCCGCCTTGAGCGTCGGCGGCACCGGCCCGCCGCCGGAAATGCCCAGGCGCAGCGACGGCGGGGGACCGCCCCGGCGGCGGGCCTCCTGCAGCACGTCGTCGAGGATCGGTGGGTTGGCAACGAGGCTGGTCGCCCCGCGGGCGGTGAGTGCGTCGTAGCCGCCCTCCCGCGTCCAGAAGCGCATCACGTTGATCGCGGCCCCGACGGCGAGCGGCGGCAGCAGGTTGGCGACGAGCTGGTAGGAGCTGGAGAGCGCCGAGGGACCGAACGAGACGTCGCCGGGCCGCAGCCGCAGCCGCTCGCCGATGCAGCGGGCGGCCCGCACGGTCGGCTCGTGGCGCAGGCAGGCGCCCTTCGGCTTGCCCGTGGTGCCGGAGGTATAGGAGAGATGGGCGATGGCGGTCTCGTCGCCGGGATCGGGCGGCGCCGGCAGGCCGGCCGCCAGCATCTCCGGCAGGGAGAGGGCGCCGTCCTGCGCACCATCCATGCAGAGGCGGGCGCGCACCGTGCCGGTGGCGGCGCAGGCTGCGGCGACCTGCGCCTCCATGTCGTGGGTGTAGACCACCGCGCTCGGCGTGTGGTCGGCGAAGTAATCGGTGAGTTCGTCGGCGAATTTCACGTTCACCAGGGCGGCGATGGCGCCGATCCGCCAGGCTCCCAGCATCGCCACGATGTAGTCGAGCCCGTTATGGGCGAAGATCGTGACGCGCTCGCCCCGGCCCACGCCCGCATCGTGCAGGGCGCCGGCCATGCGCTCCATGGCATCGACCGCACCGGCATAGGTCAGGCCGCGGTCGCGATCGACCCAGTGGAAGGCGGGCCGGTCGGGATGGCGCTCGGCGCCGAGCGTGAGGAGACGATGCATCAGCATGGCGGGGCTCCGGTCAGGGGAGGCGGGTGATCGTCGGCCTCACAGCCGCTCCATCCGGGTGCGCACCCGCTCGATGAAGGCGCGGCGGCGGGCCTCGGGGGCGACGTTCAGGTGGTAGAGCGCGAGGTACTCGGCGCGGGCCCGGCGCGCGGCGAACCAGCGGAGGTAGCGCGTCACCATCCGGCGGGGCGGATCCTGCATCGCCAGCGCCATCCAGCGCGGGCGGCCGTAGGTGACGACGCCGACGATCCGTTCCAGCGAGTCGAGGGTCGGCCGGACGTGCCGCGGATCGGAGAGGTCGAAGGCGACGCCCGGCATCATCAGCCGGTCGATGAAGCCCTTGAGCATGGCGGGCGGTCCGAAGCACCAGGTCGGAAACTGCACCACCAGCATCTGCGCCGCACGCAGCCGCGCGACGTAATCCTCCAGCCCGCGCTGGTTCACCGTCACGTCGTGGTAGTGGCGCCGCCCCTCCGCGGTCAGGACCGGATCGAAGCCCTCGGCGTAGAGGTCGAGCAGGTCGATCTCGTGCCCGGCCCGCGCCAGCCCATCGAGGGCAGCCGCGCGGATCGCCCCGTGAAAGCTCTCCGGAAGCGGGTGGCAGTAGAGGTAGAGGATGCGGGCCACGGCGGTCAGGCCCCCTGTGCGGCGGGCGTGAAGGTCCGCATCTTTCCCGGGTTCATCAGGCCCATCGGATCGGTGAGCCGCTTGAAGCCGAGCTGATCGGTCTCCGCCCGCTTGTGCCGGGTGCCGTCCTCCAGGGTGTAGACGTGCGGGTTGGCGATCGAGACGCCGCGCGCCTCGTGCGCCTCGATGATGTGGTTCAGCCGCTCCGCGTCGGTGAACTTCAGCAGCGGGATGCCGGCATAGGTGAGCCGGCCGGCGAACTCGATGAGTTCGAGATGCGGCACGATCTCGTCGGGAAACAAGGCCGCCATCTCGGCGACGCTCTCCATCAGCCCGTCGGCCGGGTGGAGGCTCTGGAGATAGGTCCAGCTCCGGTCGGTCTTGAGCACCTGAAGCGTGGTGTGGTTCCAGCTATACTCGTAGAGCGGCGTGTGGCCCGGTGAATCGTCGAGCGGCGTCTCCAGGGTGATCGTGCCGCCCGCGCGCGCCGCCCGCGCCCGGAAGGCGGGCAGGCTCGCCTCCGACACCATCGCGATCAGGATCGCCTGCCCCGGCGGGCACTGCGCCCGCAGCGGCGTGAACCATTGCGGCAGCGGCCAAGCGATCGGCGTGATGAGCTTCTTGGTGATGGCGGGATCGCGCCCGACCGCCAGCCCGACCTCGGCGGCCGTCAGAAAGTCGTCGAAGGCGACGATGATGTCGATCCAGGGATGGACCGGCGCCAGCGGCATCTCCAAAGCGGTGACGATGCCGGTGGTGCCGTAGGCGTGGGCCACGCCGTTGACCGCGTCGCCGGTCAGTTCGAGCACCCGCGGCTCCGGCTCCAGCGTCACCACGCGGGCGGCGCGGATGTTGCCGCGCTCGCGCAACTGGCCGTAATTCACCGAGCCGATCCCGCCCGAACCGCCGGCGACGAAGCCGCCGATGCTCGCCGTGCGCTTGGTCGAGGGATGCATCCGGATCTCCTCGCCGCCCTCCGCGAGGAGGCCGTCGAGGCGGTTCATGCGGAGGCCGGGGCCGGTGCGCACCGCGCCGTCGCGCTGCCACTCGACCCGGTCGAGGCCGGAGACGTCGAGCACCACGCCCCCGTGCAGCGGCACCGCCTGCCCGTAATTGCCGGTGCCGCCGCCGCGGACGGTGAGCGGCACCCGGTGCCGGGCGCAGGCCGCGGCGACCGCGATCACCTCGGCCTCGCTCGCCGGCTCGGCGACGAGGTCGCCGGACAGGCCCTTCAGTTCGGCGTCGAGAACGGGGGAGTACCAGAAGAAGTCGCGCGAGCGCTTGCGCACCCGCGCCGGCTCCTCGACCAGGACGACGCGGCCGGACAGGTCCGCCTTGAGCGCGGCGAGGGCGTCGGGGGAGGGATGGGCTGCCATCTCAGGCCCGCGCCGTCAGGTCCATCGAAGCCCGCAGCTTCGAGAGGATGTATTCGCCCGCCTTGACCGGCTCGTAGCGCGGCGGGTTGGCGGCGTCGCAGCAGCTCGGCAGGCAGGCGACCTCGGAGCCTTCGTTGGGGGCGGTGAAGGCCACCATCGAAAGCCGCGCGGACGAGCCGGTCAGCCCACGATCGGGGTTCGACACCCGGTGCAGGGTCGAGCGCCAGCGCTCGTTGGTCCAGCGGGCCAGGAGGTCGCCGACATTGATGACGAAGGAATCCGGCACCACCCCGGCCTCGAACCACGTGCCGTCGCGGTCGGCGACTTGGAGGCCGCCCGGCGCCGCATCCTGCCGCAGGATCGTCAGACCGCCGTAATCGTGGTGCGCGCCGTAGCGGAGCTGCCCCGGCATCGGCGGCTCGGCCTGGTCGGGATAGTGGACGAAGCGCAAGGTCAGCGCCGGATCCGCGAACCAGGGCGCGAAGTAGTCCTGCGGCAGGTCGAGGGCGAGCGCCGACAATTCGGTGAGCTGCCCGGTGAGCCGCAGGATCGCGTCGCGCCACGCCTCGACGAGGCCGCGCAATTCGGGCGGCTCGGCGGGCCAGATGTTGGGGCGCGCCGCGGCTCCCTCGCGGTGCGGCGCGTTGAAGACCAGCGCCTCGCACAGGTCGGGCGGCGTCTCGCCCTGAAGGGTCCGGGCGACGCTCTCGATGCCGACCGGCAGGTAGCCCCGGCCCTTGGTCTTCTCCGGCGCCGCGTCGCGGCTCTTCACGGAGAGCGGCTGCGCGAAGTAGCGCTTCATGGTGTCGTAGACGTCGTTCGCCAGTCGCTCGGGGATGCCGTGGCCGACGACGACGGCGAAGCCCGTCGTCTCGAGGGCATGCCCGAAGGCGCGCCCGACACCTGCCCGCGCGGCGGCATCGCCGTGGATGAACGGGGCGATGTCGACGATCGGAAGATCCGCCTGCCGCATGGATGCGCTCCGTCAGGGTTGGGCGAGGAAATCGAGCGTGTAGGCTTGGCGGACGTCGAGCGAGGCCGGGTAGAGGCCGGCCTGGGTCATGACCTCGAAGAACGAGCGCCAGCGCGCCTCCGTCATCGCGCCCAGGCCGAGCCGGGCCGCGTCGCCGCCCTCGACGAGGCCGCGCCGCTTCATCTGGTCCATCTTGAAGCGGAACAGCTCTTCGCCGCCGGTCGGCACCAGGGCGAGCACCGCCCGCATGGCGGGCTCGTAATCGCCGGCCATGCAGGCCTCCCAGCCCTTCCGGCTCGCCTCGACGAAGGCCCGGACGAGCTTCGGCTTGGCGGCGATGAAGGCGTCGGTGGCGAAGATCGAGGTGGCGTAGTTGTCGTAGCCGTAATCGGCCAGAAGGATCGAGACCGGCGGCTCGGGCAGCGCCTTGCCGAGCAGGGCCGCGTCCTCGGTGATGTAGCCCTGCTGCACCGCCCGCTTGTCGGCGAGGAAGGGAGCGGCGGAATAGGCGAACGGCCGGAGCTGGTCGTCGGTGAAGCCGTAGCGTGCCTTGAGGAACTGCCAGAACTCGTTGCGCGAGAAGCCGCCGACCATGATCGGCCGGCCCTTCAGGTCCTCCAGCCGGGCGACGCCCTGACCGGCATGGGCCACCAGCGTCTGCGGGTCCTTCTGGAAGAAGGCCGCCACGGTGCGCGCCTTGATGCCCTTGGCGACGAGGTTGAGCGTGGTGAAGCTCGACCCCATGCCCATGTCGAGTTCGCCCGAGGCGACGAGCAGCGGCATGTTGACGTTGGGGTTGCCCGGTCTCAGCTCGACATCGAGCCCAGCCCGCTCGTAGAGGCCCGTCGCCTTGGCCTGGAAGAACCCGCAATGCTCGGCCTCCGGCACCCAGTTGAGGCCGAACGAGACCTTGTCGAGGGCGAGCGCCGGCGAGGCCGCGAGGGCGGCGAGCATCGCGAGGAATGCGGCGAGACGAACCATCATGCGACCCTCTCGTGCGGCATCAGCGTCGGGGCCACGGGCACCGAGACCGCCGGCACCGCCTCGGACACCTCCTCCTCGCCGTGCGCCTGCAGGGCCGCCAGCAGGCGGCGGCGCATGATCATGCCGGGACGGTCGGAGGGCATGTGGCTCTCGACCTTGCGGCTCATGTCGACCGTGGCGTCCGGGTCGGTCGATTCGAGGATGTCGCGGTCCTCCTCGACGATCACCGCGTCCCAGGCGATCAGCGCGTCCGTCGAGCAATCCTCCTCGCGGTCGTTGCGGTAGAGGATCTGCGCGAGCCGGATCGTGCCGTCGTCGATCGGCGTCGCCGAGTTGAAGATGATGTGCCGCAGGCCCGACGGATACTCGATGTCGAGCCGGCGGCAGAACGGCATGAACCACTTGTTGCGCATGTGGCGCTTGGTGGTCGGCTCGGTGGTGCCGCTGATGCGGTGGGCCATCGGCGGGTTGGCGATGGTGATGATCGTCTCCGCCTCGAAGCCGTACTCGGTCTCGGTGATTTCGTACTTTTCCGGGATCGGCTGGCTGATCTGCCCGAACGTGTTCTGGTGCACGAAGGCGAAGTGCGCGTTATCGAACGAGTTCTCCATCAGCCGCAGGGGCGAGGTCTTCCACACGTCGTGGAATTGCTGGATGCGCCGGTAGCCGGGCATCGTGTCCTCGGGGATCTCGGGGATCGCCGCGTAGGGCTCCTCCAGGCAGACCCAGGCGTAGCCGTACTTCGCGGTGCAGTGGTAGCTCTTCACCGCGAGCCGCGGCACGACCTGCTCCGGGCTGAATTGCGGGATGCGGGCGAGCGCGCCGTGCCGGTCATAGGCCCAGCCGTGATAGCCGCACACGATCAGGCCGTCCTCGCACCAGCCCTTGGAGAGCCGGGCGGTGCGGTGGCAGCAGCGGTCCATCATCGCGGCGGGCTCGCCCGCGCCGTCGAGGAACAGCACGATCTTTTCACCCATCAGCGTGAAGGGCTTGGGACCGTCCGCGAGGTCGGACAGGCGCAGCGTCGCGTACCAGTAGTGGCGCCACAGCTTCTGTCGGGTCGTCAGCATGGAAACTCTCCGTGGTGATGCCCGGCGTGAAGCCCTCCGGCATGGTCTCAAGGGGATCGGGGTGGGTCAGGCGCGCTCGGGATCGCCCCAGGAGCCGAGCGCGAGGCGGCTCAGGCCGCTCATGGCGAGGAACAGCAGGATGCCGGCGAGCGTGATCAGCGAGAGCGCGGCGAACATCCGCGGGATGTCGAGCTGGAAGCCGGCCTGGAGGATCTCGTAGGCAAGGCCCGCGCTGCGGCCTCCGGTGCCGGCGACGAACTCCGCCACCACCGCGCCGATCAGGGCGAGCCCCGAGGAGATGCGCAGCCCCGCGAAGAAGTAGCCGAGCGCACTCGGGATGCGCAGGCGCAGGAGCGTCTGCATCCGGCTCGCGCGGTAGACCCGCATCAGGTTGGACAATCCCGGATCGACGCTGCGCAGGCCGACCGTGGTGTTCGAGATGACGGGGAAGATCGCGATGATCGTGGCGCAGATGACGAGCGCGACCTGGGTGTCGCGCACGAGGATGATGATGAGCGGGGCCACCGCCACCACGGGCGTCACCTGCAGCATCACCGCGTAGGGGAAGAAGCCGCGCTCGATGAAGCGGCTCTGCACGAACAGGAAGGCGACGAGCGTGCCGAGCACGGTCGAGAGCGCGAAGGCGATCAGCGTCACCCGCAGCGTGCTCCACAGGGCCCGCAGCAGGTCCGGTCCGTTCTGGACGAGCGAGGCGGCGATCACGATGGGCACCATGGCGGCGCCTGGAAGATCGCCTTCGCCGACTTCATGACGGCGATGATGGCCTTCTTCCTCGTGATGTGGCTGACGGCGGTTTCGGACCAGTCGACCAAGAAGCAGATCGCGCAGTATTTCAACCCGATCGAGCTGAACAGCGACGTTCCGCCGACGGACGGTCTGACCAAGACCGACAACGCGCCCAAAGCCCCGCCGGAAGCGGCGACCGGACCCAATTCGCAGCCCGGCCAGCCGGGCGGCAAGCCCGTCGGCGGCAGCGCCGAGGGCGGCGAGGATCAGGCGCTGTTCCGCGACCCCTATGCCGTTCTCGCCGAGATCGTCGCCGAAGGTGGCCCGGCGGTGGAAAAGGGAACGGCCAAGGGCAAGCCGGACGGCAGCGGGCTTCCCGGCCTGAACGGCGGCGACGCCTATCGCGATCCGTTCGATCCGAGCTCCTGGCAGCTTCAGCCGAACATGGTGGCGAGCGCCTCCGATCTCTCCGACAAGCCGTTGAGCGAGAATCTGCCCCCGCCCTCGGCCGACGAGTTCAAGACGGTGGCGAGCACCAACACGCCGCCGCCGAGCGCCAAGCCGCAGACCGCGCAGGACATCGACGCCGCCAAGCTGCAGAAGGAGATCGCCGCGAGCGCTCCCGACGCGGCCGCCGCCGCCGACGTCGCGGTGAAGGCCGGCAGCCCGGGCTCGGGCACCGTGACGATCTCGCTCGCCGACACGCTCGATACGGGCATGTTCCAGATCGGCTCCGCTCGGCCGACCGCCGACGCGATCCGCCTGATGGAGAAGATCGCCGCGATCCTGAAGGACCGGCCCGGCGAGATCGTCATTCGCGGCCACACGGACGCGCGTCCCTATTCGGGCAAGAGCGGCGAGCTCGACAATTGGCGCCTGTCCACCGACCGCGCGCACATGGCCTATTACATGCTCATGCGCGGCGGGCTCGACGACAAGCGCGTCGAGGCGATCGAGGGCGTGGCCGACCGCCAGCCCAGCAATCCGTCCGATCCCGAAGCGGCCAGCAACCGTCGCATCGAAATCCTTCTGAAAGAGCCAACGGCGTGAAGACAGTGTTCGGAGTGGCCTTGTGCGCCCTGATCCTCGGGACCGGAGCCCTCCGGGCCGAGGGCGGGGGACACGGCGAAGCGGCCGCTTCGGGCGGTCATGGAGTTGCGGCTTCGGCCGCGGCCGCGACGGACGCCGCCTCGCCCGCCGAGGGAGGGGAGGGCGCCGAGCATTGGGCGACGACCCGGGCGCCCATGCCCTTCGACGTCATGCGCTCGGTGCAGTTCCTGCAGGATCAGGTGGCGCGCGGCAACGGCCGGGCGATCCGGGTGCAGGCGCTGCTCCTGCGCCGCTTCGGACGCACCTTCCTCGAGGCCGATCCGGCGGTCTGGCGCGACCCGCGCAATTTCCGCTCCGTCGTTCTCTTCGCCCTCAGCGGCGGCACGCCCGACGTGCTCGAGCGTCTGATGCGCGAGAAGCTTCTCGACGAAACGCAGATGCCGCTCCTGGAAGGGACGCTGGCCTATGTGAACAACAATCTCGACAAGGCGCGCAAGAAGTTCGCCGAAGTCCGCTTCGAGGGCATGGAGCCGGTTCTGGCGGCGCAGCTTCATCTGGTGATGGGGCAGATCGATCAGATCGACCATCCCGAAAAGGCCATTCCCCATCTCGACCAGGCGCGCTTGCTGGCGCCCGGCACGCTGATCGAGGAAGCGTCGCTGCGTCTCGGCGCCATGCTGGTGGACGCGTCCGGCGACCATGCGCGCGCCGACCAGCTGGCCCGCCGCTATTTCGACCGCTTCGCCGACAGCACCTATGCCGGCAATTTCGAGGCCCGCTTCACCGCCATGGTGACCAGCCGGGCGAGCGAGCAGGCCGATGAGGCGCTGGCCGATATGTCCGACGTGATCGCCAGCCTGCCGGATGCGCGTCGTCAGACGCTTTATCTCGCGGCCGCGCGCCGCTCGCTCGTGGAAGGCAATCTGCACTTCGCCAAGGCGGCAGCCGACGCCGCGCTCGCGCTGCCCGGACTTGCGCCCGCCGATCAGGACCGCGCCGAGCTTTATGCGACCGCGTCCTCGCTCGGCTCCCTGAAGCCGGCGGAGGCGCGCGCGACGCTCGATGCGATCGACCGCGCCGAGCTTCATCCCGAAGACGGCAAGCTTCTGGACGCGGCCTATGCCGTGCTCGACTCGATCGACGCGACGCTCGCGCAGATGCCGCCCGGGGCCGCCGCGCCCGCCGGCGCTGGCGAAGCCGCCCCCGCCATCCTGGCGCAGGCCGAAGCCGCGCTCGCCCAATCCTCCCAAGTCCTGAAGCCCTGAGCCCTCATGAAGATCGACCTATCTCCGCCGAAGACCGACCGCGAGCCGGCGATCAAATCGGCGCCGCAGGACAATGGCGCGCGCCGCGACCAGGGGCGCGCCTTCGACGCGGCCATTCGCGATGCCAAGCCGCCGCAACGCGACGCCGCCTCCGGGCAGGACGCGGCCAAGCCTGACGCTGCGGCCGGGCCGCAGAAGGCGCCCGCAAAATCCCCCGAGCCGCAGGCCGAGACCGGGGGGGCATCGGCCGCCGCCGCGGCGAATGCGAGCGAGGACACCTCGACTGTTTCCGCCGATGAAACGGCGACCGACGAGACGAAGACGGACGAGACGGCCACAGACGGCAAGGACGCGCGCTCGCTCCAGTCGCTTCTCGGCCTCCTGACGCAGGCAGCGGCCGCGAGCGCCAAAGACAAGGCCCCGTCGAAGGACGAGGACGCCCATGTCGCGCGCACGCTGGTGCCGGACGACAAGGCGGCTCAGATCGACCCGGACGCGGCCGAGGAATTGTCCGGCGGCAAGGCCGTGCGTCTCGACGTTCTGAAGATGGAAACGCATTTCGAGCCGCATCAGGACGGCATGGTTCTGGTGCGCGCGGACGCCGAGACCGAGAAGGCGGCGGCCGAGGCCGCAGCCACGAAGCAGGCCAAGGGTGCGGGCAAGGGCGCGGCCGACGAGACGGCGTCGCTCCTGGCCGGGCTTGCGGACAAGAAAAGCGCCCAGATCGCGGCAAAGGACGCCTCCGACACGTCTCGCGCCGGCGAGGCGAAGGACGCGAAGGACGCGAAAGATACGACGACCGCCGGCTCGGATGGCGAGGCGGAACTGCCGGTTCGTTTCGATGAAGCCCTGGCGCGCTTGTCGGGCCGCGGCCGCACGAGCGGCGGCAGCGGCGGCGATGCGGCGGGAGGGCGCGGAGATCGGCGCGAGGCGGCGGCCGACGCTGCGGCCCGCTCCGCCGATGCGTCCATCACCAAGACGAAGGACGTCGCCGCCAATCCCGCGCTCGCGGGGGCCGGCGGGCTCGGCCTCGCCACCCAGAT
>JAAIGE0101244089.1_pt1 | contig 14815 bp, 13 predicted proteins | sample 6487951 | NCBI WGS metagenome assembly JAAIGE01 (sample SAMN13974128, study PRJNA590717) | phyllosphere metagenome | biome: tomato field; feature: multiple bacterial spot infested tomato fields; material: tomato leaves; isolation source: leaves from tomato fields | host: Solanum lycopersicum ... | reverse complement strand
TGATGCTCGGCTGGGAGGTTTTGAGTGGTGTTTGGGCTTGTAGGGTCATACAGCCGTTCGGTCTGATGGTGCTCATCGTTGGACCAATGCCATCCATGCGCGTTCCAAGCGATGGCGGCTTTGAGCATCAGGCTTCGCAGTTTATGCCAACACAAGGGGCCTGTTTGAGCGTTCATGGCGTGGCAAAGGTCGTGTTGAGAAAACTCTGCTGGCATCTTTTCCAAGATCAACAAGGATCCGCGCTTTTCGTGTTGCAACACGGGCTTTGGATCAGAAATGGCGCGGTGTTCGCGGGTGTGGCCCACCACGCGCTCGATCGGAAGCTGCAAGCTCAGGCGCGTGCTGAGAGGCGAAATTTCGACGGAAAGCGTTTGATCACTCGACCAAGAGCCTTCAAAGCCCAAGATCAAGCCATTGGCGTGGGTCATGGTGCCCGCAGGTGTTGAGGCCCGAGACGTCTTGTGCAGCGTCCAAAGCATCGGTGATTCCAAAGCGTTGAGCAACAGCTGGTGTTCTTGGCTCGACAACGTGCTTTGCATGCTTAAAGACCTAAGCCCTGTTTCATCCAAGGCTTGAGCGCATAGGGCGACCACGCCTCGATCATCTCGACTTTTTCGTGTGCGCTATAGGCGTCGATATCGGGCAATTGAACATGTCGTGGCGAGGCCCAGCGCTCTTGATACAACACTTGCAAGTGGTGGTGCTGAAACAAGCGCCCAACCCGCAAGGGAATGGGCACGGTTTGTATCTGGCCTTGATGATCGAGCGTTTCTTGTTGGGTCAAGGGATTACGCGACCAGATGGCGCCGGGCATGTGCCATTGCTGGGCGAGCATCCATAGAATACCCCGTATTAAGACCCAACTGCGAGGCCCCACTTGCGTATCAAAGGCGTGTCCTAGTGTGTGTGGGGAGAGCGTGATATCTAGATCATACAGCGTCAAAAAGGGCTTTTGGGGCATCTCGACTTTCTGGGGCCTTGGATCGACCAAGGGGGTGCTGCTGGCGGGCGACACTTGGGCCATAAACACGTGATGCGGTCCGGGCCTCGAGAAATGCAACGACAGACGCTGATCCAAGGAGACCTCTTTCGTAAAAGCCCAGACCAAGCCGTTGTCATGCACGATCTGATCAGATGCGATCGACCATCGGAAAGGCTGCTCCAACGCCGACATCACCATCGCGGAATTTAAAGACATCTGGAAAGCCACTGGGGAAGATGGGGCATGTGGTCCAACACGGTTTGCATTTGCAATTTTTGGTGTTGAGTATATTGATCCAAATGCGGCAAGCGATAGCGGGTGGGAATCTGAAACACGCCGTCTTGTAAGATCAAAAGATTGTAGTGTTCCAACACCGGATATAAGAGTGTCTCCATCTTATGAGGACGGGCGGTATTGGGGTGTTGGGCGATGAGGTGCTCTTCTTTACTCTGCGCGTAATGCCACTGCCAGCCGTGCGCGTTCCAGTGATAGCTGGCTGCCATCATCACCGCCCGCAAGCGCTCCCAACCGGTGCGACCCGCTTGCATGTCAAATACGCGTCCTAAGGACGCCGCCCTCAAACCCCCTTCGTCATGGATCGTGGATAAGATCGGTACATCCTCTGCTGGCTGCCAATCCGGCTTTGGATCATACGGCACATCATATTCAAAGCCCACGCTATCGGCAAAAAGCTCCGTTTTGGCCGTAAGCCCTAGCATACCATGAAAGCGGGTCCAATGCAGCGTAAAAGGGGCGGTGGTGCTATCGGCCACCAAAAAGAAGCGCAAACCATTGGCGTGCTCGACCAATCGATGGATCTCTTCCTCGGCGGCCGGCGTTTCTGTCATGATCCAGTCGAAAGGACGCTCAAAGGCATCTTCCAACAATTCCAATTCGGGATGGCTAAGGCCTGAGGCTGCGATCATAAGGTGTCTCCCAGCCAGAAGATGAGTTCAAATCCCTATAAAGAGGCAGAGCGGTTTAAAACCGTTGAAGCCACGCAGGAAGATGGTTCATACTGTGGAGAGTTTTGATCATATGAAGGCGTTCATGCCCGCTGTGGGATTTGCTAGGAAGCGTATAGGCCGTGATAGGCTGAAAGACCGTATCTTGCAAGATCGAGAGGGCTTGGTCTTGTAAAACCGGATAGATCCGTTGATGCATGAAAACCTCTGTATGGGTCATGCTATCGTCTAAGAGGTATTCTTCTTGAAGAGAGGGCGTGCAATGCCATTGCAAGCCATGGGCGTTCCAAACGTGTGCGCTGGCCCACATAAGGGCTCTTATGCGCGCCCATGCGGTCTGGCCGAGTTGCTCATCAAAGGCGCGTCCAATATCCTCTGTATCGAAGCGTTCTATGCGAAGCGTAAAAAACACTATTTTTTCTGCTGGACCCCATCGAGGTTCTGGATCCGAGATGGCGATATAGCAATCAATACCATTGTCGATATAGCGTTTTGGTGGCTCAAAGCCCACAAAACTTTTGGGGAGGTAGGCATCTAAGATCAACGCAGAAGAGGCTCTCCGCTGAACCCGCAGCTTGAAACCTTGCTGATGATGGAGATCATAAAATGTCTGCCCCTCCAAAGGGATTTTTGAGGGGGCTAAGATCCAGTCGTAAGGACGCGCAAAAGCTTTTTGCAAAAGCTCTATTTCGTAAGGGCCGAGGGAGAAGCCGTTTGTATAAGGTAGCATGGCATTCAAACCAAATGGGTTTGGTATATGAGATCAAAGCACAAATCCTTCTATAAAGGTAGTAAAATTTGATTTTTTTGATAAAATCATTATAATTTCATCCCCATCTGGTGTCCTTTGAATAATATGGCGATTTTTTTAAATAGGGCTCTCCTATAAGGAGAACCCCTACACCTTTGCTCTTTCTTTTAAGGGCGCTTTTTATGCGTCTCCTGTGGGAGGAAGTAAATGATCAAAAGACAAAGCAGATATGGGGGCCTGAACGTTTCGTAAGCCATTAAGGCGTTGGCATAAGGCGCCAATCCGATGTTTCTGGGGATGGGTTTCAAGGCTTCGAAGAGCGGTCTGAGTTTCTTGGAAGGAAAACTGAGCTTTTCCAAAATCGTCTTCCATTTCTAGCATTACAGGATCGGAGGACTCAAAGCCTGCGAGTTCCGCCATAAAGCTGCATACCAGATTGCGCTTTGGCCGTGAAAACGTGCCATCAGCCTTTGCAAGGCCTACCAATCCAATCCAAGCCGCTGCGCCTGCCTTCTGTTTAAATTTTTTCCATTGATGGAAAGAGCTGGTTTCTTCAAAAAGTGTGGTGAGGCACTCTATCACCGCGTCTTTCCCCTCGATCCATTCTGCGTTTGGAAGGCGAACGGCCCAAATATTTTCGACATTAAAGGTTCTACGCGCTTTGCGAAGAAAACAGTGTGCGATCACATAGGTCAGCTCACCTGATACGGTATAGGCGTCTTTGATCTGTATCTCTCGTTCTGTATATTCTCCCTTGCGATCCAAGTAGCGAATTTCCATTCTTTGGTTCCAGACATGCCGCTCTTGTTCGTAGGATAGCCTTTCTTCAAAAGTGGAGCCTTCAAGATCGTTCTCGTCGTCGTGGTCTTGTGCTTCTTCCAATAAAGCGTCCACGGTTTCGGAATCCATGTTTTGGAGAGCATCTAAAATCTGCGCCGCATCAATGTTTAGCCGAATGGTAGGATATTCTTCAAGGACAGGCGTTTCGATTTCCTCTTCGTCTGCGACCCCCATCAAAGGTAAATATTTACCTTGTGGAGGCACAATCACAGGGGCCGTTTCGAGCTGTTCTTTCAAGGTGTTATAGGATGATTTTGGGCATTCCCACCAGGCTTGTGGATCGACGTTTATCACACGCCATCCCAGATTTTTCAAAAGTTTGGGGCGGAGCTGCAAGCGATCGACACTGTCCAAATGAAAGGCGCTGCCTTCAAATTCAATAGCCGCCACCCATCCGTCATCTTTGCGAATGCTCAAAGGAATACGATCGTTGCCATGGCCCAAGCCTTGGAAAACTTGGAAGCCATCGTGTTTGAGCTTTTCATAGAGCCATTTTTCAAATTCTTTGGCAGAATGTGCTGGGGTTTCAAGCGTGCTGACAGCGGCTTCTTGAAGGAAGTTTTTCAAATGATATATGCCCGAATCCTTGTTTGGTGCTTTCATTTTTAAAGGATTAAGAGAGGTATAAATCACCATCCGGTGCCGGGCGCGCGTCAGCAAGACATTCAACCGTCTCCATCCGTTTTGTTTGTTCAAGGCGCCAAGGTTGTTGGATTGAACGCCGCTGCTGGCGGGTCCATAGGTGGTAGAAATGAGAATAACGTCTCTTTCATCGCCTTGCACGTTTTCAAGATTGCGCACAAATGGTTCTTCAGATTGGGCCTTCCAATACGCGCAATAGGTTTTCCAGGCCGGATCTTCGATAGCATCGATCGCCTCTTCTATCAGCGAGGCTTGTTCCATGTTCATTGCGATCAATCCCAAACTTGGTCCTGTATATCCAGATTCAACCGCTGATTTGGCGATACGAAGGGCTTCTTGAACGATCGCTTCCGCTTCCGCGATATTCTTGCGATCTTCAAAGCTTCCAGGTACATCGACGCGTTCTAAACCAAAGCCTGGGCATTTTTGATAGCCCGAAGGGAGAACGATCAGTTCTCCATTGTAAAAAGCATCGTTCGAATACTGAATGAGGCTGCTGTCTTTGGAGCGATAATGCCATTGCATCACCGACTTTTTGTTGATCATCGCCGCTTGGGCCAAAACACTTTCTTCTTGCTCCACCGTGTCGGCTTTGCGGAAAAACGCTGTTGGAGCAAGCTGTTTGGAGTCACCAAAAATCACGGTTTGTTTGGATCGCAAAAGGGCAGGTAAGGCATCAGCTGGGCGCATTTGCGACGCCTCATCGAGCAAACAAATATCCCAGCCCGCTAGTTTGGGCAAGATTTGCGCAGCGGTGGAGGGGTCAATAAAGAGGCAAGGAAAAGCTTCGTGGAAGGCGCCATCGGATTTGATCCATAAATCGCGAACGCTGTCTTTAGGCCTCTTTTGACCAGCAATTTTTTCGAGCCATAAAAGTCGGTCTTGAGGCAAGGGAAGAGGGGCTCTGAGACGCTGAATGCACCGAACAACAGAAGATTCCACGATCTTATCATGAGCGTCTATCTGAAGCAGCGCATTTTGGACGTCTGGCAAAGCAGGCAAAGATTGGGTTTGCCGTACGCGACACAGATTCACCAAAATCTCTGGTAAAGACGCCGCAGGCAAGTGATGTTGAAGGAGGTGAAGCAAAGATTTTTGCAGTTCAGGCAACGCCTCCACGCGTCCCTTCCACGCTTGGTGTAAGGAAAGCCCTTCGCTTGTATGGATCATCTCTTGGCAGGCCGTATAAAGCTCTGCTAGCGAGCCATCGGCCCATAAAGGCCGGGTGTTGGCATTGTTGCACAAATCTTGCAGATGCTGATCGATCTTTTGTAAAACTTCGACCTCGTTGCAGCCTTGGAGGCGGGCTTGCTCCAAGGCAAAGGGGCCTTTAGTGGCTAAAGCTTTGGTCTCCTCAGACCACGTAGAGAAGCTTTGTCGTCCATTTTCTAAAAGAGTGTAGAATTCTGGCGTCAAATGGTTTTGATACACGCCTATCTCTTTCAACATTCCAGACAAAGCGTCTTGTGCTTGAAAAACCTGCTCTATTTGGTCTTGGATAGAGCCATCCGCGTGCGAGGCTTTTTCTAGCACTGCATCCAAGGGATCATATTCTGTTGGCCATATGCCATCCCAAGCACGAAGACCTTCTAGGTGTTCTTCTAAAAGACCGTGCGCAGTGGCGTGTGCCACCACCAAGAATCGTTCTTCTAAAAGACGTTTGAGATCCTGTAATCCCCACTGTGGTGTAGGTTGAAGTTGCTCCACAATCCAACAAAGAGTTTTTGCAGATTGGAGGTTGGTTTTTGGATCTTGTTGAAAGCGTGTTTTTAAGGTCTTCTTGGCCTGGCGTGCGGCTTTAAAGAACGATTGAGGAAAGGATTTTTGAGCATTTTCAAGGGTATCTTTGATATGATCGTCCCAAGGATAAATTTCGCTGACATGCGCCAGGTTTGCTTTTTGGAGAATGATGTTAAAGAGTTCGGCTTGTTGGTGCGTAATCACCAAGCTTATCTTGTCTTTCCACCTTAACGCTTCTTTAAAAGCCGTTGGCTCGTTTTTGAAAAATCCTTGCAAGGCTTGTTTTCTTTGTGTATCTAAAACCTGGCGCTGGTGCTTTTCAGATAAGAGGTCTTTAATCTCCGCAGGGCTTAAAGCGCCATAGCCTGCTTGGTTCAAGGCCATGAGATCTTGTAGGGATAAAGAGTGATCCAGAACGCTTTGGTGGTGCTGCATGTCTCTCAAAGAAATCGGGGCGACTAAGGCCTGCAAACCATAGGTTTGTAAAACCATCACGGCTTTATGTTGAGGGCTGGGCAGGTGAGATAAGGTGATGGCTTGCTTGCGGCTTTGCGTCAAAGATAGGGTTTGGTCTAAGGAAGAAGCTTCCAAAAGCTTGCAAAGCGTCTGGGCATGAGAAAGAATCTGCGCTTGGTGTTGTGGCTTTAACACCCATTCCCACGCCTGTGGAAGTGGTTTAAAGGCATGGGCTACATTTTCGAGAATCTGCCCCAAAAGAAGAGCGTCGCTTTCAATCTTTGGCAAATCTTTAGGCCACGCAATATGCGAAAATGGTTTCAAGTGTTCTCTTGCAGGAATAGCTTCAAGCCACGTTTCCCAAGCGCGATAGTGTTCTGTTTGGTCTTGAAGGAGGTTATCTCTTGATAACAGGGCCTCCCAGGCTTCACGGGGTGTGGAAGGAGGGCTCGCATTTGGAGGACTTTTGCTAAGATGAAGGCGTTTTTGTAAGCTGGCTGTCAGCCGTGGTACTGCATCACTGCCGCCTCCATGTAGATCCAAGCAAAAAGCTTGGAGACCTAAGCGTTCCAATCGTTGTCGCACCACTTCAACCGCTGCCCGTTTTTCTGCAACAAAGAGAATTTTTTGGCCACCGGCCAAAGCTTGAGCGATCATATTGACAATGGTTTGGGATTTTCCAGCGCCTGGGGGTCCTTCTACGATGAAGCTTTCGCCGAAAGCGGCACGTTTTAACACGTTCCTTTGGGTTGAATCGCTAGGAAGGGGGTAGTTTTCGAGTAGGGGAATGGATGGAAGGGGGGTAAGCGCTGAGGTGTCGGCTAGATATTGCCGAAGCAAAGGCCAATCTGTTGGGGCTGTTGGCCAAGTCTCTGGATCGGTATCTTTCCACAATAAGATGTCGGCTAAAGAAATATTTCCCAAAGCCACGATCCGATTCAAGGTATAAATGGGCCGGTTTTCCAAGAGCTGGGCAAAAGCTTCAAACCAAGATTCCACATCGCCGTCAAACGGCGGTGGACGCATTTGATGCTCGCTCAATATTTTTTCCAACAAAGGATTTACAAATGGGTCGCCCAAAGCACAAATCGTGCCACCTTTTGCGCTCGCCTCCAAGCGTAGAGGCTGTAAGAGCATGGGCACCACCTCTTGGGTTTTTCCTTCGCGCAGCCTAAGAACACCAAGCACGGCATGTAGCGTCGGAAACCCTAAATCTTTTTGCGCTAAGGCGTCATCTTTTTGAAACGCGTTGAGGCGATGGAAGGTAAGGTCTGCGCGTTCGCGCATGCGTAAAATGGACGCTAAGGGGGTCTGTGGAGGGACTTCCGAGGCAATATTAAAACCTTGTTCAAATGCTGCTTCTTCTAAATGAAAAGGTTTAGGGTGGCGCTTTGGCATCTCCAAGGCTTCGCGAACCTCTTCGCGTAAAATTCGATCATCAAACGTATGACGGCGGTCTAGTCCCGTCGTTTCAAAATCTTCCACCAAACGAACCCATTGAGCATCGTTTGATTTTTTTGCTTCCAATGCTGCCACGAAGAACGGCTCTTGTTCTTCTGGTGGAATGGGATTTAAGGGGGGCACGCCTTCAATGCGAAGCCCGTTTTTTTGCAAAAGAAGGCCTTCGACAAAAGATCCAGGGGCCACGCCTCCTAAGATGGAAGCCGTTCTTTTACCCTTGTTATCTAATACCAACTTGGCCAACGTGCCTCGAAGGCCTTCTGCCAACAAGGCTTCTCGCATACCCTTATAGAGTATTTCAACGTGTTGATTCACCAAAGTTTTTCCTCTTCCCCAACCATCAAATCTTTTTCAATGTAGAGAAAGAGGCGTATAAGTCCAAGAGCAAACTACTATAAAATGCAAAATTATCATATAACCCAAGGAGAAAAGTCTTATTTGCGATACAGATGTTCGGCCTTCTGCAAGGCTTTTTGATAGGGGTAGTTTAGCTCATAATATGGCAAAACCGTCCCTCCTCCTTGTCCGTAAGAAGTTTTGCTTAGAGAAGGAGTTCTGACATCTCTTATTTGGCCGGTTTCGTCATAAATCTCGCCTTGTGAGGCCCCTGAAAATTTATTAGAAAAATCTTGAAAAAGAAATATTCTTTTTAAGTAAGGATTTGGTTGTATATCCATGTAATTTTTTAGAATTTTTTTCATGGAATCTTTAAATTATTGAGGTGGATTAAATTCAATATATTGTATTTGAATATTAATTTCCATGATATTAAATCTTTATATATTGATATCGATGATGGTGCTGTTGAAAAGAATCGAACTTTCGACCTCCACTTTACCAAAGTGGTGCTCTACCGACTGAGCTACAACAGCACATGTTTCTCAATATAGGATGCAAACTTTAAAATCCTATAAGTCATTCCTCTTTTTTCAAAGATTTCGTAGAACCTTCTTGGTTTTTTGAAGATATTTCTGCATCTTGAATGGCAAGAAGGTTATAATTTCTAGCAAATTTGGTTGTAGGCTTCTTCCAACTGCCGGTAGTTATCCTTCCAAATGGCGAGTTCATCTTGAGGTAAAGATTTTTCTGGACGCTGACTTTCTTAATATTTAATATTTACCTTTGCAATGTCCTTAACATTATATATCTTCTCTTCTATGAAGCAAATGGCCTACATGATTATGGCTATCCACATCTATTTCAATAAAGTTATAAAAACCTTCTTTTCGAGAAAAGTCCTTAATAAAGGTAGGTATATGTGGAAAATTTTTTATTCCTATTTTTTCTATATCACTTTTAGTATTTTCAGGAATTCGATCATTAATGATATCAATCTCATCTTCTCCAAATTCTATGTATAAATAAAAAATTGCCTCATCTAGTAAAATATTCAATTGCAATCCTCCTATTTTATCTTCTTGAAATTTTTTAAGGAAAAACATTTGCATAGATAAGTTAGTTAGATTACTAAGGGGATTGCTTTTTTTTAAATTACTTAGGTAGCGCGCCGCCTCTATACCGCCTATAGACCAAAGAATGCCTGCTTTTTTAGGATCATCTTCCATTATTGCAGAAGACAAACGATTTGGTATAGGTATACCTTCTCCCGCCATAAGGCATCCAATTAACTTAACTCCATATAATTCTAGACCTTTTTGCTCTTTATCAGACTTTATAAAGGTTGGACCTTTTTTGGGATTTAAAAAAAATTCTTTTTTTATTACTCTAGTAAATATAGCATCAAATGCTTTATCTGCTTGCTGCGTTCTTTTATTGTTACATAAAGCACATATACATTTTATGCTTTTTACTAAATCACTATCATCAGATTGAACGATAAAATTTTTTTTAACACCGAGTTTGTTCATAAAAATTTTTTCATTAGGAAATATTTTTCTATATTTTCTGTATATCGTTTTAAGTATAGATCTTTTCCATATATGTTCTCTGGTTAACGTTTTTTCCTGTCTGCAGATCCAGCAAAATCCATCAGAAAAAATATGCACTCCGCCTTGCGGCCCTTCTGGCGGTTTCCATATGATAGGATCAAAATCTTCTACGGTAGAAACAGAAAGTGCTGAATTGTTTATGTTCATATGATGTATCCTTACTAGCGAAGTTATAGTATCGTTTATTTAGATTAAACTAAGATAGCATCATTCTAAATGAATGATAGTGCATTTTTCATAAAAAACAAACCTATCTCTGTCTTAATATCCCCTCCATTCTCAAAGAGAGCTTTTATGCAAAATATTCTTCCTATTGTCTCTGTTTTGTCCTCTAATAGGACAGGAAATCCGTCATCTCTGTATCCATCTCTTCGTCAGTTATCTTCATTGCAGGCTAGGAAATTATGTCATTTGAACAATGCTTACTGTCTTTATTGTGCTAGAAATCTTTCTGAAGTAAAAGCAGAAAAAGAACATGTTATTGGTAGAAATTTTGTGCCGACACATGCCCTTACCAACGCATGGAATTTTACATGTCAAGCTTGCCCTGCGTGCAATCGTAGAAAATCTTTTCTTGAGGGAGAAATCTCCGCTATAACAATGGCGCCGACTCCCCGAGGGAATCATGTTAATCAAGAAGTAGCGGAAGTATTCTCAAAAAAGAAGCAATGGGCACGTATTCGATCGACGGGGGATTACGTGAAAGACAGTCAGGTGCAGCAGACTTTACAAATTCCTTTGTATGGAGGCTTGATGTCTGTATGTTTGGTAGGACCACCATCTCTTGATGTAGATATGGTGCACGAGCTAGCCTGGTTCCAATTAAAAGGTCTTTTTGGATGGGTGCTTAGTGAAATTACGATTTATCCAGAGTGTTTTGATTTAGAAGAATGTTTGGTATCAAATTTCGCTCGTAAGACTGATTGGGGAAATTCTCTTCAAGAACAGCTTACACAGAGAACACAAGACTGGCCCATTTTGTTGAATCTCTCTACTGCGAAAAGTTATTTTAAAGCAATTATAAGATTTTCGCCTTTTGATCCTATGCTAAAATTTTGGGCTTTGGAGTGGAACAACAATATTAGAATTGTAGGATTTTTTGGACCAAAATATCTTTGTAACTCAGAAGATAATTTTTTGAAATATCCGTCCATTCGCCTTAGGACTGAAATCCCACTAGATCCTTCAAGAGACATTTTGTTTGAAGGCTATCTTCCTGTTGGCCAGCAAAAGAACTAACACGTGGCGCGTCGCCGTACAAGAGGTTTAAGGTACTATAAGTTGGGTTCTATAACGAACCCACGACCTTCTCCGTACCAAGGAGATACTCTACCAACTGAGTTACGGTAGCAAAGCGCTCCCGTCATATGGGTGCGTTCAAAGAAAAGACAAGCATTAGGAGCTTTGGTAGCAAGATGACAAGGCGATGTCATAGGTGGTGCCGTTATTGCCCTGTTGAACACAGGCGTATCATACGAATACGCACCAAACTATGATAGGGCTTGATCATCGGATAGCCTTTAATATCTTCTGTCAAGGCTTCCCAAGGGCTTTCGCCAAGCGCTGTGCCTTCAATAGTGATATAGGCTTTAATGGGGCCTTCGAATTTGGTAAAGGTTTCTTGGCCATGGCATTTGTAAAAATCGACAAACTCTTTGGTGATATCGTTAGGCCATTATTGTTGCGGCATTTAAGTGCTCCTGATGATATCGGCCCTAATCTTTCAATATAGACTTTGTTTCAAAATTTTTTGAAAACTTGGCCGTTTTAGCAGTGATACGCTCAAGCGAAAAGAAGATCCCAAGGCTAGGCCACAGACTTTCGTTGATAGGATCTGATTTTTTGCAAAATAGCGTCTTTGTTGCGGGGCGCTCCGGTCAATTGCGCAAGCCACGGTCGTCCTGGATGAAGCGTGTCCCACTCAGACGGCTGCTGATGTAAGCGCCCAGCGCCAGGCGTATGAATGCCAAAGCCGTCGATATAGGAATTCCACAACGGATGATATCGACGAATCAAGGTCGATTCCAACAAAGATATCAACTCTTCCCCTCGGCCTGTGAGCACCATCCATCGACAGCGAAAGACGCCCGCGTCGAGGCCGCCTTGCTCTAAACTGCGCTGATGCTCCATGAGGCGTTGGCGCAGTTGGGTGGTGGAGGACAAGCGCCGGCCTTGTCGAGATCCTGTGGGCACGGCTTTGCCAATATACAGGGGATACTCTGGTGTCAGCAGCCCTTGGTAGAGCGTGCCACAGTTCTCTTGCAGATACAGGCCATAAAGGCCTGCTCCAAGGATGTTGGGAAGATCTTGAAAGGCATAGGGAGGGGATCGTTCAAAGCACGCGATGGCGGGGTCCAACAGCGTTTGTAAAACGGTTGGGTCGAAAGGAAAGATGTTGAGAGAAGCGTCCATAAGCGTATCCTAAGACCTTACAAGATAGGCCCCACGATGGCTTCTGTCGACGATCAGGTCCGAGCGTCTTTGCGCATAAAAAAAGGCCCCTCCAAAGAGGGGATCAGGGGATCAGATCGGGCATCTTTTGTTGGAAATCTTTTTCCTGAAATACGCCCCCATGGAGAGCGACGCTGCTCATAGGATGGTTTTGGTTTTTCCAAATCGCCTTTAAAGCGGGCATGATCTCTTCCAGGGCGGCTAAGGAAAAGGTAGGATCAAACGATTTGATGTGCACGATATCTCCACTATACGTAGGATAAAGATTCACATACCCGAGGCGTTGTTGATCTTTCAAAAAAATAACACTAAAGCCCTCCATCCCAAACGGATCTAAGCGAACGGTATAAGGCGTTCCTTCGAGGGCTACAGGATGAAAACACGAGGCCAGTTTTTCGCGATCGCACAAGGTCTGCATATACACAAAAAGGAACCACGCCACTTGGTTTTCCAAGGGCTGCGGTGTATGTTTGGAGCCGCCCACAGCGTTTAAGAGCGTAGAAAGCATAGGAGAGGGTCCTGATTCAAGGGGATACAATATCTGGCATCATGCGGGCGACCGTTGAAGCAGGGAAATTCATGGAGATGATCACGCAATCTGGCACGGCCATGTTGGATGTCTGCCAAAGTCTTTTGGCAGGTGGCAGAAGGCTTTTTAAGAAGGCTTGGTCAAAGGTCTTGGAGATCGCAAGGAGAGTGGAATTATGCCTGTTCAAGCTTAGGCTGCCCAATCGCTGATGACCTTCTAAAATGATCAGCGTAAAGCCTATGCTATCGCGCGTGTCATAGACCGCATCGATTCGAAGGATATAAGGCGTGCCTTCTAGGGCAAAGGGATGGTAGAGACTCGGCAAAAGACCCCGATCGCACAAAGCATTGGCATAGGCATAGGAAAACCACCCCAATTGCTGATCGGGGTTTTGAAAGGGGGCAGGAGGGGGCAGGGGTTTAAAGAGCTTTCCAAACATTTCTCGACTTTCTGAAAAGAAAAGAGGATATGGTCTTAACCAAAGAACGCTCCTAACAGGGGAGATAGGTTTTCATAGAAAAAAGCCCCTTTTAAGAGGGGCTGAATACGATTTGAATGACGTCTATGGGATTTTTGAAAACTCCATCCATTTATGGATCGTGGCCTCTTTATCGGTTTTAGAAATGGACAATTTTTCTTCTAAAATATCATCATTCGTATGGTTTAAAAAATACACAATTTTTTGCGACAGTGTTAAAGCATGGATCATATGGTGAACATCAAGGGATTGATCGTCATCGTTGAGAAAACACCAAATCTCCGTATGAAGATCTTTGTCCATCTCTTTGAGAGACGTTTTACACGTTTGCACACGTTGAGGAACCGTATAAATGTTGATTTTTTCGGTCACCAATAACGAGATCACGTCCAAAGAAAGATCATAGGCTTTTGTGTATCGTTGAAGTTCATCAATAAGGCTTTGCATGGTAGATTCCTGTATATGAAGAGAGAAAATGGTGCGTTAAGAGCAATATATGCCTATATTGAATAGGCAGCGCCTGCTAGGCGACAATCGCGGGCATCCGCTGGGTCAACTCTTGGGCGCTATAGCGCAGATTTTGCAACATACAATCAGGAACGGGGGCGTTCAACGTCTGCCAGGTGCGGCGGGCATCATGCAAAAGATTTTGCACGAACGCCAGATCAAACTTGGGATGGAACGAAGTGATATCGATGTGTTCGATGGCCTTGTTGCGGTTTTCGTCAAAGCGGTTCGCATGCAGCCCAAAGCTTCCCAAGCGCGTATGCTCTTCAAGCACCAAGACCTGAAAGCCCCCTTCAAAGACAGAATCCACCCGCAAGCGGTAGGGCGTGCCTTCGAGCTTAAAGGGATGATAGAGGGTGCGTAGGGCGTTTTTGTCGCATAAGACATTGGCATAGACATACGCAAACCAGGCCATTTGTTGCTGTCGGGTCATCGGTGTTCTCCAAAAACAGAATATGGTGTCAAAGGTAATAGACGCGTTGGTGTTTGACCACGAGTGCTTGAAATCCTTGTGTTGCGAGCATATCCATCAATAGAAGCTTGCTATGAGAAGAAATCGATGGCCCCAGCGTTTGGCCTTCTTTGTCCAAGATCAGGTCTTCTGGAAGATCAAAAGCAAAAGTGGTGATGGATTTGGAGAATATGGCGCCTTGCAGTCGTTGTGCCATTTTAGAAAAAAGCCAAAGAGAAAGGCCTATCAAAGGGATGGCGATCAGCACACTAAATGGGATCATCCAAAACGACGCCAAATGATAAGGCTGCATCCCATAGACATAAAACAGTCCCATCAACAACAAAGCAAAGGGAAGGGCCAACAGAGTTGGGCCGATATCGGCCAACAGCGCATATTGTCCTTCCAAGGCATCTGTTTGAAGAACAAAGGGTTTGGACAACGTCTTTTGCAAACGTTGGGCGCGCTTAAAGGCGGTCATGGTGTATTTTCTGGATTCATCAGAGATAATAGACACGGCCATGTTTGACCACCAAAGCTTCAAAGCGTGTGGCCTTTAAGTGCTCTAACACCACAAGCTTGTCATGCGCGGAAATCGAGGATCCCGCGCTGT
>JAAIGE0100117797.1_pt1 | contig 14840 bp, 13 predicted proteins | sample 6487951 | NCBI WGS metagenome assembly JAAIGE01 (sample SAMN13974128, study PRJNA590717) | phyllosphere metagenome | biome: tomato field; feature: multiple bacterial spot infested tomato fields; material: tomato leaves; isolation source: leaves from tomato fields | host: Solanum lycopersicum ... | reverse complement strand
CCGAAGATCGCGGGGATCGAGTCGATCGCGAAGAGCAGGTCGGTCATGCCGAGGGCGGCGAACACGATGATCATCGGCGTGAAGACCTTCTTGCCGTCGATGACGGTGCGCACCTTCGCGCCGTCGTACTCCTCGCTGATCGACATGCGACGGCGGAGCAGGCGGACGACGAAGCTCTCCTTCTTCTCCTCGTCCTCGTCGTCCTCATTCGAGAAGGCCTGCTTCCAGGCCGTGTAGATGAGGAAGAGCCCGAAGAGGTAGAAGACCCAGCTGAACTGCTCGATGATCGCGGCGCCGAGGAGGATGAAGATGCCGCGCAGGATCAGCGCGATGATGATGCCCACCATCAGCACCTTCTGCTGCGCCGCTCGCGGCACGGAGAACTGGCTCATGATGAGGACGAACACGAACAGGTTGTCGATCGACAGGCTGTACTCCGTCAGCCAGCCGGCGACGAATTGGCCGGCGTAGTCGACGTCCGTCACGACCAGCATGATCAGCGCGAACACGAGCGCGAGGGCCACGTAGAAGACGACCCAGAGCGTCGACTCCTTCGTCGAGGGGACGTGCGGACGCTTGATGATCAGCAGCAGGTCGGCGACGAGGATGAGAGTCAGCACGACCAGCGAGCCGACCTCGAACCAGAGGGGGAGCTCCATGAGGGCCTTTCATGCGGGGGCGTCCCCCAGAGTACCTTTTGAGGTGCCTGAGACGATCCCCCGTGACGCGACACTCCCCCATCGACAGAACGAACGAGGATGCCATGGCCGACCCGCTCGCGAGGCGTGACGCGGACCTGGTGGCCGCCGCCGCGGGTGGCGATCAGCAGGCCTTCCGCGAGCTGTACCGCGCCTACGCGAGGCCGGTGTACTGGCTCGCCCATGGCCTCCTCGGGAACACGGCCGATGCGGAGGATGTCATGCAGGAGACCTTCCTGGTCGCGTGGCGGCGACTGCCGACGCTCGATCTCGTGAGCGAATCGCTGCTGCCGTGGCTCGTCACGATCTGCCGGTTCCAGAGCGCCAACCGGATGCGGCGGCAGCGCCGCGACCGGCTGCACACCGCCGGGGCGGTCGAGGAGACGCTCCCGGCCACCGTCGACGTCGAGGATCAGGTGATCGGCGGAGACCTGGCCGAGCGTGTGATGGCGGAGCTCGGGACCCTCTCCCCCCTCGACCAGCAGATCTTCCGGTTGTGCGCGACGGAGGGCTACGCGTACGCCGCCGCCGCGGCGGAGCTCGGGATCTCGCACGCAGTCGTCCGCAACCGCCTCTCGCGGGTGCGCACGAAGCTGCGCGCCGTCGTCGGATCGGAGGGATCATGACCGGGCCCGACCTCGAGCTCCCTGAGCTCACACCCGAGCGGCAGGACGACATCGAGGCCGCGCTGTTCGCCGACATCCGCGCCGAGGTCTCGCGCTCGACGGAGCAGTCGCAGCGCCGGCGGCGACGTGCCTGGGGGTACACGGGCGCCGCGGCCGCGGTGATCGTGGTCGCCGGGTTCGTCGGACTCGCTCTGAGCGGCACGGGGGCGAGCAGCAGCGCGGGCGGATCCGTGGGGCTGTACGACGAGGGTGCCGGCGGCGCCGTCGCACCCGAAGCGAACGGGGACCTCGGGGGCGACGGGGGCGGTGTCGCGGAGGAGAATGGCTCGACCGCGGCCACCGGGCGCGACGTCGTCGCGACCAGTTCGACCGTCCTCGAAGCAGGAGATCCAGCCGCCGCCGTCAGGGAGATCGGTGACCGCGCCGACGCGGCCGGCGGCTACGTCGAGTCGATGAACGTCTCGGCTGCGCCGCCCGCGGAGTCGTCGGGCGACGTCGCGACGTCCTCCGCGGACGGCACCTGGATCACCGTGCGCGTGCCGGCGGACACGCTGAGCGACTTCCTCGCCGATCTCGACGACGTGGGCGAGGTCCGGTCCTCGGAGATCTCGCGGGAGGACGTCACCGCCCAGTCGACCGACCTCCGCGCACGGATCTCGGCGCTGCAGACCTCCGTCGACCGCTTGGAGTCGCTGATCTCGGATGCCGCGACCACGGCCGACCTGCTGACCGCCGAGGAGGCGCTCTCGCAGCGTCAGGCGGAGCTCGACTCGCTCCGGGCGCAGTCCGACGCGCTGGCCGACGACGTCGCCCTCTCGAGCGCCACGGTCACGGTGACCGAGCCGGGTGAGGTCGTCGCTGCCGACCCGCAGGGTTTCGGCGATGGTTTCACGACCGGATGGAACGCGCTCGTCGCGACCGTGAACGGGATCGTCCTCGGTCTGGGATTCCTGCTCCCCTGGTTCGTCGTCGCCGGCATCGTCCTCGCCGTCGTCCAGGTGGTGCGCCGGGCACGACGCCGAGCACGGGTGCGGAGCGGATCGCCGGAGGCCTGAGACCCCGCGACGCGCCGAAACGACGACACCCCCGACCTGGTGGTCGGGGGTGTCGTCTGTCTGGTGACCCCAGCGGGATTCGAACCCGCGTTACCGCCGTGAGAGGGCGGCGTACTAGGCCGCTATACGATGGGGCCGTACTTTTCCGTTCCCTCCCTGCGGAGGCAACCGTTCAATTATGCATGACGTTCACAGCGGTGCAAAATCGGGCCGCCCTTGCCACAGCCCGCCCTGCTGAGTTGACTGGAACGATGCGCGTCACGAAGCACGAACATGCCTGCATCCGCCTCGACAGCGAGGGCAAGACCCTCCTCATCGACCCCGGTTCGTTCACCCTCCCCCTCGACGATCTGAACAACCTCGTCGCGGTCGTCCTGACCCACGAGCACCCGGACCACTGGACCCCGGCGCAACTCGACGCCGTCCGCTCCCAGGCGCCCGGTGTGCCGATCCTCGGCCCGGCCGGTGTCGTGGCCGCGGCATCCGATTACGACGTCACCGAGGTGAACGTCGGCGACGAGGTGGAGATCGGACCGTTCCGGCTCCGCTTCTTCGGCGGCACCCACAGCGTGATCCACGAGTCGATCCCCGTCATCGACAACCTCGGTGTGCTCGTCAACGACGAGTTCTACTACCCCGGCGACTCCTACGCGGTTCCCGAGGGGGTCGAGGTCGGACTGCTGGCCGCCCCCGTCGGCGCCCCGTGGCTGAAGATCGGGGAGGCGATCGACTACGTGCTCGCCGTGAAGCCGCGCCGCGCCTTCGGCACGCACGACATGACGCTCTCCCGGGCGGGGCTCGCGATGCACCGCGACCGGCTCAAGTGGGCGACGGAGCAGAACGGCGGAACGTTCCTCGAACTCGAGCCGGGAGAATCGACCGACCTCTGACCCGACCACGGAAACGACGGATGCCGCGGGGCTCTCGCTCCGCGGCATCCGTCGTTCGTGGGGGTCGAGCCTCACTCGGCGTCGTGATCCGTCTCGATGAAGGCGACGAGCTTGTCGAGCGCCTCCTCGGCGCCCTCGCCCTCGGCCTTGAGCGTGACGACCGTGCCCTGCGTCGCACCGAGACCCATGAGGGTCAGGATGCTGCCGGCGTTCTGGTCGGGGCCACCGGGAACGGAGATCGTGACGGGCACACCCGTCTCCTTGACCGCCTGCACGAAGAGCTTTGCGGGGCGGGCGTGCAGTCCGGAGCTGCTCGCGACGGTTGCGGTCCGTTCGGCCATGGTGGATCTTCCTCCTTGAGTCGGTGTATCGAGACTATGCCGTGACGGCGACGGCGGGCACATCCGCCTCGATCGGGCGGCGGCGGACGAAGCGCTTCAGGAGCACGACGGCGACGGCGCTGACGACGGTGCCCGCCGCGATCGCGACCAGCCACAGCCAGAAGTTGTCGATCGCGAAGAAGACGAACACGCCGCCGTGGGGGGCGCGGGAAGTGACCGCGAACGCCATCGACAGCGCACCGGTCACGGCACCGCCGAGCATCATGGCCGGGATGACACGGAACACGTCGGCGGCCGCGAAGGGGATCGCCCCTTCGGAGATGAAGGCGGCGCCGAGCAGCCAGGCGGCCTTGCCGTTCTCGCGCTCGGGCGCCGTGAACAGCTTGCGGCCGAGGACGGTCGAGGCGAGCGCCATCGCGAGCGGCGGGACCATCCCCGCGGCCATGACGGCGGCCATGATCTGCAGGTAGCGCTCGTCGCCGGCGATGCCCTGTGCCAGGTTCGCGGTGGCGAAGCCGTAGGCGACCTTGTTGACGGGGCCACCGAGGTCGAAGCACATCATGAGACCGAGGATGACGCCCAGAAGGATCACGCCGGCGCCGGTGAGGCTTCCCAGCCAGCCGTTCAGCGCCACGCTGAGCGCGGCGATCGGCCCGCCGAACACCATCAGCAGAAGACCCGACGCGAAGATCGAGGCGAGCAGCGGGATGATGACGACGGGCATCAGACCGCGCAGCCAGCGCGGCACGTCGAGACGGTTCAGCCACCACGCCGCGAGACCGGCGAGCAGACCGCCGACGATCGCGCCGATGAAGCCGGCACCCATGAAGGTGGCGACGGCACCGGCGACGAATCCGGGCGCGATGCCGGGGCGATCGGCGATGCCGTAGGCGATGTAACCGGCCAGGGCGGGGACGAGGAACCCGAAGGAGAGGCCACCGATCTGGAAGGCGACCGCACCGAGGTAGTACCCGAGCCCCTCGGGCGGGAGGTTCCACAGCGTGAAGTTCTGGAGGGCGTAGACGGCGTTGTTGACGTCGGCTCCCTCGTGCGGCGAGGCGATCTGGTAGCCCGCGAGAGCGAAGCCGAGCGCGATCAGCAGACCGCCGCCGGCGACGAACGGGATCATGTAGCTGACACCCGTCAGCAGCGCCCGGCGGATCGCGCCGCCGAGCGAGGTGGGTGCGGCTTCGCGGGTCGCGTTCGCGCCGGACGCGGCCGGAACGCGCGCCGCGTTCGGGTTCTTCGCGGCAGCGACGGCCTCGCGGATCATCTGGGCGGGCTGCTCGATCCCGCGCTTGACCCCGGCCCGGACGACCGGCTTGCCGGCGAAGCGCGCCTGCTCGCGGACGTCGACGTCGACGGCGAAGATGACGGCGTCGGCCTCGTCGATGATGCGCTGGTCGATGGCCTTGTAGCCGCTCGATCCCTGCGGCTCGACGGTGAGGTCGACGCCGTCCTTCTGCCCCGTCGCCGTCAGCGCGTCGGCGGCCATGAAGGTGTGGGCGATGCCGGTGGCGCACGCCGTGACCGCGACGATACGCGCGGGGCGGCCGTCGATCAGGAGCGCGTCGTCGGCGGAGGCGGCGGCGGCCGGTGCCGCGGCGCGCGCCTCGGCGCGCGAGGCGGGGGCCTCGGCGGCGGGCACGTCCGAGATGGCGTCGCGGACGATGGCGACGACCTCGTCGGCCGTCGATGCTGCGCGCAGGCCCGCCGTGAAGTCGTCGCGCATCAGGCTGCGGGCGAGCTTGGAGAGCACGGCGAGGTGCTCCTCCGCGGCCGTGTCGGGAGCGGCGATGAGGAAGACGAGGTCGGCGCCGCCGTCCTCGGCACCGAAGTCGACGCCGGGGTTCAGCCGCGCGAAGGCCAGCGAGGCCTGCGTGACGGCGGCGCTCTTCGCGTGCGGGATGGCGATGCCGCCGGGCAGGCCGGTCTCGTCCTTCTCCTCGCGCGCCCAGGCGTCGTCGGCCAGGCGGGCGCCGTCGGTGGCCCTCCCCTGCGCCGCGACGCGCTCGGCGAGGGCGTCGATGACGGCACGCTTGTCGGCGCCGAGCGGCTCGTCGATACTGACGAGTTCCGCGGTGATGATCTCAGTCACGGTGACCTCCAGTGGTCGGGTTGTCCTGCGAGAGGAGTCGCACCGGCACCGCGCCGGTCGACAGGTCGTGGGGGGTGGGAGGTTGGGTGCCCGGAAGCGACGCAGCCGCGGATCCGTAGCGGATGCCGGAGCGCAGGCGCTCCTCCGGTGCGGCACCGGTCGTCTCGGCGAGCAGGTAGCCGGCGAGCGAGCTGTCGCCGGCCCCCACCGTGCTGCGCACGCGCGTCGGGGGCGGTGTGCCGTGCCACGCGCCGTCGGCGGTGACGAGCACGGCTCCGTCGCCCCCGAGCGTCACGAGGGCGGCGGCGACGGATGCCGGGACCAGCCCGCGCGCGATCCGCGCGACGGCGTCGGGGAGCTCGAGCTCCGCGTCGAGGCCGCGACCGGTGAGTTCGGCGAGTTCCTCGTCGTTGGGTTTGATCAGGTCGGGGCGCCCGGCGGCGACGACGGCGGCCAGGGCGGGCCCCGAGGTGTCGACCGCGATGCGCGGAGCGGAGGGTCCCCAGGCCGCACGGACCGCCTCGATCACGCTCACGTAGTAGTCCACGGGCAGGCCCGGCGCGAGCGATCCGGCGAGCACCAGCCACGACGCGCCCTCCGACGCGGCGACGACAGCGGCAGTCAGGGCCGCGGCATCCTCTTCCGTGAACGCGGCGCCCGGCAGGTTGAGCTTCGTCGTGGTTCCGGCGTGGTCGGCGATCGTGATGTTCGCGCGGGTGGCGCCGTCGTGGGCGACGGTCCGCGTCGGGATGCCGGTGGCCGCCAGGGCGCCCGCGAACGGATCGCGGGGATCGAGCGGCAGGACGGCGAGAGTGGGACGGGATGCCGCGGCGACCACCCGCGCGACGTTGATCCCCTTGCCGCCCGCATCCTCGCGGACGCCGAGCGCGCTCTGCACCTCGCCCACCTGCAGGGGCGCGGCGAGGGAGATCGTGCGATCGAGCGACGGGTTGGTGGTCAGGGTGACGATCACGCGACCTGCACCTCCACGTCGGCGTCGCGGAGTGCGGCGGCGAGGGCTCCCGTCGGCGCCGTGTCGGTCAGGAGGACGTCGACGTCCGTCAGCGACGCGAACGAGACGAGGAGCTCCGCGTCGAACTTGTCGCCGTCGGCGACGACCACGATGCGGCGGGCCGACGCGACGATGGCGCGCTTGACGGCCGCCTCGTCGGGATCCGGCGTGCTGAGGCCGAATGCGGCGGAGACGCCGTTCGTGCCGATGAAGGCGATGTCGGGCCGGAGTCGGCCGATCGCCTCTACCGTCTGCGCTCCGACGGCGGCTGCGGTGAGCCCGCGCACCCGCCCGCCGATCGCCGTCAGTCCCACGGCGGGGGCGCCGGCGAGGATGTGGGCGACGGACATGGAGTGCGTGACGACCTCGAGGTCGCCGGCGGGGTGCGGCCCGGTCGCGAGGAGCTGGGCGATGGCGCCGGTCGTCGTGCCGGCGTCGAGGTAGAGGGCGCCGTCGAGCTCGGCGCCGAGCAGGTCGACGGCGGCACGGGCGATGGTCTGCTTCGCGCCGCTGCGCTGTCCCGCCCGCTCGGCGACCGAGACCTCGGCGGTGCTCGCGCGAGCCCGGTGGACGGCGCCGCCGTGGACGCGGCGGACGAGGCCGACACGCTCGAGGGCGGCGAGATCGCGACGGACCGTCTCGGTGGTGACCCCGAAGCGATCCGCGAGGTCGAGAACGGCGACGCGCCCGTCCGTGGCGATCAGCTGCTCGATCTGCCGCTGGCGCTCCGTTGCGTACATGTGGTCCTCCTCGAACAAGACCACACGCTACAACATAAAACCACATGAAACAAGAACCGCTTACGCGACGACGCCCCCGGGCCGAGGACCGGGGGCGTCGTCAGGGGGAGGCGGGTCAGGCCTCGCTCATCGCGAGGACCTCGCGCTGACCGCGAGCCGCGAGCGCGGCGGCGCGGGCGGCGATGCGCCGCTCCTGCTCGGCCTGCGCGGCGTCGATGGTCTCCTGGTCGAGCGGAACGCTCTCGACCTTGTTCACGCCGTTGTACTTTTCCATGTAGGCGTCGAGCTCGGGGCCCGACTCCCACGACGTGATGAGGCAGTACCGCGGGGCGTCGCCGGGGTGGTAGGCGGCGTGCCACAGACGCTGCGTGTCGATGACGAGCTGCGCGCCGGCGGGCAGGGCGATGCGGGTCTCGCCGCTCGGGTCGGTGCGGTTGTCACGCAGGACGAAGAAGCTGTCTTTGTCGTCGGTGAGGTTGAAGAAGCTGCGGACGACCCAGCCGGTGCCGTCGGGGTTCAGCCGGTTGTTGTCGTCCTGGTGCAGGTTGTAGAGCGCGTCGGCGTAGGTGTTCGGCTGCAGCTCAATGATGCGGCAGCGTCCGACGTTCGAGCCCGGCTCGAGCGCGCGCTCGGTGAGCGTGGGCGCCTTCTCGGTCTGCGAAGGGATCCAGACACCGTCCTTGTCGGTGCGCGGCGGCTGGTGGTTCCAGAAGCCGTTGCACTCGATCTCACCCTTGGCCGAGGCGAGCGGTGCGAAGCGGGTGTCCCCCGACGACTTCCAGTCGACGTACTCGACGTCGAGCCATTCCTTCGGATCGATGTGCTTGCCGTACATGTCGAGGACGGCGTAGCCGGTCTCCTCGAGCAGAGCACTCTTGATGTAACCCATGCGGATCAACCTTTCTGTCGGGCGAGCGAAGTTTTTACAGGCCCGACTTAGGCAAGCCTACCTAGGCGTTCTGGGAGCGTCAGTAGACTCGACCGGGAAATTCGAGGAGCGATTCGAGGAACATGAGCAGCGCCACGAACGTCGATGCGACCGCCGTCAACACGATCGATTGGCTCTCCGCCTCGGACACCACGATCGTCGTGCCGGTCTATCAGCGGCAGTACCGCTGGGACATCGGCGGGTGCGAGCAGCTTCTCGGCGACATCCGCGCCGCAGCCGCCGGTGAAGACGGTCACACGCACTTCATCGGCTCCATCCTCTCGACCGCCAGCACGTCGGCGGAGGACGACGCCCACCTCGTCCTCATCGACGGGCAGCAGCGCGTCACGACGCTGATGCTGCTGGTCGCGGCGCTCCACCACACCCTCCGCGACGACGATCCGGGCCTCGCCGCCGAACTCGAGGCGGTGCTGGTGCGTCACGGCGAGCCGGCGCGGACGAAGCTGCGTCCCCACCGCGCCTGGGCGGACGTCTTCGAGAGCGTCGTGCTCGACCGCCGCTCTCCCGCCGACACCGACCGCGTCTCGCGCTTCGATGACAACTACGCGTTCTTCCGGAGCCAGATCCGGCCGGACGAGGCCGCCGACATCTGGCGCGGCCTGCGCAAGCTGGAGCACGTGTCGATCACCCTCGGCGGGCAGGCGAACGCGCAGCAGATCTTCGAGAGCCTCAACTCGACGGGCGAACCGCTGCGCGACCACGAGCTGATCCACAACTACGTGCTGATGGGCCTCACGCACGCCGAGCAGAGCGAGATCGAGAACGAGTACTGGCTCGCGATCGAGGCGAACACGGGCGAGCAGATCGGTGCCTTCTGGCGGGACTACCTCGTCATGCTGACAGGGCGCGAGGTGCTCGTCGAGGGCGAGCGCGGTGTCTACGACGCGTTCCGCCACGAGTTCCCGCGCTTGGATCGGACGACGCTGCGTGCCTCCGCGCAAGAGTGGAGTGAGCTGTCGGAGATCTACCGGCTCCTGCTCGAACCGGGCTCGGCGACGGATGCGGGCATCGCACGCCATTTCGCCGCGATCAACACGCTGGGCCGCGGCATGTATCCCCTCGCGATGCGGCTGTACCGGGACCACCTGCACGGTGAGCTCTCGGCATCCGATCTGTTGCTCGCCCTGACGCATGTGGAGTCCCTGCTGCTGCGCCGGACCGTCGTCGGCCTGTCCGTCGACCGGCTCGTCGCGCGCTTCTGCCGCGCGGCGGATGAGGGGATGGAGGCGCTCGTGCTCGCCATCGCCCGCATCACGCCCTCGGACGAGCGGACCCGGGTGGGTCTGCGCTACGGCGAACTTCCCCACGCGGGTTTCGTCCTCGCGCGCCTGGCGGAGGTCGACGACGACGCGGACGTCGTCCTCGAGCACGTCCTCCCCGCGGCGCCCTCCGACGAGTGGACCGGCGACGGTGCCCGGCGCTGGGCCGACCTCAGCGACGACGAACAGAACGCGCACCGCGCCCTCGTGAACACGCTCGGCAACCTGACGCTCCTCGAGGAGGACGCCGCCGATCGGGTGTTCGACGCCTCCTTCCCCGCGAAGCGAAGTGCCTACGCGTCGAGCGGCCTCGAGTTCACGCGTCGGATCGCGGATGCCGAGACCTGGACGACGGCTCGGATCGCCGAACGCACCGAGCAGCTGACCGCGCGCTTCATGGACGCGTGGCGCCGCCCCGCCGTGGTGGGGATCGACGACGACAACCTCACGCCGATCCTCGACGCCAAGAAGCGGCGCGGCTGGCCCCGCGGCTGGCAGCGCGAGTTCGACTACGTCGAGTACCGCGGCGAGCACTGGGACGTGCGGGACGTCCGCTACCTGTTCAACCGCGTGTTCGCGAGGCTCTGGGCCGACTCGCGGCAGAGTGTCGTCGACTACAGCGCCCGCCAGGGCGGACCCGTCTACCCGGCGATGGCGTGGAACGGCCAGTGGGACACCCTCGACGAGGGGCGGTACCTCTACCTCGGTTGGGATTCGAAGTACATGCTGACCGCCGTGCAGGGCGTGCTCGAAGAGGCCGGGTGGGCCTCGGAGGTCTTCGTCAAATACTCCTACATCGGCGACGCGATGCGCTGAGCAGGGTCAGTCCCCGTCGGCGCCGTCCGGCTCGGGTGCGGGATCGACGGGGATCTCGATCCACGTCGCCGTGGCGGGCGACACGGAGAGCAGGTCCGGAGACCAGTCCGAGACCGCGGGCCCGTCTCCCAGCCGCTCCACGGGGTTTCGTGGCTCCATCGGTTCGGCGGGTAGCCCTGCCCACTCCGACGGTTCTTCGGGTCGCTGCGTGAAGAGTCCCATGCGACCATTGTGCGCCTGTTGCGCTGATCCGCGCACCGGTTCCAGCAAAGCAAAACCCCCGCCGGAGCGGGGGTTTTCTACTTGCTGGGGTACCTGGACTCGAACCAAGAACAACTGAACCAGAATCAGCCGTGTTGCCAATTACACCATACCCCACCGGGTTTCAACCGGAGTCGTACCGAGGATCAAGCTTAGCCCACGGTGCGGCCCCGGCCAAACCGGACGCGCATCCCGAGCGCGTCGCGTCTCAGCTGCGCTCGGCGCGCAGGCGCTCGAGACGGTCGAGCGTGACGGACTTGCCCAGCAGCTCCATCGACTCGAACAGCGGCGGCGAGACGCGCCGGCCGCTCAGTGCGACGCGCGCGGGTCCGTAGGCGACGCGGGGCTTCAGGCCCAACCCGTCGATGAGGGATGCCGCCAGTGCCGCCTGGATCGCCTCGGCGGTGAAGGCGTCCTCCGGCACCGCCTGCAGCGCGTCAATCGAGGCGGCGAGCACCTCGGCGGTGTTCGCGGGCAGTCCCTTCACCGCGTCCTCGTCGTACGCCTCCACGTCGCGGAAGAGGAATCCGAGCAGCCCCGGAGCGTCGCCGAGCATCTGCATCCGCTCCTGGACGAGCGGGGCCGCCTTCGCGAGCAGCTCGCGCTGCGCGTCGGTGGGAGGCGTGCTGACGACGCCGGCGCCGACCAGGTACGGGACCAGGCGCGACGCGAAATCGGCGGGCTCCAGCATCCGGATGTGGTCACCGTTGATCGACTCGGCCTTCTTCTGGTCGAAGCGGGCGGGGTTGGGGTTCACGTTCACGATGTCGAACGCCTCGATGAGCTCCTGGCGCGAGAAGACGTCGCGGTCCGGCGCGATCGACCACCCGAGGAGGGCGAGGTAGTTCAGGAGCCCCTCATGGATGAAGCCCTTCTCGCGCTGCAGGAAGAGGTCGGCCTTCGGGTCGCGCTTGGAGAGCTTCTTCGTGCCCTCCTCACCCAGCACGAGCGGCATGTGCGCGAAGCGCGGCACGAAGGTCGTCACCCCGGCGTCGATGAGCGCGCTGTAGAGGGCGAGCTGACGGGCGGTCGAGGGCATGAGGTCCTCGCCGCGGAGCACGTGGGTGATCCCCATGAGGGCGTCGTCGACGGGGTTGGTGAACGTGTAGAGCGGCACGCCGCCGGCGCGCACGACGACGAAGTCGGGGAACGACCCGGCCGGGAAGGTGACCTCGCCGCGGATGAGGTCGACGTAGGTCACGTCCTCGTCCGGCACGCGCAGTCGCCAGGCGGGCTCGCGGCCCTCCGCGCGGAACGCGGCCTTCTGCTCGTCCGTCAGCGTGCGGTCGAAGTTGTCGTAGCCGAGCTGCTTGGCGCGGCCGTTGGCTTCGTTGCGGGCGTCGATCTCCTCGGCCGTCGAGTACGACTCGTACACGGCGCCGGTCGCGATCAGCTTGTCGAGCACCTGGCGGTAGACGTCGTGGCGCTGCGACTGCCGGTACGGCTCGTGCGGGCCGCCCTTCTCGACGCCCTCGTCCCAGTCGATCTCGAGCCAGGTCAGGGCGTCGACGAGCTGGCGATAGCTCTCCTCACTGTCGCGAGCGGCATCCGTGTCCTCGACGCGGAAGATCATCTTGCCGCCGGTGTGCCGCGCGTACGCCCAGTTGAACAGTGCGGTGCGGACCATCCCGACGTGCGGGAGCCCCGTCGGCGAGGGGCAGAACCGGACGCGGACGTCGGAGCCGGAGGCGGGCGTGGTGAGGGGGTGCGGTGCAGTGGACATCGCCGTCAAGTCTACGACCGGCGCCGCTCCCGCCCCGCGCCCTCAGCGCCGCGCGTAGGGCGAGAGGACGGTGATCGCGACGACCACCGCGAGGGCGACGAGGGCGAGCCCGCCGTAGCCGATGAGGCTCAGGATGCCGCCCGCGAGCACCGATCCGATCGCCGCCGACAGCGTCATCGCCGTGTCGCTGCGCCCCTGCCTGCGGGGACGCAGCTCGGTCGGCGTCGCCTCGGTCAGCAGCGCTGCGCCGCCCACGGTCGCCGCGCTCCACCCGAGACCGAGCAGCAGCAGGGCGATCAGGACCGCGGTGGGCGAGTTCGGGGCGACCGCCGCCGTCACGAGGGACGCGGCGAGGATGCCCTGCCCCAGGAGGATCGTCTGCAGACGCCCCCACCGGTCGGCCAGGATGCCGAAGACCGGCGACAGCCCGTACATCCCGAAGACGTGCAGCGCGATCGTGACGCCGACGATCGTCGTCACGTTGCGCGGATCGAGGTGGGAGAGGTGCACCGGGGTCATCGCCATGACGGAGGCCATCGTCACGTGCGAGCCCGCCACCGCGAACACGGCGTAGCGGGCGACGACGGGACGGTCCGGCTCGTCGAGCCGCATGTCCCGGGGGTCGCGCGACCGCGCGACGTGCTGCGCGACCTTCAGCGGGTCAGGGCGCAGCGCCACCAGGTAGAGCGTCAGGGCGAGAGTCTGAGCGACGATCGAGAACGCGTACGAACCCGTGAGGGGCGGCATCCCGAGCCATCCGCCGACGACCTCCCCCGGCGTGAGCATGAGCGGACCGACCACGCCCCCGACCGTGGTCGCCCACACGACCGTGCCGAGGTCGCGCCCCCGCCGCCCCTGTCCCGAGAGGTCAGTGGCCGCGAAACGGGACTGCAGGTTGCCGGCGTTGCCGGCGCCGATGAGGATCACGCCGACCAGGAGCAGGGGGAAGGCGCGGAGCGCGGCGGCCGTGATGACGACCGCGATCCCCACGAGGGCGAGCAGGTTGCCGAGGGTCAGCGCCCGGCGCCGCCCCTGCGCCGCCGCGAGGCGGGCGAGCGGGATCGCGCAGAGCGCGGCGCCGAGGGTGACGGATGCCGTCGCGAACCCCGACAGCGATTCCTGGCCCGACAGGTCGGCAGCCAGGAGCGCCCCCAGCGACACCGTCGCGCCGAACGCGACACCGCCGAGGACCTGCCCCGCCGCGAGGACGGTGACGGTGCGCCGCTGGATGCGCGCGACATCCGTCGCTGTGAGGGAGAGCAGTCCGTCGTCAGGCATTCCGCGCCGTGTTGCGCAGGATGCCGAGGCCCGAGATCTCCACTTCGAGGACGTCGCCGGCGTGGAACTCGCCGATCCCGGCCGGCGTCCCGGTCAGGATGACGTCGCCGGGCAGCAGCGTGAAGGCCGCGGAGGCGTAGGCGATGATCTCCGGTACCGAGTGCACCATGTCGGAGATCGGACCGTCCTGACGGACCTCGCCGTTCACGCGCGACACGATGCGCGCTCCGCCGTCGAGGTCGAACTCGGTCTCGATGATCGGTCCGAGCGGGCAGAACGTGTCGAACCCCTTGGCGCGGGACCACTGGCCGTCCGAGCGCTGCAGGTCGCGCGCCGTGATGTCGTTGCCGATCGTGTACCCGAACACGTAGTCGAGCGCCTTGTCGGCAGGTACGTTCTTCGCGACCCGCCCGATGACGACGGCGAGCTCGCCCTCGTAATCGGTGCGCTGCGACTGCGGCGGCCGCACGATCGCGTCGTCGGGGCCGATCACGGACGTGTTGGGCTTGAGGAACAGCAGCGGTTCGGTGGGCGCTTCCCCACCCATCTCGGCGGCGTGATCACGGTAGTTCTTACCGACGCAGACGATCTTCGAGCGCGGGATCGAGGGCGCGAGGAGCGTGATCTCGGCGAGCGGGATCCGCTCGCCCGTCGTCTCGAACCCGGTGAACATCGGGTCGCCGGCGAGCTCGACGACCTCCTTCTCGTCGATGATCCCGTAGCGGATGGCCTCGTTGCGGCTGTAACGGACGATGCGCACGGATCAGCCGTCCAGCCGGGTGAGCCAGCCGTGGACGTCCTCGACACGCCCGTACTGGATATCGGTCAGGTGCTGGCGCAGCTCGAGGGCGAGCGAGCCTGTGGGCTGCGCGTCCTCGAAGCCGGAGGCCTTGAGCGCGCCGATGGGGGTCACCACGGCGGCGGTACCGCACGCGAACACCTCGACGATCTCTCCCGAGGCGACACCCTCACGCCACTCGGCGAGCGAGACGGCACGTCGCTCGACGCGGTGCCCGCGGTCCTCGGCGAGTCGGAGGATCGAGTCGCGCGTGATGCCGGCGAGGATCGACTCCGACTCGGGGGTCACGAGGGTG
>JAAIGE0100777288.1_pt1 | contig 14841 bp, 13 predicted proteins | sample 6487951 | NCBI WGS metagenome assembly JAAIGE01 (sample SAMN13974128, study PRJNA590717) | phyllosphere metagenome | biome: tomato field; feature: multiple bacterial spot infested tomato fields; material: tomato leaves; isolation source: leaves from tomato fields | host: Solanum lycopersicum ... | reverse complement strand
TCGGTGTGCCCGTAATCCGCCAGTGATTTGGGGCGCCGCCGCCACGCGCCATCCATGGCGCGGGGCGGCTAAACCGGCATCCCTGCCGGTTTACCCCCCAAATCCCTGTCGAATTCCGGCCAGCGTGGTTTAACGGGGCGCTTAAGATCAAGTTCAAAAGCAGATCAAGATCAAGAGCGACTCGCTTCGCATCGTGGTTACTGTCGGCTATAACCGGACAGGCCGTTTAGCACCGAAAGAATCACAAGAAGTTTCGTACAGCAGCCTAGGACTCAACTTGCGTCCAGACGCTGAAGCTGGTTTTTTCCCACAACCCTTTAAGGTTGCTGCTAGGAACATTCACCCCAGCCGCGCAGCCGCTCGCGCAACAATCTCCCCGCGCACTCTGCGTGATTCCACCGTGCGCTTGTTGGCTTCCTCCAGCACATGCCGGGGTGCCGTTTCTGGGCGGCCGGAGTCAAACGGTGGGGCTGGCGCGTATTCGATTTGCAGTTGCACCAGTTGCGCCGCCGCTTCGCTGTACAGCTCTGCGGCCAGGGTCAGGGCAAAGTCGATGCCGGCGGTGATCCCGCCGCCGGTAAACAGGTTGCCGTCACGCACTACACGCTCCTGCACGGGGATGGCACCGAGCGGGGCGAGCAGGTTGTGGTAGGCCCAGTGGGTGGTGGCCTTGCGACCGCGCAGTAACCCTGCCGCGCCCAGTACCAATGAACCGGTGCACACCGAGGTCATGTAGCGTGCGGTCTGTGCCTGTGCCTTGAGGAAGTCCAGGGTTTGCGGGTCTTCCATCAACGGGCCCACACCGGCGCCGCCGGGTACGCAGAGCACATCCAGGTTCGGGCAGTCGGCGTAGGTCATGGTCGGCGTGAACACCAGGCCAGTGCTGGAGGTGATCGGCGCGAGGTCTTTCCACACCAGGTGCAGTTTCACGTCTGGCAGCGAACCGAGGACATCATAGGGGCCGGTAAGGTCCAGTTGCTGGATGCCGGGGAACAATAGAAAGCCGATCTGCAAGGTCATGATTCAAGCTCCGAAAGGAATGGACGTCCTTACTGTAGAAGCCTAGGCTTTGGCGAATACGCCATTGAACCCACTAATCTCGCCAATCATGCCAAAAATTATTCATGTACTCGCGTTTGAGAATGTCCAGGTGCTGGATGTCACCGGGCCTCTACAGGTGTTCGCATCGGCTAACGATCTGGCGCGCCAGCGTGGTTTGCCATTGCCCTATGCGGTCAACGTCATTGCTACTCAGGCTGGGCCGGTGATGACGTCGGCCGGCCTGGCGCTGCTGGCCGAGGCGTTGCCCGCCATTGAGCAGCCCTGCGACACCCTGGTGATCGCCGGTGGTTGGGGCGTGTACGGTGTTGCCGAGGACCCGGCGCTGGTGCAATGGGTGCGCGATAAATCCCGGCACACCCGGCGCATGGCTTCGGTGTGCACCGGAGCGTTTCTGCTGGCCGCCAGTGGGTTGCTCGATGGTTGCCGCGTGGCTACGCACTGGACGCGCTGTGAAGAACTGGCGCGCAAGTTCCCCGCACTCACGGTGGAGGCCAATCCGATTTTCATCCAGCAAGGCGCAATGTGGACGTCTGCCGGTGTGACCGCCGGGATCGACCTGTGTCTGGCTTTGGTAGAGGAGGACCTGGGGCGTGCGATTGCCCTGGAAGTGGCGCGCCACTTGGTGGTGTTTCTCAAGCGCCCTGGCGGTCAGTCGCAATTCAGCGTGACGTTATCCCTGCAAAAGAGCGACAGCCGCTTTGCCGAGCTGCATGCCTGGATCGCCGATAACCTGACGCTGGAGTTGAGCATCGCCACCCTGGCGGCCCAGGCTGGCATGAGCGAGCGCAGCTTTGTGCGTCACTACCGCACCGAGACCGGCCAAACCCCGGCAAGCGCCGTGGAACTGATCCGCGTCGAAAACGCACGCCGGCAACTGGCAGACAGCACAACCTCCATAAAGCGTATCGCCATGCAATGCGGTTTTGGCTGTGAAGAGACCTTGCGTCGCAGCTTTCTAAGGGCTTTGTCGGTGACGCCCCAGGCTTATCGGGAGCGGTTTTCACCGCTCCAGTAGTTCCTGCAGTGCTTCAAGCGTGACCTGCGGCGCTTCCTGGAAAACATTATGCCCAACCCCGGGCAACACCTGGCGGCGATAAAAGCCGCTGAAGTGCTCCACATCGTCATCCACAAGCGGCGGCGGGCCCACACCGTCGTCGGCCCCGCACAACGAAATACTCGGTACCGATATCGCCGGTTGTGGCACCAGCGCCTGCTCGATGAATTCCAGCGCGGGATCACCCGGCGCATACATGAAGCGATGGCGATAGGAATGAATCACCACCTCAACAAAATCCGGGTTATCAAACGACGGCGCAGTCAGAGCGTAGCGGCTTGGCCCTTCAGCCCAGGACGGCGACCACAGCGTCCAGAGCAATTGGCAGAGTTCACGCCGGTTGGCCGTCAAGCCATCGACCCCGCGCTGGGTGTGAAAGTAGTACTGATACCAGAGCCGGTGCTCTGTCTCAGGTGCCCTGGGTTTGAGCGACTGGCTGATGGCCTGAATGTTGTAGCCATCGCCGGTCACCAGGCCGCGTACCCGCTGCGGCCACAGTGCTGCCACAATACAGGCGGCGCGCCCACCCCAGTCAAAGCCGGCGAGGGTGGCTTGCGGGATGGCCAAGGCATCCATGAAATCCAGCAAGTCCTTGGCCAGCGCTGCCTGTTGGCCGGAGCGCATCACTTGCGTGTTGATAAACCGTGTCGGGCCATAGCCGCGTAAATACGGGACCAATACCCGATAACCACGTTCAGCCAGCACCGGCGCGATGTCGTCGTAACCCCGAGGGTCGTAAGGGAAGCCATGCAACAGGATCACCGGTTCGCCCTCGACGGGGCCGTGGGTTTCGTAAGCCACATCAAGCAGGGTGGTGCGCACATACAGCAATGCGGGTGGGGTGGTCACGGTTGCCATACGGTCTTCTCCCCGCTGAGCTTGCGGTCCAGGAATGTTGCCGCGCTGATCAACGCCAAATGGCTCAAGGCCTGGGGCGTGTTGCCCAGGTGCCGGGCCTGGCTGTCGAACTCTTCGGCGTACAACCCCAGCGGGTTGGCGTAACGCAGCAACTGTTCGAACTCCAGGTGGGCTTTTTCCACTTGCCCGGCGCGCGCCAGGCATTCGACATACCAGAACGAGCAGGCGGCAAACGCACCTTCGACGCCTTGCAGCCCATCGATCTGGCTGTCGTCATTGCGGTAGCGGTAGACCATGCCGTCGCGCACCAGGCTTTTCTGGATCGCTTCGAGTGTCGACAGCCAGCGCGGGTCCGTGGCGGCGACGAAGCGCACCAGTGGCATCAACAGCATGGAACCGTCGAGCGCGGTGCTGCCGATATGCTGCACAAAATGCCCGCGTTCTTCGTTCCAGAAGTTCGTCCAGATGTCGGCGTAGATCGCCTGGCGTGTCTGGTCCCAGCGTGCGAACGGCGCTGGTAGTGAACGTTTGGAGGCCAGGCGGATGGCGCGGTCCAGGGCCACCCAGCACATCAGGCGTGAGTGCAGGAAGTGATGCTGCTCACCGCGCATTTCCCAGATGCCTACGTCTTTGTGGTTCCAGATCTCACACACCTGGTCGACCACTTCCACCGTGTGTTTCCAACCTTGGTGGGAGATGGCTTCGCCGTATTTGTTGACAAGGTAAACCGCGTCCATCAGTTCGCCATAGATATCCAGCTGGATCTGGTCGAACGCCTCATTGCCCACCCGCACCGGTTGGGCGCCGCCGTGGCCGCTCAAGTGGTCGAGGGTGGTTTCCGGCAGTTCCTGGCGGCCGTCGATGCCGTACAGGATGTTGATCTTGGTCGGCTGGCCGCAGCAGTCGCTGACCCGGCCCCTGAGCCAGCGCATGTAGGCGTTGGCTTCCTCGACGAAACCCAGGCGCATGAACGCATAGACGGTGAACGAGGCGTCGCGGATCCAGGTGTAGCGGTAGTCCCAGTTGCGTTCGCCGCCGGGTGTTTCCGGCAGCCCGAACGTGGCCGCGGCGATGATGGCGCCGTGTTTGCGCGAGGTCAGCAGTTTCAGCGCCAGGGCCGAGCGGTTGACCATCTCGCGCCAGCGTCCGCGGTAGTTGGACTGGCTGATCCAACCGCGCCAGAACTTCAAGGTGCGCTCCAGGTAGAGGTCGGTACAGTCGTTGGTGACGCGCGCATCGTCCTGGCCGCCGAGGACAAATTCGGCGCCTTCATCCTGGGCGAGGGTAAAGGTGGCGAGGGCGGTGTTGTCTTGAAGAGTCAGCGGCTGGCTGCCGATCAGGCGCAGGCCGGGCTGGCCGCTGGCGGTGAACACCACGCTGGCAGCCTCGGCCTTCGCCTCGGTGGCGGCCCTGGCATAGTCATGGCGCACGGCGCAGCTCAGGTGGATAGTCGCCTTGCCACTGACCACCCGTACCCGCCTGATCAGCAACGGCAGTTCGTCGACGTTTTCGCTGACGTTCAGCAGGTCGGTGATCTCCACCACCGCTTCATCACTCAGCCAGCGGGTCTGCAGCACGTTGGTATCGGGCAGGTAGATCTGCTCGCGGCGGGCGTTGGGCAGGTCCGGGGTAAGTTGGAACGTGCCGGCCTCGGGCGTGTCGAGCAATGCGCAGAACACCGAAGGGCTGTCGAATTCCGGCCAGCAGAAGAAGTCGATGCTGCCGCGGTCATTCACCAGTGCCGCGCTGCGCATGTCGCCGATAATCCCGTGGGCATCAATGGCGCTTTGAGGTTCGTTCTTGAAATCAACCATTGCCACGGAACTCCGGGTAGAGGCTCATACCGCCATCAATGAACAAGGTGCTGCCAACCACATAATCAGAGGCATCGCTGGCCAGCCACACCACCGCATTGGCCACGTCTTCGACGTCACCGACACGACCATAAGGAATCAATTTAAGCAGCTCTTGTTCTGCCGCGCCTTCGGTGGCCGCACGGTTGATCGCCGTACGAATGGCCCCCGGTGCGATGCCGTTGATACGGATGCGTTGCTCGCTGACTTCCTGGGCGAGCGTGCGCATCAGCATCTCCACGCCGCCCTTGGACGCCGCGTAATTCACATGCCCGGCCCAGGGGATGATTTGATGCACCGAACTCATATGGATGATTTTGCCGGCGGCCCGTGACACACCTTCGCGAATACCTTGTCGATTGAAGATACGCACCGCCGCCCGCGCGCACAGGAATTGCCCGGTGAGGTTGACGCCAATCACCGTGTTCCAATCCTCAAGGCTCATATCCACCAGGTTGGCGTCTTTTTGCAGGCCGGAGTTGGCCACCAGAATATCCAGATGGCCGAAGGCGTCGAGGGTTTGCGCGAACAGGCGTTCGACATCGGCTTCCTTGGACACATCGCCGCCAATCGCCAGCGCCTGGCCGCCGTTGGCATTGATCTGCGCGGCGAGGGCCTCAGCCGGTGCCGCCTGGGAGTTGTAGTTAAGCACCACCGCCGCGCCTGCTGCGGCCAGGGCTTTGGCCGCACCCGCGCCAATGCCGGAACTGGCCCCGGTGACCAGGGCCACTTGTTGCTGCAAGGAAATCTGCATCGCCCACCCACCGTTTTATGAGAGTCCTTCTTGCTGACTGGCGGCGGGGAGCGGAAGTTCACCCCCAGGCGTTTACGCCCAGCGCGAGTAAACGCGCGCCTTTATCGTATGATGCTGAAAACAAAGGGCAATACAGGAAGCGATGGAATGCATGCGTGGGCCGATACCCGATTGATCAAACTGTTAGTCAGCGGCGTCTTGGCCGTTTTATCACTGACTCAAACAGCCCTGTGCCTCGCCGATAACAGCAATGGTAAAACGCTGTATCTACAGCGCTGTGCTGTGTGCCATGGGCCCGATATTAAAGGCACGGGGCCATTGGCTAAAAAAAGTAATCCGCCAACCCCCGACCTGACAACCGCCGCCTTCAAGAAACGACTCCATGATTATCCGGGCGTTATCGTCTCCTCGGTCATCCTTCGCCCCAATGGCAACCTGATCCCCAAGACGCTGCAGGACAATGGGGTAAAGATCGCGCCGCATGCCTGGAGCGTTAAAGACTTTCGCGATTTGCATCAATACATGAGTGAGGTCATTTCAAACAAATAGCGGGGGGCGATGAGCAGCAATTGCCCCGCTTAATAGGAAGCATTACTATTCACGCCCCGCCTTCCCAGTGCTCCCGTGATGACTCCGCAGCCGCCCCGCAGAACAGGCTTTTTCGAGCACTACGAAGAGTTGATCGGCACCTGGACGCGCCGCCTGAGAAACCGTCAGCAGGCCGAAGACCTGGCGCACGACACCTTCGTGAGGGTGCTTGAGTCCGCTGCCTGCGAGGTGGCGCAGCCGCGCGCCTACCTGCATCAAACCGCGCGCAATATTGCGGTGGACGCCTACCGCCGCGAAGACCGCCGCGAGGCGTTGACGTTGCAGGCGTTTGATCACAGTGCGCCCCACGGCGGCGACCCGGAGCATTACATGCACGCGGTCCAGTTGGCCGACGCCATCGAGCGGGCGCTGGCCGAGTTGCCGCTCAACTGTCGCAGGGTTTTTATCTGGCAGAAGATCGAAGGGCTCACCCAGCAGGAAATCGCTACACGCCTGGGGCTGTCTAAAAACATGGTGGAAAAGTATATGATCCGCACCCTGCGGCATCTGCGTGATCGTCTGGATGCGAGCGCGCCATGACCGGCTTTGAAACAGGATCTTCCACGATGGATAACCGTGTCCGTGATGAGGCCGCGCAGTGGTTTGTACGCCTGCAAGACGGCCCATTGAGTGCCCAGGAACGTCAACGTTTCGATGCCTGGCGTGGGGCGCATCCCGCGCATCAGTACGAAATCGATGTGCTGCAAGGGCTATGGAACGCTACGGATTTACTGCCCAAGGCCCGCTTGCAGGCGCTGGGCGACGCGCCGGTCGAGCGCCCCGGTCGGCGTGCGTTGATGCGTTATGCCGTGGCCGCCAGTGTGGTCGCCGTTGCAGTGGGCTTGAGTGTATTCAGCGTGTTTGAGCCAAAGCCCTACAATGCCGAATTCAGTACGCAAGTGGGCGAGCATCGCCAAGTGACTTTGCCCGACGGTTCAGTGATGGACCTCAACAGCCGCAGCGTGGTCGCGGTTCACTACGCAAAGGGCCGGCGAGGCGTGGAGCTCAAACAGGGCGAGGCGATGTTCAGCGTGCAACATGACGCCGGCCGCCCGTTTGTAGTCGCCGCCGGGGCAGGGCAGGTGACCGTCACCGGCACGCGTTTTGATGTGCGCCTGGATGCGGACCAGACCCGCGTGGCGGTCGAAGCCGGCACGGTCAAGGTGCAGGGCCAGGCGTCCGATCACATCGTCACGCTCACCGCCGGGCGTGGCACCTATGTCGACCCCCAAGGCGAAGTGGCAGCGGCTTACGCAGTGAACCCTGAAGAACTGACCGCGTGGCGCAGCGGTAAACTGGTGTTCAACAACGCCACCCTGAGTGAGGTGGCGCGGGAAGTGTCGCGCTACCGCGAGCAACCGCTGCGCGTCAGTACGGCAGCGGTGGGCAACCTGCGCTTGACCAGCGTGTTCAAATCCAGCGACACCGACGCCTTGCTCAAGGCCTTGCCCCACATCCTGCCGGTCGCCTTGCGCACCTTGTCGGACGGTAGCCAGGAAATTATTTCACGCTGACATTCAGGTTTTTTTCGAGTTCTTCGTCTTCTTCTGCAACTGCAACTGGTTTGCATTAACGGCCGCGCATGCTTGCGATCACAGGACTAGGTTCGACGTGAAAAAACTTGCCCTCCACAACAATAAAATCTCCCGCTGGGCGCCCTTGGCCCTGGCCGTTGCCATCAGTACCGCACAGGCTGCCGAGGGCATCCACATTCGCGCCCAATCCCTGGGCGCAGCCTTGAGCCAGTTGGGCCAACAGACCTCGCTGCAAGTGTTCTTCAGCCCCGATATGGTTGCCGGCAAGCAAGCCCCTGCGGTGGATGGCAAGCTCTCGCCCGAACAAGCCCTGCGCCAATTACTGAAAGGCAGTGGCCTGGATTACCAGATTGACGCCGGCTCCGTGACCTTGCGCCCGGTGAGCAACGGCACCGGTGAAGCCGGCTCGCCGCTGGTGCTGGGTGTGACCGATATCAAGGTGGTAGGCGACTGGCTTGCCGACGCCGATGCCGAAGTGGTGCAGAACCATCCCGGCGCGCGCACGGTCATTCGCCGCGAGGCCATGGTAGAGCAGGGCGCGATGAACGTCGGTGATGTGTTGCGCCGCGTGCCTGGCGTGCAAGTGCAGGAATCCAACGGCACCGGCGGCAGTGATATTTCCCTCAACGTCGGTGTACGCGGCCTGACCTCGCGCTTGTCACCGCGATCCACTGTGCTGATTGATGGCGTACCGGCGGCGTTTGCTCCCTACGGCCAGCCACAACTGTCGATGGCGCCGATTTCTGCCGGTAACCTGGAAAGTATCGACGTTGTCCGTGGCGCGGGTTCGGTGCGTTATGGGCCACAGAACGTCGGCGGTGTGATCAACTTCGTAACCCGTGCGATCCCGCAAGACTTCTCCGGGGAAGTCGGCACCACCCTGCAAACCTCCGCCCATGGTGGCTGGAAACATGTGGAGAACGCCTTTATCGGCGGCACGGCCGACAACGGTATCGGCGCCGCGCTGCTGTACTCCGGGGTCAACGGCAACGGTTACCGCAACAGCAACAACGGCAACGACATCGATGACGTGATCTTCAAGACCCACTGGGCGCCGACCGATCAAGACGATTTTTCGCTGAACTTCCATTATTACGATGCCAGCGCCGATATGCCCGGCGGCCTGACCCAGCAGCAGTTCGACGCCAACCCGTACCAATCGTTACGCGACTGGGACAACTTCAGCGGGCGCCGCAAGGACGTGTCCTTCAAGTACATCCGCCAGATCGACGACCGTACCCAGGCCGAAGTGCTGACTTACTATTCCGACAGCTTCCGTGGCAGCACCATTGCCAACCGCGACCTCAAGACCCTCAGCGCCTACCCGCGCACCTACTACACCTTCGGCATCGAGCCGCGTGTGTCCCATGTGTTCGACCTGGGGCCCAGCACCCAGGAAGTCAGCGTGGGTTATCGCTACCTCAAAGAAGGCATGCACGAGGAGGCCAGCAGCCTGAACCTGGTCAACAACGTGCCGACGCCGGGCGGGCAGAGCGACGGCCACGTATACCAGGACCGCACGGGGGGGACCGAAGCCAACGCCTTCTATATCGATAACAAAATCGATATCGGCAAATGGACCATCACCCCCGGTATTCGCTTCGAAGACATCCGCACCGAATGGCATGATCGTCCGGTCGTGGCCCTGAATGGCAAGCGTACCGAGGAAAAGCGCCGCGAAGTCCACAACAACGAACCGCTGCCGGCCCTGAGCGTGATGTACCACGTGTCTGACGCATGGAAGCTGTTCGCCAACTACGAAACCTCCTTCGGCAGCCTGCAGTATTTTCAACTAGGCCAGGGCGGTACCGGCGACCAGACGGCCAACGGCCTGAACCCGGAAAAGGCCAAGACCTACGAGGTCGGTACGCGCTACAACGACAGCGTCTGGGGTGGCGAAGTGACGCTGTTCTACATCGACTTCTCGGATGAACTGCAATACGTCAGTAATGACGTGGGCTGGACCAACCTCGGCGCCACCAAGCACAGCGGCATCGAAGCATCGGCCCATTACGACCTGGCCAACCTTGACCCGCGCCTCGACGGCCTCACCGCCAACGCGGGCTTTACCTACACCAAGGCCACCTCCGAAGGTGATGTGCCGTTCAAGGGCCGCGACCTGCCACTGTATTCCCGCCAAGTGGCGACCCTGGGCCTGCGTTACGACGTCAACCACTGGACCCACAACCTGGACGTCTATGCCCAGTCCGGCCAACGTGCGCCAGGCACCGGTACCACCTATATCACCCAAGGCACTGCGGATGGCCAATACGGTGATATCCCCGGATATGTCTCGGTCAACGTGCGCAGTGGCTATGACTTTGGCGCGCAACTGTCGAACCTGAAGCTGGGGGTGGGTGTGAAAAACGTCTTCGACCAGCAGCATTACACGCGCTCCAGCGACAACAATGCCGGGTTGTACCTGGGTGAGCCTCGCACGTTTTTCGTACAGGCGAGCGTGGGGTTCTGATCTGTTGTCGGTAGGAAAGATCGCAACCCCAGGGTTGCGATTTTTTTTGCCTGGGTCAGGCGCTCTGCTCACTCATAACCGGCAGGCCACCCTCAGTTTCCTACGTCGCCCCCGCACAGATTATTGCTGGCTCAGGAACTGATTCCGACGCAAAACCACACATGGGAAAGCTGATGGGCTTCGACATTACGTTGGAGCGACAAGCTGAAAATCGCCCACTGTCATGGAGAAACGTATGTCGGTATCGATGTCGGATGCACCCGTCTCTGCGTCATCAACGCCTGACCTCTCACCGGCCAATGCCAAGGCCGAGATCAAAAACACCCGCCAGGCGCCCGCAACGCCTTCCTTCAGTGGTCAGCAGGCTGCCCATGTGAATTTTCAAACCGGGGACAACAAGGCCGGGCCTGTATTCAGTCATCACCAGGCGCCAACCATCGCGGCAGATGTGCTTGGGCATCACCACAACCCGCCGGCCATGCAGAACTTCCTGAGCCAACTCAAGCACTGGATCAGCCACTGGTTCTCTGGGCATCGGCCACCCATGCATCCTGGTTGTGGGCATCCGCCGCCACGGCCGAACCCTAGTGAGTGCAACCCACCACCACGACCGGATCCCACCGCATGTCGGCCGTATCCGCCCGCCCCCGGCAGGCCAGACGCGCAGTATTCTCTCAAGAGTCGAGAAGAGTTGGCGCAGCAGTTGCGTGACAGCTTCCATGCCTTCAGAGACCCGAAGAACCCCGGCTCTATCAGCGTTGACAGCATTCTTGCGATGGCCAAAAGAGGGTGGTCGCCCAGCTCGGGCATGAACGAGAACATTCGCCTGGCCAATGAGTTGCTACGGCGTCCGGAACTGATGGCCGCGCTGGATCGGCACGGTTCCACGGGCGCTTTGGATGGCCTGGTCGACCGGCACAGCCTGAATGCGGTGATCCAAGGGGAAAACTACTTCAAGTACAAGACTGACAAAGAGCTGGCCGGTGAACTGCTTGAGCATTTTGACGAGTTGAAGGACGGGAGCGGGGGCTCAAGCCTTAAAATCTGCGACTTGAAAAAGTGGGCATGCAAGCCGCTCACCGGCGACGCGTCCAAGGACCACCTGATCCAGTTGGCCCAGGAAATGCTCAAGCGCAGTGACGTGCTTGAGCGGATGGATAACCGCGCCAGTAAAGATGACGATGGGAAGATCAGCCGTACAGGCCTGTACCTGTTGTCCCGCTGAGCCTTCTTCAGGCGTCGCCTCTCGGAGGCGGCGCCAGTCCTATATGTTTCAAGGAACGAATCACGCCCATTTGCCACATAAGTGGTACCTGCGGTTGCGACTCGCGCCGTCGCTTTTCAGATTCTGAATGAGGGAAAAATATGCCTTCAACCTCGTTTAATTCTCGCCCAACCGGGCCCATCGAACTCCTGCGCAATACCCAACGTGAAAGTCTGCCAGTCTCCCAGGACCGCGCACCCTCGTGCAGTTTCCCTTTTGCGTCGACGGAATATGAGGCACAGGCGCGGCGCATGAAGGCTTATGCCGGCCAGCTTAAATTCCAAGCGCCTGTGTCGGACGATTTTTCCCGAGGCATGCTGGCAGACCCACAGGTTAAGGGGCAGGGTACTGATTCGTTGGACGACACCGGCTTGATCAACTGCCTGACCAGTTGGTGGCGCAGGCGCAAGCTGGGCTAACCGTGGCTGAGCACGGTTTACATATTGTCATGGGTATTTATCGTCCACTCGGAACTGTCGAGTTCATCCAACCACACATGAGGTGCCTGCCTGAGTGGAGTCCAGTCGTTGATTTTGCCCATCAAGGTAACGTCAACCCAGCGGATATGCATCTGAACAGAGTTGGAGAAAACCCATGACAATCGAGGGTGTACTACCTTCCCGGCCTCTCCCCCCCGACAGGCCGGCCTTACAACCAACCAAGCCACCACCGGCCACCGCTGAAACCTGGCATGAAAGCTCTTCCACGTCCCCGCTGGAAGGCCCGCGCAAGGCCCGTCTTTTTCGTGCACCCTTGTCTGCTCTGCGTCATCGAGACTTGCAGAACTTATCCATTGAGCGGTCCAGTGGTGCCCTGCCGAGTGCAACGTCAACAGATAGCCAGTTGGCTAAAGCGCTGGAAAAATCCTTCGCCTTGCTGCACTCGTTCCTGAGTGATGGGCGACTGACCTGGCTGTCCTTGCAGCGGATCGCCGCTCATCCTATGGGGGAAAGCGAGGCGTTGGATGACGTGATTCAGGTCGTGAGGGAAATGCTCAAGCGCCCGCGCTTGAGTGATGCGGTTTTCAGCCGGGACGGCGATATCACGCGCGATAGCCTCAATGCGGCTGCCCAGGCTTTGCCGGGGAACAGCTCGGCGAATGTGTTCAGTCAAGACCCGTTTCATGCGCAAGGCAATGCGCAGGTGGTGGAGGCACTGCAAAGCCAGTTTGCGCTGTTGAGAGACGAGGCCATGGATCGAACCTACCTGTTTGAACAGCATCAGTACGTTGAAATCGCCAGGCTCAGGGAGGTCATGCAGGACCCGTACGAGGTTGATCAACAGGGCGCGCCCGTGCTGGATACGTCCACGGGCATGCCCCAGCCCAAATACAGCGAACTCTGCGTCTACACCGCCAAGAACATTATTGAACGCCCAGGCTTGTTGCCCTCATTGGAGCGTGCAAATGTCACACGACTATTTGGCCCACCTCACAAAGAGGGGTGGCTGAGCAACAAAAGCCTTGAACGGTGGCATGAGCAGGACGCCGCTCGCAGGGCACGCTGAAAAGCGAGCTATACCTTGAGGATTTTGCCACTGATGGCCACTGCCGCCAGCAATACCGCGATCAGGATGAAGGCAGTACTCAAGCTGCTGCCATGGGCGATAAAGCCAATCATGGCGGGGCCGGCGAGAATGCCGGCATAACCCAGTGTGGTGATGGCTGGCACCGCAATATGTTCCGGCATCACTGTTTGCTTACCCACGGCGCTATACAGCACCGGCACGATATTCGAACACCCGGCACCCACCAGCGCATACCCGAGCAGCGCCGTTTCCCACGCTGGCAATAGGGTTGCGAGGAGCAAGCCGGCACAGGCCAGCGCGCCACCGATCACAATCACCCGTGTGGGCCCCAGGCGTCGAACAATGGCATCGCCGGTCAGGCGTCCAGCGGTCATGGTCAAGGCAAATGCCGCGTAGCCCAGGCCGGCGTAAGCCTCATCCAGGCCGCGCTCGGCGCTCAAAAACACAGCACTCCAATCCAGTACGGCGCCTTCAGCCAAAAAGACGATGAAACACAGGCAACCGATAAACAACACCACCCCATGGGGCACTGCAAATGCCGGCCCTGAGCTTTCACTGCCATAAGGCAACAAGTGCGGTGCAGCCTTGAACAGCGCTGCCAGCGTGATAACCACCACCACCAGGGTTGCCTGCAATGGCGACAGCCCCAGGCCCAGTAACCCCGCAACGCCCGCGGCGCCGACAATGCCCCCCAGGCTGAACAAGCCATGGAAGCCTGACATCATGGTTTTGCCACTGGCGCGCTCAACGATCACCGCTTGCAGGTTGACGGTGGAGTCCACGGTGCCCAGGCCTGCGCCAAACAGGAACAACCCGGCAATCAACAACGGGATCGAACTGACGGTCGCCAGCATCGGCAGGGCCAGGCAGATCATCAGCGTCCCTGCGGTCAGCACCCGTCGGCAGCCATAGCGCGAGGCCAGCGCGCCCGCTGCCGGCATTGCGATGATCGACCCCACTCCCAGGCACAACAACAGCAGGCCAAGGGTGCCTTCATTCAGGTCCGCACGCGCCTTGGCGTACGGCACCAACGGCGCCCAGGCCGCGATACCAAAACCTGCGATAAAAAAAGCGATGCGGGTCGACATCTGTTCCAGCCGCCCAGGAACCACGGGGGCAGGGGTGGAAATGGCAGTCATGAAAAATCCTTGGTTTGGCGTTCAACGAACGATGTCCGGCGCGACATCCTTGCACATCAGGCCCTCTCGAGCGAGCCGGGTTCCCTTGGTGTTACGGGGTGCGAGGCAAATTTTTTACAAACACGGAACGCTTTGGTCACCGGTGACCACGTAGAAATGATCGAGCCTGTAGGAGGTGAGCTGGAAGGTGTGTAATCCCTGTGGGAGTGGCTGAACCCCAGGTTTCTTGCGGCGGATTACCACCTTCCAGCTCACTTTCCACAGACTTGGCGTTGTAATACGCCGCAGTCCCGCTAGGTAGAGACGCGGGGGCGATTTCAGTGGGGGAGGCCTGACGTCCCGCGATCCTAATGTGGGAGCTGGCTTGCCTGCGATGACGGCCTGCCAGCCGATGCAGATCTACCTGACACCCCACTCTCAAACTGTGGGAGCGGGCTTGCTCGCGAAGGCGGCCTGACAGTCAACAAAGTTGGATTGTGTACATATCCATTGCTGCGGTAACGGCTGCTTAGGGTTCCGCCTGACGGCGGGTCACTTTGGAAAAGAGCCCCAAAGTAACCAAAGGGCTCTTGCCCCACCACTCGGCACCTCGCTTGGGCTCGGTGTGCCCGTAATTCGCCAGTGATTTGGGGGGCCGCCGCCACGCGCCATCCATGGCGCGGGGCGGCTAAACCGGCATCCCTGCCGGTTTACCCCCCAAATCCCTGTCGAATTCCGGCCAGCGTGGTTTGACGGGG
>JAAIGE0100950762.1_pt1 | contig 14850 bp, 15 predicted proteins | sample 6487951 | NCBI WGS metagenome assembly JAAIGE01 (sample SAMN13974128, study PRJNA590717) | phyllosphere metagenome | biome: tomato field; feature: multiple bacterial spot infested tomato fields; material: tomato leaves; isolation source: leaves from tomato fields | host: Solanum lycopersicum ... | reverse complement strand
TAGCGTCATAACGCCTCCCGCGCGGCATTCAGCCAGTGATTAAGCATTAATGGACGCTGAGCAAAGTGAACGTGCAGGTAGCTGGCGAAGGTGTTGCCCGTTCGCCAGCCACCGGACCACGCCTGCACCGTCTGACCGTCACGGACTTTACGGCAAGCCAGCACAGCGGGGGTTTCAGGGGAAAAATCGGAGTAATGGAATTCATGACCGCGCAGCACATCGCCTTCCGCGGCCAGCAGCGTGGGCTGCAAAGCCTGCGCTTCACAATAGCCAAAGCGGGTTAGCCGTTTACCCATTTTGCTGCGACCGGGAAGGATATCGGCCATGCGATGCTCAACCCCGTCGGCATCTTCCAGCACTTCAACCTGATGTCCGCCAAGACCGTGTGGCAGAACGTCGAACTGCCGCTCAAGGTCGCCGGCGTGCCGCGCGAAACCCGCCAGGGCAAGGTGCGCGAACTGCTCGAACTGGTCGGCCTCGAGGACAAGCACGGCGCCTACCCGGCGCAGCTCTCCGGCGGCCAGAAACAGCGGGTGGGCATTGCCCGCGCCCTGGTGCACGACCCGCAGATTCTGCTCTGCGACGAAGCCACCAGCGCTCTGGATCCGGAGACCACCCAGGCGATCCTCGGCCTGCTGCGCGAGATCAACCGGCGCCTGGGCCTGACCGTGGTGCTGATCACCCACGAGATGGCGGTGATCCGCGAGATCTGCGACCGCGTGGTGGTGCTGGAGCGCGGTGAAGTGGTCGAACAAGGCCCCGTCTGGCAGGTGTTCGGCACGCCGCGCCATGAAGTCACCCGTACCCTGCTCGCGCCGCTGCAACATGCCCTGCCGACGAGCCTGCAGCAGCGTCTGCACGACTCGCCCGGCGAGCGCGACGACCTGGTGCTGCGCCTACACTTTGCCGGCACGGGCCTCGAGCCGGATTTGCCGGCACTGGGCGCTGCCCTGGGCGGCCGCGCCACCCTGCTCGACGCTAGCCTGGAACAGATCCAGGGTCACGCTGTGGGCCACCTTATCCTGTCCGTCGGGCCGTCAGTCCTCGGCCATGCAGCGCTGATCGAAAACGCCCGCACGCTGGCCGACCATGTGGAGGTACTGGGTTATGTCGCTGCTGTTTGAACGCCTGTGGCAAGGCCTGCTCGACACCCTGCTGATGGTTGGCGTGTCCTCTCTGCTTGCGCTGTTGGCGGGTATTCCGCTCGCGGTATTTCTGGTCACCAGCAGCCGCGGCGGCATCTTCGAGGCGCCGCGGCTGAACCGGGTGCTCGGCGCCATCGTCAACCTGTTCCGTTCCATCCCCTTCCTGATTCTGATGGTCGCGCTGATCCCCTTCACCCGCCTGGTGGTCGGCACCACCTATGGCGTCTGGGCCGCCGTGGTGCCGCTGACCATCGCCGCCACGCCGTTCTTCGCGCGCATCGCCGAAGTCAGCCTGCGCGAAGTGGATCACGGCCTGATCGAAGCTGCCCAGGCCATGGGCTGCCGCCGCCGGCATATCGTCTGGCACGTGCTACTGCCCGAAGCCCTGCCCGGTATCGTCGGCGGCTTCACCATCACCCTGGTCACCATGATCAACTCTTCCGCCATGGCCGGCGCCATCGGCGCAGGCGGTCTCGGCGATCTGGCCTACCGCTACGGCTATCAGCGCTTCGATACCCAGGTGATGCTGACGGTGATCGTCGTCTTGGTGGTGATGGTCAGCTTCATCCAGTTCGGTGGCGACAGGCTGGCGCAGCGGTTGAACAAACGCTGACCGGGGCTAGCGTCGCGCGTCGAGCGAGCGCTGCTTCTCCTGAGCAAGCCAGGCCTTTGGCGACAAGCCGCACTGGGACTTGAACGCACGCGACAACGCGGGCTCGCTGCTGTAGCCCGCCTCCTCGGCGATCAGCCGCAGCGGCTGGCCATTCTTCAGCCATTTCTGAGCCAGCCCGATACGCCAGCGCTGCAGGTAACCGGCCGGCGTTTCCCCCACCACCTCACGAAACTGGTTGGCGAAAACACTGCGCGACATGCCCGCCAGGCTGGCCAAGGACTCCACCGACCACGGCTGCGCGGGTGTCTGGTGGATCGCCGCAAGGGCGTGGCGCAATTGCGGATGTGCCAAGCCCGTGATCAGCCCGGCCTGGGTGCTGCCGAGTTCCATCAGGTGGCGCAACAGCTGGATGAGTAACACCTCGAACAGGCGATCCAGCATTGCCTGTCGTCCGCAGTTGGTCGCCTGTGCTTCGGCGAACAGCAGCGTCAGTATCGGCACGCAATCGGGCAAGTTGGCAAGCGGCAAGCACACGCAGCTGGGCAGCGCACTGGCGAGCGGGTTAGCCGCATGGCCCTCGAACACGATGTGTGCGCAGACGAACTCCGCGCCCTGCGCCTGATCGGTCACGAAACGGTGCGCGAGGGGCCGCGGATAGAACAGCAAGGTCGGCCCGGCGAGCCAATGTGCACGCGTGCTGCCATGCCACACCTCAGCCTCGCCCTGGCGCAACAGATGCAGCTGGCCATACGGCAGGCTGCCATCCAGAGTGTTGATGCCGCACAGCGGGCCGGCCTGGAACGTGCGGGCGCTGACCGAGAAATGACCCAGCAAACCCTTGAGGCGATCAACCATAAAAATACGATCCGTTAAGAATTATGGACGATTAGTGATATTTCGTATCATCAAGCCCTAGATACTGTCCCTCGTCAACACAGCGAACCATCCATCTCGAACGCTAGAGGAACAGGTCATGAACAAATCCATCCGTAACGCCCTTGCAGCCCTCGCCACTGCCGCCCTGCCCGTCATCTCCATGGCTGGCGATTCCCTGGCAGAGATCCCGCACACCGCCAGTACCGTCACCACCCAGGACGGCGTCGAGCTGTACTACAAGGACTGGGGGCCGAAAAATGGCCAGGTCGTGATGTTCAGTCACGGCTGGCCGCTGAACTCGGACAGCTGGGAATCGCAAATGGAGTTTCTCGCCGAAAAAGGCTACCGCGTGATCGCCCACGACCGACGCGGCCATGGCCGCTCCAGCCAGCCCTGGGACGGCAACGACATGGACCACTACGCCGACGACCTGGCCGCCGTGATTGCCGCGCTGCACGTCAAGGACGTGACCCTGGTGGGCTTTTCCACCGGTGGCGGCGAAGTGGCCCGCTACATCGGCCGGCATGGCACCGGGCTGGTGAAAAAGGCTGCGCTGATCAGCGCCGTACCGCCGATCATGCTCAAGTCCGACAGCAACCCGAACGGCCTGCCGCTCTCGGTATTCGATGGCCTGCGCAAGGCCTCGAAGGAAGACCGCTCGCAGCTGTACCTGGATATCGCCTCCGGCCCGTTCTTCGGCTACAACCGCCCCGGTGCCAAACCTTCCCAGGGTCGCATCCAGTCCTTCTGGAGACAGGGCATGACCGCCGGCGCGAAAAACACCTACGACTCTATCGCCGCCTTCTCAGCCACCGACTTCCGCCAGGACCTCGCCAAGTTCGACATCCCGACGCTGGTGATCCACGGTGACGACGACCAGATCGTGCCCATCGAAACCTCGGGCAAAGCCTCGGCAGCGCTGATCAAGGGCGCCAAGCTGATCGTCTACAAAGGCGCCCCCCACGGCCTGGCCGACACCAACAAGGACCAGCTGAACCAGGACCTGTTGAACTTCCTGCAGGCCAAGTAACGGAGCTAAAACAAACAAGCCGGCACGCGAGTGCCGGCTTGTTTTTGTCTGTTCAAAAGCCATCGCAATGCATGGTGCCGGTAGCGTGCAGGCGGCCTGAGCGATACGGATACCAGTGCTTCGATACGCAGCGGATGGTGATGGTCAGCTTTATTCAGTTTGGTGGAGATGGTTGGCACAGCGGTTGAATAAACGATGAGGCCAATACGTGAGACGGCAATGCAAAGCCCCGGATTTTCGGGACTTTGCATTTGAAGATTTCCGACGCAAGTTGCCGGACTCGCCATGCAGCCGCAGCCAATTTCTTGATAGTCCCGCCCCCACCCCCGGTCGTATGGAAGGCTCCATCCGCTTACTGCGACCTCATGAAAGCGAAATCGATTTATTCACTGATAGCTCATGGTGAATGTCGCCATCGCGTTGGCACTGCCAGCACGTACAGTGCCTGTGCTGACGTACTCTATCGTAAACGGAATCGATATGTGCCCGGCAGCTGAGGCTGTGCCGACATGAATCTGATTGGGATTCCCAGCCAAAGAGGAGTCGGGGCCGTACCTGACTATCGATGAACTGTGCCCTATCCGGTAGCCAATACCTCTGGCACTTGAACCGGGGGTTAACGACAGTATGTCGGAATCATTGCCGGGGCTGCTGGAGTCCGTGAGCGTCACGTTCAGCCCAACGGCTGAATTACAGTTGATGCCTATTGAAAATGGCGTTCGACCATAGCTCGAACCTGCTGCAGGAAAGTTTTCGGTAGAGGCTGCAGGCATGGACACATTGATATTGGGGGTGGTGACTTCGCACGTACCGGCCGTCACGGAGGCGTTGTTGTTGTTTAGGCTAAGCTGCGTAGTCATTACTTCGCCGTAATATTCGGCCCCCAAAATGACCGGCAGTTGAAACTGGCCGCTTGTCACCGGCCCTGTATAGATCAACTGGACACGGCCCGCTCCGGATTGGGGCCCATAGGAAATTCCTGCGCCAGATCTGACAATACGTGCCGGATGGGTCAGTGGTCTTTCCACTTCGTTTACATAAGCTCGAATGCCGATTCCTGGAACAGCCGTTTGATAGACGTTCGGGAAGCTCGTCGCCTGCAATGGAGTAAGGGGCCAGCTGACATCGGACACTGTATAGCAGTGACTTCGCGGCCTGGAGGTACCCGGGACCCATTGACTGTCCCAAAGGACATCGCCGGGCGAATACCGCGCGTTGACCGGGATGGACAAGTTATCAGGCAGGGTAACACTGACGTATGAGGTCTCACTCTCCAGTATGCAGTGAGCAAGTGCAGGTCGCGCGAACAGCATGATTAAAAATATCATGCTACCTACAAGTGGAATACCCAAGCATCTCTTGAGCCTCAACTTCCCGAAAATAGCCCGACAAATAAAATTCAAATTATACATAACCCTGATCTCTCCGTCTCACGCCCGCGACGCACTCGATACCAATTCTCGAAACGGGAAAAATGTCATTTGATCCACCAGCGATATGTTCGCCTATTCGCTTATGGCGACAGGCATTTCTGTGCGCAGCGGCGTACAGGCAGCGCTGAAGTGCTCAAAGCGAGTTCGGTTTGCACGCTCGCCAGATGGCGCCAAAGCATAGGCGACCTGGCATTGTTGCTCGGCAGACTCACCCCATTTGATGATCAGGGCCCCGCTGTCATCGAGGCCTCGCGCGATTACCCTGCTACCCTGCCCAACGACCCCGACGTTGTTGCCTTGAAGTGTCATTACTTGAGTGCCAAAGGGTATTGAAATGCCTTTTGGAAGCTGCAAGTCGATAACGGCAGCCTGCCCACTCAGCGTTTCGAACCTCTTGAAAACAATGGCGCCTGCTGTAGGTATCAATTCCTTGCTTGTTGATTTCAGTTCGACATAAGACGAAGTCCCTTTGGGATCGATATCGACTCTATTACGGCGGTAAGGCGTCAAATAGGGCACGACGGCATAACCTCGGCTATCGACTTTCACGCCATTTTGTGACACGACAGAGGCACCATCCGCATCAGGCACTTCGATGATTGCCAGCGTTTCACTCACGGGCTGACCCAGCGTTACTCCACCTGGGTGCCCTACAACCGAGCCGCTAATCCCTAAAGAAGTTTGCCGGTAGTCCTCATTGCGACTAAGTGAAGTATTGATCAGGCCGCTGGAGCCCCGGTAACTCCCATTTATGCCAACAGTGTTTCTATCATCGTGATCCTTCGCGACATTGGCTCCCCACGTATATTGATTGCTTTCGCCAGCCGTTCCATTCAGCACGCCTCGCATCGTCGAGCCTTTGTCGCTGGAGCTGGCCGTGGAGGACGCTGTCGTGCGACCACCAATCGGGATGGAAAGTGTTGCGTAAAGCTCGTTATCGCTTTTTCCAACGAATCGGTAGAACGCATTGCCGACACCGAGTAACTCAGATGCCGAAACCTCCCGTTATAGCCCAGCTGGAATTGCGTGGAGGGCTCGGAATTTCCCCAGTAGTTCCGCCGAATTCCTGTCATGAAAATCGAACCCGCGTCACCCATGGACTGGTTCAGCGTCAACTGCATAGTGCTGCGCTGGCGCTTCAACTGAAAAGCCCGACTATTCAAGCGATCGGCTGAATGGTCGGCGTCACTCCTGCTATCAAAGCGCGTATCGACAGAAACTTTTTTGCGCTCATCGCTCATCGCCAGTACGGCATCTGAAAGGTTGTAAAAGCCACTGGTGGAATACCGATAGGCTGCAATTGAAACAGCGGTGCCAGTCTCAGGAAGCGTTTTACTGAACGACAGGCGTGCGCTTTTTCCCCTCTGTGTTCCGGCACCGCTCAGTGAATCCGAGGGAAGCCTCGTGGTCGCATGGGCGACGTCAAACCCGAACGCACCGATAGGAGTGTTCATGGCCGTCCCTATCATCGGCGAATGGTACCCACGGGTAGCTTGCAACCCGCTATAGGCGGTGAACATGTTGCTCAACCCATGCTCGTACGTGAGCTGCCCCACTGGCTGATCTGACTTGGTATCGAAACCATCGCGATACTGCCCAACCGCAACGCTATAGCGGTGGGCGCCCGGCCGCAAAAGACGAACGACAGACGAGTACGGTACTGAAAACTTACGAACTTGGCCGTCCGCCTCGGTAATCTCTACATTCAGGTCACCACCGTAACCGGAGGGATATAGGTCTTTTATTTCGAATGGCCCAGGCGCTACGCTCGTTTCGTAGATGGTGTAGCCATTTTGGGTTACCTTGACCTTGGCGTTGCTATTTGCTTGTCCGCGGACGACGGGCGCGTAACCACTCAGAGAATCCGGCAGCATCCTATCGTCACTTGAAAGTTGTGCGCCGCGGAGAGAAAAAGAGTCGAATAAATTGCCGTTACTCGATAGATCTCCAAGCGTCAATTGAGAATTGATCGACTTTACATCTCGCTGGGCATAGAGTTGGCGATTTTGCCATCGGCTGTCATGATTGTTTCGCTCATACGAGGATATCGAGCGCAAACGCCAATCGCCCATATTCAGGCCTGCTGTCAAACCAAGGTAATTATCGGACCCTCCCCTCTGCCTGCTGCTGTAGAAGTTGTTGTAGTTGTAATTCAACAGGCCTGCGGTAACGCCCTTGTCCCATTGGGACGGATCAACATATCCACGGACACTGCGACGTAGATAGGCCTGAGGTACACTGAGATTCAGTCGATGCTCAGCGCTGTCGTAATAGACCGTGGCCTGTTCTACTTTCCCTTTCAGGTCGACACAAGATTGCTGATCTTCAAAAGCGCTATCCGGTAGTTTCAGTAACTCTATTCCGGCCTCATCTAGTAACTCACGCGTCAAACAAGCCGTTGCACTTTCATCGCCGGAACGCAAGTGAAAGCTGACACTTTTGCGACCCATCGGTACATCATTGACAATGATGTCTACCGAGTAGACTCCCGGCTCTACTAAATTGCCTCTGGAAAACCTAGCAAGCTCGCTGGCGCTGACGCCACCCTGCAGAAACGACGCCTCGAATTCGTGGCTTTCCGCGGCATTTAGATGTTGACTAACGACAACTGAAAACAATGAAAAACCTAAACGATAGACACTGCGAACTGTGCGCCGCGAACTCGACACATTCGATATCTCATTCATAGTAATCCCGGAAATGACAGCAGAGCCTTGCTCTTGAGCAGATGCTTATGACAAGGAAATCACGCGTACTATTTCTTCACATCGTTACGGCTGTAAGTCGCTATAAATCACGCGAACCGCACCAAAATCATCAATCGCTGAAATTTTCACCCTGGCACCTGACTTTGGGCGCTCTTTCAACTGCAACCTCAGCGTTGCGAGTGGAGCAACCATGCCCTCTCCCACTTGTTCGAGCTTACCGCCTACATCAAGTGCTACCTCACTCATGGAGACGTGATAAGGAGTGGTATTGAAAGCCGTCAGGAAAAGGTTTCCACGGTCTTCGGCAATGGACCATGCTAGATTTGCTGGCGCTGCAATTGACTTCCCCTCGAGCCCATCAGGTCGGAAGAAGATTTTAATCCTGGTACGCAGCGCAACTTGCACATAGTTCTCATCCTTTTTTGACTTGTTTTTCGGAGGAATCTCCAGCACGTTGAGGTAGTAGATCGACTCTCGATCATTAGGAAGCTCCTCGCCGGTGTACATCAGTCGCAATGTTTGCCCCTGACCAGGCTCAACCCGCGCCATGGGCGGCATCAGCATGAATGGAACTTTGAGCTGGCTCGGATCCTGATTTATCTCACCGTCATCGATCCAGGACTGTACGACGGCTGGCCTGGATCCGTTGTTGATAAGCCTCACACTCGTTTCGGCATCGCTGGACTTATAAATTACCCGAGTGTTACTCAACACAATCGCTGCGTATGCCGGCACAGTAATCATGATACTTAGCAACATGACAACGAAAACAAAAAAAAGACGTGCTTTACTTCCCATCGTGGCCTCGAATGACAACAGAAGCCAGGAGGGGAACCCCCTCCTGTGCCATCCGTTATGGATAAATGATGCTGTACGTAACGGTGCTGTTTGCAGTACCTGGCGTTGCTGCGCCTGTAGCGTAATAACCAACGAGATAATCCAGGGTGGCCGAACCATTTTCTACGGTTGTGCCCTGGATCGTGCTGCTGTCGCCAATTTTGATGACAGAGTTGTCGGGGTTTCGCAGTTCCAGCTCTACGTTGGTCGCGGCGTCAGCGGCTGGAAGCACTTTCAAGCGGCCGGTAGCGATATTGGTGGTCGCCCCCGCTTCGAATCCTGCTTTGACCAGGCCTGTAGCGGTGCAATCGCTCAGGGTAATGGTGAACGGTTTGAACCCTGCTGTTTGACCAGCGGCATGAAGGGTATTGGTACCCGTGCGATCCAGGTTGACTGTGATATCGCCGCCTGCACCGTCGCCAGTCACGGTGCAGGTATTACCAGTCACCGAGCCATTGATGGTAATAGTTCCATCAGATGCCATGGCCGAGCCAACTGTCACTACAGATACAACAGCTGCTAACGCCAACGACAGAGTTTTTAGTTTCATCGAATATTCTCACCAATAGTAATTTATTTACCGCATAGGTAGTGATGACCGCAGCGCCGAGTCAGAACCTGCTGCGAACCATAACTGCCTCTACACAATCAAACGTAGAACCCTTTCAGCTATCCGATACGCACCTCCAGCAATCGCAAAAAGCCTCATATATTCAGCCCGACATGCAGCGTGACTTATTACAAGAGAAACCAAGCGCTCGTTGCCGGGACAGCGAAGATAGAGCTAGCGATATACTTTATCCAGACAAAAAAATGATGATTTTTGCCAGAATATTTCTCGATAAATCAGCTGCAACCAATTAATGCCATGCATCACCTGGAAACTTGATACAAGTCATTTCACAGCGTCAACCAACTTATAACCAGGAGCGCTTCAAACCTTTTGGCGAGATATCAATTAGACCGCATGCAAACGACTTGCACGATGCTCACCACACAGAGAGATTCTTCATTGACTGGCTTGTGGAGAACAGCACAGTTCCGCGGCTAGTAAACAATCACCAAGCGACAAAAAATCATGCGGGACTGTTGGGCGCGCCGCCTATAAAGACGCAGCCTTAGTCTGGCCTTATTGCAACGCAACATTCACTTAAATGGCCCGAAGCCCTGGCCTTGATCGATGTTTCCAGGAGTATCTACAGGAAGGAAATACTGAGTTAAACCATCACCCCTCATATTGAGAGGGCTTCTAGGGCTGCAAGCACCTGCGCTTGACGATGCTGCATCAAAGTCGTTTCGGGGCGCTCACGTACTAATCGCAGACCAGTTGCCTCAAAGGCATTGCCTGGTCTGTTCTTCGTTCAGAAGCTTTTCGTACAGATCTAAAGGTCGCGCTCAATGCGCCACTCAACCCTATTACGACCCGCTTTCTTTCCTCGATAAAGTGCAGCATCTGCCTGCTGCAGGCATTCATCGACTGATTGCGCGCTGGCAAACGAGTCCGAAACACCAATGGTGGCTGTACATCGAATTGCCTGACCTCGATTGGCGTCTGGCACCTCAAGACTTTCGATTGCCGCGCGCATCCGCTCCGACAGTTGCAACACACCGCCCTTGTCCGAGCCGAATGCGACCACCACGAACTCCTCACCACCCAGACGGCAGATCAGGTCGCTTTGCCGTGCGCTGGCGTTAAGTGCACCAGCGACATGGCACAACACCAGATCGCCCGCCTTGTGACCATGGGTGTCGTTGATGCGCTTGAAGTGATCGATATCGACGATCAGTAGAAAGGCCGGCTCTGCAGTACGGGAGCGAAAGTGCGCTTCCAGTGCGTCGGTCAGCCCGCGCCGGTTCAGTAGTCGAGTAAGCGGGTCGTGGGCCGCCAGACTGCGTAGCTCATCGGTCAGGCGACGCAGCACCAGCCATACCGCACAGGGCGGCAGCACGGTAGCGAGGAATGACATGTACAGATAGAAGATCTTCTGAAAACTGCCGCTCAGATCCAGCGCGGTCATGCCGCCGCCAACAATCATCATGAACTTGGCAGCATTCAGTACACAGATGCCACGGATCAGCGCAGCAATTACCAGCATTTCGATCCGCAAGTCCCTGGCAAAGGTTCGGCTGGCATGCACCGCTGCACACGACATCACTAGGAAGAGCAGCGCACAGGAAGCCGCCAGCAAGGCATGGCGCGCCTCACCGCCGAGCGAAAGCTGCACTAGAACCTGAGCAACGGTGTAGGTAGCGGCCAGCGCAAGCAGTGGGCGCAGTACCGGTGTTGGACGGTCGAAGAAGCGCATGGCGCCAATCACGTAAGTGACGGGTGCGCACAGCGTCAGGGTGTGGTTGACGACGCTCATTGCGTTCCAGCCAGGTGCACCACCGAACAACTGAAACATGTAGGCAAGCCCGAGTAACAGATTGCCCAGCGCAAACACGTTCATGCCCATTTTCTTATCGGCAAGACGCGTGCTGATCACTAGGAACATCACGCAAAAGCACAGCAGGTACACGCAAAGCATGCCGAGAATGACGGTGGTGACCATGGAGTTCGCGCAGGTGAGAGTACGTTAGAGGCTGAACTCGAAGAGCTGGCAGGGTGTGGTCGCTAGATAACCCCTGCCATCCACTCGACATAGCCATTTGATATTGCGAATCGTATTGAAGTCTCGCGGTGAAAGGCAATCGCCTCTCAACAGGCCGTTCGCGCTGCTGTTCAGCGTGTGGAGGTGAACGCGATTCTCGTACACATTTGAAGGCACCGAGATAAACTGCTCGGATGCCAGCCTGAAAACACCCGGGCCCAAGTTCCGGACCCGAGGTGCTGGCCAGTGCTTCAAGGGAGTGTCGCGGATCAGAAGCGGTAGGTCAGTCCCAGGCTCAATGCCTGGGTTGTCAGGTCAGCCCTGCCCTTGATACCCGCTACGGCACTGCCAGAATAGGAAGTGGTATCGAAGGTATCTTTTCCGGAACGCTGGGCCATAAACGATGTGCGCTCGTAATCCGTATAACTGTACTCGGCGCGGGCCAGCACACGATCCGAGAAGGCGTGCTCGACGCCAACGCCAGCGGTCCAGCCAAACAGCGTCTCGGAAACGGTTTCCTTGCGGTCGGGGCCGAAGCAAACCCAACCTACCGGCCCTTGACAGGTGGTCGTGGCCTCGAGTTGGGTCACGGCCACGCCGACCGCGCCGTAAAGAAGCGTGGACGGGGTAACCAGATAACCCAATCGCCCCCGGAATTTTACATCCCAGTCGGACTTCAAGGTGGTGGCGGCCGTGGCCGGTAGTACCTCGGGGGTTACGGGGGTGACCGGCAGATAGAGGCGATTTGCCGAGGATTGATTGTCGGCATAACCTGCGGACAATTCGACGCCCGCGACCACGTCATTATTGATAAGCCAGTTGTAGCCCGTGTAGAGGCTCACGTATCCAGCGCCATCACGAGAGCTGCGCGTGAAGTTTGTATCCATCAGGTATGGGCCCTCGGTGTCGTAGAGCCCGGTTTGCGCCCAGTCGGCAATTAGCGTGCGCTGCCCGATGGACAGGCCGCCGTAGAAGCCCTCCCAGCTTTTGGCGGCGCTGGCATTGCTCGGCCCGATCAGGCACAGAGTGGCAAAAGGTATTAGCAAAATGGATTGCAGACGCATCTTCAGCTTCATATAGGGTTCCGTGGCTCTTTAGTGGGGAAATCAGGTAGTCAATACGATGGTGAACTTGATTCATCGCTGCATTGGGATCGTGAAGCTTCAGACATACCCTCAAACAGCAAGCAAGCGCGCCCCACTGTTCAAAAAAGAGCCGCGAAGATAGGGTTATTGACGTCTACCAAATGGACAAAAAATTGATTGTTCTTGCCAACTAAACGAGCAGCGCCTTATACGCTGAATAAAAGGACGTCCCTGTGCACAGCAAGTCGATACAAGTTGTTTCTTATTCCGATATCAGCCTGCTCGACCTTGCCGGCCCTCTCGATGTTTTTCTCGCAGCCAATAAATTTGCGCCGGAGGGTAAACCTCCCTATTCGGTATCGGTTATCTCACTGGAAGATAAAACCGAAGTGTTTCCAGGTCTGTCATTGAATACCAGTCTGCTAGGTGCCGAGACACCCGCGCCTCATACATTGATCATTCCTGGCGGATGGGGCATTCATGAACTGTGTAAATCCCCCAGATTTACCGAGCTCGTGGCCCATATGAACAAGGCGGAGCGCTTGGTTGCCGTGTGCATCGGCACCTTCGCCCTGGCGGCTGCAGGCAAACTCAAAGGGCTGAACGTGACGACCCACTGGTCCGCCTATGATGAGTTGGAACAAAGGTTTCCGGAAATTTCGGTACAACGCGGCCCCATCTATATCAGAGACGGTAATATCTGGACTTCGGCGGGAATTACTTCAGGCATAGACCTGGCACTTTCTTTAGTCGAACAGGACTTGGGGCATTCAGTGGCATTGGAAGTGGCGAGGCACCTGGTAATGTTCATGAAACGCCCTGGCGATCAGGAGCAATTCAGTTCGTCCTTGAAGTTACAGGCCGGCAGCAGCCACTTTTCCGATTTACATGCCTGGATAAACGGAAACCTCGACATGAATCTGTCGATTTCGACGCTGGCAAATTTCATGAACATGACCGAGCGCACGTTCATTCGTAAATACACCCTCGAAACCGGACTCACACCGAAGAAGATGGTCGAACAACTGCGCCTGGATGCCGCACGACATCTTCTTGTAACGTCGAATAAGCCACTCAAGGAAGTAGCCTGCAAGACCGGCTTCAACAACGAAGCCACGCTGATTCGACGTTTCACCAAGGCGTTTGGAGTAACACCGAGAGAGCACCGTGAACACTTCAAGGCCAGTTGATCATCAGCGCGCACGTTTCCTGGCAGCCCAGACGCTCGGCAGACATTCGAGCAGCTGACCAATTGCACGTCGGTTTTCGTTTTATGGCACTAGAGTGAAGGGTGCACAGCCCATCAGGGGCTGCCCATAGCGAAATGGAGAATCACTATGCTCAAAACGCTCACCACCCTGGCCGTCGCCCTGTTCGTTTCTGCCGCGGTCATTCCGGTAGCCATGGCGGAAAGCCCAGCAGAAAAGAGCATCCGCGAGGATGCCCGGGATATCGAGAAGGACGCGAAGCATGATGCCCACGAGGTGGACAAAGGCGAACACCACAGCGCCGAGGAGATCGACAAGGGTATCGACCACGACAGCAAGGAACGCCACAAGGCCGACAAGCATATCGACAGGGAATTGAAAAAAGATCTGTAGATGCAAGAGGCGGTAACCTGCCAGCGAGTTACCGCCCTCCCCCTGAAGTCATCTCTCGCTCGGATCATTCGCGCCCGTCACCCTCCAGCCGACTCACCATGGCGTAAAATACCGACCTCGGTGATCAGAACCTTGGAAAACAGGTCGATCCGATAGCCGCATCAGGCAATATCGTTTCGGCCTCCTGAAACGGTCACCTCCCTCTTAACGCACGCAATGAGGACATATGGGCCAGCGCCAAACTCAGATATTGAAGCAAGACCTGAAAGCCGTCGCCGAAGACCTGCGATGGGTATCCGTCGACCTGCTGAAGGTCGCCGAGCGGCTGCGGGGGACGGAGAACGAGGCTGACGCATGGGCCATTCTGCGCATGGTCGGTGTGCTGACCAATGATGAGGATCGGCTCAACAAATACGCCGGCGAGATCAAGGCTGGCCGTATCGTTCGCTCCAAAAGCGCCTAAGAACCTGTTCACGATCTTTTTAGGCGACATCAAAGAGGCGGCTGCAAGGCAGGAGCAGACACTCAAACCAACCTGTGGGAGCCCCGACCTCGGGGCGAAACGATTGCAGCCTGACTGCCTATTTCGGCGGAGCCTGAGCGATTCGCCGCGGGGTCGCGGCTCCCACAATGGATCGGATAACGGCCGCTCCCGTCACTTAGCTGCCAAAATCGACGAAACTGTCGTGAAAGATTATGAACAGGTTCTAAGAAAGCTTAAAGCAAGGAAATCCGTTAGCCCGGATCGCACGGAGGTGAGGCCCACAGGGCTGCCTAGGTTCGTCAGATCGCCTGCGAGGTATTGAGCTGGCTCAGGGCGAACAAGGACTTGGCCGACTCGCTGCTGATCACCGGCGTGTCGTCCGGGCTCTCTTCGCGCTGCAACGTCAGGAAGGCGCGGAAATCGTCGACAGGCACCGGAGCAGCAATG
>JAAIGE0101132730.1_pt1 | contig 14851 bp, 9 predicted proteins | sample 6487951 | NCBI WGS metagenome assembly JAAIGE01 (sample SAMN13974128, study PRJNA590717) | phyllosphere metagenome | biome: tomato field; feature: multiple bacterial spot infested tomato fields; material: tomato leaves; isolation source: leaves from tomato fields | host: Solanum lycopersicum ... | reverse complement strand
GTGGGGTTGGAGAAGCGAAAGGCAGGGTGAACACAACATTACGAGTTGATTAGGACTCGTCGTCTTTCTCCATACGGGTTCATCCAAGCGGAGCTGCAAATCCGTCCTCTTTGGAGGGACCCTAACTTGAAAAATCCAAAGCCCCTCGTAACTGCCTGTGGAAAACCACTGTTTTCCACAGGTGGATAATTTGACCCTCAGCCGCAGAACTCCAGCAAATTCGGGCCTTGAATCGAATTATCCACAGCGTAGAAAGATCGGGCAAAGCGCTGTCGTTGACAGCAACCTAGAGACTTCGCCATTTCATTGCGCCAACCTGCGTGATAAACGCCGAAGTCACCAACAACAGCAATGCAGATGATGGTACGCAGACCAAGGAATGGCCTGCATCTGACTGGCAGTCAGGCATGCCCCGATCATCGCATTGCTGCGTTCACCCGGCTCAGGATCTTCAGGCACTGGACTCGTCAACCAATGCCGCCTCCACCCGCCCACCGGCAACGGTGCTCAGGAGGCCAGATCATGAGATGCCCTTGCTCCTGGTCGTAAGGAGCCGCCAGTCCCGCGTAGTGGACATTTCCCACAGGTCGCAGGGGCCTTGATCCCTGATAACACTCAACATTCTTGGCGGGATGACGTGGGGCGAGGATTGGAGATCGGATGATGAGGTGACTGACATGGCATTGGTGGGTAGACGCGATGGCCGCAATTTCGGTTACGGCAGGCAACTGAGCTATGCAGGGCCGCAGGCGTTGAAAGACATGTTCGGCGGAGGCCATTACGGCACGGTCAAAGCTCACAGTGATCGGTGGCAGGCATTTGTGAAGTGGTGCCGCTCCGACCAGGGGCCCGGCATCAATGATGCGCGGCAGATTGATCGGAAGCTGTTGGCCAACTATGCGGCCTATCTGCGCGACATTGTTAAGCGCGGTGATCTCGCCGTCAGCACCGCGCAGAACCGGCTATCCAGCGTTAACAGGACTATAGCTGCGCTTCGCGGTGATCAGTATGTGAAGGCACTCAGTCCGAGCAAAGCGTTAGCAATGCAGCGCTGCAACGTTCGCAAAACAGCGCCCCAGGGGCAAGACAGCGGGCAGGTGAGACAGATCGTCGATGCCTTGTGCAAACATGGGCAGTTACGTGTAGCCGCGATTGCTCAGTTGGCGCGGTCCCCGGGCATCAAATTTCGTGAGGCGGTCTTGGCGGACTTGCCAAGATTGTGTCGTGGGGCGGATAGCCTTGGGAAGATCAACATACAGGATGGCACCAAGGGTGGCCGGGCTGGTGCTTCGTTGGATTGCGGTGGATGAGCATATTCGAGCCGCCTTGGCGTTTGCGGTGCAGGTATCGCCGGTGGGCAGCCGCAACATGGTTGCGCCCAGTGAAAGCTACAAGGAGTTTGTTCAGCGAATCGTCAGGCCCGCTAGAGACGTTCTGCATGCACACAATCTCAAAGGATTTCATGAGCTGAGAGCGGCGTTTGCGTGTGAGCGTTACCAGCAGATCACCCAGCATCGGGCACCTGTTAACGGTGGGCAGTGCTGTGCCATAGATCGTCGTCTTGATCGTAAAGCTCGCATGCAGATCAGTCGAGAAATGGGGCATGGCCGAGTTGATGTGGTCGCTTCCTATATTGGGGGGCGGGTATGACCAAGACGTTTGATATGGAGGTGTTCTTGTTTGGCGTTCTGACAGGCTCGCATTCGACCCGAGAGCGGCATTTGCGGCAGGCGAAGGATATCCAAAAGGCAATCACTGAGCGCTGGGCACGAGGTAATCCATGGACCTGGCAAAAAAACATCTCAATTGGATTTTGAAACACCATTTGAGCAAGCGCGCTGAATCCACCCGTTATTACTATTTTTTAACCATATGCCTGATAGCTGACCGTTTAGGAAAGGACTGAAACTTCGAACACAAGATAGCGAATACGTAACACGAACAGGAACTCTTCGTTAATATTTTAGCCAAACTTCATAATGTGAAGCGCCTAGCAATCACAACATCAGCGAAATTTATTAACTTTCAATCCATCCTCGATAGATCATATGTATCGAAGACGGCCACCTTTTTTAAAACGGAAACGCTACACGACAGGGCACGTTAGTGACAGCCTCGCTAAAAAATGATAGGGTTTTGCCATCACATGCATAGATGCGAAACTAACATGAACAACAAAACTTCAGGGAATGACTTCCATCAACTCATCCAACTGCTAGCAGATAATATAGAGATTGATGAACTCGCGGAACGCTTGGGACTGCCAGTAAAGAAAGTAGGTGATAAAGCGATATCCCTGTGTATTGAGCACAATGAAAAAAACCCTTCCATGCAGTTGTACAAAATAAGCTCATACGACAGATCTCATTATCACTGTTTTTCTTGCCACGCTCATGGTGACATCTTCAAGTTTGTACAAAAAGTCCGAAATATAGACTTCACAACGGCCGTTAGATGGCTGGCTGAGACCTACGGCTATACAATTCCCAAACAACCTTCCAGAACGCACCACAAAACAAGCACATCACTTCTCAAGCAAAAAGAACAAGAAAAAGTCCACATTGACTCAGAAGCATTAGAAGCCGCGTTAAAAATATACAGAAACAACTCAAGTAAAGAACTTGAACCTTGGCTAAAATCCAGAAAATTCACATTAGCAACAAGCATAGCCGCGGAAATATCTCTAGCATCACCAAGAGCTTTATCTCGAGAGATAGAGAGTCACAAGGGTAATTATGGTGTATTCCGGGCAATGCTCGAACAGTTCGAGTCAAGCGGTCTAATAAGAAGAGAAAATTCAGACCTCACTAACGTGCAGGGCCAAAACCTAAACCTAGGCGATTCATATAGAGATTTCTTCTACGATCAGCGTGTAATATTCCCTATGCGGGACGAAAACAAAAAGCTTGTTGGGTTCGCTGGACGTAAGACAAAAGAAGGCTCGAAATCACCAAAATACCTCTACTCCCCTAAATTACCCAAGTCCTCTATCCTATATAGATATCACGAGGCCTTTTCCAAAATAAAATCACTTATTGAGGAAAACAAACAACCTAACCTCTATGTCTGTGAGGGATTGCTGGACTGCCTCAGACTAGAAAAGCTAGGGTACGCAGCGGTAGCAATATTAGGTTCAAGTCTCTCCGAACATCAAGCCCAACTTTTAATAAATCTAGCCAATACCCTTCCTGAGATATCCCCTCTCCGTTTAAAAATCTTTTTAGACCGTGATCAAGCTGGTTTAAAAGGTTCAGCACTATCTATTGAAAAAATATTAAATAAGGATACCAATCTCCGAATTGAAGTTTCATTTATATGGACTCTTGATGATGACATACCTACCGAGTCAGCGGGTGCGAAAGACCCTGATGAGTTGCTGAGTAATTTTGAGTCATTAAAAGAAGCCGATGCTTTTCTCGAACATTCTACACACCCCGCCGCACTCGCACTCGTATCAGAAAGACTAAAAATTTCACCTTCCACCATCCTCGATGATGCTGCTTGGACCTCCGTACCAGATGGAGCAAAATTTCGAGTAGGGCAGTACCTATCAAGTATATCCCAGGGCTTTCCTAAAAGGCTTCTCGTTACGAGCAATTCGGAATCTGTTGATAATATCTCTTGGACAAAGGAACTGGCAAATTACAGCGAACCTAAAAAGCTAAGGAAGAAAAGTAACTACAGCATATCATCAGGCCAAGACCAGGCCTTAAAATTGAACCTAGCAAGGGAGCTAGCTCAGTCCGGGGCTAACAAAGGGGAAGTCCTATCAGACATCGCTGCTTGGCGCAGACTTTCATTAGCGGCCACAGCATTTAACGAAGGGTTTTCATCGCGTTTAAAGCAGAATCAATTTCAACCAATAGAGCCATTTGACGCAGTACATGTTTCACGTGGATTCGGCAAAAATGAGCCAAGGCTTAAGTCAATGCCGTGCCCAGAAGACTTGGTAATTCAACAATATATAATCAATGAGCTTTTATCCGAACAACTAGACGAAAGCTCAGAGCTAGGATTTAGTAGATTTATTCCGGCGGTACGTTTCTATCGAGATTCAGATAGAAAAAAAACTACTGGAGAACCTAATGGATCATCCTTTGACGAAACACTTAGTTTCGCCTATCAAATTGACATGGATGTTCTAGAGGGTAGGCATCCACCATCTTCGGGTGGAATTTTTCGACCATTCTTTGACTGCTGGAAAGAGTTCATTGCGTCACTCCTTTCGCAAGGTGAAGGGATGAGTCAAGTACACATGATCCGACTTGATTTGAAGCGCTATTATGACAATATAAAGCGCTCTGTCATGAAGGGGATGCTTCAAGACTGTATAAATTCCGCCTTTGAGAAGTTAGATAACTCAGAAAACTTTGCTCCACTCTTTCAGCCGGCCGGCTTTACGGATGAGCGTAATCGAGCTGTAGTCGATTTTCTAGTAGACCAAAGCTTCGGGTTTCACTATTACCATCCAGATACAGGCGAGCCAAAGAAATCCGATCGTGAGCGCGGGATTCCCCAGGGGCCGGTCTTATCGGCATGGTTAGGCAACAGCTTACTTTTTAAGCTGGACTCTAAGATAAGGAGCAAGCTTGTAGAGTACAACCGTGACGGTCAAACCCGTGCAGGCTATGCACGTTATGTTGATGACGTAGTAATTATCAGCGACAGCCTCGATGTGTTGAATGTACTCAGGGCTATTGTTGAAGACGTAACAAATTCACTCGGCCTTGAAATGGTTCCAAAAGAAAGCTTCGCACCAATGAGTGCCCAAGATTTCTTAGATGAGCTAACTTCTGGCCGCGCCTTGGCAGTCTCAGGGCCACGTGAAGAAACGGAAATATTCGAAGTTGAAGATTTTGAATTTGGCTGGGGCGCCTGGCAAGACAAGCAAATAACTCGTCAAAACGCACTCGAGCTTCTGAGAGACCCACGTTTATATCAAGCTTCAACTGAAATAATAAAAAACCAAATATTTACAGCCCTCAGAGCCAGTGACCTTAGGCCTTCAGAGCTTGCAAAAGCGGCACGCTGGATTTGGTACATTTCAGCTGTAATTTGTCAGGGTACAAGCGATGCAGACATTATCGGGACTTATTGGGGAATTTGGAATAGTGTTTGTCAAAATTTACCATTTGAGTTAAATAAAAATCTACCTTGGGATGATCCGTCATTTTATGCGCTAGAAGGGCTCCAAAATTTATTGGAGAGAGCAAACAAAATCGATTACGGCTCCGACCCAATCGAATCTAATGCTCGGCAACAAGGTATTATTGGTTTAGCCCGAGCGGCTTCTGACTCGAATTTCTTTAAGTCATTCTATCTGCCAAAATCTAGTCCATGCCCTGATGGCTGGGGATTAGGCACACAAAAGCTCAAGCGTATGTTTGTGCAGAGAGTCATTTGTATTCAATGGATGGCTAGTCAACTATCAAGTCAGATCGTAAAAGCTTCCGAAACTGATTCACTTGCACTGGAGATAATAGAGAAACAGAGCGCCCGATTTAGAATATCGCTTAAGAGGGCTATAGTAACAGACATAGAGGCCAACGGTAGAAACACAACAGGCCTAACCGTATCTGGCGACGCCTTGGGCGAATGGAATTTGCTGCATGATGCTTTCTTATGGTTACACAATGCTATCGTTTGCTTAACCGTAAACTCAGACTCGAATACAAATGATCCCCTTGCGGGCTTTGCACAAGAGTTGAATAGTATTTTACAAAAATCCCGTGAGCCATCTAGTGTGTTCGCCCTAGATGATGACAATTATCTTCCAATTCTTAAATGCCTACTCCCCTCTGGAAATAGTTATGAATGCGAAATTCATGATCACGACCCATCCGGAGAGGCTATTCTGCTGGCTTTGCAAACATTCGCTGCAATTACCCCTAGGGAGGCATTGCCGCACTTATTAGTTAACCGTAATCACTTATTACAAAATGGCGAAGCAAAAATACCATTTCCTCCGCTTCCAGGAATTCCGGCAAGCGGACTACTTCTCTATTCTAGTCGGTCATACGACTCTAACTGGGTAAAAATATCAAAAATATGGTGGGTCACACTTCCTTCATCAACTGAAAACTCAGAAGATTCTAGAAATCCTACCTTTAAAATTTCAACCGCAGATTCTCCTTCCCAAGAGTTCGTGCCAGATTGGAAAACTGTAGTAGCAGTTGGAAAGCTGGAGATTTTTGAAGCTGAGCTACCAGAGGATCATAAATTTTGGAGCCCCGCCCTCCCGCCACGCATAGAGATAGATGCCTCAAAATTAAAATGGATAGCCAATGCATTCGAAGCGATTGCCAGAATAAATAAAGTCTCTCCCCAAAATCATAAGGAATATGTTCCTGCTTGGCCATACTTATTAACAAGTAACAGACCTGATCAAAATGATGAAAATACTTTAATCATTTCTTTGCTTACACCAAGTTACCCGACAGTAGCTCTCGATGGGCTCGCATTTGTTCGAGACGGTTCACGGGGATTGAGAACTATCGAGATCCCTGAACAATACGGTCAATTTTGGCGTACTGGCGTATTTTTATCTGAACTCTCTGGGTTTCGTCGTGACATTGATACATTTGCTGAGCTCGGTCCGAAAGATGCGGACACCACAAGCAGGCAAGAACTACTTGAGCCGGCAACTCACTTACTCCGAAACGTATTGCGAAAACTACGAGGAGCCTATTTCAAAAATCAAGTACTGAGTGCGCTTGATGACGGAGATCACCTTCCTGCAACTGTGACAAGATCTCTGGAGCTTCTGCGTGGTTTTCCTTTTGGGGGGGAACTACGAGAAGAAATTTCATATGTTATATCCAGCGAAGCTGAAACTGCAGCAATGCATATTCGCTTGTCCGGAAAAACATATCCGTTTACACAAGGGCTATTCTCTCAGTATATAGAAAAAATCGCATTGAAGGTTCTGCACACAATACCTACGCCGTGGGGTGCGGAATTGGCGGACAGTGCTGACGCCAAATTATTGGAAACCGACAGAATCATTCCCACGGCTTACTTCGAACTCTCTCAGCGTTTCTCTAAACTAAAGAACACACAAGCCTCGGTCCCCCTGCAAGCATGCAGTTTATCTGCTCTTATTGTGGGTTGTAAAATTGCTGCGATTTCTTCTTGGGCCCGAGAACTCGCATTTGCAATTCATGCGTTAGGAGAAGAAGACTGGCCTTTCCCCGCTGAAGGAGAGCTTACAGAGACATGGGAAATTGCAGAGAAAGGTTTTTTGATTGACCAAGAAGAGGACTCTATTCTTGCTCTAAATGAATATTTTATCAAGCAGACTAAAGCCAACGCTCCGGAGACAGCGTTTACCAAAATAACACCTTTGGGTTGGCTAGCATTAGCATTATGTAGAATAGGTTTATCTGGTGCACATAAGAAGCTACCGCTAGCGGGCGAGTGGGACACCATAACAAAAAACAAACTTAAGCGACTGGTGCTTCTCCTCAGCAAGACACCTACAGAAAGTGAGAAAGACCAGCCAACCCTTGATGGAAATTGGCCCTTTGAGTTTAACCATGATGAGATTTTTTCCTCATGGCACGAACCATGGGTAGTTGACTCCATTAATTGCCTCTACACTGTAGAGGCTAACTTGAAACTTAGAACTAGAGATGCTACAGGCCCGTGGAAGCTTAACTCATCCGAGAACAGCTTCAAGTCAATATCGGGGGAGGAATGGTCTATTTCACGCTGGCAGATCGCGCTATCCGGTGGCGTACGGCCTGAGCGTGTACAGCAAGGTTCTAAATTCTTCAGCACTTGGCAGGAAACCTATAATTGCGATGGCAATCTTATATTGGTCAGCGCTCGCAATGAAAAACTCAGTCGGCTTTTAACTTTAAACAGTCATCTGGCCAGCCCTCTTAGCGAAGTCGACGAAGAAGTTAAACTTTCAAGTAATGACACGTCCTCTACTATCGATGTGAACTCTAGTCTCTACGACATCGAATCAAACTCCATCGATGAGAAAACAAATACTCAAGAACGACTTGATCCTACATCCGTCGAAGACACACCAGAACCGACCGAGCCCATCGACAAGACTGCTTCAATTGATACAAAAGACCTACATAACTCGACTCGAAAAGACTGGCGCTCTCTTCAAGAGAGAGTATGGGACCCGCGTCAACAGCGTTCACCCGGTCATGTTCGAATCGCAATAATGCAGTGGGACGTAAACGATACTTATCGCCATCCTATAGTAGACTCCAACGACTGGAGCAATGAACTTCCGCCTAAAAATACGGGATCATCTGCGAGTCGTAATGAGCTTCGCCGGAGAAAGTTCATATCTGAAGCATTATCCGCCTGTAAGAGCTTTCGCGTAGACTTACTGGTTATTCCGGAGTACTCAGTTCGCCCCGATACAATCAAATGGCTTCGAGAGCAAGTAAAAAGAAAGCCAGATATGCCTGCTGTACTAGCAGGTACATATAAACTGTATGGCAACACAATGGATACAGGGTTTGCGGAGGTACACGACGGTATTTTAGGACTTGCAGACCACTTGAAAACGTTCTCCACCTCACCACCGTCCAAGCCTATGACGTACATGTCGGGGGAGCACAGTTCAATCTTGACTCTGATTGCTCCGTTAAAGCTGAGCGACGGAGAGCGTATAGCTTGCACATTTTCACGCAGAAAAAAATACTCATCACTTGCTGCATCTGAAGTTTTCTCACCATTACTAGAGCCTTTATCACCTCTATTTTCACCAGATTTTCTGCTTTCAGAACTTAGGAGCCGTGACACCGATGGCGCCCGAACAGCTTTTGACAACGTGATTAAACCAGAAGAAATTCTGGACTACTCCCAACAATTAAGACACCTTCTACACAGCACTGAATTTATCTGCTCTGAACTTTTTCTACCAATGAGCCCAGTCAACTATAGGGCGTTAGCTGCCGAATTAAGAAAACAAGCAATCAAGTTTGGCCGTGCTATATCCAGCGAAAAAGCCGAAGCCATTCTGATTGAAGATTTAGTATCTATGTCGAAATACCTCGGCCTATCTGGAGACGGCAATAGTAGGAGATCTATAATCTTGGTACCCGCTATGACGTCCAGATCAGCAGACTATTGGATATTTGGGCAGGCCACTTTGCTATCCGGTGGTGCGACAACAGTTTTTTGCAATGCCGTTTGCAAGAAGCAAGCAGTCGGTGGAAGTTGCTTCATCGGTAGAGAAAGCTGGACGAATTCGAAAAAGTCAATTTTTCACGACCTGATAACTCCGTACGCTGGGTGGTCTAAAGGCATTTACTACAATAACCCTAATGATGCCTTGGGACAGACAGAACAAGCCATCGTTATAGCTGACGTCGACCCGTCTTTCATGCAAGAAGGAAAGCCCAGGCCTCAAGCTTTAGCAGTACCACTCCAGTTAGTAGCATACCTTCCAATAGCTGAGCTTACTGAAAAAAACAGAGATAATTTCTACTTAGACCTAAAAAAATCTATTGCATTGATAAATGCTGCGGAAATGTCGGGCAGAAATATATCGCCTGAAGCACCCGGCATAAATGAGACTCGACAGATACTCTCCAATATTTTTGAAGGCGAGGATCTTAGGCCGCTTAAAGAGCGGTATGAACATTGGCGAGATCACTGGAGGGCAAACCCAACCGCTGGCATCCCTCCTGTGATAACAGACTGGTTAACAGTCGATCTGTTTGATGAGATTGGCTCAATGCCAAATATTTTCATTCCACCTTATCCGTCCAGAGAGGATTAACACAACTATTATTTTAGTAAATTCGGAAGTCGGTTGAGGTCTTCGTAGTATGGAGACCTCATCACGCGCTTTTCAGTGTGATTAATTTCAATGGAGAAATCGGTCATAGTCTTCAAGGCCCTGATTCGATTCCATAAAACGCCATAAACAGCTGATTTATTTATAGCGACCCTTTGAGGTACGCCACAAAATCCACTAAATTCCAGCCCCGCGAATCCCCTGCCCTCACAGCAAGAAACCGTTCGTCTGGTGCCTTAAAGTACCCAAGAGGCTAACCGAAAGGTGGCACTTTTTTGTTTGGGTACAGTTTCTGTGGAAGGACGCTTGCTCAAGACATCGCCAGTTGCCGGTATAAACTCCATCTACCGCCTACCCCAGCGGCGCGCACGCACTGCCGCAATCTGGTCATCGGTAGCGAATTTACCTTGATCGGCTCCCCTACTACCAACTCAATCTGTGCAGTCAGAGTCCGCTCGTGCTCGATGTGGTTACGAAAAACATCCATCGCCAAGTAGCTGAAGGTTTGACCACTCGTCTTGCACAGGCCGGAAAGCGAATTGGAAAGATTTTCCGACAGGCCCAAAAAATCTTGGTCATGGCGGCCTCGATGGTAAGCGTTTGTTAAGGGCCCAATACCCGCCCATGTTGACTTAGCTTGGCAACTCGTCGCTAGACCACTACAAACAAACAGAAACAACCTCCCCCCATAAAACCCATCAAGCTGGAAGGCGTGAATTGGTCCAACCAGACGATCAATTCGTTGATCAGCGGTGCCGACCCGACCATCATCATCCACAACAAAGACAGCTGACGGTCCATGACCGGGGCAACCGTAACAGGTTGTCCTGGTGTGCCTTGACCTGGCGCAACTGCCTGGGCAGGCCTTCCGCCACGCACTCCCACAGCGCATACTTTCGCGCCGCACCCACGCGTGCGGCGCTTTTTGCCTATGCTGCTGTCTACCCTGAAGGAATCCATGTGACGAGGGACATCGCCATGTTCTACGTGCAACGCGACGCCGCTGGCCAGTTGCAGCGAGTGGAAGCTGCTGCGTTCGACGAATTTACCGAAATGCTTCCGGCCGACCATGCCGACATTCAGGAATGGTTTGCCGATGACGTCGTGGAAAACAGCCTCAATCAGCTCAAGCAAAGCGATCTCGACATGATCCGGGTGCTTGAAGACTTGATCGATGTCCTGACCGCCAAAGGCGTGTTCAAGATCACTGACCTGCCACCGGGCGCCCAGGCCAAACTCCTGAACCGTTCGACAGCGCGCAAAGCACTGAGCAGCCTCAATAACCTGATAGAGGAAGAAGAAGAGGGTGGCCTGATCTGACGCCGAACTCAGGCACCGACCGAACTATGGTTATGCTTTAAAGGTATTTAAAATATAGTTCTTATGACCTTATAGTTCACTCCACTGCGTACCCGTCGACCAATCGATGCGCCGCACGACTCGAACCCACACGGGAGTCCCCCGTGCGTTTCCGATCGTCGCGCGTCATGAAGTCGCGCACTGCGTGGGAGTGAAACATGCCAGCCGCCTTGAACGCCCTGTCGCTCATCGATAGCGCGCCGTCACAACATTTTGATGTCCACCCGTTCGCCGGCGCCGTCGGCGCCGAAATCGTCGGCCTCGACCTTTCCAGGCCGCTCAATGCCCAAGACTTCGCGCGGATTCACCGTGCCCACCTCGATCATCATGTGCTGGTTTTTCGCGATCAGCGCATCACGCCTGAGCACCAGATCGCCTTCAGCCGCCGTTTTGGCGAACTGCAGATTCATGTGCTCAAGCAGTTCCTGCTTGAGGGGCATCCTGAAATCCTGATTGTTTCCAACATCATCGAGAACGGCCAAAACATCGGCCTGGGCGATGCTGGCAAATTCTGGCACTCGGACCTTTCCTATAAGGCACTGCCCAGCTTGGGCTCGATGCTACACGCCCAGGAACTCCCTGATGAAGGCGGGGACACGTTGTTCGCCGACATGCACAAGGCCTGGGACGCAGTACCCGCTGCGCTGCGCACGCTGGTAGCCGGGCGCAATGCCGCTCATTCCTACACCGCCCGCTATGCCGAAACCCGATTCGAAGGTAATTGGCGCCCTGCACTGACAGCCGAGCAACTGGCCCAGGTGCAGGAAGTGGTCCACCCCGTCGTGCGCACCCACCCTGAGACCGGGCGTCAGGCCTTGTTCGTCAGTGAAGGTTTCACCACCCGCATCGTCGGCCTGCCGGAAGACGAAAGCCGGGATGTCCTGCAGCAGCTGTATGCCTTGAGCGTGCAGGATGACAACGTCTATCGCCATCAATGGGAGCCCCACGACCTGGTGTTCTGGGACAACCGCTCCCTGATCCACCTGGCTGCCGGTTGCCCTGCGCACCTGCGACGCAAGCTCTACCGCACCACCATCCAGGGCGATGCCCCGTTCTGACGAAAAGGATTCCATCATGCGCAAATCCATCAGCCGCCTGGCGGCAAGCATCGGGCTGGGCGCAAGCCTCATCATTGGCAGCCTGACGGCCCCCGCCGCCGCCCAGGCAGAAGGCAAGATCCGCATCGCCGAACAGTTCGGGATCGTCTACCTGCTGCTCAATGTGGTGCGTGATCAGCACCTGATCGAAAAGCATGGCAAAGCGCAGGGCATCGACATCGACGTCGAGTGGGCACAGCTTTCCGGTGGCTCGGCCATCAACGACGCGTTGCTATCCGGCTCCGTGGATATCGCAGGCGCTGGCGTAGGTCCGCTGCTCACCGTCTGGGATCGCACCCGAGGGCGACAGAACGTCAAGGCTGTGGCTTCGCTGGGCAACTTCCCGTATTACCTGGTCAGTAGCAATCCGGCTGTGAAGACCATTGCGGATCTGTCCGAAAAGGACCGAATCGCAGTGCCGGCAGTGGGGGTGTCGGTGCAGTCGCGCCTGCTGCAATACGCTGCGGCGCAGCAATGGGGAGATCAGCAGTACAACCGGCTGGACAAGTACACCCTGGCTGTTCCTCATCCCGATGCTACGGCCGCCTTGCTGGCAGGCGGTACCGAACTCAACGGGCATTTCTCCAACCCGCCGTTCCAGGACCAGGCACTGGCCAACAAGAACGTGCACATCGTGCTCGACAGCTACGACCTGCTCGGACCGAATTCGCCCACGCTGCTATTCGCCACCGAAAAATTCCGCAAGGACAACCCCAAGACGTACAAAGCCTTCGTCGATGCCATTGCCGAAGCGGCCACGTTCGCCCAGAACGACAAGGCGGCAGCCGCCGATACCTACATCCGGGTGACCAACGCCAAGATCGACCGCGTAAGCCTCATCAAGCTGATCGACAACCCTCGATACGAATTCACCGTCACGCCAAAGAACACCTACAAGCTCGCCGAATTCCTCTACAGGGTCGGCGCGATCAAGCACAAGCCAGCGTCATGGAAGGATTATTTCTTCCAGGATGAACGCCCGTTGCAGGGGAGCTGAGCCATGACTGCGCCATTGCCAGGCCACACGGTCAGCACCTTGATCCACCCCGCAGCACCGCCGTTGCTGAACGTGCAGGGCCTCACCCTCGAGTACCGCACCCGGCGACGGGTGGTGCGCGCGACCCATCAGGTCAGTTTCGAGGTGGATCAGGCAGATCGCTTCGTCCTACTGGGGCCTTCGGGTTGCGGCAAGTCAACCTTGCTCAAGGCCGTGGCTGGCTTCATCGAACCCTGTGAAGGGCAGATCCTGCTTCAGGGGCAGCCCGTCAGCGGCCCGGGGCCGGACCGAATCGTGGTGTTCCAGGAGTTCGACCAGTTGCCACCTTGGAAGACGGTGAAGCACAACGTCATGTTTCCGCTGTTGGTATCGGGCCAATTGAAGCGGGCCGAGGCCGAAGACCGGGCGCTTCACTTCCTGGAAAAAGTCGGCCTTGCAGCTTTCGCCGATGCCTACCCGCATACGCTGTCGGGCGGTATGAAGGCGCGCGTGGCGATCGCCAGGGCCTTGGCCACGCAGCCGAAGATATTGCTGATGGACGAGCCCTTTGCCGCACTCGATGCACTTACCCGGCGCAAGATGCAGGAAGAATTGCTGCTGCTCTGGGAGGAAGTGCGCTTCACCCTGCTGTTCGTCACCCACTCTATCGAGGAGGCCTTGGTCGTGGGCAACCGCATCTTGCTGCTCTCACCTCACCCCGGCCGGGTACGCGCCGAGGTGCACAGCCACCAATATGACTTGGGCAGCCTGGGTGGCAGCGATTTCCAGGCCAGTGCCCGGCACATACACCGCTTATTGTTCGATGAAGCTGCTGGCCCCGCGCAGGTCGACGATATTGGTTTCAATGACATCCGCATTGCCTACTGATCAGGAGTTTGAGCCATGACCACAACCTCTGTGCGCCAGGAATACGAGGTGCAGCTAGAGCCCTTGCTCAGTGTGCCTGTGGAACGCGACCTGTCGTTGACTCAGCGCCTCTGGCAGCACGGCTGGCTGCGCAAGGCCGTCATCCTGGTGGTCATCGCCGTGGTGTGGGAAGCCGTCGCCCGTTACCAGGACAACGACCTGCTGCTACCGACCTTCCTCCAGACCGCTGCCGCGTTTTGGGAAGGCCTGGTCAGTGGAGAGTTGCCGGCCAAGGTTGGCGTGTCGCTGGTGATCCTGCTCAAGGGCTACCTGCTGGGCATCATCCTGGCTTTTGGTCTCACCAGCTTGGCTGCCTCGACCCAGCTTGGGCGCGACTTGCTTGGCACTTTGACCTCCATGTTCAACCCCCTGCCTGCCATCGCCCTGTTGCCATTGGCATTGCTGTGGTTCGGGCTAGGCGAAAACAGCTTGATCTTCGTCCTGGTGCATTCGGTACTCTGGGCCCTGGCGCTCAATACCTATGCAGGATTCCAGGGCGTTTCCGACACCCTGCGCATGGCCGGGCGCAACTACGGCCTCAAAGGGCTACGGCTGGTGATGCACATCCTGGTGCCGGCGGCGTTGCCCTCGATTCTGTCCGGGCTCAAGATCGGCTGGGCGTTCGCCTGGCGCACGTTGATCGCCGCGGAACTGGTCTTTGGCGCCAGCAGCGGCAAAGGTGGCCTGGGTTGGTACATCTTTCAGAACCGCAACGAACTC
>JAAIGE0100128986.1_pt1 | contig 14853 bp, 12 predicted proteins | sample 6487951 | NCBI WGS metagenome assembly JAAIGE01 (sample SAMN13974128, study PRJNA590717) | phyllosphere metagenome | biome: tomato field; feature: multiple bacterial spot infested tomato fields; material: tomato leaves; isolation source: leaves from tomato fields | host: Solanum lycopersicum ... | reverse complement strand
TTCATCGCCTACACCCTGCAGGCGGAAAACCAGAAGACCTACTCGGAAAACATCGCCTACGGCCCGGTGAATCCGAAAGCCGTCGACCTGCTCGACGCCAAGGTCGCCGCCGACCTGCCGACCGCACCGCAGAACATCGCCAACCAGGTGGCCATGGACGTGACCTTCTGGGCCGACTTCGGCGAAGTGCTGGAGCAGCGTTTCAACGCCTGGGCCGCCAAGTAACGGCGCGTAGCGGGGCAGGGCGTGAGCGCCTTGCCCCTTCGCTTCACGGAGTGCTGGCGTATCGGCGCTCCGGCTTTACCCCCGAATTCTTATTGGCTTCACCGGAGTTATCCCCATGGCCCTAGCAGTGCCCAATGCCGAGGTCGCCGGCCCTACGCTCAAGCAGCGGCTGGCGCGCGCCGAGCGGATGAATCGCCTGAAATCCCAGGCCCTGATCCTGCCGTTGGTGCTGTTTCTCGTGTTCACCTTTCTGGTGCCGATCGTGGCGCTGCTCAACCGCAGCGTGGATAACCCGGACGTGGTCGGCTCGCTGCCGCGTACCGTGGAGGCCATCGACAGCTGGGACGGCCGCGGTTTGCCCGAAGAGCCCGTCTACAAGGCGCTGGCCCTGGACCTGGCCGACGCCCGCGAACAGCAGAAGCTGGGCGACCTGTCCAAGCGCCTGAACATGGAGCTGGCCGGCTACCGCAGCCTGCTGGCCAAGACCGGCCGCGCGCTGCCGTTCGAAGCCGAGCCTGCTTCCTACAAGGATGCGCTGGAGTCTTTCGACGAGCGCTGGGGCGACCCCGCCTACTGGCAGGTGATTCGCCGCAACAGCAGCTCGTGGACGTCCTACTACCTGCTCGCTGCGCTGGATCATCGTGTCGACGACTCCGGCGCCGTGGTCAAGACCACCCCGGACCAGGCCATTTATCTGGACATCTTCGCCCGTACCTTCTGGATGGGCGCGGTGATCACCGCCATCTGCCTGGCGCTGGCCTATCCGCTGGCGTATCTCTTGGCCAACCTGCCGACTCGCCAGGGCAACCTGCTGATGATCATGGTGCTGCTGCCGTTCTGGACCTCGATCCTGGTGCGCGTGGCGGCGTGGATCGTGCTGTTGCAGTCCGGCGGGCTGATCAACTCGGCGCTGATCAAGCTGGGGCTGATCGACCAGCCGCTGGAGCTGGTGTTCAACCGCGCCGGGGTGTACATCTCCATGGTGCACATCATGCTGCCGTTCATGATCCTGCCGATCTACAGCGTCATGAAGGGCATTTCGCCGACCTACATGCGCGCCGCGATTTCCCTGGGCTGTCACCCGTTCGCCAGCTTCTGGCGGGTGTACTTCCCGCAGACCCTGGCCGGCGTCGGCGCCGGTTGCCTGCTGGTGTTCATCCTGTCCATCGGCTACTACATCACGCCTGCGCTGCTCGGCAGCCCGAGCGACCAGATGGTCAGCTACTTCGTCGCCTTCTACACCAACACCACCATCAACTGGGGCATGGCCACCGCACTGGGCGGCTTGCTGCTGGTCGCCACGCTGCTGCTCTACGTGGTGTACAGCTGGTTGGTGGGTGCGGGTCGGTTGCGTCTGGGTTAGCAGTCGATTGAAAAACGTTAGCGAGTCAGCCGCTACGAGACGAGAAAGCGGAGTGTACTTTTGTACATGAGCATTTCGAGGAAGGTTCAACGAAGTAGCGGCAACGCAGGTAGTTTTTCAGCGACCTGCTTATGGAATGGAGAATAGAAAATGCTGAGCCCCTATATGTCTCCCGTCGAGCGCGCCTGGTACTACGGTTTGCGCCTGCTCTGCGGCCTGGTGCTGTTGTTCCTGGTGCTGCCGATCCTGGTCATCGTGCCGCTGTCGTTCAACTCCGGCACCTTTCTGATCTACCCGATGCAAGGGTTCTCGATGCGCTGGTACGAGGACTTCTTCGGCTCGGCTGGCTGGATGCGCGCCCTCAAGAACAGCATGATCATCGCCCCGGCGGCGACCGTGCTGGCGATGATTCTCGGCACCCTGGCGGCCATCGGCCTGACCCGCTCGGAGTTTCGCGGCAAGGCGCTGGTGATGAGCCTGCTGATCTCGCCCATGGTGGTGCCAGTGGTCATCGTCGGCGTTGCCAGCTACCTGTTCTTCGCACCGCTTGGCCTGGCCAACGGCTACCTGTCGCTGATCGTGGTGCACGCGGTACTGGGCGTGCCCTTCGTGATCATCACCGTGTCGGCGACCCTGCAGGGTTTCAACTACAACCTGGTGCGCGCGGCGGCCAGCCTCGGCGCCTCGCCGATCACCGCGTTCCGCCGGGTGACCCTGCCATTGATCGCACCGGGCGTGATCTCCGGCGCGCTGTTCGCCTTCGCCACGTCGTTCGATGAAGTGGTGGTCACCCTGTTCCTCGCCGGCCCCGAGCAGGTCACCCTGCCACGGCAGATGTTCAGCGGTATCCGCGAGAACCTCAGCCCGACCATCGCCGCCGCGGCGACCCTGCTGATCGGCTTCTCGATCCTGCTGCTGCTGACCCTGGAATGGCTGCGCGGGCGCAGCGAGAAGATGCGCACCCAGGTCAGCGAATAAGCGTTTTCGCGGCGTAGCCGTAGCCGCCGCAGCCCTTTGGGTTGCGGCGGTTTTTTATGCCGCCGTTTTCGCTCGCGCCCTGGCGGGTTGTCATGCCTGTCGTCGTCTGCGAGTACACTGCCAGGTCCTCCGCCCGTACCTGGAAAGCCCGATGGATTTCGACGACCCCAGTTTTCGCGAGTTGCTCGACGCGCTGCACGACGGCGTCTACATCACCGACGCCGACGGCATCACTCTCAAGGTCAATGGTGCCTACGAGCGGTTGACCGGTCTGCGCAGCGAGGATGTAGTCGGCCAGCATATGCAGGCGCTGGTGGAGCAGGGCGTGATCTCCCAGTCGGTGTCCCTGCGGGTGCTCAAGGAGGGCCGAGCCCTGTCGCTGATGCAGAGCGTCAGCCAGGGCAAGCGCCTGCTGGTCAGCGGCACGCCGATTCTCGATACGGCCGGCCGCGTGCGTTATGTGGTCAGCACGGTGCGCGACATGACCGAACTGCTGCGCATCAAGCACGAACGCGATGAACTGCAGCAGCTCAAGCAGTTGCGCAACAGCACCGCGAAGCTGCACGCCGGCCAACGTGACGATTTGCTCGATGCCTCGCCGGTGGCCAACCTGCCGGCTTCCGGGCGCCTGTTCGCCCAGGCCCGGCAGGTGGCCGCCAGCGACGTGAAGGTGCTGCTGCAAGGTGAAACCGGCGTTGGCAAGACGCTGATCGCCCAGTACATCCACAAGCGCAGCCCGCGCGCGGCCCAGCCGTTCCTGGCACTCAACTGCGGCGCGCTGCCGGAGAACCTGATCGAGGCCGAGCTGTTCGGCTACGTGGCGGGCGCCTTCACCGGCGCCGGCAGCAAGGGCAAGCGCGGGCTGCTCGAGCTGGCCCATCAGGGCACAGTGTTTCTCGACGAGATCGGCGACCTGCCGCTGGCCCTGCAGGTCAAGCTGCTCAAGGTGATCGAGGAGAGCCGCTTTATCCCGGTGGGCGGCCTGGAACTCAAGGAAGTGGACGTGCGCATCATCACCGCCACTCACCATGACCTGCGCCAGATGGTCGCCGAAGGGCGCTTTCGCGCCGACCTCTATTACCGCCTCAACGTCGTGCCGATCCATATTCCCGCGCTGCGCGAACGACCGGAGGAGATCCAGCCACTGCTCGATTTCTACCTGGCCGAATTCAACGCTCGTTACGGGCGGGAACTGGCCTGGGGGCTGGAAGCCCTGGATGCGCTCACCGATTACGCCTGGCCCGGCAACATCCGCGAGCTGATCAACCTGGTCGAGCGGCTGGTGGTGACCTGTACCGGCGAGGCCGTGGAGCTGTTCGACCTGCCCGAGGAAATGCGCGCCCTGCCGGCGAGCCCCAGGGATGGCAGCCTGCCGCTGCGCAAGCAGGTCGAGCAGCTCGAACGGCGGCTGATCCGCGATGCGCTGGTGCAGCACAAGACCACCCGTGAAGCTGCCAGGGCGCTTGGCTTGAGCCAGGCGACGCTGGTGCAGAAGATGAAGCGCTGGGAGCAAGGCTGATTGAGAAATGGATCAAATGGCGGTGATTTGATCCATTTTCTGATCGAAAGCCACCGCCGCTAACCTGTGACATATCGACGCAACCCTTCTACGGCGAGGGTTTCGCGAGGCTGGCACAGGAATCGCTATGACAGGCCCGAACCCGTCCGCAAGACAACGCACAAAAGGGCCTGATGATGACTATTTCCGCCTTCAAGATCGCCAACAAGCTGCTCACCGGGCAGGGCGCCGTCGAGCAACTGGCGCACGAACTGCCTCGCCTGAACATCGCCAACCCGCTGATCGTCACCGACGCCATCCTGATCAAATCCGGCACCGTGGAGCATGTACTCCAACAGCTCGGCGAGCGTGCCTACGGCATTTTCGACGGCGTGGAGCCGGAGCCCGAAATCGCCATCGTCGAGGCCTGCGCCAAGGTCTACCGCGACGGCGGCCATGACGGCCTGATCGGCGTCGGCGGTGGCAGCGCCATCGACATCGCCAAGGCAGTGGCCGGTTACGTCGGTCATGACGGCGCGCTGGAAGAGCTGTTCGGCGTCGATCAGGTCAAGCGCAAGGGCCCGCCGCTGATCGCCATCCCGACCACCGCCGGTACCGGCTCGGAAGTGACCAACGTGTCGATCCTGTCGGACAAGAAGGCGCAGCTGAAAAAAGGTATCGTCAGCGACTACCTGCTGCCCGACGTGGCCCTGGTCAGCCCGGTGATGACCCTGACCTGCCCGCGCAGCGTGACGGCCGCCAGCGGCGTCGATGCCCTGGTGCACGCGGTGGAATCGTACCTGTCGGTGCATGCCTCGCCGATCACCGATGCCCTGGCCATCGGCGCCATCAGGCTGATCGCCAAGGCGCTGCCCAAGGCCTACGCCAACCCGGCCGACATCAAGGCACGCGAAGACATGGCGACCGCCAGCCTGATGGCCGGCATGGCCTTCGGTAACGCCGGTGTCGGCGCCGTGCATGCGCTCGCTTACCCGCTGGGTGGGCGCTTCAACATCGCCCATGGGGTCAGCAACGCTTTGCTGCTGCCCTACGTGATGGCCTGGAACAAGCTGGCCTGCGTCGAGCGCATGGCCGAGATCGCTGCTGCTCTGGGCGTGCAGACTCACGGCCTGAGCGACAAGGCCGCCGCCGACCTGGCCGTCGAGGCCATGGCCGAGCTGTGCGCCAGCGTCGACATTCCCAAGGGCATGCGGAGCTTCAACGTGCCCGAGGACGCCATCCCGGCCATGGCCGAGGAGGCCAGCAAGATCGACCGCCTGATGCGCAACAACCCGCGGCGCCTGACCGCTGGCGACATCGAGCAGATCTACCGCGCCGCCTACTGATCCATCCGCTGCACCTGATGAAAGCGCCCCGGTTCCCTCGGGGCGTGCTGGTTTACGACCGATACTAATAACACTAGGTAAATCCACGATGTCCGAACTGCATCAACAAGCCCCGGAAGCGCCTTACACGCCCCTGGGGCCATTCAAGCTGCGCCTGCCTTTCATCCACTACCGCTTCGAGATCTCCGACTACATGCAGGGCCTGCTCATGTGCGCGGTGGACCTGGCGGCGATCCCGCTGATGACCGAGTTCCTCGGCATGCCCTTCGAGGTGGCGCTGGCGGTGGTCATGCTCAACGGCCTGCTGTACCTGGTGCATCACCTGCTCGGCGATCCGGTGGTGCCGGGCTGGATCACCCCGGCCATTCCGATGCTCATGGCCTATTGCGCCCAGTTCCCGGAGGGCCCTGAGCGGGTGCATGCGCTGATCGCCTTTCAGCTGATGCTGGGGGTATTTTCCATCGGCCTGGGCATGACCGGCATGGCGCGCAAGGTGGTATCGCTGGTGCCCTCGGCCCTCAAGGCGGGGATCATCATGGGTGCCGGCCTCAGCGCGGTGGTCACCGTGTTCAAGGAAGGCGGTCGTTTCGATGCCTTTCCCTGGACCATTTCCATTGCTATCGGCGTGGCCTTCTACCTGGTGTTCTCCATGCACTTCCAGGAGCTGAAGAAGCGCAGCCGCTTCTGGTGGAATTTCGCCAAGCTGGGCATCTTCCCGATCATTCTCCTGGCAGTGATCGTCGCGCCGATCTTTGGCGAGGCGCCGTGGCCGAGCATCGAATGGGGCATCAGCAAGCCGGACTTCGTCACCCTGTGGCACGAATACACCGTGTTCGGCCTCGGCATGCCGCCGTTGATGATGTTTCTCACCGCCCTGCCCACGGTGTTGGCGGCCTATCTGGTGGTGTTCGGCGACGTGCTCAGCAACAAGGCGATCCTCGAGGAAGGCGGCAAGGTGCGCACCGACGAGAAGATCGACTTCAACCCCAACCGTTCGCACCTGATCTTCGGCGGGCGTAATGCCTTCATGAGCGTGTTCGGCCCTGACGTGGCCATGTGCGGGCCGCAGTGGGCGGCCATGCAGGTGGTGATCACCGAACGCTTCAAGGGTGGCCCCAAGGCGATGAAGTCCATCTACGGCGGCGTCGGCTCGTTTCGCTGGGGCACCAACACCGGCCTGCTGCTGTTGCCGGTGGTCACCCTGGTGCAGCCGATCCTCGGCGTGGCGCTGGCGCTGACCCTGCTGATCCAGGGTTACGTCAGCGTGCGCCTGGGCATCATGGAGGCGCGCAGCCAGCGTGACCTGGGTATCGCCGGGGTGATCGGCGCGGTATTGGCGATCAAGGGCGCCGCCTGGGCGTTCGCCATCGGCCTGGGCCTGTGCGTACTGATCTACGGCACGCGTTTCTTCCGCGGCGAGAACGACCAGACCTTCAGCAAGGATCTGCCGCCGGCAGAGTGACCGCTTTCCCTCTCATCATTACCGCCAGGGCATCAGGCCCTGGTCGGAGGAGTCAATCATGCAACTCAACGATCCCGATCTGCTGCGTCACCAGGCCTATGTCGACGGCCAGTGGTGCGATGCCGCCGATGGCCGTGCCACGGAAATCTTCAACCCGGCCAATGGCCAATCCCTGGGCCTGGTACCCAATCTGGGCGCCGAGGAAACCCGCCGCGCCATCGAGGCCGCCCAGGCGGCACAGCCAGCCTGGCGCGCACTGACCGCCAAGGAGCGCGCCGTGCGCCTGCGCACATGGTACGAACTGATGCTCGCCAACCAGGACGATCTGGCGCAGATCATGACCGCCGAGCAGGGCAAGCCGCTGGGCGAAGCGCGGGGCGAAGTGCTGTACGCCGCGTCGTTCATCGAATGGTTCGCCGAGGAAGCCAAGCGCGTCTATGGCGACACCATTGCGGGCCATCAGGCCGACAAGCGGTTGATCGTCACCAAGGAGCCGATCGGCGTGGCTGCAGCGATCACCCCGTGGAATTTTCCGGCGGCGATGATCACCCGCAAGGCCGGCCCGGCCCTCGCTGCCGGCTGCGCCATGGTGCTCAAACCGGCGCCGCAGACGCCGTTCAGCGCCCTGGCGCTGGCCGTGCTGGCCGAGCGCGCCGGCATTCCGGCCGGCCTGTTCAGCGTGCTGCCGGCCGATGCCGAGCGCTCCCGCGAAGTGGGCGGTGAGCTGTGCGCCAACCCCATCGTGCGCAAGCTGTCGTTCACCGGCTCCACCGGTGTCGGCATCAAGCTGATGGAGCAGTGCGCGCCGACCCTGAAGAAGCTGTCCCTGGAGCTGGGCGGTAATGCGCCATTCATCGTCTTCGACGATGCCGACCTGGACGCTGCGGTCGAGGGTGCCATGGTCGCCAAGTACCGCAACGCCGGGCAGACCTGCGTGTGCGCCAACCGTCTCTACGTGCAGGACGGCGTGTACGATGCTTTCGCCGACAAGCTCGCGGCGGCGGTGGCAAAACTCAAGGTCGGGTCGGGCACCGAGGCCGGCGTGACCACCGGCCCGCTGATCGACGCCAACGCCGTGGCCAAGGTGCAGAGCCATCTGGCCGACGCGCTGGAGAAGGGCGCCAGGGTGCTGCAGGGCGGTCAGGCGCTGGGCGGCAATTTCTTCGCGCCCACCGTGCTGGCCGACGTGACCAGCGCCATGCGCGTGGCCCGCGAGGAAACCTTCGGCCCGCTGGCGCCGCTGTTCCGCTTCAGTGACGAAGCCGAAGTGGTGCGCCAGGCCAACGATACCGAGTTCGGCCTGGCCGGCTACTTCTACACCCGCGACCTGGCCCGCGCCTTCCGTGTCGGCGAGGCGCTGGAGTACGGCATGGTCGGCATCAACACCGGACTGATCTCCAATGAGGTGGCGCCGTTCGGCGGCATAAAGGCGTCCGGCCTGGGGCGTGAAGGCTCCAAGTACGGGTTGGACGAGTACCTGGAGATCAAATACCTCTGTCTGGGTATCTGAGGCGCAGGCTGTGGAGTGGGCTTTAGCCGCGACTGGCTGGGCCTATAACTGAAACTCGCCGCTAGGGCGCCTTCCACGTAGGACAGGCAGCCCGGGACGAGCGCAGCGACACCCGGGAACGCCCTGGGTATTGCTGCGCTCAACCGCAGGCTACTGGCCGCCTGTCTCGGGAGTGGGCCGAGCGTTTATTTCTGGCATCCGAGAGAACGGTACGACCATCGGCCACGCTGGCAGCCATTCGCTCAGCAGGTACAATGCGCGCCACCGTGACCCAGCACTCAGAGGTGCGCCATGCAACCCTTCGCCATCGCCCCGTCGATCCTTTCCGCCGACTTCGCCCGCCTGGGTGAGGAAGTGGACAACGTACTCGCCGCCGGGGCGGACATCGTGCATTTCGATGTCATGGACAACCATTACGTGCCCAACCTGACCATCGGCCCGATGGTCTGCTCGGCGCTGCGCAAGTACGGCATCACCGCGCCCATCGACGCGCACCTGATGGTCAAGCCGGTGGATCGCATCATCGGCGACTTCATCGAAGCCGGCGCGTCCTACATCACCTTCCACCCGGAAGCCAGCGAGCACGTCGACCGCTCCCTGCAACTGATCAAGAGCGGCGGCGCCAAGGCCGGCCTGGTGTTCAACCCGGCCACTCCGCTGGACGTGCTCAAGTACGTGATGGACAAGGTCGACATGATCCTGCTGATGAGCGTCAACCCCGGCTTCGGCGGGCAGAAGTTCATCCCCGGCACCCTCGACAAGCTGCGTGAAGCCCGCGCGCTGATCGACGCCAGCGGTCGCGAGATCCGCCTGGAAATCGACGGCGGCGTGAACGTGCAGAACATCCGTGAAATCGCCGAAGCGGGCGCCGATACCTTCGTCGCCGGCTCGGCGATCTTCAACCAGCCGGACTACAAGGCGGTGATCGACGCCATGCGTGCCGAACTGGCCCAGGTGCGTGGATGAAACCGCTGCGCGCGCTGTGCGCCGGTGAGCTGCCGCGCCTGGTGATGTTCGACCTGGACGGCACCCTGGTCGACTCGGTGCCGGACCTGGCCACGGCCGTCGACCGCATGCTGGTCGAGCTGGGCCGCGAGCCTGCCGGTGTCGAACGCGTGCGCCAGTGGGTCGGCAATGGCGCCCGTGTGCTGGTGCGCCGCGCCCTGGCCGGTGGCCTGGATCATTCGGCGGTGGGCGAGGCTGAAAGCGAAGAAGCGCTGGCGCGCTTTCTCGACATCTATGCCGACTGCCACGAGCTGATCACCCTGTACCCCGGCGTGCACGAACTGCTCGAAGCCCTGAGCACCGCCGCCGTCGAACTGGCGGTGGTCACCAACAAACCGGAGCGTTTCGTCGCGCCGTTGTTGGAGCAGGTCGGCCTGGGCGGTTATTTCCGCTGGATCATCGGCGGCGACACCCTGCCGCAGCAGAAGCCCGACCCGGCGGCCTTGTTGCAGGTGATGCGCCTGGCGGGCGTCAGCCAGGAACAGTCGCTGTTCGTCGGTGATTCGCGCAGCGACGTGCTGGCCGCCCGTGCGGCCGGCGTGCCTTGCGTGGCGGTCAGTTATGGCTACAACCATGGCCGCCCGGTGGCCGAGGAAGAACCGCAGCTGGTGGTCGATAGCCTGGCCGAGCTGCTGTAGCGGCATATGGTTGCTTGCGTCGAGCGGCTGCGCTACCTTGGCCGCTCGTTGTTTACCCCCCCTCTTCGAGATGCTCCCGTGGCGGTCACCTGCAAACTCTGGATGAAAGTCATCAAGGCCCTGGCCCGTTGGCGTTGGCGCGCCTGACTTGATCCCGGCCGCCTGTGCGGCACGTTTGCCTGACTGACCGTTTTTATCCTCAAACCACGAGGCTGTTCATGAACCGTGAAGAATTCCTGCGTTTGGCTGCTGCCGGCTATAACCGCATCCCGCTTGCCCACGAAACCCTGGCCGACTTCGACACGCCGCTGTCGATCTACCTGAAACTGGCCGATCAGCCGAACTCCTACCTGCTGGAGTCGGTACAGGGCGGCGAGAAATGGGGGCGCTACTCGATCATCGGCCTGCCTTGCAGTACCGTGATGCGTGTTCATGGCCATCATGTCAGCGTGACCCATGAGGGCGTGGAAGTCGAAAGTCATGACGTCGAAGACCCGCTGGCCTTCGTCGAAGAGTTCAAGGCGCGCTACAACGTTCCGACCATTGCCGGTCTGCCACGCTTCAATGGTGGTCTGGTGGGCTACTTCGGTTATGACTGTGTGCGCTATGTGGAAAAACGTCTGGCCAACTGCCCGAATCCGGACCCGCTGGGTGTGCCGGATATCCTGCTGATGGTGTCCGATGCGGTCGTGGTATTCGATAACCTGGCGGGCAAGATGCACGCCATCGTATTGATCGACCCGGCCCAGGTGGATGCTTATGAAAGCGGTCGGGCGCGTCTCGATGAACTGATGGACAAGCTCCGTCAGCCGATCACGCCGCGTCGTGGTCTGGCACTGGACAGGCCGCCAGCCGCCGAGCCGGTGTTCCGCTCCAGCTTCACCCAGAACGATTACGAAAAGGCTGTCGACACCATCAAGCAATACATCCTGGCCGGGGATGTGATGCAGGTCGTACCGTCGCAACGCATGTCCATCGACTTCAAGGCCGCGCCTATCGACCTGTACCGGGCGCTGCGCTGCTTCAACCCGACGCCTTACATGTACTTCTTCAACTTCGGTGACTTCCATGTGGTCGGCAGTTCGCCGGAAGTGCTGGTGCGGGTCGAGGACAATCTGGTGACCGTCCGCCCGATTGCCGGTACACGCCCGCGTGGAGCGACCGAAGAGGCCGACCGCGCCCTGGAAGAGGATCTGCTGTCCGACGACAAGGAAATCGCCGAGCACCTGATGCTGATCGATCTTGGTCGTAACGACACGGGCCGCGTCTCGGAAATCGGTTCGGTCAAGCTGACCGAGAAGATGGTCATCGAGCGTTATTCCAACGTGATGCACATCGTTTCCAACGTTACCGGTCAACTGAAGAGCGGGCTGACGGCCATGGACGCCCTGCGCGCCATCCTGCCGGCTGGCACCTTGTCCGGTGCGCCGAAGATCCGCGCCATGGAAATCATCGACGAGCTGGAGCCCGTGAAGCGTGGCGTCTATGGCGGTGCGGTGGGTTACATGGCCTGGAACGGCAATATGGACACTGCGATTGCCATTCGTACTGCGGTCATCAAGAACGGCGAACTGCATGTGCAGGCGGGCGGCGGTATCGTTGCCGACTCGGTGCCGGCGCTGGAGTGGGAAGAAACCATCAACAAGCGTCGGGCGATGTTCCGGGCCGTTGCTCTGGCCGAGCAGACGGCAGGGGATTGAGCTTCAAGCGGTAAGCTACAGGCTTGAAGTGAAACGCGGTGTCTGCCTTGAGGCGGCACCGCGTTTTTGTTCATGCAGCCCGGGCTTCTTCCAGGGCTTCGGCGGACAGTTGCCGGTTGTGGCGGTTGGCGTAGTTCTCGGCCATGACCGAGCAGACGATCAACTGCATCGGATGATAGATCATGATCGGCAGCAGGATCAGACCAAGACCCGGATTGGCACCGAAGATCAAGGCGGCCATGGGTGCACCGGCGGCCAGGGATTTTTTGGTGGCGCAGAACACGGCCGCGACGCGGTCGCCATGATCGAACTTCAAGGCGCGCGCGGTACGGGTGGTCATGAACAGAATCACGGCCAGCAGCACGGCGGTGCCGATAAAGGCGGTCAGAATCACGCTGTTGCCCTGGGCCTGCCACATGCCCGAAATCATCGAGTTGCAGAACGCGGCATACACCAGCAACAGAATCACGATCTTGTCGATCAGGTTGGTGTACTTCTTGTGCCGGGCAAAGAACTTGCCCACCAGCGGACGCAGTAACTGGCCGATGATCAGAGGCAGCAGCAACATGCCGCACAGATCCAGCAGCGTCGAACCCAGATCGATACCGCCAGAGCCGGTGCCCACTACCAGGCTGACCAGCCAGGGCGTGATGAAAATCCCCAGTACACTGGACAGGCTGGCATTGAGAATCGCCGCTGGTACGTTGCCTTTGGCGCTGCCGGTCAGTGCGACCGACGACGAAATGGTGGAGGGCAGAGCGCACAGGTAGAGGAAGCCCAGCATCAGCAGGGCAGGCACATACGCGCTCAGCAACTTGTTGCCGATCAGCCAGAGAACCGGGAACACCACAAAGGTGAAGGCCTGGATCATGATGTGCAGGCGCCAGTTCCTGAGGCCGTTCCTGATCTGCTCGCTGGACAGGTTGACGCCATGCAGGAAGAACACCACGAATACGCCGACATTGATGACGTATTCGGCATGCATGCCACCGCCCGTGGCGCCGAAGTGCGGGAAGAAGTAGGCCAGAACCGTCGCCAGGACCATTCCACAGAGGAACCAGTCGGTCACGACGCGCTTGAGGTGTTTGAGTGCTTGCATGGGAGGGCTCGCGCATTCTTTGTCAAAGTGAATGTCCGCAGGCTACTCTGTTGCCTTGTAGCCGTCTTGCGACATAAGGCCATTAGATGCCGACTAACGGACAAATCACTTCTCATCCTTCTACCGGCGAGCGGCAGATACCGGTCCTGCAGGATTTGCCGCGTCCGCTGTATGCCCGTGCCGAAAGCCTGATTGCCGGGTCATGGACGCCGCCCCATCGTCATGACTGGGTGCAGTTTTCCTATGCAATCAGTGGCGTGTTGGGCGTGCATACCGCAGAGGGCAGCTTCTTCGCGCCGCCGCAGTGGGGCGTGTGGATTCCTGCCGGGCTTGAGCATCAGGTGGTGACTTCCATGCAGGCCGAGATGCGCAGCCTGTATGTACGAACCCAGGATTCCGGTTGGGCACCGCAGCGTTGCCGGGTGCTGGAGGTGACGCCTCTGGCCCGGGAACTGATCAAGACGTTCTGCCTGCTGCCTGTGGCTTACCCGGAGGATGACAGCCCTGAGGCGCGGCTGGTCCAGGTGCTGCTGGACCAGTTGGCGCAACTGCCGGAAGTGGGGTTTTCCCTGCCGTTGCCTCGGCACCCGCGGCTACTGGGCCTGTGCAATGAGCTGATCGAAAACCCTGCCCGATTGATCACGCTGCATGACTGGGCCGCACGCCTCGGCACTTCGGAGAAGACCCTGATGCGCCTGTTTCAGCGCGAAACCGGCCTGAGCTTTCGAGGCTGGCGTCAGCGGGCGAGGCTATTGTCGTCGCTCAGCGCACTGGAAGACGGCGACAGCGTGACCAACACGGCCCTGGCCTGTGGCTATGATTCCACTTCAGCTTTTATTGCGGCTTTCAAAGGGCTGTTCGGCTACACGCCTGGGGAACTGTTCAAGTAGATTTCGGCATGAAACAACGCCTGATTGCTGCCTTTTCCGACATCAAGAGTTTTTGAGTTCGTAATATCTTTCATCTCTTATGCGGCACGAAAGGTGCTTGAATCAAGGAGTTGAGGCCGTTTTCCACGAAAACTATTCAATCCCGACAGCCATTACCCCTACTCGCTGGCGGAGGATTGCCGTATAACGGCAACAATCGCGTATCTGGCAACAAAGGACCCACAATAAAAGCTGATGAAAACTCCTAAACGCATTGAACCCCTGATCGAAGACGGTCTGGTCGACGAGGTGCTGCGCCCGCTCATGAGCGGGAAAGAGGCAGCTGTTTATGTGGTGCGCTGTGGCAAGGAGCTGCGGTGTGCCAAGGTTTACAAGGAGGCGAACAAACGCAGTTTCCGTCAGGCGGCCGAGTATCAGGAAGGCCGCAAGGTACGCAACAGCCGGCAGGCCCGGGCCATGGCCAAGGGTTCCAAGTTCGGTCGTAAAGAAGCAGAAGACGCATGGCAGAACGCCGAGGTGGCGGCCTTGTTCCGCCTGGCCAGTGCCGGTGTCAGGGTCCCCAAGCCTTTCGATTTTCTGGAAGGCGTGCTGCTCATGGAGCTGGTGGCCGACGAGTACGGCGATGCGGCACCGCGTCTGAACGATGTGGTCCTGGAGCCGGATCAGGCACGTGAATACCACGCCTTCCTGATCGAGCAGATCGTGCTGATGCTGTGTGCCGGTCTGGTGCACGGTGACCTGTCCGAGTTCAACGTGCTGCTGGGGCCGAGCGGGCCGGTGATCATCGACTTGCCTCAGGCGGTGGATGCGGCTGGCAACAACCACGCCTTCAGCATGCTGGAGCGGGATGTGGGCAACATGGCTTCCTACTTCGGACGCTTTGCGCCGGAGCTCAAGGCCACCCGATATGCCAAGGAAATGTGGTCGCATTACGAGGCCGGCACGTTGTCACCGTCCACGGTGCTGACAGGCCAGTTCAAGGACTCGGAGCAGGCAGCTGACGTCAGGGGTGTGCTGCGCGAGATCGAAGCGGCGCGTCTGGATGAAGCCCGTCGTCAGGCTGCCCGTGCCGCCGACGATGCGCCACCGGGCAAACCCAACGAAGAACCGCCACCGCCCTGGATGCAGTAATACACAAG
>JAAIGE0100876813.1_pt1 | contig 14854 bp, 15 predicted proteins | sample 6487951 | NCBI WGS metagenome assembly JAAIGE01 (sample SAMN13974128, study PRJNA590717) | phyllosphere metagenome | biome: tomato field; feature: multiple bacterial spot infested tomato fields; material: tomato leaves; isolation source: leaves from tomato fields | host: Solanum lycopersicum ... | reverse complement strand
CGCGACAACCTCACCCAGCTGCGCGCCTCCGACTGGCCAGCCGCCACAGTGCCGTACCCACGCTAAGGCTCGACCAAGGCGTCCAACCAGACCCCTGCATCAGCGAGGTCGGGGGCGCGAACGCGACAACTGTCCAGGCGAAGCCGCGATGGCGTACGGCCAACCATTGCCTTTCGCACACGCTTCGTCGATGCGATGACACCTGTCACTACCGCTCGAGCTCGACCTCGGTGAGAGTGGGAGGTTCAACGAGATATCGGAGAGCGACAATGACCGAGCCCAGCGATCAGAAGCCTGCCGACACAGCCGTCTGGTACTTCGTCGGCGCCGTATTCATCCTTGTCGCGCCCCTGCTCTTCTTCCCCGGCATCGAGCTCTGGGCCCGGCTGCTCATCACCGTCGCCGGCCTCGTCGTCATGGGCGTCGGATTCGTTCAACTCCGCAAAGAGCTCGCTCGCAAGAAGGGCTGAGCTCCCGACGATGTAGGACTGGACCTACCCGTTAGTCTCGGCCGCTCGGTTGCTTCGTTGCGCAAGATCCGCGAAAGCCGTCCGAAGCTCCGGAGGGTCAACTACCGCCAACTCGGCACCAAAGCGCGCAACGAGGGTCGCCAGCGAGTTCCAGGACCACGAGCCAACTTCGAAGCGGCTCCGCCCGTCGCCGAGGTCCTCAAGCAGGCCATCGCCAGCAAACGGCGCCAGCTGCGCCGCGGGCAAGTCGATCACCACCGTTCCGACGCATGGCCATCGGTTCCCCTCGTGCGAGCCCTTGAATCTCGCAGCGAGGAACTCCGAGGGACTCGCTCCGGGGACCGTTCGGCGGGTGAAACGCCGCCCGTTGTGTGTCATGAGTCGCATCCGATCCGCACGCAGGATCCGCCACTCGTCTGCTTCGGCCGACCAGCCGATGAGGTACCAGCGGCCGCTGCTGAGTAAGAGATGGTGCGGTTCGATCCGTCGCGGACCGCGCTCTTCCGTCGTCTTCGGCAAGCTGGCACGTTGGTAGCGGAAGCGAATCTCCTCCTGCCGCTGTATCGCCTCGCCGATGCGCAACAGCATCTCAGAGTTGACTTCGACGCGGGCCGCCTCGGAGGTGGTGGCTGCAGCAACTTCGAGGAGTGCGATTCTGCGTGCCAGTCGCTCGGGCAGCATCTGGCTGATCGTGCGCAAAGCCCGCTCTGCACCCTCTTCGATGCCCGCGCCGACCGTGCTCGCTGTGCGCAGGGCGACCGCAATGGCTATGGCCTGCTCTTCATCGAACAGCAGAGGGGGTAGCTGCTCGCCAGCGCCCAGCTGGTACCCGCCGTCTGGACCGCGCATCGAAGCAATCGTGTAGCCGAGCTCACGCAGCCGTTCGACATCGCGCCGCACAGTGCGTTCACTGACCTGCAATTTGGTCGCCAGTGCGGCAGCGCCCCATTCTCGGTGCGACTGCAAGAGGGACAGGAGCGCGAGGAGGCGCTGAGATGTCAAAGATGCAGGCACGGCAGACATGCTTCAACCTTCTCGCGTGATCAGGACACATGCTGACCGGTATGAGCGATTCGATGTCGTCACATCGAAAATATCGAAGCCATCCCAACTGAGGAGCGACCATGAGCCTGACCAGCACCCTGCACATCAACTTCCGCGGCACCGCGAAGGAGGCGCTGGAGTTCTACCACTCCATCTTCGGAGGCGACATCGTGCTCGCACCTTACGGCGATGTCGAAGCGGGCCAGAGCGCCGAACAGTCCGAGCAGATCGCCTGGGGTCAGGTGCAGGCGCCTAACGGGTTCCACATCATGGCCTACGACGTTCAGGACTCCTTGCCGTACGCCGCGGGGCAGAACCCCTTCTACGTTTCGCTGCGCAGCACCGAGACCGAGGAGATCCGTCAGTTCGGTGAGGCGCTTGCGCAATCGGAGGGCGTCACCATCCACGTCCCGTTCGGCCCTGCTGCGTTCTCGCCGCTCTACGGCAAGCTCACCGACCGCTTCGGCGTCACTTGGATCATCGACGTCATCGTCCCCTGGAGCTGAGGTTCATGACGACCGTCAGAGGCAGGGGAGGTTGACTCTCCCCGCTTCTGACGGTCCCCGGTCCGATTCCTCGATTAGCGGCCATGCTCGCGCGGCGTTTGATCAGCGTCACGATCTGAACAAGGTCGGTCCGCCAAGCCAGTTACCACGCAAGACTGCTGCGACCTCCATGCGTGCACCGCTGCCCACGGGTGGCCGCACGCGCTCAACTGGCCGCGCCGTCCGCGGCGCCGAGCGCTTTAGTCGCATTCCGGCATCCGCACCGGAGCTCAGGCCGACCGGTTGGCTACCGAGCGTTCGCGCTCGAACGCACTGAGCTGCTCGCTCGCTCGCGGACTCACCATGGCCTGGATCCGCGTTTCGCGGTGGGTGGGGTCGGCGCGGTACTTGGTGATGCGCTCGAGCAACGAATCCTGCAGCGCGGCTTCGCAGACCCGCTGCGGACCCGCGGTGGTCGCGAAAGTCGATCGCGCGAGCTGCTGCCCCTGGCTGTCTGCGACGACGACTATGACGAGCGCTTCATCCTTGGTCCCCCTCCTCGCGTAGGCAGTCACCGTGTGCGCATACCTCGCTGCACTCGGCTCGAGACCGGCGAGGGTCGGCATCGCCGCGACAACGTCTGTATTCACTAACCCGTCACTTCATCTCGCGCTGACCGCACATGCATCACTTGTCCGACCTTCTCGCAGGATCAATCAGTTATCTTCACTATGAAGTAATTTTACAGCAGGACGAAGGGTCACGATGAACGGGTTCGAGGGCAAGAAGCCGCGGGTGCTCGTCACCGGAGCGAGCGTGGCGGGGCCCACGCTGGCATGGGCGCTGTCACAAGCTGGGTTCGATGTCGTGCTGCTAGAGCGCTCGGCTGAGCAGCGATCGACAGGCCAGAACATCGACATCCGCGGAATCGGCCGGCAGGTCATCCGGCGCATGGGTGTCGAAAAGGCGGTCCTGGCTCAGCGCACCGGCGAGCGAGGCACTCGCTACGTGCACGAGTCCGGTGCCCCGTACGCGGTGTTCCCGCAGGTCGATGGGGAGGACGGTCCGACGGCTGAGATCGAGATCCTTCGCGGCGCGCTCGCTGGCATCCTCGTCGAGAACGTCCCGAGCTCGGTCGAGCGACGCTACGGCGACTACATCGAGCGCCTCGATCAGGATCACTTCGGGGTCTCGGTGACCTTCGCGAGCGGCGCGGAGGAGAACTTCGACCTCGTACTGGTCGCCGAAGGCCGTAGCTCGCGCACGAGACGCATCGCGTTCGCGCAGGAGACGACGCTGAAGGACTTCGGCGTGACAATCACCTACGGCACCCTGGATCGCCGCGATGACGACCACGACCATTGGGACTGGTTCACGGCTGGGCGCGGCCGCGTCGCTTCCATCCGGCCCGACAACGTCGGCACCATGCGCGCCAGCCTCTCCTTCGAATCCGAGCCGATGGGTTTCGAATCCCTCTCCGTCGACGCACAGTTGACGGTCCTGCGCGCCCGCTTCGCCGGAGCCGGCTGGCAGAGCGACCGCATCCTCGACGGCTTCAGCGCCCGCACCGACGAGTTCTACGTGCAGCGCATGGAACAGGTCATCATGTCGCGGTGGAGCAAGGGACGCGTCGCGCTCATCGGTGACGCCGCCTGGGGATCAGGGCCGACCGGCATGGGCACCACGCTCGCCCTCGTCGGCGCTTACCTGCTCGCCGGCGAGCTCTCGAAGGAGCTTGAGCGGGGATCGACCCCCTTCGACCCGACCCGGGCGTTCGCCACGTATGAGCGCCTGATGCGCCGTTACGCCGACTCCGCACAAGGGCTCCCCCGCGGTGGAGCGCGCCTGCTGCACCCCCGCAGCGGAAGCGGCGTGCGCCTGTTCAAGGCCGCGATGCGCGTGGCCGCCTCGAAGCCGGTGCGACGCTTCGCGCAAGCCAACCTGCTCACCAGCGAGAAGCACGTCCCACGCCTGCGCACCTACAAGGCGTTCGACTGAACCCACCGATCGAGATAATCGGAGCATGGAACCGGCCGCACTCTCCGCCCTCGAGGCACTGCGCCGCTTCGCCATCGGCTACCACCAAGCAGCCTTCAGCTTCGCCGCCTGGATGCAGCTGCCCAACACCGAAGGCGTCGCGCTCGGCGAGATCATGTGGGCCGAGAACGCCGACACCCCACTCTCCCCAGGACGGCTCAGCGAACGCATCGGCCTCACCTCCGGCGCCACCAACGCCCTCATTAACCGTCTCGAACGACGCGGCCTCGTCCAACGATCACGAGAAAACACAGACGGCCGCATCGTGACCCTCCGCGCCACCCCACATGCCCACGACGCAGCAGCACCGCACCTTGACAGATCACGAGCAGCACTCGAAGCGGCGACGACCGACGTCGACCCCGGCACCCTCGCGGCCGTCAAGCGATTCGTCGACGACATCCTCGACGTCATGCCGCAGCCGGCGAAACCGATGCCTTCGACGTCGGCAGAAGGGAACTGACAGCACCGCAGCCGGGCGGCCGTCCGCGAACAGAGCAGGCAGGTGCGACGGTGTACGGCCAACCATGGTTCATCGCACACCGCCTCAAAGGCGTTCGCGAGGCACCGAAGGCCCCTTGCCGGCGCACTGCTGCGAACCGACGCGCGCGCTCAGAGCTTCAGGAGCCGAGTAGGTTTCAGGCCGGGAATACCCCCGCCATTTGAAGCGCCGGGAATACAACGGCCGGCGAGCTCGTCATGAGGTTGACGACGAAGTGAGCGATGACGATCGGCATCAACCGCCTCTGCTTCAGCGCGATGATGGATGATCCCGTTCCCCACACTGTAAAAGCGACGACATAGACGATCATCGCGTCCGACGTTGGCGCGAAGAACGCGTGCTGCACTCCGAATGCGATCGAACTCAGCGCGACCGCCGCGATCTTCGACCAATGCGATGACAAGATGCGAAGGGTGTATCCACGGTAGAGAGCCTCTTCAGCCGGCGCATTCAACGGCGCGAACGTCAGCACTGCGACGATTCCGAGGACGAGAGCCACGACGGGCGATGCCAACGATGCCGCGTCAGGGTTGTAGAACACTGTGGCAAACGCGTCGAAAGCCTCACCGCCGTGTAGAGCGAACATCGTGCCGATAACCGCGACAACAAACGGGATGTAGAGCACGGCGATCCAAATGAATCCCCACCCGATGTCTTTCAGTAGGCCGATGCCGCCCCGCACGCCGAACAATTCCCCGAGCGATGAGCCACGCGATCGCAAGACTCGAGCCAGGTACCACAGCGTTAGCAAATTGACCGGTAACAGCGCCAACGAAGAAATGAGAGGCGACGGCGGATAGTCCGCCGACGGCTCGAGAGTGGCGACGAGAAGCCAGCCGAGCACGGTGGCGAGGCCCACAAACGCCACTCGACCTCCAAGCAGCAACAATGCCCCTAGCGGTGTTGGTGAGTGGGTATCGCCTGAGCTCATGGTCGGAGCTTAGTTTCAGACTGCCCGCGATCTGACGATGCAGCCGTGCGGGGGCAAGGCGCGCTCAACCGCGCTCTTCAGCCGACTCGTACGGATGACCATGGTCTATCGCACAGCAGGCCAGGCGCTCTTTCCGTCTCGCAGCGCGCCTTCCACGCTTCGAGCTCATTGACTTAAATACCCCCCGGGGGTATATCTGGATCTTCCATACCCCCCAGGGGTATCAATCGGGAGGAGTGCTCCGCCATGACGAAGAGAACACTGGAGGTGCGCGATGTCTGAGCACGCGGGCTCACAGACGCAGGCAGGAGCTCGTCAGTGGTTGGGCTTGGGCGTCCTGGTGCTGCCTTCGACGCTGCTGTTCATGATGCTCACGATCCTGTTCCTCGCGGCGCCGAGCATGGCTGCCGAGTTACAACCAACGAGCACGCAGCTGCTCTGGATCCTCGACATCTACGGGTTCGTGATGGCAGGCCTTCTCGTCGCCTTCGGCGTGCTGGGCGACCGAGTGGGCAAGCGTCTGTTGCTCACCATCGGTGCGGTGATCTTCGCTGCCGTCTCGGTCGTGGCCGCCCTGACGAGCGATCCTGCACTGATGATCGTCTGGCGTGCCGTGCTCGGCCTGGCGGCGGCGATGATGGTGCCGGCGACACTCGGGTTGATCTTCTCGTTGTTCACCGATGCGCGGCAGCGTGGTGTGGCGATCGGCGTGTGGGCCGGCGGCATCTCAGCGGGTGTGGCACTTGGGCCGCTGCTGTCTGGGGTGTTGCTCGAGGCGTTCTCCTGGCAGGCGACGTTCCTCGTGGCCGTGCCGGTGATGGTCGTGGTTGCGATCGGTGCACCGCTGCTACTGCCGGAGCAGCGCGCCGCGGCCGCCGGCCGCATGGACTTCCTCTCTGCGGCACTGCTTGTCGCTTCACTGCTGGCAGTGATCTACGGCATCAAGCGGTTCGCGACGCAGGAATCCCTTGGTCTGTCGATTGCTGTTCTCGCTGCCGGCGTGCTGCTGGGCCTGTGGTTCGTGATCCGACAGCTTCGCGCTGAGCAGCCCCTGCTGGACGTGCGCCTGTTCGCCAATCGCACCGTGAGCGGAGCATTGAGCGTCTTCTTGCTCTCAGCCGCCGCTTTGGGCGGGGTGTACTTCATGTTCACCCAGTACCTACAGCAGGTGCAGGAGCTCTCACCGCTGCAGGCCGGCCTCTCGATCCTGCCTGCCGCGGCGGTGCTCATCGTCGTCGCGACCGTCTCGCCCATCCTCGCGCGACGCTTCCGGCCCGGGAATGTGATCGCCGTTGGCCTCGGCATTCAGGCGATCGGATATCTGCTCTTCACGCAGCTGGACGCGAATACCGGTCTGGCCTTGGTGATCGCGAGCTTCGTGGTTGTGTACCCGGCCGTCGCCCCGTCGATGGCACTGACCACCGACCTGGTGGTGGGCTCCGTGCCTCCCGAGAAGGCCGGCGCCGCATCCGGCCTCGCAACGACCGCCAACGATCTGGGCATCTCGCTCGGCGTCGCCATCATCGGCAGCATCGGCGTTGCCGCCTACCGGACGCAGGCCCTCGCCGGACTGCCTGCCGACCTGCCGGCGGACGCCTCTGCAACAGCAGGCGACAGCATCGACGGCGCGGTGAACACCGCCCAGCAGCTTCCCGCCGAACTCGGTCAGAGCGTCCTCGACGCCGCGCAGGACGCCTTCACCAGCGGACTGAACACCGCGGCGGCCGTCTCGGCGGCAATCGCAGCCCTGGCCGCGATCATCGCCGCCACCCGGCTCCGCCACATCCCTGCCACCGGCACCTCTTCCTCCTGATCACCACACGAAAGGATCACCGATGAGCACGCATCATCACGACGACCACCACGACCACACCCCGGCGACGGAGAAGCCCTGCGGTGGCCACAGTCACGCAACCGGTTCACTCGATCAGCGCGACCCGACCGAGCTCGCACTGTGCCCCGTCATGGAGGGCACTCCGGTCGTGAAGCAGGAGGCCGAAGAGGCGGGCCTGTTCCGCGACGTCGACGGCCAGCGCTACTGGCTCTGCTGCGCGGCGTGCGGCCCGCTCTTCGACGCTGACCCCGCCCGTTACACGGCCGCGTAACCGCCCTCACACCCCACCTGCTCAGCCCCTGGCCGTTCGCCGGGGGCTGAGCGCTTCCCACTTCCCAGATACCCCCCGGGGGTATATTTTGGAGCTATGACCATGCGCGATGACCACCACAACCACGGTGCCGATGCCGCGAGCGACACGGCGCACCCCGCAGCGCCGCATCACGCAGCGCACACGTCGCCAGCGCAGCACGACGAGCACCACGACCCGGCTCATCACGGACACGAGGGGCACAATCACGAGCCTCACGGCGGGCACGGCGGGCACGGCGGGCACGGCGGGCACGGCGGGCACGGCGGGCACGGCGGGCACGGCGGGCACGGCGGGCACGGCGATCATGTTAGTCAGTTCCGCCGACTGTTCTGGATCATGCTCGGCTTGGCCGTGCCGGTGGTGGGCTTCAACGAGATGTTCGCGCATCTGCTCGGGTACCCGTTGCCCGACGGCGACTGGGTGCGATGGGTCTCGCCCGTGCTCGGCACGGTCGTGTTCGCGTGGGGCGGGTGGCCGTTCCTCACTGGTGGCGCCGCAGAGCTGCGCGCCCGTAAGCCGGGGATGATGCTGCTGATCGCTCTGGCGATCACGGTCGCGTTCGTCGCGTCGTGGGGCGCGAGCTCGGGCCTGCTGCACCATGAGCTCAACTTCTGGTGGGAGCTCGCGCTGCTGGTCGTCATCATGCTGCTCGGTCACTGGATCGAGATGCGGTCGCTGGCTCAGACCACCTCGGCACTGGACTCCCTTGCTGCGTTGCTGCCCGACGAAGCCGAACGGGTCGAGGGCGACGACGTGGTGAAGGTCGCTCCCGCGGAGCTGCGCGTCGGTGATGTCGTCGTGGTGCGCCCGGGCGCATCGGTGCCGGCTGACGGGAAGATCGTCGACGGGTCCGCGAGCATGGATGAGTCGATGGTGACCGGCGAATCGAAGACGGTCCGCCGCAGCAGCGGTGAGGCGGTCGTCGCCGGCACGGTTGCCACGGATTCCGGTCTGCGCGTCGAGGTCACCGCCACCGGAGACGACACCGCACTGGCTGGCATTCAGAAGCTCGTCGCTGACGCGCAGGCGTCGTCGTCGCGAGCACAGCGCATTGCCGACACCGCAGCCGCTTGGCTGTTCTGGTTCGCGCTCGGCGCCGCGGCAATTACCGCCGTGGTGTGGTCGATCGTCGGCCTGCCCGACACCGCGGTGGTGCGCACCATCACCGTGCTCGTCATCGCCTGCCCGCATGCGCTGGGGCTTGCGATCCCGCTGGTCGTGTCGATCGCCACCGAGCGTGCGGCACGCAGCGGCGTCCTGGTGAAGGACCGGCTGGCGCTCGAGTCGATGCGCACGATCGATGCGGTCCTGTTCGACAAGACCGGCACCCTCACCAAGGGCGAGCCGACCGTCACGGCAATCGAGCCGGCGGGCGAGCACGCAGCCGAGCGCATCCTCGCGCTCGCTGCTGCAGCTGAGGTCGACAGTGAGCACCCGTTGGCCCGCGCCATCACCGGCGCCGCGCACGAGCGCGACCTGCAGGTGCCCCGGGCCGGGGACTTCACCTCATCGCCCGCCGTCGGCGTGAAGGCCACCGTCGACGGCACGACCGTCGAGGTCGGCGGCCCGTACCTGCTCGAGCAGCACAGCGCTCAGGAGCTGCCTGTTGCTGCGTCGTGGCGCGGTGAGGGCGCGATCATCCTGCACGTGCTCGCCGACGGGAAGGTCATCGGTGCGCTGCGCCTGGCTGACGAAATCCGACCGGAGTCCCGAGCGGCCGTCGCCGCACTCCATGAGCGCGGAGCACAGGTCGTCATGATCACCGGCGACGCGCAAGCCGTGGCCGACACGGTCGCGGCCGAGCTCGGCATCGACCGCGTCTTCGCAGGCGTCCGCCCGGAGGACAAGGCGGCGAAGGTCGCCGAACTGCAGGCCGAAGGCAAGAAGGTCGCGATGGTCGGCGATGGCGTCAACGACGCGCCGGCGCTCGCGCAGGCTGACGTCGGCATCGCGATCGGCGCCGGCACCGATGTCGCGATCGGATCGGCCGGCGTCATCCTCGCCAGTTCCGACCCGCGCTCGGTGCTGTCGGTCATCGAGCTCTCCCGCGCGAGCTACCGCAAGATGAAGCAGAACCTGTGGTGGGCGGCCGGCTACAACCTGCTGTCCGTGCCGCTGGCGGCCGGCGTGCTGGCGCCCGTCGGATTCGTGCTGCCGATGAGCATCGGTGCGATCCTCATGTCCGCCTCCACCGTGGTGGTGGCGCTGAATGCGCAGTTGCTGCGCCGGCTCGACCTCTCCCCCGAGCAGTTCGCCAAGGCCGGCGGCAGCCGATGAGCATCGCCACCAGCGACAATTCCTGTACGCACACGGAGTCAGGAGCACCCATGGAAGCCACCGCCGCGCACGAGTCGCACGATGTCGCCCACGGCTACATCAGCGACAAGGACCGCTATCTCGCCCGCGTCAAGCGCATCGAAGGCCAGGCCCGCGGCATCCACCGCATGATCGAGCAGGACACGTACTGCATCGACATCCTTACTCAGATCAGTGCTCTCACCTCGGCGCTCGAGAACGTCGCGCTGGGGCTGCTCGATGACCACCTCAAGCACTGTGTCGTCAGCGCCGCCGAACGTGGTGGCCCCGAGGCGGCCGAGAAGCTCAAGGAAGCTTCCGACGCGATCGCCCGGCTCGTGAAGTCGTGACTGTGGCGGCGCTCACACGTTGACGCCGAGTGCCCGCAGGAACGCTTGCGGATCGGTGTAAGAGCCGTTCTGCTGGATCTTGATGTCGAGATGACAGCCGGTGCCGACCCCGGTGTTACCCACGTCCGCGACAAACTGTCCGGCGCTGACCTGCTGACCCACCGAGACCTGATACGAGCCACTGGTGAGATGTCCGTAGATCGAGGAGAACCCACCGTGATCGACGATCACCCGGTTCCCGAAACCGCCGGCGGCGCCCACGAAGGTCACCGTGCCCGGGCCGATGCTGCGCACCGCCCGCCCGCACGGGTCACCGAAATCGAGGCCGTAGTGGAACGGGGTTGAGCAGCCGGCGCTGTTGCAGATCAACCGGCGCGGCCCGTAACCGGAGGTGATCGGGCCGGGAACGGGACGCCACCATCCCGCGGCTGACGGCTGGAAGTAGGTCCCACTCCCGGAACCGGCGGGCGGCGGAGCAGGGGCGGAAGTTCCGGCCCCGCCACCGGACGGGCGAGGGCTCTGTGCGGCCGCGGCAGCGCGCCGAGCAGCTTCAGCGGCGGCGGCCTGGCGGGCGGCTTCTTCGGCGCGTCGGCGTTCGGCGACACCGGCCTGGTACTCCTCGGCTGTGGACACACTCACCTGAGTGAGGAAGTCGAGTTGATCGCGCAGGGTCGCCTCTTGTGCCTGCTGGTTCTGCAGTGCACGCTGCGTGTCCGCAAAAGCCGTCTCGGCTTCCTGGAAGATCACCTCTGCAGCGGCGCGACGTCGCTCGAGCTCCTGTCCGGCACGGTCAGCTTGTGCGCGCAGTGCGTCGACGGCGTTGGCGTCCTGCTGCGCCGTTGCGAGCGCCCCGTCGGCCTGGTCGCCGAGGCGGCTGAGGGCGCCGAGCTGGAACAGCATCTCGTCCGTCTCGCCCGGCTCCGCCAGCGCCAGCAGGCTTGGTGAACTGAGCCCTGTGCGGGAGAGGCCTCGCACGAACGTGCCGGCGGCGGCGCTCGACGTTTCGGCAGTTTCGAGGGCTTGCGTGAGCTCGTTGGTGAGTGCGTTGAGTTCTTCTTCTGTTTGTGTGGCGAGCGCGTAGGCGTCCTGGTATTCGGTCTCCGCCGTCGCCGCGGCTTCCTCAGTGCGCTGCACCTCATTCGACAGTGCAACGAGCGCTTGCTCGAGGTTGCTGACCTCCGCTTGCTTCGCGGCTTCGTTCTGTCGGGCACGTTCCACGTCCGACCAGGACGGGTAGTCGGTTGCGGCGACGGCCGCCGTTGGTGCGGGCAACATGATCACCGCCGCCAGTATGGCGGCGGTGCCGAGCGCGGCGGCACTTCGCCGGCGGCGCAGCGTCATCGGATCCACACTCCGCGGCTGGTGAGGAACGGTTCGGGGTCGGTGTGGTCACCATCGACAGTGATCTTGAGGTCGAGGTGGCAGCCGGTCACCACGCCGGTGTCCCCGACGCCGGCGATGTTCTGCCCGCCCTCGACCTGCTCGCCCTCGCTGACGAGGAAGCTGCCGGACTGGATGTGCCCGTAGAACGAGCTGATGCCGTTGCCGTGGTCGATGATGACACGCTGTCCGAAGGCGCCGCCGTTGCCGACGAAGGTCACGACACCGGCGTTGATGGCCCGGATCGGTGTGCCACACGGGTCGCCGAAGTCGATGCCCTGGTGGAACGGTGACGAGCACCCTGCTCCATTACAGATCAAGCGCCGCGGCCCGTACTCGGAGGTGAACGGGCCCGGTACCGGACGCCACCAGCCTGTGTCCGACGCTGCCGAGTAGCCGCTACCGGCAGCGGCCGGCGCGAAAGAGTACCCGAGGGGTTCGGCGGCTTGTGCGGTGTAGCTGTCTCGTTCCACGGAGGGAGCGAGGCCGCCGGCGCCCAAGCTGAAGGACTGGGCCGCAGCAACGGCTTCGGCCGCTTCTTCCGCGTCCGTGACCGACACCGAAGGGGTCAGCGCGAAGGCCGGCAGCACGGCCGGGACGACCAACGCGGGAACGGCGAAGACCGCCAGGAGCCGCGCAGCAAGGTGGCGGCGAGCATGCGGGGTGCCCAGTTGGTGCTGGTGTACTCGGCGCCGTATGGCGCGACGGCGACGTGGGGTTTCGGTGCGCAGGGATCGGCGCGTGGGGAATGCAGGACCGGTGGGAGCGTGCGTCGTTTCGGGGTGGTTACTCATGTTCGTCACGTTGATCGAGCGCGCCCGGGGTCGGGGCGCGCGGAGATTCACGGCAAGAAGCGTCCGCAGCCCGTCAGCACGGTGGCGTCAAGGTCGCGGCGGTGAACCGGATCAGGTGCGACTGATGGCGAGTTGGTCGAGCGATAGCGCCCACTGCGGGCGCTGCGGCAGCAGAAGCCTAGGTTGCGGGAGCCAGCTGCGTGGCTGCACCGTCAGCAGACTCCGACCCGTGCGGCGCAGCAACCGGGCGAGCGCCACACCGACCAGCAGCAGAATCATCGCTCCGCACACGGACAGCGCCGAAGCCGCCAACGACTCATCGGTGGCAGCCAACGGGCTCTGATGGGAGACGCTCGATGCGGTGGTGCCGCCCTCGTGCTGGTGCGCGTGCCCATCAGCATGAGCGTGCCCAGCGGGCGCCGATGCGACCGCCGGCGCGCAGTGCTCAGCTGCGGATGCCATCTGTGCGACGGCGAAAACTGCCAGCAGCGCCATCGTCATCGCGACGAGGAAGGACCGCCACCGAGAACGAGCCGTGCGAGCAGGCTTCTGCTCACCCGCACGTGTCATCATGACCGCCGAGCATACCCGTACCCCCTACCGGGATTCCAGGCAAGATTCGGAGGTCGCGAATGCGCAACATACGTTCCATCGTGCCGAATCGTTTTGCCCGCGTCGTGACGCTGCTGGCACTGACGGCCGCGCTGATCGTCGGGTTGCTGACGATGCACGCCACAGGCCCGCACGGTGCCGCGTCCCTGCAACCCGCCGCCAGCCATTCGTCGCACTCGGCGACCGCAGCGCCCGGCACGTCGGAGTCGACGCCCGTCGAGGCACTGGCGGCGCCCTGCGAGGGGGCGTGCACAGGCGGGGAGCACGAAATGGCGATGGCTGCCTGCATCCTGGCGCTCCTGGTGCTGCTGCTGTTCGTTGCGCCGGCGCTTCTGCGTCATAACTTGTTGCAGTTGCTGCTGCTGGTGACGCCTCCGACGGTCCGGGACGAAACCGCGGCGCCGGCGCGGCCGCCGTCACTCACCGTCCTCTCCATCAGTCGCAGGTGAAGCGAACCGCGCACAACTGCGCCTCGCTCCTGACCGCATGACGGTCCCCTGTATGCATGACTGATCGAAGGAAAAACCATGAAGAACCGCACGTTCGGTATCGCCGCGCTCGGCGTCGCCGCCGCATTCGTCCTCGCCCTCGCCGGCTGCTCTGACAGCAACTCCATGGAGGGCATGGACCATGGCGGCGGCTCGTCCGAGTCATCTGCTTCCAGTGCTGCAGCCAGCACCGCGGATGTCGAGTTCGTGTCGATGATGATCCCGCACCATGAGCAGGCCGTCGAAATGAGCGACATCCTGCTCGCCAAAGATGGCATCGATGAGCGCGTCACCAATCTGGCGCAGCAGATCAAGGACGCCCAGGCGCCCGAGATCGCGTTGATGCAGCAGTGGCTCACCGATTGGGATGCCGAGCCGATGACGTCGATGGAGGGCATGGATCACGGCGGCATGATGAGCGCCGACGACCTTGACGACCTCGCCGCCGCCGAGGGTACCGAAGCCGCACGCTTGTTCCTCGAGCAGATGATGGAGCACCACCGCGGGGCCGTCGAGATGGCACAAAACCAAATCGACGCCGGACAAAACGCTGACGCTGTCGCCCTCGCCGAGACGATCGTCGACACCCAGTCGCAGGAAATCACCGATATGGAGAACCTGCTGCAGGCGCTCTAATTCGATGCGGGCGGCTGCGCCAGCCAACACCGGCGCAGCCGCCCTACCTTTAAGGACTGCTGCTCGCGCCGATCAGTTCACGAACTCGGCCCGGAGCGCCTCCGCGACGGCTTCGCGGAGCGGTCGCACGCTGTCGACGTCCCACGCTTCGGGGTCGGGGAACGACCACTCGATGAGCCGTTTCGGGGTGCCGGGCAGCTGCAGGCCGGGCTTCATGGCCACCACCACGTCAGCGTTCTCGATGTCGGCGGCAGTGACGGCGCGGGGCGTGTTGTCGGTGATGTCGATGCCGAGCTCGGCGACGGTTGCGGCGATCGCCGGGTTCACGGCGTCCGCGGGCGCGAACCCGGCGGAGTCGACCTCGTAGCGGTCGCCGGCGAGGTGCTGCAGGAGGGCGGCGCCGAGCTGGGCCTCCAGCGGTACCCGGCCGTCGTAGGCCCAGGCGTCGCGACTGCGGGGCACCTCGACATGCTGATCGCCGTCGATATTGACCCCGACCCAGAGCGCCATCCGCCGGCTGCGCGAGAGGCTGACCGAGAAGCGGGTGTAGTCCAGGCGATCGCCCGAGGCGGGCAGGGGATAGATGTCGCCGGCCAGGGCCGCGCTCGGACGGGGCCAGGGGATCTGGAAGGCGCCCAGGAAGTCGGCCTGGTAACCCTGGCGGTCGGCCAGGCTGGCGGCGG
>JAAIGE0100875451.1_pt1 | contig 14858 bp, 7 predicted proteins | sample 6487951 | NCBI WGS metagenome assembly JAAIGE01 (sample SAMN13974128, study PRJNA590717) | phyllosphere metagenome | biome: tomato field; feature: multiple bacterial spot infested tomato fields; material: tomato leaves; isolation source: leaves from tomato fields | host: Solanum lycopersicum ... | reverse complement strand
ATCGTCTTCTGCATGATCTTTGCGCGTGGATCGTAGTTCTTGTACACGCGGTGACCGAAGCCCATCAGGCGGAACGGATCATTCTTGTCCTTGGCACGGGCAATGTATTCCGGAATGCGATCGACCGAGCCGATTTCGTTCAGCATGTTGAGAGCCGCTTCGTTCGCACCCCCGTGGGCAGGACCCCAGAGGCATGCGATACCAGCCGCGATACACGCAAACGGGTTTGCACCTGAAGAACCAGCCAGACGAACAGTAGAGGTCGACGCGTTCTGCTCGTGATCTGCATGCAGAATGAAGATGCGGTCCATGGCGCGGGCCAGAACCGGATCGACCTTGTAGTCTTCGCAAGGAACGGCAAAGCACATGTTCAGGAAGTTGGATGCGTAATCGAGATCGTTCTTGGGATAAACGAAAGGCTGGCCGATGTGGTACTTGTAGGCCATTGCCGCGATCGTTGGCATCTTTGCGATCATGCGCAGTGATGCGACCATTCGCTGGTGCGGATCGGTAATGTCTGTCGAGTCGTGATAGAATGCCGACAATGCGCCGACGGTGCCGCACATGACGGCCATTGGGTGAGCGTCACGACGATAGCCGGTGAAGAAGCGGCTCATCTGCTCGTGCACCATGGTATGGCGCGTTACGCGGGTGTCGAAATCCTTCTTTTGTGCTGCCGTCGGTAGTTCGCCGTAAAGCAGCAGGTAGCAGGTTTCGAGAAAGTCGCCCTGATCGGCAAGCTGTTCGATAGGGTAGCCGCGGTGCAGCAGAACGCCTTCATCGCCATCGATATAGGTGATCTTGGATTCGCAGGAAGCGGTGGAGGTAAAGCCCGGATCGTAGGTGAAGGAGCCCGTGTGCTTGTAGAGCGTGCCGATATCGACAACGTTCGGCCCAATCGTGCCTTCTCGAACAGGAAGGTCGACCTTCTTGTCACCGAGTGTCACTGTAGCGGTTGTTTCCGTCATACCATACCTCCGAATTATGCAGGCGATGCGCGGTGACGCATCAGCCAGTTAAGCGTCAGCGATTTAGCTATATGATCCTTGCAGCAATGCCAAGCTATCCAAAAGGCAATTTGTGCATTGCGGAACTCGTTTATCCAGATATGGCGCATTTCTCATGGGAGCTGTTTCATTCTAGGTCAATGCTTCCTTAAAGGCTCGATGGGTTGCAATCGGTCTTTTACGGTTGCAAAGTAAAGTCCAGGGCGAGGGGCTGGAAGTTGGCAAGCGAAGGGGAACGACAGCACTTTCGGCTGGCGGATACGCGTTCCGTTGTAGAGATGGAGCGTGATGAAATCTGGCTGCCGACAGGCCTGCCGGATAACGCAATCGCGATCCTTCCCGCGCAACAACATGCTTTACAGGCCAGTAAGCTGGAGCGAATGAAACGCACCTTATCAAGGTGTATTTCGGAAGAGTTCGCTTATCGGCAAAACTTCCTGTTCGTTCCGGTTTTTCTCGGGGGCGGAGCCGCTCTGTGGTTTTCGCTGGCCTACACGCCGTCGTATTTGCTGCTTGCCTTCGCTGCCGCTGCTCTCATAGCGCTTGCTATCATGCTGCGATATCGCAGCGGTGCAGTGGCCTATATTATCAAGTCGCTGGCGCTTCTTGCGCTGGGGATGGTGATTGCCGGTTGGGAAAGCCAACGCGCAGACACCATCATCCTCGATACACCGGTTACGACGACCGTTACCGGCAAGGTAGAGCGCCGGGAAGTCGACGCTCGCGGGTACTGGCGCTACATCGTGGAGCTCAAGTCCACGACCGATCCTGTCATTACTCGCCCACCGAGCCGCGCTTCACTGCTGACGCGTAGCAAACATGACGCTGTTGCTATCGGTCAGACGATTACGGGCAGGGTGCGCATTTCACCGCCTTCCGGCCCGGCACTTCCCGGCCTCAACGATTTCGCTTTTGCGACCTTTTTCAACGGTGTCGGAGCGACGGGATTTTTCTATGGCGCTCCTAAGTTGCTACCTGCCGAGTCGGAAAGAGAGACGCAGTCCATTCTGAATATGTTGGACACATGGCTCTATCAGCTTCGCAGCAGCATAGCTGAAAGGATACGAAGCGTCATCGGCGGCGATGCGGGCGCGTTCGCCGCCTCCATCATCACCGATGAGCGACGCGCGATTTCGAGCGAGACCATGGAAGCGTTGCGGGTTTCCGGTCTGGCCCATATCGTTGCTATTTCCGGACTGAACATGGCGCTCGCATCCGGCATCTTCTTCGTCGGCATGCGCATGGCATTCAGCCTGTTTCCCGGCTTTTCGCAACGCTGGCCGGTGAAGAAGATTTCCGCGTTCGCGGCATTGTTGATGACGCTTTGCTATTACCTCATTTCAGGTTTCGCGGTCTCCGCCGAACGGGCTTGGCTCATGATGTCCATCATGCTTATTGCCGTTCTTGTCGATCAGCCGTCAATCAGCCTGCGAAACGTCGCACTCTCCGCCATCGTCATCATTACCCTCTCGCCCCACGAAGTCATGGGGCCGAGCTTCCAGATGTCCTTTGCTGCAACGCTGGCCCTTGTTGCAGGTTATGCTTTCTGGACGCGGTGGCGTGCGGATCGTGACCGCTTCTTCATGGCGCGACCGCCGCTATGGATGAGTATAGCATCCAAAGCAGGGACGATCATTGGTGGTGTCGTCATTACTTCTCTGATTGGCGGCATCTCCACGGCCATCTACTCCATCGAACATTTCCACCGTGTCACCACCTATGGACTGGCAGCCAACCTTGCCGCCATGCCTGTCATGTCGATGATCGTCATGCCTTTTGCGCTCATCGCCATGTTGCTGATGCCATTCGGTCTCGACGCGCCATTTCTCAAAATCATGGGCTACGGCATGGCCGTGGTGATCGATATCGCTAAAACCGTTGCGGGTTGGGGCGGAGATGCCACCATTGGACGGCAGAACGAGTGGTTCCTGCTGCTTTCCACCATTGGCTTTCTTATTCTGACTCTCTTGCGAACAAGGCTGGCATTGCTTGGCCTGCCCATGATCGTTGCAGGATTTAGCTTACTGATTGCAGAGCAATGGCGCACCAAACCCGATCTACTGATTTACGAGGATGGGTCATTGGTTGCCCTCGTCTCTTCCGAAGCCGTCGCAACCACCAAGCCTCGCGCTTCTGGCTTTGTGTATGAACAGTGGGCAAGGGCTCTGCCGCTTCCGGAAAAGCACATCGCACCGGAGTTTCTGGAGAAAGCCTTGCGAGAAGGAGAGGATGACGAAGATGCTGTTGCAGCCCGCCCTCCCTCGCTGACCGATGTGCAGATAGCGAAGGCGCGCGAAGAAATCTCAGAAGCGTTTAGCAGAACCGGGTCGTTCACATGCCGCAAGGATGCATGGTGCGCTGCAAAATCCAGAACTGGCGCAACGATAGCCGTTTTGTCCAATTCAGGCCTTACCGGTACTGCATGCGACATCGCCGATATCGTCGTCACCAGCCGGTTCGTTCCGTTTCGGTCATGTCGCTCTGGTGCGATCCTCATCAGTCGAGAAACGTTGCGACGCACAGGTTCTTTGGAAATCTGGCTCAATCATAACAATGGCGGCGTCGAAAAGGCAATCTCCGCTATTGAAAGTGCCGCTCGCCCTTGGTCAGAGCACAGGACTTATAACTGGCGTGACAAGAACTTCGATGGAGTTTTGCCGCAGCACATCGAGGACATGCTTGCTCGTTAGCACTGCCAATCACCGTACATCGCGCTACGTCGTTTAGCGGTTTGCGATCATGCGCAAAGCCAGTCTATCGGCGCGAAAGCTGAACCCAATAACGCATCGATTTCAGGATTGAAGTGCGTCTATCGCGAGCATTTCTCATGCTGCGCGCTTCAGAGCGTCAGACAAAGGAAAATGGCCCCACGAGTAATCGCAGGGCCATTTTTTGAAATTCACGGATCAGACTTAGCTAAACCGGCCTGCGGCGTGAGCCAGCATGGTATAGACCTTGCCGGTATCGGACGTCAGGTAGGATTGCGTCACGGTACGGTCGCGGTCCGTTCTCGCGACATCGGCCAGCAGCTTTTCGAAATCGGATATGTAGCGGTCCACAGCAGTGCGGAATTCCTGTTCGCGGTCGTACTTGCGCTTGATCTCATCGAACGTCTGTTGACCCTTGAGGGTGTAGAGGCGGCGCGTGAAAACGTCGCGTTCGCCACGCTGGTAACGCCGCCAAAGTTCGACCGAGGCATCGTGGTCGATTGCGCGAGCGATATCGACCGACAGCGAGTTCAGCGATTCGACCATGTGACGCGGGTTGCGGTTGTCGGTTGCGCGGGTCTGCGGCTCGGCGGCGGGGCGAGGTGCCTGCGCTGTCGGCGCTGGAACTTCCTGGTTTTGTGAAGCACCACGCAGCAGATCGCTGATCCAACCGCTACCTTCTGCCGGGCGTTGAACCGGCGCCGAAATCCCGGCCTGCGGCGGAATGCTACGGTTTTCGACCGGGAGCGTGTTGCGGATAACTGGTGCCGCCGTCTGCTGCGGAGCAGGGCGCGGTGCGACCGGCGAGGGCGGCGGCGCAGTCATGACCGGCGTCGCAGGCTGCTGCTGTATGCGCGGTTCTACGCGTGGTTGCTGCGGCTGCGGTTGCGCGGCAGGCTTTGTCGCGGCGATAGCGCGGGCTGCCGGTTCGGATATCTCCATTTTTTGCGTGGAGCGACCGACGAGCTGCGAGATATCCTGCAACGCCTTGATTTGCTCGGAAACAGCGCGACGCATTGCGGCGGCGCTTTCCTTGGCCTCTTCTGGCAGATCGAACGCACCGCGCTTGAGTTCCGCTCGGGTGGAGTCGAGCTCCTGGCGGATATCGTTGCTGGAACGGCGAATTTCGTCTGTTGCGCCAGAGAAGCGGGCAACAGCCTCTTCCACTGCTTCACGAAGCGTTTCGCGCATCACTGCCGCTGCGGCATTCGACTTGTCCGTTGCGGAGCCTATGAGTTTATCGACATCGGTTAGCGAGGAAGCAACGCCGCCGCGCAGGCGATTGACCAGTTCGTCGGAATACTTCTGCGCTTCCGCCATCGTGCTTTCGATAGAGCGTGTGGCATCCTGACCGGCCGAACGCAGAGCGTTGCGCATATTCTCGGCGGCTGTCTGCGCACGCTGCTCCGTGGCATCAAGCGAGGAGCCGACATCTTCGAAGGAGGATTGCAGGTTGCTACGCAGATTGCCCGCCACATTGGCAGAGCGCTGCTCGGCTTCGTTGAGCGTCTGTTCAACGACACCCATGACACCGCGCATGGACGTTTCGATTTCTTCCGAGCGCTTGAGCAGCCCGACCGACAGAGTGCGCAGTGCTTCCTGCCGCTCTTCCAGAGTGCCAACGAGGCTCGTCTGGGCTGCGTTGAGCAGTTCCGACGCCTGCGAAAGCACGGTGGAATGCTCATCGAAGCGACTGACGATGCCCGCGACTTGTGAGAGCGTTTGACCGGAAATGTTGGTTAGACGGTCGATCTTGTTTTCCAGCAGACGGCTGGAACTGGAAACCATGTCGGCAGCGCGTGAAGCCGATTCAGAGAAGCTGGATGTCGCCGTGGTGAGCGAAGCATCTGCAGCCTGAAACTCCTGTGAAGCGCGTGCGACGGCCGTGTTAAGGCTGTCTGCCGCGCCGGTGACGACTTCCGCCATGTTGGCGTGGGTCTGGGAGAGCATATCGGTGCTCTGACGGGTTGCGGCCACCAGCTTGTTGGCTGCATCGCTGCCAGCCTTGGCATAGTCGCCGATGGCCTGCTCAACCATTCCAACCATGCCGCTGTTGCTCTCGGCAAGCAGGTTTGCGCTTTGCTGTGCGGCGGAAACGATCTTCTCTGCCGCGTTCTGGCCTATGGTTGCGTATTCGTTGACGATGGGCTTCGCCTGCTCTTCGATCAGGCGCGAAAGCTCTGCCGAACGGCTGGCCAGCATGGAGTTGAGTTCGCGGGTGCGGTTGTCAAGCGTGGAGCGGATGGATTCACCACGCGCATCCAGCGCGCCTTCGACGCTGCTCAGAGTTTCGGAAATGACACCGACCTGCGAACGGACGACGGCTTCGGCCTCCGCAACCTTGTTGACGATGGCGTTCCCGGCCTCAGAGAACGTCTGTGCAACGGCTGCTGCCTGACCCGAGAGGCGGTTCTGGGCGTCGGAAATACGACCAACGATTTCGTCCGAACGCTGTTCGATGCTGCGCGTGAACTCGTCGTTGCGCGCCTTGACCTGATCGGCAAATTCGGAGCCGGTCTTGGCCAGAAGCTCCGTTGAGCGCAGTGCTTCGCTGTCCATGGTCTGCGTTGCGTTGACCACGGCGTCTCGCAGGCTCATGGCGAGGCCTGTCGCTTTGCCTTCGATGGTGCGGTTGACGTTTTCGAGGCCGATATTGAGAGCGCGGTCCATGGTGCCCAGGCGTTCGTCGATCCGCGTCGTGCCGCTGTCGAAAACGCCTGCGATACGCTGTGTGGCATCGTCGCTGGAGCGAACGAACTCTGCGGTGCGACCTTCAAGCGTTTCGGAAATCTTGCGGCTTGCATCCTCGATAGAGGTGTTTACGTGGCCAAGGTCGGTCTGGATGCGGGTTTGCAAGCTGCCGATGTTGTTTTCGAGGCGTGCACCCGTTTCATCGAGACGGGTAGACACGGTGCTGACGGATGCTTCCACTCGAGACGAGAGGGCATCGGCCGCGCTGCCGATTTCGCGGGCGGCATCACCAATCTTGTTAGCAACTTCGCCGGCGCTGCTGCGAAGACGTTCCTCGAGCGTCGCGCCGCTGAGGTCGATGGCGCGTTGCAAAGATTCCTGTTGTGTCTCAAGCGACATTTCCAGCATGCTCGCGCTGGAAGCGATAGTGGTTCCAATCGACATCGCCTGTTCGGACAGCGTCTCGTTCAGGCGCTCATTTGCTGAGCCAAGGGTCTGTGCAAATGTGTTGTGGTGCTGTTCCAGAGTGTTGCGGATCGTCTCGTGCGAGGAAAGAAGATTGCCTTCCAGACGCGAGACACCGCTTTCCATAGTGTTGGAGAATTGTCCCGCACCGCTTTCGATAGCGGTTTCGATGCGGCTTGCGGCATTGCCAACCGTCTGCTCGATGAGACTACCATTACGCTCAACAGAACGGGTGATGGCATCCGCCTGCACCCCGAGCATAGTATCGAGACGAAGGTGACCGACGGACATCGCTTCTTCGATGGTCGATGCCGTGGAAGCCAGACGTTGCTCAACATTCGAAACGGTTTGGTTGATCGCAGATGTGCGGCCGTCCAGCGTGTCGATGAGACGCTCTTCTGCCGACGAGATTGCCATGTCGATGGCCATGGTGCGGCTATCGAGCGTGTCGGCAAGGCGTTCTTCGACACCGGAAACAGCACCGGTGAGGGCGTTCGTGCGGCTGTCCAGCGTTTCGGCCAAACGTTCTTCCGCGCTGGAGAAGGCGATGTTTATCGCCATGGTGCGGCTGTCGAGTGCGTCCGCAATTCGCTCTTCCACACCGTCGACCGCGTTTGTCAGTGCGTTTGCACGGCTGTCGATAGTCTCTGCGATGCGGGACTCGACGCCGGTCACGACGCTATTGAGAGCAAGCGTACGGCTGTCCAGCGTTTCAGTGATACGCTCTTCCGCACCGGAAAACGCCATGTCGATAGCCATTGTTCGGCTATCCAGCGTATCCGCTATGCGTTCTTCCACGCCTGAAACGGCGCTGGTCAGTGCGTTCGTCCGGCTTTCAAGAGTATCTGCAAGACGCTCTTCCGCAGTGGAGAACGCCATGTCTATCGCCATAGTACGGCTGTCGAGCGTATCCGCGATCCGTTCCTCTACGCCGGAAACAACCTGGCTGAGAGCTGCCGTGCGGCTGTCCAGCGTATCGGCTATCCGGTCTTCGACGCCGGAGACAGCATTGGTCAAGGCTAGGGCGCGGGTATCGAGCGTTTCGGCCAGACGACTTTCAACGCCGAATACGACATTGCTGAGGGACGCCGTGCGGTTGTCCATTGTTTCAGCGATGCGATCTTCTGCGCCAGAGAATGCCATGTCGATAGCCATCGTGCGGCTGTCGAGTGTATCTGCGATGCGTTCTTCCACGCCGGAAACAGCGTTTGTGAGAGCGCTCGTGCGGCTCTCTAACGTATCGGCCAAACGTTCTTCGGCAGTGGAGAATGCCATGTCGATGGCCATTGTGCGGCTGTCGAGCGTATCTGCAATGCGCTCTTCCACACCAGAGACCACGCTGTTGAGTGCAGCCGTGCGGCTATCCAGTGTTTCCGCCAGACGCCCTTCGACACCGGAAACGGCACTAGTCAGCGCGGCGGTGCGGGTATCGAGGCTTTCCGCGATCCGCTCTTCCGCACTGGAGAATGCCATATCGATTGCCATGGTGCGGCTGTCGAGCGTGTCTGCGATGCGCTCTTCGACACCGGAAACCACACTGCTCAATGCCGCGGTACGGCTTTCAAGGGTTTCGGCAATACGATTTTCGACACCGGAAACAGCAGTCGTGAGCGCACTTGTGCGGCTGTCCATTGTTTCAGCAATACGGTCTTCTGCGCCGGAAAGAGCCATGTCGATAGCCATTGTTCGGCTATCCAGAGTATCAGCGATGCGTTCTTCCACGCCTGAAACGGCGCTGGTGAGTGCGTTCGTCCGGCTTTCAAGAGTATCCGCAAGACGCTCTTCCGCAGTGGAGAACGCCATGTCTATCGCCAAAGTACGGCTGTCGAGCGTATCCGCGATCCGTTCCTCGACGCCGGAAACAACCTGGCTGAGAGCTGCGGTGCGGCTGTCGAGTGTGTCGGCGATACGGTCTTCGACACCCGAAACGGCACCTGTGATTGCTGCAGCGCGCGTCTCAAGCGTTTCAGCGAGACGACGCTCGACATCGGCAACGACGGTGTTGATGACCGCTGCGCGCTCATCGAGAAGTTCTGCGAGACGTTCGGCTGTACCGGAAACGGAGGACGCAATTGCTTCCGAGCGGCTTGCCAGCGCCAGGTCGAAACGGTTCTGGCTGTCATCAAGTGCGCCGAACAGCGCGTTGCTGCGCTGCTCCAGAACAGCGTCGATCTTCTCATGCGTGTTGCCGATGGCGCTCGAAATTTCCGCGGTGCGGGCGCTCAGCGCATCGGTAAGTTCGCGTGTGCGAGTGTCGAGAGAGCTCTCCAGCATTTCCTGACCGGTACCCAGAGCCGTCGCGAGTGCAAATGACTGATCGGTGAGGGCGGTGCTGAGGCGCTCAATATTGGTATTCAGAATGCCGCTTAGTGAATCTGTGCCGCCGGCAACAGTTTCGTTGATGCGGGCAAGGCTTTCCATCAGCTTGCTGTCAAGGCTGCCCGCGCGCTGGTCGAACGCGCTTGCAAACTGGGCCACGCGCTCGTCGAACGCATCGTTGACCAGGCCAACCGTCGCCTGAAGCTTTTCCTCGAACAGGCCGGAACGCAGGTCGAGGTCCATGATGGCGTCGTCTGCCGTGCTTTGCAGGTTCTGGCGGAAGGAAAGACCTTTTTCCTCGAGGGTTGCCGTCAGCTTGCCGAGAACATTGTCCAGAGATCCACCGATGATTTCCTGGCCGCGATCTACATTCTGCGACAGCTCCAGCGTGCGCTTGGAAAGCGTGTCGTTCAGCAGACGGGTACGCTCATCCATGGACTTGTTGAGATTGTCCGTACCGGCGCTGAGCGTCGATGCATGAGCGGCAAACTGTTCCAGAAGCACCCGACCGCGCGCATCGAATGTATTGCTGAGGTCGTGCAGGCGAAGGTCGAATTCGCCGTTGAGTGCCGCGCCAGAGGTGTTGAGCGCACTCAGCAGGTTTTCAGTCTTCGCGGCGATGAGGCTACCCATAGCTTCGGTCGACGCGCGGGATTTTTCGAGCAAGGCGGCAGATCGGGTATCGATCATCGAGGCGAAAGCCTCGCCACTTGTCGCCAGTCGCATCGAAATTTCTTCGCCGACGATGGAGAGTTCTTCCTTCAGTTGCTCCTGCGCACCGACGATGGATGAGCGGATGCGTTCCGCGTGATTGATGATGGCATCGCGCTCCGCACTGAGTTCCTCTACGAGGCTGCGCACACGCAATTCGTTGTCGGCATAGCTGCGCTCGAGTGCGTTCACTTCGGAATGCACAAGCGTTTCTAGCTCCGTCGCACGGGCAATCGTACGCTCAATGCCGTCATTCATGGCGGAAACTTCGCGGCGAACCGCCTGTCCGACGGACATGATGCGGTCAGAGGCGATCGTTTCAGGTTCTGCCAGACGAAGTGCAACTTCTGCCATGGAACGGGCGGCGTTGCGCAGATCCTTGGCGCGCGCCATCATGATCGCAAAGGCGAAGAATAGCATGATCGGAACGATAACGCCGACGAGGATGGCCATCAGACCGGGAATGGCAAACAGCTCTGCGATAGAGCCGACGTTCCATATCTGATTTCCATATATCAGGTTCGCAAGTCCTGCGCCAGCTACGGCCCATAGGACAGAGACTATGGAAGCGTTTCGAATAGCTCCGGTCATAGAGACTGCATCGAGCGAGCGGAGAATGGTCGCCGGGCTGCGCTTGGAAGCATCGTTTGCGGCTTCGAGGGAAGCGGCTCTCGGCTGCTGTTCGGGCGATGAGCGTGGTGGCTGTGGCTGGGCCTGGCTGGACTGCTGTTCAGCTGTACGCGGTCTGTTTTTCTCTGGCACTCTTGCCTCCGGGGGCTTGGGAGTGGACCTTTGCCGAGGCTCCGGCTGGTTTTCGTAATCGCCAAGCTGCAAGGCATCTTCCAATGCCTGGAAAGCAGTCTCGTCGATCGAATCGCTGATCTTGTTGTTCGCCATGCGGTTACGCCTCGTTACATATACGCCCGGCTTCATGCCGTTCATCCGTCCGCCGCCTGCAGCCGGATATCCGCCACCATGCCTACAAGGCACAGATACCTTCCGGTATATAGTGCCCCGTTCCTTACTAAATCCTGAGAGCTGGTTGCCCAGCATTCAGGCAAAAATACATCTGCATGCCGAATTCGCAAAACCACACTTGAGGCCATGCTATACGACAGTATCGTAGTGACACATTTGCAGCATTTAAACAATTAACGCGCCCGGCAGGCTGGGTCCAAGTGACCGTTTGTTAACAGTTTTTAAACCCCGGTTGCGCCCTCAACGCCTTGTTTCGTAGAAGTTTAACATAAATTAACCATAGCGAAAGATTTTCGCGTTTTCCTCGCCGCATTTTCAGCTGAAAGCATGAATAGCCTGCTTAGAAGTGGAACACATGTGACACAAAACAAGAAGCGTTGAGACGAAAAAGGATATACCGAATGGCCGCGCTGAGTATTGCTTTTGAAGCGCCCGATAATCACGGAAGTGCATCGCCCGCGTGCAGCAAGCCAATAGACTTCAACCACCTGGCGCGCCAGACGATGGGCGACAAGGAGCTGGAGATCGAAGTTCTACAACTTTTCACCCGCAACGCCCGCACACTTCTGCATGAGCTTTCGAACGCGGATGATGCCGGAATGAAAGCTATTGCGCACCGGCTTAAAGGTTCGGCGGATGCGGTCGGCGCATTCAACGTTTCGGCCGCTGCAGAAGTTGTTGAAAACGGAGGCCGCGATGCCGCAGCGCTTGCGAAGGTCGCAACCGCCGTTGTCGAAGCCGAAAACTTCATTCTGAAACTCTGCCGTTGAGTTCACTCCGGCTAAGATGCTTCACGTATCTGCCGAACACCTCTGTTTTTTAAGGGCCAGTCTCGTTGCAACGACTTTGATGGGTTGCCAATCGAGGCTGGTCTTTCTATTTGTTTAGAAACATTCTCAAACGATCTTCTGGATTTCCGACATGACCAAACTGACCATCGTTGCTTTCGACGGCACGGCAACCGAACTTGACGTGAGCAACGGCTCGACAGTCATGGAAAACGCCGTTCGCAACTCCGTTTCCGGTATCGATGCCGAATGTGGCGGTGCCTGCGCCTGTGCCACCTGTCATGTCTATGTCGATGATGCATGGGCCGAGCGGGTAGGGCCGCCGGAGCCTATGGAAGAGGATATGCTGGATTTCGCCTTTGACGTCCGCCCAACCTCACGTCTTTCCTGTCAGATCAAAATGTCGGATGCACTGGACGGGCTTGTCGTTCATGTGCCGGAACGTCAAGGCTGATAGCTTTACCCAAGAAAATGCCTCGCCCTCGATTTTGGAGGGGCGAGGCGAGGCGGGCACATCACCAGCAGGCAGGGGAGGAAGAAGCCTGCGGCTCAAGACGTGCCAGGAGAACCCAAGCAGTATTCGCAGTCAGCGGGTGACGTTGAACTCAAGCTAATTCATACGTGAGTCCCGCATTGTGGGCCACGGCAAGAAGTCAACGATCATATCAAGCATTTTACGCAGCTCTGGCCAGGAGCTTGGGGCAGCCGTTGAAAGCTCGAAACGACTTCAGCGACCCGTATTCTGTTGCTGGATCCGGTGCTTTAAAAGGCGGGTCATTCTGGCATCGAAGTTCTTGGATTCTACCGCGTCGAAACGGTATTGATCCTTATCGTGGGCGTTCATCACGTCCTGCGTTACATCGGCCACCATCTTCTGCATTTTCTCGCAATTAGACTGTGCCTTCAGGGCTTTCAGACGCTTATCCAGCGTGCGGGCATAAGTGCGGGCAATTTCTGCATGGCGCTCTTCATGCCTTTTTATGTCGGCAGCCAGCGTATCCCAGATCAATGCAAGATCGGCATTGGTGCGTTTTCTATTCGACCAGCGGGGCAGAAGGATTTTTGTGTTGAGCGTAACCTTGACCGTCCCGACGCCGCATTTCCCATCCTTTTCAACGTAGGTCAGTTCGCCGCCAAACTTGATCTCAGTTGCGCCCGGGTGTCTTGAGCCAGTGGCTTTCGTCATCGGACCGCGCTCGGAAAGCTCACGATCCAGATCTTCGGCACTCTTTCCACCAATGGAGAAATAGGAGAACGTCTTGTTGCTGATGGCTTCCGCGAAAGCAAACTGTGGCAGGCACGACAGAAAGACGCCAGCCACAATCGCGTGGCGCAAACGGAATTGCTGTTTCATTTGCCTGCCTTTCGGTTGAACTTGCCGGATGATTGCGGCATAGGCGGAGTGAATAGACTAGAAATGATAAGACACTCCGTAATTTCGGAAAGGCGTACGTTACTTGATAACAGCCAGTGGCAATGTGTGGCAAGCTGCCCATGGGCGTTCCCTGAAACTTGATGGGAATGGCTTAATCATGGCCATCGTAAACGCAACGCCCGACTCTTTTTCTGATGGCGGGCGGTTTCTGGCGTCCGATCATGCCGTTTCTCACGCGCTGGCGTGCGTTCGCGAAGGAGCGCACATCATAGATGTTGGTGGCGAGTCGACCAGACCGGGTGCTGCGGCTGTTTCGGATGCGGAGGAGCAGGACCGGGTGCTTCCTGTTATTGAAAAACTGTCTGGAGAAACCGAAGCTCTGATTTCCATCGATACCTATCGTGCGTCGACGGCAAAGCTTGCGATTGAAGCAGGCGCTCACATCGTCAATGACGTATTCGGCCTGCAAAAAGACGCTGAGATGGCGAATATCGTCGCAAATGCGGGGGCGGGCATCTGCATCATGCATACCGGCCGCGACAGGCAGAAATTGCCTGATGTGATCGCAGACCAGTTCGAGTTCCTGAACCGCTCGCTTGAAATTGCACAGGCCGCAGGGGTGGCGCGCGAAGCCATTATGCTGGACCCCGGCTTCGGTTTCGCCAAGGATACGGATGAAAACGTCGCGCTGATGTCGCGTTTCGATGAGCTTCGCGCATTCAATCTGCCTATCCTTGCCGGTACTTCGCGCAAGCGCTTCGTCGGCGCGTTGACGGAGCGTGAGGCGGCGAATGACCGCGATGTGGGGACTGCTGCAACGACGGCGATACTGCGTCTTGCGGGCGCGGTCGTCTTTCGGGTTCACAACGTTGCCATGACGAGGGATGCTCTTGCCATTGCCGATGCCGTTCTAGCGGAAAAAAAGAAAAGATAAGGGGAAGAGGCAGTCATGAGCAAATACACAATCCTTTTGAAAAACTGTTCGTTCTTCGCCCGCCATGGCCTGCTTGAGCAGGAAGAGGTGCTGGGTCAGCGCTTCTTTGTCGACGCGGAAATGGAAGTCGAAGCCGGCAACGCACTTGAGACGGACGAGATTGAAAACACCGTCGATTACGGTGTGGCTTTTGCTGTTATCGAAAAAATAGTCGTCGGTCAGCGTCGATATCTCATCGAAGCTCTCGCAAACGATATCGCCACTGCGCTGCGAGAGCGTTACCCACAAATTGTCTGGGTCAAGGTCACGGTGCGTAAGCCGTCGGCGCCCGTGCCAGGCATTCTCGACTACGCACAGGTGAGTGTTGAACAGCATGCCTGATGCGATGACGGTGGCTGCACTCGGTCTTGGCGGCAACATTGGCGATCCACCAGCAGCCATGGCAACGGCGCTAAAGGCTTTTAGCGATCATGAGAGTTGTCGCCTGCTGGCTGTATCCGATCTTTACAGCACCCCCCCGTGGGGTAAGACGGATCAGGCTGACTTCTTCAATTGCTGCGCGCTTGTCGACACGTCGCTGTCGGCGGAGGCCTTGCTGGATCTTTGTCTGGATATTGAGCGTGGAATGAAGCGCGTACGCGCCGAGCGCTGGGGGCCACGCACCATCGATATCGACGTTTTGACGTATGGCAGCGAAGAGATGGTTACCGACCGCGTCGAGATTCCGCATCCACGGATGACGGATCGCGCTTTCGTACTCATGCCGCTTCACGATATCGCGCCCGATCTCGTCGTGAAGGGAAAATCGGTATCCGAATGGTTGGCAGATGCCGATAAAGTCGGGATCAAACGCGCAAACGAAAAACGGGAGTGGTGGACACT
>JAAIGE0100732658.1_pt1 | contig 14863 bp, 12 predicted proteins | sample 6487951 | NCBI WGS metagenome assembly JAAIGE01 (sample SAMN13974128, study PRJNA590717) | phyllosphere metagenome | biome: tomato field; feature: multiple bacterial spot infested tomato fields; material: tomato leaves; isolation source: leaves from tomato fields | host: Solanum lycopersicum ... | reverse complement strand
GGAGGTGACCGACCTCTCACAAGATGGTCTGCGCGCCGCACCATCAGAGGGGAAACTGGCACGGAGCGGACTAGGGATTTGTGGGTAACTGAGATAGTCATGCCAACCTCCTTGTCCTTGCCCCTATCTTACCACGCAGCCCACCGGGGCCTGACAAGTTAGCACTCTCCTGTCGCGACTGCTAACGGATGTGGTATACTGGCATGGAGAAGTTGAGTCAACCCGACTCAACATAAGCGAAAGGAGAAGAAGATGCCAAACACACCATTCGACTTCCTGCTCAACGGGTTCGCCAACCCGCTGGATACGCTTCTCGGCGCGACGGAAGTGTACCGGGGAGACGACAAGGTCGTCATCCGCGTAGACATGCCGGGCGTGGACCCTGGAGCCATCGATATCTCGGTGGCCAACGGCAAGCTCTCCATCATGGCGGAGCGCGAACCGTTCGAGGCTGACGGCTTGCAGCGCGTACCCCGCGGCCTCACCGGAGCCCCCGGCTCCTACCGGTACGACTTCCCGGTAGGCCACGGCGTGGACACTGAGGCGGTCGGGGCCTCGTACGATGCGGGCGTGCTCACGGTCACGCTGCCCGTATCAGAGAAGGCGAAGAGTCGGAAGGTGCCAGTCATCTCTGGCGAGAAGGCGGAACCTGAGAAGGCCGCTTCCCGCTCGCGCAGGGATGCCTCCTAACCGGCTCTGACAAGCCGACACTGCCGCCCGAGCACTCCCAGCTACCGGGCGGCAGTGTCATGTTCCGAGCGCACCCGCGTACTCGGCGGGGATGCCTCGCTCCCACGCGGGAACAACCGCCTCCAGCGCAACGTGCTGCGTCGCGCACGCGACTACATACGTTGCAGGCACACCACTGTTCCACAGGGCAATGACGGCAGAGGTGAGGAGTCCCAGGCCGTACGCGCGTTCCGCGGCTGCGGCCACCGTTCCCGCGTACTCCGGCGCTACCCCCGCCTCTTCCCACTCGATGGCGTACATGCCGTACCGAAGTGTGTTCCCTCGGTAGACCTCGCTAGCGCTCGCCAAGTGGTCGATGTAGATTGCTGAGGCGCCAAGCTCCAGAACCCCCAACACCTCGATGAAGACACGGTTCCGGTACACTTCGCCGCGGGGAGCCGTGTCCGGGTAGTGCCCGTGCCGCCCGATGAGCATGGCCGCAACCTCAGCATGCTCGGGCGCCCGCGTGAGCGCTCCAAGCACGTTCCTGAAGTTCTGTTCTGATGTCTTCGTGGAAAAGTGACGATGAATCCGTATCGCAGAAGCCATCAGCTTCAGGTATTCGCTCGGCTCTGGGGGCAGAACGAAGGGCGCTGAGCCCAGAACCGTGACGAGATGCATGGCGTCTACGACGTAGCCGTCGCGCGTGTAGTAGGGGCGCGCTTCCCCACGGCGGAAGTCAGCAACGATGTCGCTGTGGGGAATGTCTGCCAGGGCCGCAGCCGCGTAGTCTGCCAGCTCGTCTGGGTTCTCGAAGAAGGAACCCATCGCCGAGTGGGTGGGCGTCGGCCGCGGGTTCGAGCCGTTCGTGTAAGGTGCAATCTGCCACTGCGCAAGCAGGGCCGAGAGCGCCGGGTGCTTCGTCGTGTAGTCCTCAGGTGTGTACCGCATCAGCGCCTCCGTAGCCTTGGCCGCGGCCGTGGCGCGAACGCAGCGATGTCCGAAACGAGCGTCTCGAAGGGGAGCGGTAGCTCATCCTCGTCTGCGTCAGGTCGAAGCCGGTTATGCACCGGACCTTCGACGTAGATAGCCCGCGATTCCACCCTCAGCGCCTCTGTGCGGCTCTCGTAGGCCTCCAGGCGTACCGAGGCTACCCTCGGCCACCACGAGCGCGCAGAATGGCGTAGGAAGCGCTTATCCAGCTCCTCGGTGATACCCACGTACAACAGGACGCCGTCAGCCGCGTACAAGCGGTAGACGAGAGTCACAGAGCCACGGGTCATCCTGACAGTCTACACCGAGAATCGCGGCACCGTCCGGTATGCTGAAGGCATGCGCAAACTGATGCTTCTCGCCCCACTGGCGCTCTCAGCCCTCTTTCTCGCTGGCTGCACCGCAGACGGCACTGACGCCGGGCCGGACACATCACCTGCGCCGACCCCGGAAGAGACCGTTGCGTCCTTCGACCCGAACACCACTCTGGCCGCGCCAGCGCCCGAGGTGGCGGAGACCATCGCAGGCATCCTGAAGCAGAACTCGGGAACCGACGCGGACGTGGACTGCGGCGAGAACGACTTCCAGCTCAAAGATGGCGCCACCGTCGAGTGCTCACTTACCGACGTGGATGGCACCGAGTACAAGGTCTCCGCCGTGGTGATGCTCACATCAGACGGCAAGGGCTACGCGCTCAGCCCGCGAGTTCTCGAAGACTCGCAGTAGTCAGTCACCGACCTTCTCCAGCGGTTCAAGCCTCTGCGCTTCGGCGCCGTAGAGCACGAACTCACCGTTCTCCCAACGAAGCTGGACGGTCAGAACCTCGTCCCCTGAGACAACAGTGGCCACGCCGTAGGCCGTGTCATCCATCGGTAGCTCCCGCGGAAAGCCGAGCCCCTCGAAGTCCTCTTCGGAGAGGCTGAGGCCGTACGCGTTCTCGGCCCACGCTGACCTGTTCACGGCTAGCTCTTCCGCTGCTCTGGCTTCCGCAGGCGAGACGACGAATATGCTCATCAGCGCTACCGCAACGATGAAGCCTATGCCGCCGGAGAACGCACTGGCGAACAAGTCCTTGGTGATTGCACCGACGATGACCACGGCTAGCAGGGGCGCTGCCACAAGCACCAGCACGACCGCCCATGATGCCAGGGGCGACGCGTAGATGAGGTCAGTGGCCGCTAGGGCGTTCACAGGGCGTCCGTGTCGTCTGCCAGGCGGCGCTCACGCTGGAGCTTCAGCCACGCGCGGGACTCCTCCTTGCCCGCCATCTTGTTGTCGAAACGACGTACCGACTTCATGTACAGGTCACGTGTCGGGACCGGGTACTTGTAGTTGCCGACCTTCAGCAGACGCGGGTCCAGCAGCGCGAACATGCCGTGGTCACTCACCGAACGGATGAGGCGACCGGCAGCCTGCTCGGTGAGCGCGGCAGCGTCAGCGACGTAGACCATCCGGTCAGCGGCCCACTTGTCGCCGAGTCGGTGCGTCAGCGAGTCTACGCGGGCATCGTCCACCGGGTTGCTGGCTGCGCGCGGGGGACGGTCCAGGATGACGAGCGAGCACGTCTGGCCAGGCGCGTCTACGCCTGTCATGAGCGAGCGGGTGCCGACGAGCACCGAGTTCTCGTCCTCGCGCCATTCGTCCATGAGCTGTCGGAGGCCGGTGCCGTCCCACTGCGACAAGACGCGGAGGTTCGTCTTCATCCGGAGCATGTCAGCGTACAGACGGGCGTTGTCACCGGTCGCACCGATGACCAGCGCGGCCCCGCCGTTCGCCTTGCACAGTTCGACGACGTGCTCGGCTGCCCAGAGGGCGTGCTTCTTCGTGTCGAAGGTGACCTTGTTCGTCCAGCGGTTCTGCGAGCCCAGCTCAGCGATGTCAGCCGGGTTGTCGGCGCGCGGGATGTAGAGCACAGACGAACCGTAGGCCGTGTCGAACGGGCTCGGGTAATCCCGCTCCTGAGTGTCCATGCCCACCTGCATGGCGAATCGGGACGGAAGCGTGGCGCTCATCACGATGCCGGTGATGGGGGTCGGGTCAGGGTAGGTGCCGTCCTCCAGGGGGCGGACAGGCGTGTTCCAGAGCGAGTTCTTGATGTTGTTCGACACGTCCACCGGGGATGCGTGAGCCACATGCCACTGCGAGCCGCGCTTCGAGCTGCCATACTGCGGGCGCTCAATCCAGCGGGCCACTCCTGACTTGTACTCGGCCACCGTCTCGGCCGCAGCCACGAGCATCGTCAGTGCGTTGTTCGCTCGGTTCGCCCGGATGCGCACGTTCGGGGACGGCGAGGTGGTGGCGACTTTCAGTGCGGACGCGCCTTCCTTCGCCCAGGCCTTCGTTGCCTTCGCGAGCGGCTCCAGCATCGGGTCATCGTCCTGGACGAGCTTGCGCTCGTCCTTGCCGCCGGAGAGTTGGGAAATCTGCTGCTCGACCAGCTCAGCAAGCTGCTCGCCACGCTTGACCCAGGCGGCGTCATCGATGACACGGCTGACCGCGCGGGCGGCGCCGATGACCTTGCCGCCAGAAAGCTCGTTCGAGCCCTGCGACCGAACCTGACCAGGGAGCGTGTGCGCCTCGTCCACGATGAGGTGCTTGAAGCCCTCGTCGTCGCTCTCGCGCTCCATCGCCTTGCTGCCGATGAGGACGGGGATGTTGTTCGCGGCCTGGACAGCGAGAATCGAGTGGTTCGTGATGACGATGTCAGCGTTGCGTGCGTGCTCGCGCGCCTGGACAATCTTGCACACGTCACGGAGTGGGCATTCCTTGCCGATGCAGTCAGCAGAGGAGATGCTCACCGCGTTCCAGTCGCGGCCCGTCATCTTGCCCTCGTACGTGAACTTGTCGCCCGTGTCGCCGGTCTCCGGGCCGAAGTGCTGGCCGAGCGCCCAGGAGACAAGCGGGAGCACGTTGTCAGCGTCCGCGCCGAGTTCCTCCATCAGCGGCGCCGGGGTGCCTTCGCCCCGGTCCAGCCGCTCAGCGGCCTGACGAAGCTCCTTGCCCGTGGCGGGGGCACTGTCCATGCTGAGCGCGGCCATGGCGCTCATGGCTGCGCGCTGGCCGCAGACGTAGTTGGAGAAGCCCTTCATCACGGCCACGTCAAGTTCGTAGCCAGTCAAGTCGAGGACAGCGGCCTGCATCGTCGGCGCGTCCTTCTCAGCGTACTGCGCCTGGAGGGAGAGGGACTCGGTGGAGATGACGGAGCGTTCGCGGTGACGGACTGCACGCGCGGCGGCTGTGGAGAGCGCAGCGAAGGACTTTCCGGTGCCCGTCGGCATGATGCCAACCACTTCGCCTTCGCCCCCGAGGGTCATGGCGTTGGCGACGTTCTTCGTGAACGCGGCCTGCCCTTCACGGGGACCGGCGTCATCGTTGCCCGTTGCGAGCTGGACCGCTCGCGTCAGCAGCTCAATGGTGAACTGCGCGTCAGTCTTCTCGTCAAGTCCCGTATCATCCGTCACTGTACTAGCCTACCACGCTCTCGTGTCTTCAGTTTTTACCATTGCAGTAGCGTACTCGATGGGCAAGCCTTCGAACGCCAGTTTCGCCAGCTCCTCGCCATGCTCTTCCACCAGCGTAACAGCCTCAGCGATGTCGAGCCCGGAAGCGCGCCATGCGGCGGTGAGTTCGCCGATGCTCCAAGCATCCCCAGCATCGCGGCCGGGGAGGACGGCGGCGACCGCTGTTGCGAACCGGCCGAGCCGTTCTATCTCACCCCACGACACCTTCTCCTGGTCCAGGAACTCCATAGGGGCAGCCAGCGAAGATACCAGCCCCGAGTCCCCGAAGAGCGCGTTCTCATAGAACGCGCCGTAGATGGTCTCTCCGCGAGGCGTCTGGCGCGTCTCGCGAGAGTCATGCGCTGCGGTGCGCTCTATGCAGTCACGGTCTGCCACGCCCATGGCGAAGATGGCGGCGCGGGGAGAGGCGCGCAACAGGTCTCGTAACCCCTTCTCGTACAGCTCGCCAACTTCGCGCGAGAAGCGCACGGGAACCCTGAGGCGGAGCGCGACGTAGGCACTCTGGAAGGTGGTGCTTGCGGCCAGCGTCATCCCGCAGCCGAACATGACCAGGCCGGACGCCAGGAGCGCCCAGGCTAGCCATGACGCATCTGTCTCGGCTGTCAACTGCATCACGGAGCCCCACGAAGTCCCGACGCATATCGCAATGGCGCCACCGATGGCCAGTATGATGGTCGGAGCCACTGCTACTGAAGCGAACGGGTTGTACCCGTACTCTTCCTTCATCTTCCGCGCACTGGAATCTCTCATCGCTGCCCCGCCAGCTCCGTAGCGTATTCGACGGGGATGCCTTGAAGAACAAGCTTCGCCACTTCGGCAGGATGGTCCCCTAGGACTGCGCGGGCGTCGTCATCCGAGACACCTGCGTCGAACCACGCGAGCGTGAGTTCGGTGACCAGAGCTGCGTGCTCAGGGGCTCGACGGGGGATGAAATCGCGCACTTGGGCCGCGATACGGAGCAGGCGCGGCATGTTCGACCAGGCTTCCTGCCTCGTATCGAGCACGCGTGCAGCTTCCCGCGCGCGGTAGAACGGGTTCTCGTCGTCGTAGTCGACCCGCCCGTCATCGTGGAAGAACCCCCAGTAGACCTCACCCTGAACGGTTTCCCGCGGATTGCCGCGGTCGTTCTTCTCCAAGTCCCGCCAGTCGGCGTCTACCATCTCGTGGGCGAAGACAGATGCCTTCGGGGAGAGCATGAGCGATTCCAAGCGGCGCTCGTAGCGGAGCTTCCTGACAGTCTCCATGTACCGGGGAGGGACTCGGTAGGCAAGGGCTCCGGCCATCTTCGAGAACCCGCCGGTCACAAGGAGCCAGACGATTGATGGTGTCCATGCCGCGATGAGCAGCAGGCCAGGTAGGTTCGGCACCTCGCGCACCATGAGCGCCAGAGTGAGGGGGACTGCGAGCAGGGTCACCGACGCTACCACTGCAATAGCCACCGCCGCCGCTTCGCGAATGAAACGAGCGCTTCTCTTGGACATGAGGCCTCCTCTGCGTTACCCTAGCACGCAGAAGCCACGATGTCTACTCGGGTGCCGAGGCTCAGTCTCCCGCAGCCGAGCAGACTGATGGCCTGGCGAATCAGATAGCGTTCGCGTACTCCAAGGGGACATCGTTCGCTAGGACGAAAACCGCCTTCTCGAATCCGAGGAGCCGGAACGCGTTGAGAGCGTCCTGGATACTCAGCCCAGAGGCATGAACAGCAGCCAGCGCCCTGCCAATGTCTCTCCCGTCCATGCCGGGAAGTGCCTGAGATGCGATGATTCCGCCAGCCGCAGCGTAGGATTCTACGGTCTCCCGGTCCAAGCCCGCGAGGAAGCCGGTCTGGTCTCGGAAACCCGGGTAGTCGAGTTCCCACCAGCCGCCGCCCGGGTATCGAGAGCAGATGAAGTGATGGACGTATACCTGTCGCACATTGCGAAGACTCATGAGAGCAAGAACGCGTGCTTTCGTCCAGGTTGCGGCCATGCCCATCAGCATAGCACGCTGCGGCTGGTCAGTCCTCGATGACGACGACTTCGCAGTATCCGAGGTGGGCGAGCGCCTCCAGGTAGGTGCGCTCTGTGTACGGGTCGAGCCAGACAATCCAGTCACCCTTAGGCCGAGCAGCTTGGGTGTAAGGGGCGTAGGAGGTGGTGAGGAGGAACAGCGGGTACTGAACAGCCCACTCGTCGAAGTCAAGGATGTCGAGCTTGTCAGCGAAGATGGCTGTGATGGTGTCCTCGTCGAAGAACCGGACGAGCGAGTTCTCGCGGCTCTCCTCGTGGAGGAGGGAGGTGGCCTGGGCCTGCCAGGCCAGGGTAGCCAGGTGGTTGACGCGCATCCAGAGGGCGTCGTCATCGTCTGTTGCCTCGTCGTACCCGTCGATGATGCCTTCGACTAGCTCGGTCAGCGAGTCTGAGAAGACGGTCCCCGGGGTGGTCGGGGCGATGAGCGCGAAGGGGTACTTCGAGCCGTCTTCGCGTTGCGGTACCTCGGCGTACTCCGCGACGTACTCGTTGCCGCTGGCGTCGAGACCAACCTTGTCTTCTACTAGTACGGATGCCATGTCATGTCCTCTCTACGAGAGCCTACTAAAGAGGGTTCCCGTAGGTGAGCGAGGTCCGGGAGCCTTCCTGAAGGCCGTTGTGACATGATGTTGGCGGGAAAGCCGCCGCCTACGTAGAGCGTTCTGCCTGGAGGGAAGCTGGGAGTTCTTCGATGGTTTCCAGGGCGTTATCCGCCTACACCTGGGTATGACTTTCAACGAGCACGAAGTATCCCGAGACACAGCCGGACGGTTCTCCGAGAAGGCCGGGTCCGCGCCCGACGTTGCCCTGGCCCCGGCAAGCTCAGGCCCATGGGCTGGAAGCCGCTGGGACCAGGAGCGGGGTGAGCGCCCCATGCGTCCGTACCTCCCGCTTCAGCCTGGCGATGACGATGAGTTCTTCGACGCGCCGCTCACGACCGTGCTCACCTCCCTTGACCCGAAGGAGGACGGAGCTAAGCCCAAGCGCTACCAGAAGGTGGACGAAGAGAACTGGAGCGAACTTGACGCGCGCGGCAACCGCATCGGCGGCCCGATTCCGTCCGGCGCTCTATGGGAAGACCTACACTACGGGGACATGTGGAACGGCCCGGATTTCAAGACCGCCCGGCTAGACATGCCCCGGTCCGTCCTGTACTCAGACCGAAGCCACTACGTCTACCGCGCCCGCACCGACAAGCCCATCTCGAAGGCTGAAGCTGGCCGTCGCTTCGAGCCTGGCGCGAAGTTCGCCGTAGTTTCGCAGGCCGGATACGACAGCAAGACCCGGACATACCGCAACGGCGGCGTGAACGCGCGCATCGCTGATGACCGAACCGTTATCTCATCGAAGAACGGCAAGGTAGTGTGGGATTCCGGCTCGACCCTGACCATCGGCACCACCGACGAGGCGTTCGAACGTGACGGCGACATCGTCATCAGCTCGAAGGAAGAGTACGGCGTCGAGACGGTCTACCGCCGCATCAACTGAGACGCCGGTCGTACCTGTAGCGAGTTTTCCCCGAGTCCCATACGCGGGGCAGGCCGTTCAGCTCAGCAAGCTGGCGCTCGGTCAGTGAAGCATCGTACTCCAAGGCCGGGTCATCGCGGAACCGCGCCAGCCGATAGTTGAACTTGTGCACACGCTGGCCCCGGACGAGGTACTTGTAGTCTGGGGCCAGCTCACCATCCCGCACCCAGCCGGTGCGCTCATACAACGCCCCATCTGAGACCTCATGGTCAGCGAACGTGACAAGGCGAGACCAGCCAGGCACTACAGACTCCGCGTACCGGATGAGCTTGGACTGCCCACCGAGGACGTGCGCAGCCGTGGCATATCGCTCCAGCCGCAACTCACCCGGCTTCCCTGTGCGCTTCAGAGACATGAGAGCGACCAGGCGTCCCCCGTGCTCTAGGCCCAGGTAGTGAGTCGCGCCTGTGAAGCCCTGAATGTGATTAGCGTTCAGGAACTCGCGGGCTTCGACGGTGGTCGCGGTGCGCGCGGTGGTGGTCCGGGCTGGGATGCGTGGCTCGGACGAGGCGCCGAGCTTGTGGGCGAGCATGCGTTCTACGATGGGGCGGCGGTCAGCCCAGTCGTCCTCCCAGACTTGGATGAGGCGGATGCCGAGAGCCTTGAACGCTGTGAGCTTGTCAGCATGGTAGTCGGCTGGCTTGAAGCGTTCAGAGTGATAATAGGCGCCATTCGCTTCGACTGCCACTCCCCGGCCCGGGATGAAGACATCAAGCTCCTTCATCCCTTGTGCGGTGCGCAGGCGAGCGTTCCGCTGTACCATTCCGGGAAGCAGAGACTCGATGAAATCAGCAATCTCCGCCTCGAACTGTGAGGAGAAGGCTGTAGCGGCACAGGAAGGGCACCCTGTTGGATTCCGGGCTGTCCTGCGATACACGTAGGCTTGCCACTCGTGGCCCCGGCTGCACTTCCATTTCGCAAGGAACTCTGCTCCGGCCGAGAATGTGCCGGGGTCACGCTCATCTACGTACTCGGCAAGCAAGCTAGGGTGCGTGGAGGCGAAGTCGTTCACCCCTGCCAGGACTGTGCGACCAGAGCACACGGTGCAGCCATCACCGGCAACGCGGCGTCTAATCTGACGCTTGTACAGGTGCCCCTCTGGGCAGCGCCAGAGCGCTTCTGTCTTAGAGCCAGGGTGGACGCTGCGCGCGTCTCGATGGTCTGCCCACTCAGTGGCAAGGTCAGGATGCAGCGTCGCGACATCGTTCTGGCCAGGCACGACAGCTCGGTTCATGCACACAAGGCAACCCGAACCTCGGTTCGCTCTCCTGAGAACAGGGGCTGTGAAGGTGTGGCCCTGCTCGCATTCCCAGACTGCCGCGTAGTTGGAACCTGCCGTCACAGTGTGAACGTCCCGCTCGTCCCGCCATTCTAGGGCCAGGGCCGGGTGGGTTGTAGGGAGGTCGTTGAACCCGCGGAGAACCGCTCGGTTCGAACAGACAGGGCAGCCTGCCCCCTTAACCCGGCTGTATACGGTTGCGGTCCACTGGTGCCCGAGGTGACACCGCCAGCGCGCCTTATACTTAGAGCCGGGACTGACTGTAGCGATGTCACGCTGGTCAGCCCACTCGGCTGCTAGTTCAGGGCAAGCGGACAGGGACACCTTGAAAGTCTATCAGAGTCCTGGCCGCTCCACCCTCTCAGCCACGCGCGTTGACTGTTGCTGCGTGCTTCGCAGCGTTCGCGCGCTCGAACCCTGTCAGCGGCTTACCATCCGGTCCCAGCTCCCAGGGTTCATACTTGCGGGGACCGCGTCCGAAACCCTTCTGGGCATCGTCCTCGTCGATGCTAGGCGTCAGACGGGCGATTTCCTCAGGCGTTGGCGCCGGGCGGGTAGTCTTCTTCACCCCGCGCGCTTCAATGGCCTTCTTGTATTCGGAGACCGGCGCGTAGTAGCCCTTGTAGACCGAAGGAACCTGACCTTCCAGCTCGGCCACGCCCACACCCTTACCGGCCTTCGGGTCTTCGCGCAGGTGCGAGGGCACCTTCGGCACGGAGAGCGCGTCAGCGAGGGCCAGGCGACGGTTACCGTCGGTCGGGTTCGTGCCCTGGAGCATCTTGTTCGCCAGGTTCATGCGCAGTGACGTAGGGACGCCTGTGTCGGTGGAGGAGACCTGGGATGACAGAAGCAGACGAATCTTCACGAATCGAAGCTCGGCGGCAATCTTCTTGATGCGGTTCAGAAGGGTCTGCTTCAGCAGGTTGATGCGGTTCGCTTCCTCCACCATCGGGTTGTCCTTCGACAGGCCCTTCGGCACTTCCTCCAGGATGAGCAGACCACTCAGCTCGTCCACGACCACGAAGATGGGCTTCATCCGGAGGTGCTTCGGAAGCTCGTCCACCTTCGTGACATCGTGCTCCTTCAGCACCTTAGCGCGCGCCATACCCTCGCGGTAGACCATCTCCAGAGACGCCACGCTCGCCTCCAGCGAGTCACAGCCCCAGCCGCCGTCACGCACGTACTCGCGGCACCACGTGAAGTCCACCGCCTTGTGAGGCAAGTCGATGACGACAAGCTCATGGCCGGTCAGAAGCTGCCATGCAATCATAGCGTTGATGGTCACTGTCTTACCGGAGCCGGAGGTACCGGATAGCAGGCTGTGCGCTGCGGAATCGAAATCGATGACCGCGGGGCCACCGGGACTGTTGGAGTTCGCCCCGAGCTTCTCCCCGAACTGCATCACGTTGTCGCCGGATTTCAGGGCCTTCTGGAGCGGGAACGGAATCATGGCCGGGAACGTGGGAAGGTCGCCGGGGATGATTTCAGCGGTGCGGGCCTTCGGGTTGAACTGAATGTACCAACCAGGCTCGCCTACAGCCGTTTCCACGACTTCAGTGAGCTTGTCGTCGTGCTTGGCAGGCACGTACTGGCGTGGTAGCTTCACCATGAAGCCACCGGCTGCGGTGGACTCCACCCGGATGTCCCAGGGCTTCACACCGAGTGTCTGCGCCAGGTAACCACGGGCGACAATCTCGTCTTCTGAAAGACGGGTGAGGGTGGCGACGTGTAGGAAGGGGTTGAAATCGGTCATGACATACCCACGGTACTCTGGGTTCGATTCCAGCTCAGCGGCTGCGCGCTCGGCGTCGGAGGCCTTGTACTCGCGCGGCAGGGATACATCGAAGGAGTCCTTGCGGCTCTCAGAGCGCTTCACGCTGACCAGCTCGGAGACGCGCGTCAGGTGGACTTCACGGTTCTCTTCGTCCACAGAAGCCAAACGCCAGCCCTGTCCCTGCTGCTTCTCGACGATGGCGATGAGCTTATCGACCTGTGACTTGTTCCCGAGGTTGATACCGGGCGGTGCCTTCACCTTGATACGCTGAAGACCTTGTGCTGGGGTAGGAGTGCTCATGACTGATTCAGTATATCAGGGGTTGGGAAAACGCTGAGCGCCCCGGCCGAAACCAGGGCGCTCAGCGCGGTTGGGACTAGATTACGCGGCGTTCTCGCCCGCCAGACCCTTGCGACGGCGGATGAGCGGTGTGAGCAGAAGTGCCGAGCCACCGAGAACCATCGCGCCACCGAAGATGAGCGACAGGTCGCCTTCACCCGAGTTCTTGATGGGGTCCGTCTCAGAGCCTGCGGCTGTCGGAGCGCCGTCCTCAGCGCCAGCGCCAGCTCCGGAGCCGCCAGCTCCCTCGCCAGCGCCAGGGTCACCGACTCCACCTTCGCCCTCGCCAGAGCCGCCGCCGTTGCCCGAGTCAGTCGGGAACGTGACATCGGCCTCAGCCGGTGCCGAGAAGACGGACGACGCGTCGCGAGCAACGACGGTGAACGTCCACGTCGAACCTGCCGGGAACTGGCTACGGTCGAACTCGTAGGAGGTTACGTCGTCTGCCAGCAGCGGGGACTCCCACCGACCCAGCTCTCCGTTCGTAGCGATGACGCGGTAGAAGTCTGCGCCGTTGGAGTCCCAGGTGACGTTGACCGTGTCAGTGTCCAGCGTGACCCGACCGTTCTCAACAGCGGCCGGAGGCGCTGTGATGTCGAGGAACTCCGTACCGCCCGCGTTCCAGATGCCGCTGTACGCAACACCGGGGATGACGTTTCCGTCAGCGTCCTCACCGACGAGCGAGAGGACGAACGTCTCGTTCGCGTAGCCTGGCAGGGCTGCCTCGTTGTCGTAGATGGAGAGGACGTTGCCGTTGTTGGCTTCGATGTTGCCCAGGGTGACGGCGTAGGCCACGGCACCCGGAATCTCCGGCCAGGTCACCAGGAGGTTCTCACCGTCCACGGTGCCCGTCAGGCTGCCCGGAACAACCGGGACATCCTCCGGTGTCGTGACCGAGACCGTCGCGCCGGGTCCGTATGCGCCACCGACACCACGCTGGTAGACCGTGATGTCCTGGACTGCGCCAGGAGCACCAGCCGGGAGCGAGATGCTGGTCTCGTTGCCGTCAAGCAGCATGTCCACGCCGTTGAAGTTGACGACGAAGCGGTCGGCGTCCTCGTCCCCTGCCCAGGTTGCTACGAAGCTCTGCGTGGCCTCGTCGTATTCCGCATCCAGGTTCGTAACAGCCGGGAGCGTTGCCGTGGCGGGACCAGCGTAGTCAGCGCCCGGGTTCACGAACAGGATGGTGGAGAAGTCACCGAAGCTGCCGTTGACGCCCTTCGCGCGGACACCGATTTCGAACTGCTCGTTCTCATCAGCGAAGTCCGCGAAGTTCACCGTGGCGGTCGTTCCCGTCACATCCGTGCGGGTCGGCTGGGTCATTGCCTCGCCGAGAACGACGACCTCGTAGCCGGTGGCACCGAGAACTGGGTTCCAGTTCAGAACAGCGTTGTCTTCGCCGAGGTCGGCAGTGATGCCGGTGACTGATGCCAGCCCTGGAACCTCTACGGCGAATGGCGCAGCCGCAGCGTACGAGCTGGTGGCGTTGCGGGAAGCCAGCTCGAAGACGTAGTCCTCACCGGGAACAACGTTCAGTTCCACCGTGCGGTCGGTGATGTAGTCCGAAGCGCCACCCTCACCGACAAGCCGGTAGCTGAAGCGCTCTGCATCTGTCGGTGCATCCCAGGCCAGTGTCAGACGGCCGGTCTCGGGGTTGTAGCTCTCGACACGAATGTTCGAGGCCGGGGTCGTAGCAGTCAGCGGGCCGACGTAGTTGGTCCACGGGTTGAAGACCGTTGTGTCCGACGTGTTGCCGAGGGAGCCTTCATCGTCACCTGCCTCCACCTTGAAGGTGTAGCGGTAGGTGTCCAGAAGCTCCGAAGCCGGGAGCGTGAACGACTGACGGAGCAGTGTGTTGTCCGGAACCGTGTAGGTGAACTCGCGGCCACGGTCGTTGGTGACCGTCAGGATGTAGCTCGGGGCGCCGACACCCTGCCAGGAGAACGTCAGATTCCCTGTGGATGTCTGGTAAGCCGCGCCGAGGCCTGTGGGAGCTGCGAAGGGCTCGCCGTAGATTCGAACGCCAGTCGAGGACTCCGGGGAGACAGCGCCGCTGGTCGTCTTGTAGGTGATGCGGGCCGTGTAGTTGCCACCGTTGAGGTTGTCGATGGTCGTCGAGGTAGCGGTGCCTGGGAGGGTCGCCGTCGCTCGCGTGACGAAGCCATCGTTGGAGACCTCGACGGTGTACGACTCGATGTCGCCGAGACCGTTCGTGTTCGGTGTGGCCCAGCGGAGGTTCACCGACCCCACGCGGCCGGAAGCCTCGAAGTCCGAGACCGCAGACGGCGCGGTGTTGGCTACGCCGACGCTCAGGTTGCCGGAGAAGACGAAGGTCTCGCCGGAGGTCTGGTTCCAGGAAGCGATGTAGTCTCCTGCGGCGGTGTAAGTGATGGTGCCATCTGCCGGGTCGTAGGTTCCGTTGCCGCCTGTCTCGACCGGAAGGGAGCCAGTTGTGCCCACGCCGAGGACGGTGGCGTCCACTGCCTCACCGACACCTGCGGAGAGCGGAACCTCGCTGACGACCTGGCCGCTCTGAGCGGTGATGCCTGAGAGGTCACGGACCTTGGAGATACCCACATCCAGGTAGTCGAGGTCACGGCCCTTCAGCCCGTCCAGGTTCTCCAGCGGGTTGTTGGCTGCGGAAAGCGAGCGCAGGTTGGTGAGCGCCTCGTAGCCGTCCAGGTTGGTCATCGAGTTGTCATTGATGTTCAGCTCGATGACGCTGGTCGCATAGGCAACCTCCTCGCCGAGG
>JAAIGE0100328781.1_pt1 | contig 14873 bp, 16 predicted proteins | sample 6487951 | NCBI WGS metagenome assembly JAAIGE01 (sample SAMN13974128, study PRJNA590717) | phyllosphere metagenome | biome: tomato field; feature: multiple bacterial spot infested tomato fields; material: tomato leaves; isolation source: leaves from tomato fields | host: Solanum lycopersicum ... | reverse complement strand
TGGCACGGCATCTAATGCCAACATAGGAACCAGCCCTGGAAATGTTATGGCTGTTGGCTCATATGGACTTGGTCCTAGAGTAGTATCGGACTCCAGAATTTACGATTCCATGAACGTTTGGGAAACGGGATTCGGCGTAATCACCGAGACAACTCAGTTCAAGCCTTCGAATTTCGCTTACGGCACTTTGCTAAATATCGCGTTCCCCGGAACAGGCTATCTTGGAGCTCAACTTTGGATGAGCACTCTGGGCAGCGGTGTCATTGGGTTCAGATCCGGTGATTACAGCACCACCTCATTCAACACGATCTACCACACCGGCAATACCACTCGTGGTTCTGGAGGCGTGCTTTCTGCTGCCTCGCCAATCATGCGGATTGCCTGTGTGGCCACCAGCGAGCGCCGCGACCTTCAGGAAGAAACCTTCGTGCCTGCTGGTGAATGGGGAGTGGTGAACAGCGAAGCCCGGGGCGTCACCGTGGAGCGCGTTAGCGTGGGCGAATACAAGATTGCGGGAAGCCTTGGCTTGGCGCTTGAAGGGTGGCGAACCCAGGATCCTTGCTCGCCAGATGGGGGGCGCACGCTCGGCGTTACCGAAAGTGAACAATCCGAAGATGGCACTGTGATCATCCGCCTTTTCAAACAGCGCTGGACACTTTCCGATGAGGGCGAGATGTTCCCAGGTCGAGGCGCGCCGATGGATGTGCCGCTGAACAGCTGGATCGACGTACGTCTCGAAATGCCGAAGGCTGAAACGCCACCACCCATGGATGCTGCAACAGAGTAACTGCCCGCCAATTGAGCGGGCTTTTTTTCGCCTGGAGAAAAGTATGAACGCAACCGAGAAAGACCGGGACATTCTGGCGCGCACGCTGTGGGGCGAAGCCCGCGGTGAGGGGCTGGACGGGCAGATCGCCGTGGCCTGGACCATCCGCAACCGTGTGTTCGACGGCAAGGCCAAGTCCTGGTGGGGGGAGGGCTACGCCGGTGTGTGCCTGAAGCCCTGGCAGTTCAGCTGCTGGAACCAGAACGACCCGAACTACGCCTACCTGAGCGGCGCCAAGCAGATCCCGGCCGCGCAGTTCGCCCAGGCACAGCGTGCGGCGGACCAGGTTATGTCGGGCGCAGTGCCGGATCCAACCGGCGGCGCCACGCACTACTACGCAACCACCATGCCGAAGCCCCCAGCCTGGGCATCGAAGGCCAAGCAGACACTGCGCCTGGGTCACCATGTCTTCTTCAAGGATGTGCCGTGATGACGCCCGCACAGAAACTGATTGGCCTGGGGCTAGCAATCTTGCTGGCGCTGGCCATCGGCTTTGGCGGCGCCTGGCAGGTTCAGGACTGGCGTCTTGGCAAGAAGATGGCCGAGCGTATTGCGGAGCAGGACGCCAACCACCAGAAGGAACTGGATGCAATCACTGGCGAGGCCTGGCGTCAGCAGGCGGCCGAGCTGGATAAGCGCCTGGCCACCGAGGAAAAGCTCGCGCTCCAGGACCAACAACACACCAAGGAATTATCCAATGAGCAACGCAAGCAGGCTGTTATCCGTGATCGCCTTGCTACTACTGAACTCCGGCTGTCAGTCCTTCTCGACGCCACGGATCCAGCCGGTGGCTGCAACGTGCCTACCACCCCCGGCACCGCCGGCGTGGTTCATGCAGCCCGTCGAGCCCAGCTTGACCCAGCGCATGCTCAACGAATTATCCGTATCACCGATGACGGGGATAACGCCATAATTGCCTTGCGTGCGTGCCAGGCGTACGTCAGGGCTATTGCGCGCTGATCGGTTGAATCAGCTCGGGCCCCTTGTTCCGGACGTTGCCCACGGCCGTATCGACCTTGAACCACTCGAACACTTCGGACGGCTCGCCCTGGTGCAGAACCATTTGCTCGGCGCGCTCCTTGGGCGTGGCCGGGTCCAACCATTCCCGCGCCAGGTCCGGGGTAAGCACCACCGGGCGGCGGTCGTGAATGTCCACCATGCCCCCGGCACTGTCGGCGGTGATGATCACGAAGCCATCATGCTCGCCAGGTCCTTCATCAGCGTCCGGTAGCTGGCCAATCGCAGCGCAGAGTATCGGGGCACCATCCCGCCGGCGGATAAGGTACGGCTGCTTCTTGGGCCCACCTTCGTCTACCCACTCAAACCAGTTATCGATAGGCGTGATCGCCCGGTGCGGCCAGATCGCCCGGAAGAACGGGCCGTGGGCTACCTTCTCCACGCGGGCATTGATCGGCGCTGCCCGGTCCTTTGCCCAGTGCGGTCGCCAGCCCCAGCGTACCGGGTCGGCGTGGAGCAGGTCGCCCTGTAGGTGCAGCAGCGCAACCGCGGTTGTCGGTGCAACGTTGTACCGCTCAATCGGCTGATCGCCCACGGAGTTCGCCAGCGCATTGGGCATACTCAGCGCTGCAACGAAGTCGTGGATTCCCCTGTACTGCGAAAGTCTCCCGCACATAAGCATCTCCGCTCGTCGGCCCCGATGAACAGCCGGTCCCCGGCCAATCTCTACACTGTAGACACTGGCTCGAGGTATTCGTCATGGCGATCAACATTGATCAGGTGAACGCAATGGAGGCGTGGTTTGCGCTGCGTAACGATCCAACCTTCCTATCGGCCACACCGGAAGAACGCTACGAAACGCGACTGGCCCTGGCTGACGACCTCAAGGAACAGGGGCTGATCAACGAAGGTGAGTGGCGGGAGCTGACTGAGGAAGCGGTAGCGGCCTATGCCGACGAGTTAGGCTAATGGCTGCTTGTAAACGCTGAGCTCAAGCAGTAGTCGCTGGTTTTCCCTGAGCAGATGGTCGCGTTGCCCGGTGACGATCTTCACGCTTTGCACTGAGGCAAACGAGTACCGTTGCTCAAGCGTGCTGATCTTTTCCTCAGCCGCAGCGAGCTTTGCTTCTGTCTCGGCCTTTCCCGTCATCAGCAGATCATTCATCTGCACCAGGCCGGCGATATTCGCCCGCGCTCGACGCAGCATGCGCTCGGTCTCCACCAGCTCATCTACGAGAATTGAGCATTGGTGCTGGTACATCTCAAGTGGAGTGGGGCAACCGAGCCAATCATCGGTGTCCATTTCAACGTTCATAGCGTGAATCTCAAATACTGTATGTGCGTACAGTAATCGAGGTTTAGGCGTGGTGCGATTTGAGCCGACGAGCTGCATCAGTCTCCACGTGATGGCATATTGGTATTCCGTGCTCTACAGTCACACGCTCAGATCTTTAGGTGGAGCGCGTGATGAAGCTGAAAGTAGATAGCATCAATAACCGTGGAAAACTCAGTGAAGAGCACGTATCTCTGAGAGTTTTACAAAATTGCAACTTATCTCGATACATGATCATGGACACAACCTTCGGTGAAGGTGGAGGTATCTCCAACGAACATAGGCATATTAAATGGTTGCCTCCCTATGATGTCACCGCTGGAATGATGGTTGCCTTGTGGACTGGAACAGGCGAAGACAGAGTCGAGATGCAAGGCAACACAAAGTGGCAGTACGTGTTCTGGAATTCTGGCACACATATCTGGAATGACGATGGTGATGCCGCCGTTTTATTGGAGCTATCCAGCTGGGAAACGACGACGGTAGAGTAGATTACGTTGCAGGGTCGGCCTCGGGCGCAACGAGGTCTGCCCACTCCTGCATCATTTCGCGACGCTGCTCCAGGTAGGCCGCATGGTTGTACACATCTCGGATAAAGCTGCTATCAGCATGGGCGAGTTGCCGCTCGATCCAGTCACGGTTGTAGCCGCGCCCGTTCATCTCAGTAGAGAATAGATGCCTGAAGCCGTGGGGCGACTGCTTGCCGGTGAGGCCGCAGAGGTCCATGACGTTGTTGGCGTAGTTAGTGCCAATCGGCATTGTTGGATCGCTACGGTTTGTGAACACGTAGCGAAGGCCTCCAGTGATGGGTAGCATGCTTTTCAACAGCTCAACGGCCTGGGTCGGCAGCGGCACGGCATGCTCTCGTCGCGCCTTCATCTTCGCCGCCGGCGTTGTCCAAGTTGCAGCATCCAGATCGATCTCCGACCATTCGGCGTGCCTGACCTCGCCAGGCCGTGATGCGGTGTAAATCATCAGCATGATCGCCGACCGCAATTGGTGGCCTGACACGCATTGTTGAATGGTGGCGATGGTCTTGGGTAGTTCGCTGAATGGCAAGAATGGATGCGGCCGGTTCTGCGCGCCTTTCTCGGTGACGGCGTGCATCTCAGCGGTAGGATTCGATTCAATCAGACCGATGGCGATTGCATAACTGAACACCTGGCCCATGCGCTGCCTGACCTTGACGGCGGTTACTACTGAGCCGCGCTTCTCGATCCGCCGTATTAGGGTGATAACGTCGGCGCGTTTAATGGCGTCGATCTGTCGACCGCCAAATATTGGAAGCACGTCCAACTCCATCAAGTTGCTGATGATCCGGTAGGTGCCCGGCGAAATGCTGCCCTTCCTGAATGCCAGCCACTCATCGTACACGCGGCGGAATGTCCGACCGCCAGCCTCAATCAGTCCTGCCTTCTTCTCCTTCCTCGATTCGCGCGGATCCACGCCGCGCGCAATGTCTTCCCGCGCCTCATCTCTGCGAGAGCGCGCTTCCTTTAGACCCGTTTCCGGGTATGTCCCAAAAGAAATCCTCGCCTGCTTACCAAGCCATGTGAATCGAAAGTGCCAGCTCTTGATACCGCTGGTAGCCACATATAGAGAAAGCCCCAGTGTGTCGGGTAGGGTGTATGCCTTTTCCTTTGGCTTTGCCTGTCTGGCTGCGGTGTCCGTGAGCGCCACTAGTACATCCTCTCAAAAGTGTTCCTGATGTACTGGATAATGTACTAACCCAATGGCATTGGGAAGGTATTGAGTGGTACGCGGTGATACGCGAATGTCTTTGAGCGTGCGGTTTTAAAGGGGCGTTTGATACGGGAGGGTTTCAGGCGGGAGGCTACCGTGGAATCTTTGAAGATTTCCACAGTGTTTTCAGCTCGGTCAGGTGTCTGGCAGGCGGCGAGTTTAACAGCTTGACCAGCCCCTGCGCATACCGCCCATGCGGTCAAAGGGCCAGCAAACGGTCGCCGAGCTTGCCGTTATCCGCCAATGCCAAAAACTCATCCCCCAGCCGTTGGCTCTCGCTCATCGCTGTTTGCCAATATTTGTTGCGGCCTGGATCATCGCCCATAAAGCGCTTGAAGTCGCTGCGGTCTGGCAGTTTGCCGTGGGGCAGACGGGCCAGGTAGTCCCTGGACGGCGCCAGCAGTAACACATCCTGCAAGCCTTGCTGGTTGCTGCGTCGCCATGGCAGGCCCTTGTCGAACCAGCCGGGGATGACCCGGTCGGTAAAGTGCGGGTACAGCACGATGTCATCGCCGTGGTAGGGCAAGTCGAGGTGGTAATCCAGCAGGCCGCCGTCGCGGTAGGTGCCGGCTCCGGCTCCGGGCAGGTCGCGCACGCCTTGCATCACCATGGGGATCGAGCCGGACGCGAGCAACGCCTGGCGCAGGTTACCCACGTCCAGGCTGAGGAAGCGCGAGGGGAAATCCTTCAGGGGGTGTACCGGGGGTGCCTGGCGCGGGTCGTGGATGATCAGCCGCTCAAAATGCCGCGACAGCCGTGCGCGGCCCCGCAGGTTATCGGCAATCACCGACGACAGGCCCAGCCCCAGCCGCCCACGGTGGTCATCGGCGAGCAAGCCGTGGCTCTTGACCACCATGATGTTCAGCCGATAGTCGGGGTTGTCCAGCACCCGCGCATCACGCCCGGCCAGCAGGTCGTCGAGCATGCGCTGGCAGCTCTGGCTGACTTGGGCCATGGTCACGCCTTTGGCAAAGCGCTGCTCGTTGTACAGGCGGCCCAGGTCGAGCAAGCCTTGCACCGGGTCGGGCAGGCAGGCGCTGGCGAACCGCCAGGAGCCGATGGACGCGCCGATCAGCGCACGCTCGCGCGGGGCACGGCGTAACCAGTCACCGAACAGCGCCAGGTCGAGCCCTTGGATACCCAGGGCCTTGGGGCCGCCCGCCGCACCGGGGAGGATGCCGACGTCGGCAGGCGCAAGGCCCTGCTCGCGGATGCGGGTGAAGGCGCGTTTGCCGGCCTTGAGGGTCAAGGCCGGGAACTTGATATGGATGGCGGTCATACCGGTCTCTGTTGAGGCGAGCGGGGCAGTATAGGAAATCTCGCAGGCCGTGGGAAAAATGGCTTAACCGCAATTGCCATGGTGGCAATTCAGTTTCAGTTAAGTTGCAGCGCGTACCGTGGCCGGCGTAGGAAAACATCATGTAACGGAGACTTATCATGAAGCGCCTCACTGCCCTGGGCGCCGCCGCTATCATCCTCGTTACGGCGACCCCGGCCGCCGCCGTGGACCCCGACAAGCCACTGATCGTGCCGGCCACTGTTACAATTGTCGCTTTCGACCAGTTGGAAGCCACGGCCCTGGCCCTTCACCCTGGTTCGACGCTGCTGGACACCGACCTGGATGAGGAATACGGCAAGTACGTCTATGAAGTCGAGCTACGAGATACCAACGGCATTGAATGGGATGTTGAATTGAACGCGCTCACCGGGCAGGTTCTCAAGAATCATCAGGATACGTAATGAAGGTAAATTTACGCGTCGGCAGTCGCGTGGCGCTGGTGCTCATGGTGTTTTGTTCTAGCCTGGCGGCCCGCGACCTCAATCAGGACGAAGCCCTGGCCCTGCGCCAGCAGGGCGTGATCCTGCCATTGGAACAGCTGTTGCAGCAGGCCATGGCACGATACCCCGGCTCACGGCTGCTGGAAGCCGAACTGGAAAAGAAACACGGGCAATATGCCTATGAAGTGGAACTGGTGACCACCGAGGGCGTGGTGCGCGAGATCAAGCTGGACGCCACCAACGGTGACCTGATCAAAGATGAGGAAGACTGATGCGCCTGCTCCTGGTGGAAGACAACGTACCCCTGGCTGACGAGCTGATGGCCGGCCTGCAGTGTCAGGGCTATGCGGTCGACTGGCTGGCCGATGGCCGCGACGCCGTGTATCAAGGGCGCAGCGAACCCTATGACCTGATCATCCTCGACCTTGGCCTGCCAGGGTTGCCCGGGCTTGACGTGCTGGCCCAATGGCGCGCCGCCGCGTTGGCCATCCCGGTTCTGATTCTCACCGCCCGCGATTCCTGGGCCGAGCGTATCGAAGGGCTCAAGGCCGGCGCCGATGATTACCTGAGCAAACCCTTTCACCCTGAAGAGCTGTACCTGCGCATCCAGTCGCTGCTGCGCCGCTCCCACGGCCAGACGAACCAGCCCATCCTGCAAGCCGCTGGCCTGCATTTGGATGAAGGGCGCCAGTGTGTGCTGCGCGACGGCGCCGAAATCCAACTGACGGCTGCCGAGTTTCGCTTGTTGCGCTATTTCATGCTGCATCCCGAACAGATCCTGTCCAAAAGCCACCTGGCCGAACACTTGTATGACGGCGAGACCGAGCGCGACTCCAATGTGCTGGAGGTGCACGTCAACCACCTGCGGCGCAAATTGGGCCGCAGCGTGATCGAGACGCGGCGCGGCCAGGGCTACCGTTTCGGCGCCACCCCGGCATGAGGTCAATCCAGCGGCGCCTGAGCCTGGGGTTGATCAGCGTGATGGTGATTGTCGGCGTGGTGCTGGCGCAAACCAGCCTGTGGTTGTTCGAGGCGGGTTTGCAGCGCTACCTTGAAGCGGGCTTGCGCAACGACAGCGAAAACCTGCTGGTGGCGCTGGTGCGTGGGCCCAACGGCGTGCAGTTGGATGAGCAACGCCTGTCGCCGGCGTACCAACGGCCATTTTCCGGGCATTACTTTCGTATCGACTTTGCCGATGTGCATTGGCGCTCCCGTTCACTGTGGGACCAGGAATTGCCCCGGCTCCCCACGGCGGGGCTCAAGGGCAACCTGCAACTGGGGCCCGAAGGCCAGCAACTGTTGGTGTTGCGCTCGGACTACAAGCGCTTTGGCCAGTCGATTTCCATCAGCGTGGCCCAGGACTACACGCCCGTGCGCGAGAGCTTTCGCCTGATGCGCCAGGTCGGCCTGGTGATGGGGCTGGCGGCGCTGCTGCTGGTGCTGATCCTGCAACGGGTCACCGTGCGCCGTGCCTTGCGCCCGCTGGAGACCGCACGTAACCAGATCGCCCAACTGCAACAAGGCCAGCGTTCGCAACTCGACACCCAGGTGCCGCTTGAGCTCGAACCCCTGGTGGCGCAGATCAACCACCTGCTGGCGCACACCGAAGACAGCCTGAAGCGCTCCCGCAATGCCCTCGGCAACCTGGGCCATGCGCTGAAAACCCCGCTGGCGGTGTTGTTGAGCGCCGCTTCCAGTGAAGCCCTCAAGGATCATCCGCAGTTGAGCCAGTTGCTGCGCGAGCAATTGGAGCAGGTGCAGCAGCGCCTTAACCGTGAACTCAACCGTGCGCGCCTGGCCGGCGATGCCTTGCCGGGCGCGTTGTTTGACTGTGAACAAGAGCTGCCCGGTTTACTGGCCACCCTGCGCATGATCCACGGCGAACACCTGGACCTCAGCTACCAGGTGGCGCCGGGCCTGCAACTGCCCTGGGACCGTGAAGACCTGCTGGAACTGCTGGGCAATCTGTTGGACAACGCCTGTAAATGGGCGGACGCCGAGGTACGCCTGAGCGTCAGCGAGACGCCCCACGGTTACCAACTGGCGGTGGAAGATGACGGCCCCGGTATTCCCGAGGCCCAGCGCGACCAAGTGTTCAGCCGTGGCGCACGCCTGGATGAACAGAGGGTTGGCCATGGCCTGGGTTTGGGGATCGTGCGCGACATCGTTGAGGTGTGGGGTGGGGTGTTGCAGCTGCAGGAGAGTGAGCTGGGTGGGCTCAAGGTCTTGATCGAGTTGCCACGCCGCTGACACTGACACACCACCGCTCAAGATGTGGGAGCTGGCTTGCCTGCGATAGCATCGACTCGGTTTGCCTGAAGTACCGAGGTGTCTGCATCGCGGGCAAGCCCGGCTCCCACAGAAAAGCCTTGTTACATTCAGACTCTGAACTGATCCATCAACCCCTGCTGCTGATTCGCCAGGCTGTTCAACGCCTGGCTGACCCGCGCCGATTCATTGGCCTGCTCCGACAACGACTCGGTCACATCGCGAATGGTCGCCACGTTGCTGTTGATCTCTTCGGCCACCGCGCTTTGCTCTTCGGCGGCGCTGGCGATTTGCAGGTTCATGTCGCTGATCACCGTGACCGCATCGCCAATCTGGCGCAAGGCCGTCACGGCCTGGCCCACCTGTTCGACGCTGCCCTGGGCCTGGCGATAGCTGTTGCCCATGGAACCGACCACGTCGCTGGTACCGGTTTGCAATTGTTCGATCACCAGGCGGGTTTCTTCCACCGATTCCTGGGTGCGCCGTGCCAGGTTGCGCACTTCGTCGGCGACCACGGCAAAACCGCGGCCGGCTTCACCGGCGCGAGCGGCTTCGATGGCGGCGTTGAGTGCCAACAGGTTGGTCTGCTCGGCGATGCCGCGAATCACTTCGAGCACCGAGCCGATCTGTTCGCTGTTGGCGGCCAAGCCTTCTACCTGGGCCATGGCAGTGCTCATGTCGGCGGCGAGTTCGCCAATGTTGACGGTGGTGCGGTCGATAACGGTCAAGCCTTGACGAGTCGCCTGGTCGGCATCCCGGGCGGCTTGGGCCGCTTGGGCGGCGCTGCGGGCCACGTCCTGGGCGGTGGCGCTCATTTCGTGGGACGCGGTGGCCACCTGGTCCACCTGGCGGTACTGCTGCTCCATGCCCGCGCTGGTTTGCGTGGCAATGGCTGCGGACTGGTCGGCGGTGCCGCGGGCATCCTGCACCGAGCGTTTGACCTCGGCAATGATCGGCTGCAGCTTGTCGAGGAAACGGTTGAACCAGCCGGCCAATTGGCCCAGTTCATCCTGTTTGGCATAGGCCAGGCGCCGGGTCAGGTCGCCTTCGCCGCTGGCGATATCCTCAAGCATGTGCGCAACGCCAAGGATCGGCCGGGTCACGCTGCGCGCCATCAGCCACACCAGGATCAAGCCGACCACGGCGGCGAGCAGGCCCAGGCCCAGTTCCAACAAAGTGCCTTTGGCGTTATCGGCGTCCAGCTGGTTTTTCAGCGCTTCGGCGGGGGCGACCAGGACTTGTTCCGGTACATCCAGCAATACGCCCCAGGCCTTACCGCCGGGAATCGGTGCAAAGGGCGCCAGTACCTTGAGTTGATGGTCGGTGCGCAGGCTGTGAGTCTGGGTACTGCTGGCCAGGGCACTGATCAACTGCGCGCCGCTGGCCGGGTCGACCTGCTCCAGGCGTTGGCTGAGTTTGCTGGCATCCGGGCTGTAGCCGGCCAATAAGCCAATCGGGCTGAGGATGCTGACCTGGGTCTGGCCGTCGTAGAGTTTCTGGCTGGCCTGTTGGCTGACCGCCTGCAAGCTGTTGAGGTTGATGTCCACCGACAGCGAGGCGATGACTTTGCCGTTCACCATCAGTGGGAACACGATGCTGGTCATCAGCACGTTCTGGCCGTCGATCACATAAAAGTAAGGCTCGATCACGCAGGGTTTGAGGGTCGTGCGCGGGCAAGTGAACCAGGCGTTGGCCTTTTCGCCGCTGGGGCCGATGGACGTGTCGGCCATATCGCTTTCGGGCAGCGCCATCGAGGTGATTTTCCCCGGCGTCGGTTGCGACCAGTACAGCGCGAAACGGCCTTTGTCATTGCTGCCCAGTTCCGGCTGGTTGGCGAACAGTTCGTCCTTGCCGTCCAGTGCATTGGCTTCGAACACCAGGGACAGGCCGAGCAGGTCAGGGTTGGCCTGCAACGCGGCCTTTACCTGGCGGGTCAGGTCTTCACGGGTGTCGAAGGCATCGAGAAAGCGCTTCTCGGCCTGCTCACGCAAAAACAGCACCTGGCGGGAAAAACCGTGGCCGTATTGGTAGGCATCCATGAACTGTTGGCGAATGCCCAGCGCCTGCACTTCACCTTGGGCCTCGATGCGCGACTGGGCGGCTTCGTCGAGCATCTGCATGCTGGACGCCTTGACCTGCTGCGAGCTCTGCGCCATGCGATACAGCGACAGACCCACCAGCAGGGTCACGATCCCCAGCAGGCACAGGCCCGCCAGCAGGGTGATTTTCCATTGAATGGAGAGCTGCCTGAGCGACATCGGGACATCCTTACCTGAAAGCACATAGAGACAGCTTATCGGCGGGCGCCTGCAATTCTTTATCTGTTGAGAGAGCGTTCCCTCACCACAGTTTTTGACATGGCAGCCCAGCTCCTGCAAAGTGCGCGCCCTCTAATAAGACCTCTTTCAAGCCTGCACGCCGGCAGCTGTTCCCATGGGCCGCGCGCGGGCATGCCTGTCTTTTTTGTTTCTGCTTGAGGTAACCATGATTAACGCAGTCATCGCCGCGGTCGGCACCATGCTGGTACTCAGCCTGTCCCGCGTGCACGTGGTCATCGCCATTATCGTCGGCGCCCTGGTAGGCGGCTTGACCGGTGGCCTGGGTATCGAAGCCACGCTCAAGGCCTTCAACGGCGGGCTGGGCGGCGGCGCAACCGTGGCGTTGTCCTACGCATTGCTCGGCGCTTTCGCCGTGGCGATTGCCAAGTCCGGGCTGGCCCATGCCCTGGCGGACAAAGCCTTGCTGCTGGTGGACCGCCAGGACGCCAGCGGTGGCAACCACGTCAAATGGCTGCTGATCGGCCTGTTGTGGGTGGTGGCGATTGCCTCGCAGAACATCTTGCCGATCCACATTGCGTTTATTCCGCTGTTGGTACCGCCGCTATTGTATGTGCTGACCAAGCTGCAGCTGGACCGTCGCCTGATCGCCTGTGTGATGACCTTCGGCCTGATCACTCCATACATGTTTCTGCCGGTGGGCTTTGGCAATATCTTCCTCAATCAGATCCTGCTGGCCAACGTCGCCAAGAGCGGGGTGGATATCAGCGGGGTCAATGTCACCCACGCCATGGGCCTGCCGGCGCTGGGCATGGTGGTGGGCCTGCTGGTGGCGGTGTTGATCAGCTACCGTAAAAAGCGTGTGTACGACCTGAAGAAAATCGAGCGCGTCGAGCAAGTGGCGGTGCAGTACAACCCGCTGACCCTGCTGGTGGCCGGCCTGGCAATTGCCTCGGCGTTCATCATCCAGCTGTGGTTGGACTCGATGATCATCGGCGCCCTGGCCGGGTTCCTGATCTTCTCGGTGTCGGGCATCGTGCGCTGGCGCGACACCGATGACCTGTTCACCGAAGGCATGAAGATGATGGCGATGATCGGCTTCATCATGATCGCGTCCTCAGGTTTTGCCGAAGTGCTCAAGGCCACCGGTGACGTGAACTCGCTGGTGCAGGCCTCGGCAGCGTTCATCGGCCATAGCCGGGGCGTGGGGGCGTTGTTGATGCTGCTGGTGGGGTTGTTGGTGACCATGGGCATCGGCTCGTCGTTTTCCACGGTGCCGATCCTCGCGGCGATTTTCGTACCGCTGTGTGTGCAACTGGGCTTCAGCCCGTTGGCCATCGTGTGCATCGTCGGTACCGCCGGTGCCTTGGGCGACGCCGGTTCGCCCGCCTCGGACTCCACCCTCGGTCCCACCTCCGGCCTGAACATCGACGGCCAGCACCACCACATCTGGGACACCGTGGTGCCGACCTTCCTGCACTACAACCTGCCGCTGCTGGCGTTCGGCTGGTTGGCTGCGATGACGCTCTGACGAGGTTCCTGTAGGAGCGAGCTTGCTCGCGAAAAGCGTCAACGATAACGCGGGCAACCTGGTACCCCCCAGTGCTCTCAGGTTCTTCGCGAGCAAGCTCGCTCCTACAGAAATTGCTCACATGGCCGTTAACCTCTCAAGTCGCCACTAACAAGAGAGAAAAGCCATGCGTCTGAGTTTGAAGGCCAAAGTCCTGGCCCTTGCTGTCGTGCCGGTGTTGTTGTTTGCCGTGGTCATTAGCCTGACCACCGTGTGGATTCTGCAGGGCCAGGCCCGCAACGAAGTGGATGAAACCCGCCAGCGCCTGCTCAACGACGCCAAGGCCACCCTGCAAGGTTATGTCGAGGTGGCCATGACCACCATCAAGCCGCTCTACGACGCGGCAGCCCCCGGCGACAGTGCGGCGCGGGCGCAGGTGGTGAAGTTGTTATCCAATACCAGCTATGGCAAAGACGGCTATTTCTTCGGCTACGACTCCGAGACCATCCGCCTGTTCAAGGGCAACAGCCCGGACGGCGTAGGCAAAAGCTTCAAGGACAACCGCGACCCCAACGGCGTCTACGTCAACCGCGACCTGGTCAAGGTCGGCAAGGACGGCACCCACTACCTGCAATACAGCTCGACCCAACCCGGCCAGACCGAGTTGGTGCCCAAGCTCGGCTATACCGAGTACCTGCCCAAGTGGGACATGGTGATCGGCACCTCGGTGAACCTCGATGGCATCGACGCCCAGGTGGCAGTGGTGCAGGCCAAAGTCGAGACACGCATGCAAGGCGTGCTGCTGAGCATCCTTGGCGTGGCCGTGGTGGTGTTGCTGGTGATCGCCGCCGTGGGCATGTTGCTGGCCAATACCATCTTGCGTCCGCTGCACCTGATGAAAGCCAACCTCGATGACATCGCGGCGGGTGAAGGCGACCTGACCCGCCGCCTGGCCATCACCAGCCAGGATGAACTCGGCGACCTGGCCGGTGCATTCAACCGCTTTGTCGATAAAATCCACGGCCTGGTGCGCCAGATCACCGACATGACCGCTCAGCTCACCGGGCTGGTGAGCCAGGTGTCCGACCAGGCCCAGCGCTCCGAGCAGGCCATGGAACGCCAGCGCCACGAGACCGACCAAGTGGCCACCGCGATCAACCAGATGTCCTCGGCTGCCCACGAAGTGGCGCGCAGTGCCCAGGGCGCCGCCGTCGCCGCGCAGCAGACCGACGCCGAAGGCCAGGCCGCCAAGCGTGTAGTGGACGGCAGCATCGCGCAGATCCATGCGCTGGTGAACGACATCCGCAGCAGCGGCGTGTCCCTGGACAGCCTGCAGCAGGATGTGTCGTCAATCGTCAGCGTGCTCGGCGTGATCCGCTCCATCGCCGAACAAACCAACCTGTTGGCGCTCAACGCTGCCATCGAAGCCGCACGGGCCGGGGAGGCCGGGCGTGGCTTTGCCGTGGTCGCCGATGAAGTGCGTGCCCTGGCCAGCCGCACCCAAACCAGCACCCAGGAAATTCAGGGCATGATCGACCGCCTGCAAAAGGGCACCGAGGCGGCCGTGGACGCAATGCGCCGCTCCAGCGATGCCGGCGACGGCACCTCGGCCCAGGCCAACCAGGCCGGCGCGTCCCTGGACACCATGGCGCAGCTGATTGGCACCATCAACTCAATGAACGCCCAGATCGCCAGCGCCGCCGAAGAGCAGACCGCCGTGGCGGAAGAGATCAACCGCAGTGTGCATCAGATTGCCGTGGCGGTGGACAGCGTGGCGGACGAAACCCAGTTGGGCGCTCAGACGTCTCGCAGCCTGGCCGACCTGGGCCAGCGCCTCGGGCAGTTGGTGGGCCAGTTCAGGATCTGATCCTTTCAACCCATGGCAGCATAGGTATCTACACAATTTTGTTGCGACGCTGAACTTGTGGCGAGGGAGCTTGCTCCCGTGACGGCCTGACAGCTGGCGCCTATCTCCCTGAGGCACCGCAATCCAAATGTGGGAGCTGGCTTGCCTGCGAAGACGGCCTGACAGTCAACACAGTTGGACAGGGTACATATCCGTTATTTAGGTAACGGCCACTTAGGGTTCCGCCCTGACGGCGGCTCACTTTTGAACAGCGCAAAAGTAAGCAAAACGCTCTTGCCCCACCACTCGGCACCTCGCTTGGGCTCGGTGTGCCCG
>JAAIGE0100436450.1_pt1 | contig 14879 bp, 16 predicted proteins | sample 6487951 | NCBI WGS metagenome assembly JAAIGE01 (sample SAMN13974128, study PRJNA590717) | phyllosphere metagenome | biome: tomato field; feature: multiple bacterial spot infested tomato fields; material: tomato leaves; isolation source: leaves from tomato fields | host: Solanum lycopersicum ... | reverse complement strand
TAAGCGCAATTGCGCGGCATTCTAATCGCGGCCAGAATATCTGTTAAATGAATTATCAAGATATGGGTTATCGGTTATATAGATATGCGATTTACGCTGCGTCAACTCCAGGTATTCGTCGCCGTCGCCCAGCAGGAGAGCGTCTCCAAGGCCGCCTCGCAACTGGCCCTGTCGCAATCGGCGGCCAGTACCTCGATCAGCGAGCTGGAACGGCAATCCAGCTGCCAGCTGTTCGACCGCGCCGGTAAACGCCTGAGCCTCAACGCCCTGGGCCGCCAGTTGCTGCCCCAGGCCGTCGCCCTCCTCGATCAGGCCAAGGAAATCGAAGATCTGCTCAACGGCAAATCAGGTTTCGGCTCGCTGGCCGTCGGCGCCACGCTGACCATTGGCAACTACCTGGCCACCCTGCTGATCGGCGGCTTCATGAAAGTGCACCCGGAGAGCCAGGTGAAACTGCACGTTCAGAACACCGCACATATCGTGCAGCAGGTGGCTCATTATGAAATTGACCTGGGTCTAATCGAGGGTGACTGCAATCACCCGGACATCGAGGTGCAGAGCTGGGTCGAGGATGAGCTGGTGGTGTTCTGCGCGCCGCAGCATCCGCTGGCCAAACGCGGACATGCGGGCATCCGCGAATTGAGCGGCGAGGACTGGATCCTGCGCGAACAGGGCTCCGGTACCCGGCTGACCTTCGATCAGGCCATGCGCCACCACTCCGACGCGCTCAACGTACGCCTCGAACTGGAACATACCGAGGCGATCAAGCGCGCGGTGGAGTCCGGCCTGGGCATCAGCTGCATTTCACGGCTGGCGCTGCGCGATGCCTTTCGTCGTGGCAGCCTGGTTCCCGTGGAGACGCCGGATCTCGACCTGCGCCGGCAGTTCTATTTCATCTGGCATCGACAGAAATACCAGACCGCCGCCATGCGTGAATTTCTCGACATGTGCCGGGCGCTGACCGCCGGCATCCGCCGCAGCGACGAGATCGTGCTGCCGGCGGTGCGTTAGCCGAGCAGGATCAGCGCCCATACGCTGGCGATCAGCGTCAGGGACACCAGTTGCGCAGCGCTGCCCATGTCCTTGGCGGTCTTGGACAGTGGGTGCAGGTCCAGGGAAATGCGGTCGATGGCCGCTTCGACCGCCGAATTGAGCAGTTCGACGATCAGCGCCAGCAGGCACACGGCAACCATCAGCGCGCGCTCGACGCGGCTGACGTCGAGCAGCAACGCAACGGGAATCAGCACCACGTTGAGCAGCACCAACTGGCGAAATGCCGCTTCGCCCGTGAAGGCCGCGCGCAGGCCATCGAGCGAGTAGCCCGCGGCATTGAGAATACGCTTGAGACCGGTTTGTCCTTTGAACGGCGACATGGGCAATGAGCTATGGCAGAGAAAGGCGCGCAGGGTACGCGAGCGCACCGTGAAAATCTCGTGAAATGCGGCAAAAACGCATCAGGCGGCCGGCACCGACTCCAATTGCTGCAACAGTAGCGCTGCCTGGGTTCGGGTGCGCACCCCGAGCTTGCGGAAAATGGCCGTCACATGGGCCTTCACCGTCGCTTCGGAAACGCTCAGCTCGTAGGCGATCTGCTTGTTCAGCAGGCCTTCGCAAACCATGGTCAGCACCCGGAACTGCTGCGGCGTGAGGCTGGCAAGGCCGGCGCTGGCCGCTTTCGCCTCGGAGGACAGGCTGACCGCTTCCTCGCTTTGCGGCGGCCACCAGACTTCGCCCTCCAGCACCTGGCGCACGGCCTGCTGCAGCACTTCGAGCGAACTGGACTTGGGAATGAAACCGCTGGCGCCGAACTCACGGGAGCGCACCACCACCGCGGCTTCTTCCTGGGCGGAGATCATCACCACCGGAATCTGCGGATACTGGCCGCGCAGCAACACCAGCCCGGAGAACCCGTAAGCACCGGGCATATTGAGATCGAGCAGGACCAGATCCCAGTCGGTCTTCTCGGCCAGCCGGGCTTCCAGCTCGGCGATGCTGGCGACTTCCACCAAGCGCACGCCGGAGCCGAGGCCCATCGTCAGGGCTTGCTGCAGCGCGCTGCGAAACAGCGGATGATCATCAGCTATCAGGATTTCGTAAGCGACCATGGCAGATCCTGTTCTTTTTATAGGCATACCGTGCTGCAGGCCCCATCTGCCTGACAGCGTGACGTACGGCGCCCACCAGCATGCCGAGCGCAAGCGGGGTGGTCAAGCGCAGCGCTTTGCGGCAAAGTCTGCGCCCTTTTTGCAGGGAGCTCACCACCATGCCCAACCACGCGCTGCGCGCCGACTTGCTGATGCTGGTCACCGCGATGATCTGGGGCTCGTCTTTCGTCGCCCAGCGGCTGGGAATGGATGCCATCGGGCCATTCCTGTACAGCGGCCTGCGTTTCGCCCTGGCAGTGGTGGCGCTGTTGCCGGTGATCATGCTGCTGCGTCGCCGTAGCGCTCAACCGGCCTCGCCCATCAGCCGCCCGGTGCTGCTGGGCGGCAGCCTGATGGGGGCGGTGCTGGCGCTGGGCATCAACCTGCAGCAGGTCGGCCTGCTGTTCACCAGCGTGACCAACTCGGGCTTCATTACCGGCCTCTACGTCATCGTGGTGCCCCTGCTCGGCCTGCTGCTGGGCCACAAGACCGGGCTGGGCATCTGGCTGGGCGCTTCGCTGGCAGTGGTCGGCATGTTCCTGCTCAGCGTCGGCGAGGGCTTCCATGTCGCCTCAGGCGACCTGCTGCAGCTGGCCGGCGCCTTCGTCTGGGGCATCCACGTGCTGCTGGTGGGGGTTTTCGCGGCCCGCCATGACGCGCTGGTCCTGGCCCTGGTGCAGTTCGTCACCTGCGCGGTGATCAGCCTCGCCCTGGCCCTGGTCTTCGAACGGCTGCCCGGCGCCGAGATCACTCAGGCGCTGCCTGCAATTCTCTACGGCGGCATCTTTGGCGTGGCAGTGGGCTTTACCCTGCAGGTCATCGCCCAGAAGCATGCGATTGCCTCCCATGCGGCGATCATTCTGTCCCTCGAGGCCGTGTTCGCAGCCATCGCGGGGGCATTGCTGCTGGGCGAGTCGCTTTCCTCGCGCGGCTACGTCGGCTGCGCGCTGATGTTCGCCGGCATGCTGCTCGCCCAGCTGTGGCCAAAGCCGGCAAGCATCAAAGAAACGGCTTGAGGCGCGCGTGCAGATCGTCGTCCAGGTTCACGGCGCGGGGCGCCTTGGAGGCCAGGTAATGCTCGCTGAATACGTCCAGGTAGGCGTTCAGGGCATCGGCAGCGCGCTCGTCACCGGCCAACTCCAGACACATGGCCGCGACCTCCGCGGTGCACAGGTGATCGTCACGCTTGGAGCGTCGTAACCGATAGCGCGACAGCGTCTCCGGCTGCAGGCTGAGGACCGGCAGCTCGTCCAGATAAGGGCTCTTGCGAAACATCTTGCGCGCCTGCGTCCAGGTGGCATCGAGCAGCACGAACAGCGGTCGCTTGCCGGTCGTGGTATCGACCGACGTCACCACCCGCTCGGGCTCGGCGTATTCGCCAGGAAACACCAGATAGGGCTGCCACTGCTCATCATCAAGCAAGGTCGGCAGCGCCGGGTCGACCTCGGTTCGCGACCAGCCGAAGGCCGAGGTATCGGCCACCACGTCGGCAATCAGCCAGCCCGTATTGCTGGGCTTCAGCGCCTCGACATCGTGCATCACCAGGCACACACCCGCACGCGCCGGAACCTGCGGCTTCCACGCGCACAGGCAGTGGCTGCTGGCCAGCCGACACTTTGAGCAACGTGCCGCACGAGAGCCCCGGGCCAGGAACGGTTTGACACTACGGGCCAGGCGCGCGGCGCGTAAAGCGTGGACGGCGTGGCTCATGGGCGCACGCCCGGTTCGCGGGTGATCACGCGATGAAAAGCAGGGGAATACATGACGGGCAGAATCGCTGGCAGGAGGGGCGCCTAGTTTACCAAGTGCTGGCCGCACGGTGCCGCTCAATACGCACGCCGCACTTGCGACAAGCTTGGTAACATCGATCATCGGCTGCCGACTTGATTCGCCAGAACGAACATAACCAGAAGAGCCCGGTCTATTACCGCTCACTGCCTTCAGGAGTCTGCCCATGCAGCGTATCGCCCTATCCGTTCTCCTCGCCAGCCTGCTCCTGCCAGCCGCTCACGCTGCGTCGCTCAAGGATTACGAGCTCACCAAAACCCTGGAAAAGGTGGCCAAGGAAAGCAGCGCCGGCACGCCACGCGCCATCAACGAAGACATTCTCGACCGTGGCTACACCGTCGAAGGCAACGAGCTGATCAATCACCTCAGCGTTCGCCCCTCCCACGCCTCGCAGATGCGCGGCAACCCCGATACCGTCCGCGCCCAGCTGACCAACAGCGTGTGCAGCAATCCGGGCTTCCGCAAGTTGCTGGCCAGCGGTGCGGTGCTGCGCTATGAGTTCAGCGAAATCCAGAGCAACCGCCCCATCACCACCGAGCGATTCGGAAAGGCCGACTGCCGCCTGTAAGTCATGGGAATGTGCTAGAACTCGGGCATTGACGCATAAGGAGTAGCGCAATGGACGACCACGCGAATAGCAACCTGCCGGCGAGCGGCGATGCACTGGCAGCCGAACTGGATGCCCTGGCGGCGCGGATAACGCCGGCGGGCAGCGCCAACACCGCCCTGTACCGGGAAATGCTCGCCACCGTGGCGCGCATGGCCCAGGCCGACCGCAATCGCTGGGACGCCAAGATCATGCTGCAGACCTTACGTGAACTCGAGCGAGCGTTCGCCATGCTCGACCGTTTTCGCCATCGCCGCAAGGTCACCGTGTTCGGCTCGGCGCGCACCCAACCCGGTCATCCGGTCTACGCCCTGGCGCGGGAACTGGGCGAGACACTCGCCCGCCATGACCTGATGGTGATCACCGGCGCCGGTGGCGGCATCATGGCCGCCGCCCATGAAGGCGCGGGCCGCGACAACAGCCTGGGCTTCAACATCACCCTGCCCTTCGAGCAATCCGCCAATGCGGTCATGAAAGGCAGCGACAATCTGCTGTCCTTCCATTTCTTCTTTCTGCGCAAGCTGTTCTTCGTCAAGGAAGCCGACGCACTGGTGCTATGCCCCGGGGGCTTCGGCACCCTGGATGAAGCCCTGGAAGTCATCACCCTGATCCAGACCGGCAAGAGCCCGCTGGTACCGGTGATCCTGCTCGACGAGCCGGATGGCACCTTCTGGCAAGGCTTGCTCGATTACATTCAGCAAAACCTGGACAGCAACGGCTACATCCTGTCCAGCGACCTGAACCTGATGCGCCTGGTACACGACGCCGAGTCGGCCGCCCAGGAGATCGATCGCTTCTACGCCAATTACCATTCCAGCCGCTGGCTGCAGGATCAGTTCGTGGTACGCATGCGCAATCCGCTGAACGAAGCTGCGCTGGCGTACCTGAACCTGCAGTTCAGCGACCTGTGCAAGCATGGCGACATCCAGCAGCAACCAGCCGGTGACGAACTCGTCGACGGCACCGAACTGCATAAACTGCCGAGGCTGACGTTCGCCTTTAGCGGCCGTAATGCGGGGCGTTTGCGGGAATTGCTCGACGTGATCAACCAGCCGCAGCATTGGCTGAGCTGAACACAGCGTCAAAAGGAAGAGGACGCCTGGGCGTCAAGGATGGCGAACCGGGCGGCTCGACCTGAAAAGGTAGGGATCAGTCGTCGAACACGCCGCGCAGCAGCTGACCGACCAGATCCATCGGGTAGCCGCGATAGACCAGAAAACGCATTTGCCTGGCCCGCTCGCGAGCATCGCCAGGCAATTGACCGGCAAACTTGCGTTGCCAGGTTTCCCGCAAACATTCGCGCCAATCGATACCGCTGTCACGCAGCGCCTGATCGACATCCGCTCGCGCCAGGCCACGCTGGGAAAGATCATCGCGGATGCGCTGCGGGCCGAAACCCGAGCGCGCCCGGTAACTGATGAAACTCTCCAGATAACGCGCCTCGGACAACAGCCCTTCCTCGCTCAGGCGATCGAGGGCCGTTTCGATGTGCTCGTCGCTGGCTCCGCGCTGGCGCAACTTGCGCGCCAGCTCGACGCGACCGTGTTCGCGACGCGCCAGCAGATCCATGGCGGCATGCCGCACCGCTGCGACGTTATCCAGAACAGCGGGCATCAGAAGTCCGCTTCGGTATCCACCAGGTCATTGACCGGCGCATTGGCCTTGGCAGGGCCGGACACGACCAGCAGCTTGTCACGGATCTGACCTTCGATCTCGCGGGCCACTTCCACGTTGTCTTCCAGGAACTTGGCGGCGTTGGCCTTGCCCTGACCGATCTTGTTGCCCTTGTAGCTGTACCAGGCACCGGATTTCTCGACCAGGCCCTGCTGCACGCCGAGGTCGATGATCTCGCCGTTACGGTAGATGCCCTTGCCGTAGAGAATCTGGAACTCGGCCTGACGGAACGGCGGAGATACCTTGTTCTTGACGACCTTAACGCGGGTTTCGCTGCCGACCACTTCGTCGCCCTCTTTCACCGCGCCGGTACGGCGGATGTCGAGACGAACCGAGGCGTAGAACTTCAGGGCATTACCACCGGTGGTGGTTTCCGGGCTGCCGAACATCACGCCGATCTTCATGCGGATCTGGTTGATGAAGATCACCAGGCAGTTGGCGTTCTTGATGTTGCCGGTGATCTTGCGCAGCGCCTGGCTCATCAGGCGAGCCTGCAGGCCGACGTGCATGTCGCCCATCTCACCTTCGATTTCCGCCTTCGGCACCAGGGCGGCAACGGAGTCGACGATGATCACGTCGATGGCGTTGGAGCGCACCAGCATGTCGGTGATTTCCAGGGCCTGCTCACCGGTGTCCGGCTGCGAGACCAGCAGGTCGTCGACGTTGACGCCCAGCTTGCCGGCGTAGTCGGGGTCCAGCGCGTGCTCGGCGTCGACGAAGGCACAGGTGGCGCCGGCCTTCTGCGCTTCGGCGATGACCTGCAGGGTCAGCGTGGTCTTACCCGAGGATTCCGGGCCGTAGATTTCCACGATCCGGCCTTTCGGCAAGCCGCCAATCCCCAGCGCGATGTCCAGGCCCAGGGAGCCGGTGGAAATGGCCGGAATGGCCTGACGGTCGTGATCGCCCATGCGCATGACCGCGCCCTTGCCGAACTGTTTCTCGATCTGGCCCAGGGCAGCCGCCAACGCGCGCTTCTTGTTCTCGTCCATTGTATTCCTCACGTGATCAGAAGGGCCTGACGGCCAATAACTGTATAAGTAGACAGTATTATTCCACAGGGTTCGGCACTCGCCTACCCCGCAGCAGGATTTTCTTCGACCAGTAGTCGCAACAGGCCCTGCAACGCCGCTTCCACGGTTTGCAAACGCACGGCATCGCGGCCCCCGGGGAACTGGAAGCGCCGACTGAACAGGGTGTCGCCATCGCCCCAGGCGATCCACACGGTGCCGACCGGCTTCTCCACGCTACCGCCGCCCGGCCCGGCGACGCCGCTGACTGCCGTGGCGTAGCGCGCGCCACTCAGGGCCTGGGCGCCGCGCACCATGGCCTCGACCACCTCGCGACTGACCGCGCCTACCGTGCCGAAGTGTGCTTCGGGCACGCCCAGCTGGCGGGTTTTCTGGGTATTGGAATAGGTCACGAAGCCCGCCTCGAACCAGGCCGAGCTGCCCGCCACTCGGGTAATGGCCTCGGCGATGCCGCCACCGGTGCAGGACTCGGCAGTGGTGACCTGCGCGCCCTTGGCCAGCAGCGCCTGGCCGAGATGGGCGGCAAGCCCTGTGATGGACCGTTCATCGATATTCATCTGCGCTCCGGGGTTAAAGCGGGAGGGGTCGATACCGTACACTACGCGCTTTTGCGATTCAGCCGGACACTCGACACGATGAGCCAAAGCGACCTCAGTTCTCACACCCCGATGATGCAGCAGTACTGGCGGCTGAAGAACCAGCACCCGGACCAGCTGATGTTCTATCGCATGGGTGACTTCTACGAGATCTTCTACGAGGACGCCAAGAAAGCCGCCAAACTGCTGGACATCACCCTGACCGCCCGCGGGCAGTCGGCGGGCCAGTCGATCCCGATGTGCGGCATTCCGTTTCACTCGGTCGAGGGCTACCTGGCCAAGCTGGTCAAGCTCGGCGAGTCGGTGGTCATCTGCGAGCAGATCGGCGACCCGGCCACCAGCAAGGGCCCGGTGGAACGTCAGGTGGTGCGCATCATCACCCCGGGCACCATCAGCGACGAAGCGCTGCTCGACGAACACCGCGACAACCTGCTGGCTGCCGTATTGGGTGACGAGCGCCTGTTCGGCCTTGCCGTGCTGGACATCACCAGCGGCCGCTTCAGCGTGCTGGAGATAAAAGGCTGGGAAAACCTGCTGGCCGAACTCGAGCGCCTCAACCCGGCCGAGCTGCTGATTCCCGATGACTGGCCCCAGGGCCTGCCGGCCGAGAAGCGCCGTGGCTCGCGTCGCCGCGCGCCGTGGGACTTCGAGCGCGACACGGCCCAGAAGAGCCTGTGCCAACAGTTCGGCACCCAGGACCTCAAAGGCTTCGGCTGCGAAACCCTGACCCTGGCCATCGGTGCAGCCGGCTGCCTGCTGGCCTATGCCAAGGAAACCCAGCGCACCGCCCTGCCCCACTTGCGCAGCCTGCGCCATGAACGCATCGACGATACGGTGATTCTCGACGGCGCCAGCCGCCGCAACCTGGAACTGGACGTCAACCTCGCCGGCGGCCGCGACAACACCCTGCAATCGGTGGTGGACCGTTGCCAGACCGCCATGGGCAGCCGCCTGCTCGGTCGCTGGCTGAACCGCCCGCTGCGCGATCGCACAGTGCTCGAAGCCCGTCAGGAGTCGATTGCCTGCCTGCTGGACCGCTACCGTTTCGAAACCCTGCAGCCGCAGCTCAAGGAAATCGGCGACCTGGAGCGTATTCTCGCCCGTATCGGCCTGCGCAATGCGCGCCCACGGGATCTGGCGCGCCTGCGCGATGCCCTTGGCGCCCTGCCCGAGCTACAACAGGCCATGGCCCAGCTCGACTGCGCCCACCTGACCGCGCTGGCAGGCACCATCAGCACCTACCCGGAGCTGGCCGAGCTGCTCGCGACGGCGATCATCGACAACCCGCCGGCGGTGATTCGCGATGGCGGCGTGCTGAAGACCGGCTATGACGCCGAACTCGACGAGCTGCAGTCGCTCAGCGAGAACGCCGGCCAGTACCTGATGGATCTGGAAACCCGCGAGAAGGCCCGTACCGGCCTGGCCAACCTCAAGGTCGGCTACAACCGCGTGCATGGTTACTTCATCGAGCTGCCGAGCAAACAGGCCGAGTCGGCGCCGGCCGACTACATTCGTCGCCAGACCCTCAAGGGTGCCGAGCGCTTCATCACTCCCGAGCTCAAGGAGTTCGAAGACAAGGCGCTGTCGGCCAAGAGCCGCGCGCTGGCCCGTGAGAAGCAGCTCTACGAAGAACTGCTGGAGCGCCTGATCGGCCACCTCGGGCCGCTACAGGACAGCGCCGCCGCGCTGGCCGAGCTGGACGTACTGAGCAACCTGGCCGAGCGCGCCCTGAACCTGGATCTCAATCGCCCGCGCTTCGTCGACGAGCCGTGCATGCTGATCGAGCAAGGCCGCCACCCCGTGGTCGAGCAGGTGCTGACCACACCGTTCGTCGCCAACGACCTGAAGCTCGACGACGCCACGCGGATGCTGATCATCACTGGTCCGAACATGGGCGGTAAGTCGACCTACATGCGTCAGACCGCGCTGATCGTGCTGCTCGCCCATATCGGCAGCTTCGTGCCGGCGGCGCGCTGCGAGCTGTCGATGGTCGACCGCATCTTCACCCGCATCGGCTCCAGCGACGACCTGGCTGGCGGTCGCTCGACCTTCATGGTGGAAATGAGCGAGACCGCCAACATCCTGCATAACGCCAGCGACCGCAGCCTGGTGCTGATGGACGAAGTGGGCCGCGGTACCAGTACCTTCGACGGCCTGTCGCTGGCCTGGGCAGCGGCCGAGCAATTGGCCAGCCTGCGCGCCTACACGCTGTTCGCCACCCATTACTTCGAACTCACCGTACTGCCGGAAAGCCAGCCGGCTGTGGCCAACGTGCACCTCAACGCCACCGAGCACAACGAGCGCATCGTCTTCCTGCACCACGTGCTGCCCGGCCCGGCCAGCCAGAGCTATGGTTTGGCCGTGGCGCAGCTGGCAGGCGTACCGAGCCCGGTGATCCTGCGTGCCCGTGAACACCTGGCCCGCCTGGAAACCACCAGCCTGCCCCATGACCTGCCGCCGCAAGGTGCAGGGCAGCCGGTTGCACCGATGCAAAGCGACCTGTTCGCCAGCCTGCCGCACCCCGTGCTGGAGGAGCTGCAACTGGTCAATCCGGATGACCTTAGCCCACGCAAGGCACTCGAACTGTTATATGCATGGAAGGCGCGGGTCTAACGCCGGAGCCAACTAGCTGATAGAATCCCGCGCGCTCCGGGAGCGCTGCGGCTTTTAGCAGGCCGTTGAAAACGTAGGCGAGGCAGGCAAGACAAGGCAAAAACGGCCGAAAAAGCGCAGTTTACAGGCTGTAAATGAGCATTTTTTGGCCGTTTTTAACGCAGTATTGCCAACGCAGGTAGTTTTCGACGGCTTGTTAGCCTGGCCCGCAGCCCATTCCAGAGCCCAAGAGCGGCCGTTCAAGAAACCGCTCGCTGCCGTAGCCCGAGGAGAAAACTAGAAATGACCTTCGTCGTCACCGACAACTGCATCAAGTGCAAGTACACCGACTGCGTGGAAGTCTGTCCGGTGGACTGCTTCTACGAGGGCCCCAACTTCCTGGTGATCCACCCGGATGAGTGCATCGACTGCGCGCTCTGCGAGCCCGAGTGCCCGGCACAGGCCATCTTCTCCGAAGACGAGATACCCGATGGCATGCAGGAATACATCGAGCTCAACGCCGAGCTGGCGGAAGTCTGGCCGAACATCACCGAGCGCAAAGACGCCCTGCCCGATGCCGAAGAGTGGGATGGTGTGAAAGACAAGCTGCAGCACCTCGAGCGCTGAGCGAGGCGGCGTCAGCCGTCGACGAAAATGCCGCTACCCGAACGGGTGCGGCATTTTTCATGGGTGTCTGAAAAGCTGGCCTGGTCGCGCCGGCGATCCACAGCGGCAAATGGGAAACTGCACGAGCACTTTTCGGCAGGCAAAAAAAAGGGGCGGTTTTACCCGCCCACTCTTTTGTCCCTATTCCCTTAAACTCCCAACTCATCATCCTGATGAATCGCATCCCGCGATGTCCTGGCCGTTTTCCTTAACAGCCTGTGCTTGTCCCTGAGCACGGTTCAGATATTAGCGACTCAAGGATTTATCACAACGCCCTGTCAGCGGTCGACGCCTGCCAGGAGATGCACCGTAAAATAAAATAAATCCTTTATATTCAGTCATTTAAATAAACAGAATTTCGAAAAGTCAGTTTCCAAGCGCTAAACTGCCATCTTTACTTACAGTACGTGTAAGCAATGTCTTACATGGGCAGGAAGAAAAGCAGCGGAACACGCGACGCAATGCATGATCCGCCCTTTCAGGCCGTCATACCGATGCCGCGAGCGGGTGGAAGCTGAAGTAGTAACGTAGCGCCTCGACCATCTCGAGATAGTCCTCGGGTGGCGCCTCGAGTGCGAAACCCGAATCGAAACTGCCTGGCGTCACGTCTTCCTGGCACCACAGGCAGGTGGCCGTGAAGTCGATGTAGCGAAAGCCGTCGCAACCCGGGATCTTCAACCGCAGGTCGAAGCAGCCGCCAACCAGTACCGGCAATTGGCTGATCAGCATCAGGCCATCCGCCGACACATTGCCCAGATGACCGATCGGTTTGTCGGTAAAGGCATTGAAGACGTTCAGGTAGTACGGCAGTTGATGCCGCTCGATATGGCGATTGGCGTTCATGATGGCAGAGCGCTATGAGTGTTAGCCGAGTATGCCGCCTACCTGGCGAACTGACCAGCGCTCATTGGCAGCGGCCTGACAACTGGCTGCCGAGCTGGGCCCGCGCGGCGTCCAGCTCCTGATCGCTGTAATAACGGCGTTCGCCATTGGCGCCTGGCTGGTAGTAGCGACGCCCTTCGGGCATCGAGGCGAGATGGGCGCGCAACTGAGCGCACTCCTTGGCGAGTTGCGCCTGCTGCTCGCGGCGAGCCTGCGCCGCCTGGGCCTGTTCGTCGCGGCGCGCCTGGAAGTAGCGCTCGGCACGCTGCTCGCGCTCCTGGGTGGCGGCGTCGCGCTCGACCACCTGCGGGCGTATCTCGATCACCCGCGCCTCGGCGCCTTGAGGCTGCTGGCCGAAATGCACCTGGCCGTTTTCATCGACCCAGCGGTACACCTGCCCGAAGGCCAGGCAAGGTAGCAGCAACAGACTTAGCAAAGCGCGCATCGCGGCCTTCCCCCGGCGAGCAATCCCGTGCCGTCAGAGCGCTCCGGCAGGCGATACCTTGGCGGGCTCCGGCACGCCATGATGGCCGAGCTGACGCAGGGTTTCCAGCCGCGCGCGGGCACGGAAGGCGTATTCGCTGGTGGGGTAGCGGCCGATGATGAACTGGTAGGTCTGCGCCGCATCGAGGTAGAGGTTCTGCCGCTCCAGGCATTGCCCGCGCAGCAGGGAAATCTCCGGCTGAATATAGCTGCGCGAACGGCTCGAACGTTCAGCCTGGGACAGATACAGCAAGGCGTCTTCGCAATCGCCCCGGTCGTAAGCCTGGTAGGCCTTGTTCAGATGGTGATCGAGCGACATGCGGGTGCACCCGCCAACGACCAGGACACAGCACAGTAGCAACAGAATACGCATGGGTTTCTCCTCCAATGAGCAGCGTATCGGCGCGGTCCGCGAAAACTGAACAGTCGCAACATGCTGCATTGGCTTGGGCGACGAACGATGGGTAGCGGTCTTCTAGGCTGATTCAGGTCAACGCATGCCCGCTAGGGATGGGCTGCAATGCCAGACAATCACTTCGCGAGGTCGACCCCATGAAACTCGAAAACCTGCTGGTCGTGATCGACGCCAGCCAACCCAGCCACCCAGCCCTGGAACGTGCCGCCTGGCTGGCCCGCCGCTCCCAGGCGCGCCTGCACGTGCTGCTGGTCGAGTATAGCGCCGCCCTGGATGGCAGCATGCTGGAAAACAGCCTGCAGAACAGGGCCCGGGAAGCTCTTCTCGAGCAGCGCAACACCTGGCTGCAGGAACTGCTGGCGCCGCTGCAGAGCGAAGGCCTGGCCCTGCAGCAGGAGGTTCGGTGGGGCAAACGCCTGCATGAAACGGTGCTCGAAGCCGCCGAACAGCTGCAACCGGACCTGGTACTCAAGTCCGCCGCCCACAATAATCTGCTGCGCCGCCTGCTGCTGACCGACAGCTGCTGGCAGTTGATGCGCCATTGTCCGTTCCCGCTGTGGCTGGTGCACCATGCCGAATGGCGCGGGCACAACCTGTGCACCGCCGTCGATCCGCTGCACAAGGACGACAAGCCGGCCACCCTCGACCATCACCTGATCGACACCAGTCAGGCGCTTGCCAAGGCCCTGGGCATGCATGCCGATGTCGTGCATTGCCACGCGCCGCTGCCGCGCACCCTGCTCAACAACACCGAGCTGCTGGCCACCTACCAGCAGTACGTCAACGATGATGCGCAGCAGCATCACAGGGCCTTCGACGACCTGATTCGCCAGCACGGGATCGAGCCGGACGCCGCTCACCTGCTCGAAGGTGCGCCGGAGAACATGCTGCCGCGCTTCGTGCGCAAGCACGAAACAGACCTGCTGGTGATGGGCGCCATCGCCCGCGGCCGGCTGGACACCATCCTCATCGGCCACACCGCCGAGCGCCTGCTCGAATCGGTGGACTGCGACCTGCTGGTGGTCAAGTTGCCTGCCGAAAAGTAGTGCAGCGGAACAATGACTACAGCGCGGCGGCGTAGTAGCCTCGCGGTCTGCTTCAATCAAGGAGTCCGCGCATGACCGTTCGCCGCACCAAAATCGTCGCCACCCTCGGCCCAGCCAGCAACTCGCCGCAGATGCTGGAAAAGCTGATCCTGGCTGGGCTGGATGTCGCCCGTCTGAACTTCTCCCACGGCTCGCCGGACGAGCACAAGGCACGCGCCCAGCTGGTACGCGACATCGCCGCCAAGCATGGCCGCCACGTGGCTCTGCTGGGCGACCTGCAAGGCCCGAAGATCCGCATCGCCAAGTTCGCCAACAAGCGTATCGAGCTGGAAGTCGGTGATCGCTTCACCTTCTCCACCAGCCATCCGCTGACCGAGGGCAACCAGCAGGTGGTCGGCATCGACTACCCGGATCTGGTCAAGGATTGCGGCGTCGGCGACGAGTTGCTGCTCGACGATGGTCGCGTGGTCATGCGCGTTGAAAGCACCACCCCCGATACTCTCGAATGCGTCGTGCTGATCGGCGGCCCGCTGTCCGACCACAAGGGCATCAACCGTCGTGGTGGTGGCCTCACCGCCCCGGCCCTGACCGAGAAGGACAAGGCCGACATCAAACTCGCGGCCGAAATGGATCTGGATTACCTGGCCGTGTCCTTCCCGCGTGATGCGGCGGACATGGAATACGCCCGCCAGCTGCGTGACGAGTCCGGCGGCAAGGCCTGGCTGGTCGCCAAGATCGAGCGCGCCGAAGCGGTCGCCGACGACGAAACCCTCGACGGCCTGATCAAGGCCAGCGACGTGGTGATGGTGGCCCGTGGCGACCTGGGTGTGGAAATCGGCGACGCCGAACTGGTGGGCATCCAGAAGAAGATCATTCTGCACGCACGTCGCCACAACAAGGCGGTGATCGTCGCGACCCAGATGATGGAGTCGATGATCCAGAACCCGATGCCGACCCG
>JAAIGE0100291831.1_pt1 | contig 14884 bp, 6 predicted proteins | sample 6487951 | NCBI WGS metagenome assembly JAAIGE01 (sample SAMN13974128, study PRJNA590717) | phyllosphere metagenome | biome: tomato field; feature: multiple bacterial spot infested tomato fields; material: tomato leaves; isolation source: leaves from tomato fields | host: Solanum lycopersicum ... | reverse complement strand
GTCCAGTCGATCCAGGTCAGCTCGTTGTCCTGGCAATACGCGTTGTTGTTGCCGTTCTGGCTGTGGCCGAACTCATCGCCGGCCAGCAGCATCGGCGTGCCCTGCGACAACAGCAAGGTGGCGAGCAGGTTGCGCATCTGCTGGCGACGCAGCTGCTTGATCGCCGGGTCGTTGGTCTCGCCTTCCACGCCATAGTTGGAAGAGATGTTGTGGTCGCTGCCGTCCCTGCCGTCTTCGCCATTGGCGAGGTTGTGCTTGGTTTCGTAGCTGACCAGATCGCGCAGGGTGAAGCCGTCATGCGCGGTGACGAAATTGACCGATGCGGTGGGGCGGCGGCCGCTGTGATTGAACAGGTCCGCAGAGCCGGTGAGGCGCGTGGCCAACTCGGCCAGCTGGCCGCTGTCGCCGCGCCAGAACGCGCGCACGTTGTCGCGGAACTTGTCGTTCCATTCCACCCAGCCGGGCGGGAAATTGCCCACCTGATAACCGCCGGGGCCGATATCCCATGGCTCGGCGATCAGCTTGGTCTGGCTGAGCACCGGATCCTGGCGCACCGCATCCAGGAAACTGCCGGACGGATCGAAGCCATAGCGTTCGCGGCCCAGGATGCTGGCCAGATCGAAACGGAAGCCGTCCACGTGCATTTCCTGCACCCAGTAACGCAGCGAATCCATCACCATGCGCAGCGCGCCGACATTGGTGAGGTCGAAGGTGTTACCGGTGCCGGTGTCGTTGATGTAGAAGCGGCGATCGTCGGCCAGGCGGTAATAGCTGGCGTTGTCGATACCCTTGAACGAGAGCGTGGGCCCGAGCTCGTTGCCTTCGGCAGTGTGGTTGTAGACCACGTCCAGCAGCACTTCCAGGCCGGCGTGATGCAGGCGCGCCACCATCTGCTTGAACTCGGCCACCGTGCGCGTGGACATGTAACGCGCCTGCGGGGCAAAAAAGCCCAGCGTGTTGTAGCCCCAGTAATTGCGCAGGCCTTTTTCCAGCAGATATTGATCGTCCACGAACGCATGCACCGGCAGCAATTCCACGGCGGTGACGCCGAGCGAACTGATGTGGTCGATCAATTCGTCGGTCTTCAGCGCCGAAAAGGTGCCGCGCTCTTCCGGCGGCACCGCCGGATGCAGCATGCTCAGCCCGCGCACGTGCGCTTCGTAGATCACCGTGCGGTTCCAGGGCGTCTGCGGCGGGCGGTCCTGGCCCCAGGTGAAGGCCGGGTCGATCACGGCGGATTTGGGCATGAACGCGGCGCTGTCGCGGCGGTCGAAGCTCAGGTCCTTGTCGCGATGGCCGATGATGTAGCCGAACAGGTGCGGTGCCCATTTGAGTTCGCCAACGATCTGCTTGGCGTACGGGTCCAGCAGCAATTTGTTGTGGTTGAAGCGGTGCCCGGCATCGGGCGCATATGGCCCGTGCACGCGGTAGCCATACAACTGGCCGGGCCGTGCGTCGGGCAGATAACCGTGCCAGACCTCGTCGGTGTATTCGGGGAGCGCAATGCGCTCCTGTTCGCGGCCACGTTCGTCGAACAGGCACAGCTCCACCCGGGTGGCATTGCGCGAATACAGCGCGAAGTTGACGCCCAACCCATCCCAGGTGGCACCGAGCGGGTTGGGACGGCCTTCGCGAATGCGCGAGCGCTGGGTGAACTTGCGAGTGGCCATCGGTGACTCCTTAGAACGGTGAACGCAAACGGTGCGCGATTTTGCACTGGCGGCGCAGTCCGCAGCACACGGGCCGGCGCGCAGCAGGCCGGCCCATGCACGCTGCCAGACGCGCCGTTACTGGCGTGCAGCGATCGGGGTGGCCGCGTATTCGGCGGCCTGTTCGGCGGCGCGCTCCTCGGCCTCCACCAACCGCTCGGCCATGGCCCAATGGCGGTCCGCGTGCCCGTCCGGGCGGCCCTCCGCCTCCCAAATCTCCCGTGCCAACTGGGCAAGCCGCGCCTGCCGTTCCATGTCATTCATTGCGTACGTTTCTCTCAGGGGTCAATTTTCTTGGGACAACAACACTGCCACCGGCGCACGTGCAAACAGCGTGGATAGCGCCACGCGGCCGCGCTGCGACTGCAGCGTGCTGCCATCGAGCACATTACGGTATGTGCCCTCGCCCAATGCCAACGACGCCTGACCCCAGGTGGCAGGCGCCACCAGCAACGGCAGATCGCCATCGCCTTCGACGCCGGCGCCCAGCCGCGTGACGGCCACCACCAGCGACTGACCGCGATACTGGCGACGGAATGCCAGCGCCTGTGCATCGCCGCCGACCGCCACGTTCAAGGGTTGGTAGTCGCCCTTCGCAAATAGCGCTGGAAATTCGCGGCGCAACTGCAGCAACAGCGCCGTCAGGCGCGCCTTGACCGCGCCATCGCGCCAGCTGCGCAGCAACCCGGAGAAGTCGCGCGCCTGCTGCAGCCACTGCTGGCGCTGGACGTAATCCACCGGACGGCGGTTGTCCGGATCCACCAACGACAGATCCCAGCCTTCGGTCCCCTGGTACAGGTCGGGCACGCCGGGCACGGTCAGGCGCAAGGTGGTTTGCACCAGGCTGTTGCGCGCGCCGGCGGCGGCGATGTAGTTGCTTGCGCGCAGCAGCGCGCGCCGCAGCGGCAGCCCGGCGCGGCTGCACAGCACCTGCTCCACGGTGGCCTGCACGGCGTGCTCATAGGCCGGCGAGCCGTCGGTCCAGCTGGTGTGCAGCTTGGCTTCGCGCACCGCCTTGAGCAGCCATTGCGCGATGCGCTCGGCGTAGCCGGCAAGCGGCTCGGTCTGGTCGGCGCCCAGGCCGATCGGCCAGGCCGCCACCAGGGTCTGCCACAGCATCTGCTGGTCGCCCCCGGCCAGGGCCGGCGATTCCAGCGCGTCGGCCAGCGCATCGAACTGGGCGCTCTGCTCGACCCACCAGCGCGGTTGCTCGGACAACACCGCCAGCCGCATGCGCAGGTCTTCGCCACGCTTGTGGTCGTGGGTGGCGGTGGCCAGCAACGCGCGCGGGTAATGCTTGGCGCGCTCGAGATTCTGCGCGTGGAACTCGGCCGCTTCGTTGGCGAAATGGGTCGGGTGGCTGCCGACCTCGTTGCGCGACAGCAGCACGCCGTGCCGGTAGAACGCGGTGTCCTCCACCGACTTGGCATTGAGCGGTGCGGACAGCTGCTCCACGCGACGGCGCAGGATGCGCCGCAAGGCGATCTGCGCACGGTCTGCGCCGGCATCGTCGAGCAACCACCGCTCGATCGCATCCACGGCCGCCACGATCGATTCCGGCATCCCCTCGCGTGCCTTTGCGGAGGTAGCGCGCAATCGCTCCGCTTCGCTGCCGGTGATGCCCTTGGCGCCGGCATAGGTGCGGTACACCGGGAACCAGCGCAGCAGCACGCACAAGCCGCGCGCCAGCATCTGCGGGCTGAACTCGCGCGTGGGCGGATCCAGCCGCGCCAACGCCGACAACGCCCCCACGGCGCGATTGAATTCGCTCTGCAGCGGGCCACGCAGGATTTCGTCGCGGGCGGTGCGTTCTTCCTGCGCGAAATCGCCGCTGCGCCCGCTCACCTTCTGCCAGGCACGGACCAATGGCCGGAAGCCGGCCGCATCGTGCAACAGCCCGCCCACCTGGTCCATGAAGTCGTAACCGGTGGTGCCATCGCACGGCCAGTCGGCCGGCAGGTGCTCGCCCGGTGCGAGGATCTTTTCCAGGTACAGGCCCAGCGTGCCGGGCTTGAGCCCACGCGTGCGGCCGGCCGCATCCAGCCGGCTGCGCAGCTTGCGCACATAGCCGGTGGGGTCGGTCAGCCCGTCCACGTGGTCGATGCGCAAGCCGTCCAGATGGCCTTCGGCCACCAGCCGCAGCGGCAAGGCGTGCACCGCGTCGAACACCGCCGGCAATTCCACCCGCAAGGCCACCAGCGAGGTGATATCGAAGAAGCGGCGGTAGTTGAGCATGTCGTTGCCTACGCGCCACCAGTTCAGGCGATACGGCTGGCGTTCGATCAACTTGTGCAGGCGGCCGTCGCCGCGTTTGGCGCCGTCGTTGTAGTCGCGCAGCCACTGCGCACGTGCGCCCTTTTCGGGGATGTCCAGCGTCTGCGGACGAATCGGGTAACGCTGGTCGTAATGCGCCAACGCCGCGCTGCCGTCGTCTTCGATCACCAGCGTGATCAGGCCTTCGGCCAACGCTGTCGCATACGGGCGATCCAGCACCGCCAGCCACAGCTTGCCGTCGCGCCCGGGCGCGCGCCAGTCGATGTCGAACCAGTCGGCGTGCCTGGCGCTGCGGCCATTGCGCAGCACATCCCACCACCACGCATTCTGCGCATGCGTGGCCATGTGGTTGGGCACGATGTCGGCGATCAGACCCATGCCGTGTTCGCGCGCGGCCTGCGAGAGCGCCACCAGGGCGTCTTCGCCGCCGAGTTCGGGATTGACCACGGTGGGGTCGATGTTGTCGTAGCCGTGGGTGGAGCCCGGCACGGCCGTGCCGATCGGCGACAGGTACAGGTGACTGATACCCAGGCCTGCGTAGTACGGCACCTGCGCGAGCGCATCGTGCAGGGTGAAGCCGGCATGCAGCTGCAGGCGGGCGGTAGCGCGAAGATCGATCATGGATGCGGTTCCGAAACGGCCGCGACGCGACGCGCCTCGGCAAAGCCGTGCAGCGCCGAATGCAGGCGCGCATGCGGCAAGGGATCGGGCAGGCGTCGACGCCAGTTGGGATGCACTTCGACGGTGCCCGGCAGGTTGGGTTGTTCGTCCAGGGCCAGCGCGTCTTCCACCGGCAACAAGGCCAGCGGCGAGACACTGGTGGCGGTGAAGCGCAATGCGCCCAGCAGCGGGTCGTGCGCACTGCTCAGGCCGGCAAGTTCGACAGCGGCATCCAGCCGTGCCACGTCCTTGTTGCGCGCGGCGGCATCGTCGCTGGCCTGCGCGGGCTGGATCAATTCCAGCTTGCGCCGCCATTCGATATCGCGGCCGGTGCGCCAGCCGGTGAGCGTGGGCAGGTCGTGCGTGGTGGTGGTGGCGATCGCATCCGGCCGCCACAGCGCCGGCGAGACGAATGCGCCATCGTCGTCGCGGGTGAACATCAACACGTCGATGCCCATCACTCCACGCTGCGAGAGTTCTTCGCGGATGCCCGGCGGCACCACGCCCAGGTCCTCGCCGATGACGATCGCCCGGTGCCGCCACGATTCCAGCGCCAGCAGGTTGAGCAGATCGTGCAACGGGTAGGCCAGATACGCACCTTCATTGGAACTGGCACCATCGGGGACCACCCATAGCCGCATCAGGCCCAGGATGTGGTCGATGCGGATGCCGCCGCGGTCGCGCAGCACCGCACGCAGCAGCGCGATATACGGCGCGTAGCCGCTGCGCCGCAGCGCCGTGGGCGAATACGCCCCGATGCCCCAATGCTGGCCATCGGCATTGAAGGCATCCGGCGGCGCGCCCAGCACCAGCCCGCGCAATACGGTGTCGGCCGCCGCTGCGGCTTCGGCGCCGTTGGGGTCGAAGCCCACCGCCAGATCGGCGATCAAACCGATCTTCATGCCGCGCTCGTGCGCCTCGCGCTGCGCATCGGACCAGCTGCGCGCCGCCAGCCATTGCGTGAACACATGCAGCTGCGGATCGTTGTCGCCGAAATCCTGCGCAGCAAAGCGTGCAAAGCCCTCCAGCGCCGCGCCGCCTGCGTTGCGGAAGGCGACCAGATCGGCATGATCGGGCGAAACGCGCGTGTACAACTGGCGCAGCAATTCCCACTTGGCGTGCGCCGAGGCCTGCCAATCGATCAATGCAGCGTTATGCAAGCCATCGAAACGTTCGCGCAGGCCGGGCACCGCGTTGATGGCATCCAGCGCCAGTTCGCCCAGGATGCGCACCGGCGCGGCATGCAAGGGATCGAGAAAGCGCCGATCGCTGGGCGAATACGGGCTGTAGCCGCCGCTCACCGGGCGCGCGGCGTGCACCGGACTCAATGCCAGGGCGTCGGCGCCGGCCAAGGCCGCGTGCCGCAACCATTCCACCGTGCCGGCGGCATCGCCGATACCGCCGTCATCCAGGCTGCGTGCCGAATACACCTGCAGCGCCATGCCCCAGGCACGCGGCGATGGCTGGCCACAGGCATCGGCCACGCTGAAGCAACGTGGCGGCGCCACGGCCACCTGCTGGGTGATCGCGCCGATCTGCAGCGTCCAGTAACCGAAACGCTGCGGCGCGCGCAGGCGCCCTTGCGCATCGGCACGCGCGTCTTCGCTGGCGCCGCTGTCGTCGCTCCAGCGGCCACTGGCGTGTGCCGCCACGCGCAACGGCAGCGTCTGGCCCACCTGCACCGTCAGCAGCGGCGCCGGCTCGTCGGCCTGCGCCTGGCAGCGGCGCAGGCTGTCGGCGCGCTGCGCCGCGGTGGCGGCCGGCAGTTCCAGCGCGCTGAGCACCGCATGCACCGATTGCTCGGAGACCTGCCGCGGCTGGTCGCTGGCATCCACCCAATCCACCATCACCCCGGCCGCGGCGGCCAGGGTGTTGAGATCATCCCCGCCCGGATCGCGCGTACTCATGCCTGCGCCTCGTGCCAGGCGATGAAGCCGTCGACCGGTAGTTCCCGCGCATCGGCAGCCACGTTTTCGACATGCGCCACGCGTCCGCGCAGCGGCGGCAACGGCACCGGCTGGGTGCCGACATTGAAGGCGATATGCCACAGCCCGCCCGGCAGCTCCCAGGTGGCGGCCACCGCGCCATCGGCAAGCACGCTGGGACGCACGGCGCGCGCCTGCGCCAGGCCCGGCACCAGCCACTGACGACGCACGTCCAGCAGCGCCGTGAACCAGCTTGCCCACTGCGCGCCGTCGCCATGCGCGGCATCGGCGATCGGCGCACGCGATGCCGCGAACGTGGCATGGCTGTTCGGATCGGGAATGGTGGCGCGCTGGGCCTCATCGGCAAACGCGGCGAAGTGCGCGAACTCCTTGCGGCGGCCTTCGCGCACCGCATCGTCCAACGGTGGGCCGAAGTCGGTGAAGAACAGGAACGGTTGCTTGGCGCCCCACGGTTCGCCCATGAAAAACAGCGGAATCATCGGCGTCAATGCGGTCAGCGCCAACGCCGCGCGCAAGCGTTGCGGCGACACCAGCACGCTCAGCCGCTCGCCGCGGGCGCGGTTGCCGATCTGGTCGTGATTCTGCGCAAACACCACGAATTTATGCGGCGGCAAGGCGCCACTGGGTTCGCCCCGCACATGCCCGCGCGGGTCCGGCTCGCCCTGATAGGCGAACCCTTCGCCCAGCACGCGCGCCAGGTGCTCGGTCGGCTTGTCGGCGAACGCGGCGTAATAGCCTTCCTCTTCGCCAGTGAGCAGCACATGCAGTGCGTTATGGAAGTCGTCGTCCCACTGCGCGGTATAGCCACGCTGCAGTTGCGAGGCCTGATTGGCCTCGTTTTCCAGCACCAGATGCACATGCCGCCCGGCCGGCAGGCTGGCCTCGACGGTCTCGCGCAAGGTATCCAGGAACGCGTTGGGCGATATCGCATGCACCGCATCCAGGCGCAGGCCGTCGAAACCGTATTCGTGCAGCCACATCAGCGCGTTGTCGAGAAAATACCGCTGCACCGGCGGCTTGCGGAAATCGATCGCCGCGCCCCACGGGGTGGGCTTGTCCTCGTTGAAGAATGGCGCGGCATAGCTGTGCAGGTAATTGCCGTCCGGGCCGAAGTGGTTGTAGACCACATCCAGCAACACCATCAGGCCATGCCCGTGCGCGGCATCGATCAGCGCCTTCAGTTCGTCCGGTGTGCCATACGCCTCCACCGGTGCATACGGCAGCACGCCGTCGTAGCCCCAGTTGTGCGTGCCGGGAAACGCGCTCAACGGCATCAGTTCGATGGCGGTGATGCCCATCGCCGCCAGCTGCGGCAGTTGCGCCTGCACACCGGCATAGCCGCCGCAGGTGCCGACATGCACTTCGTAGATCACTGCCTCGTCCCACGGCCGTCCCTGCCACTGGGCGTTTTGCCAGGCATAGCCGTCGGTCGGCTGTACCGCGCTGCGGCCGTGCACGCCTTCGGGCTGCCAGCGCGAGGCCGGGTCCGGGACCGGCTCAGCGCCGTCGACGCTGTAGCGGTAACGCGCATTGGCAGCGCAGTCGATGACGGCGCTGAAAAAACCGTCCTGTCCCGCCTGCAGCGCGCGGCGCGCGCCGTCGTCGAAGACCACGTCCACGCTCTTGGCTGCTGGAGCCCAGAGCGCAAAGCGCACCTGTCCCTCACCCGCCGGCCAGGCGCCCCAGGCCGGTGTGATTGCATTGCGCTGGTTCATCGTTATTTCTCCGCTTGCAGATAGATCGTGGCCAGCGGCGGTAGGGTCAGGCGCAGACGTTGCGCATGCCCATGCATGCCCACCGGCTCGGTCGCCAGGCGACCGCTGTTGCCGAGGTTGCTGCCGCCGTAATGGGCACTGTCGGTGTTGAGGATCTCGCGCCAGAGGCCAGCACGCGGCACCCCCACGTGATAGTCGTGATGCGGTTGCGGGGTCAGGTTGCTCACTGCCAGCAACGGTGCGCCGCCGGCAGGATCGTGGCGGACGAACGCCAGCACGCTGTTGCGCGCATCGTCGGCCACGCTCCAGTCGAAGCCGTCGGCGCGATGGCTGCCGCGATACAGCGCCGGCGTGCGGCGCAGTGCGGCGTTGAGATCGCCCACCAGTTGCTGCATGCCACGATGGCGCGCGCCGTCCAGCAGATGCCAGTCCAGCGACTGGTCGTGATTCCAGTCGGCCCATTGGCCGAACTCGGCGCCCATGAACAGCAGTTTGTCGCCCGGGTGCGCCCACATCAGCGCCAGGTAGGCGCGCAGGTTGGCGAAGCGGCGCCAGTCATCGCCCGGCATCTGCCCGAGCAGGCCACCGGTGCCGTGCACCACTTCATCGTGCGAGAGCGGCAACACGAAGCGTTCGTCGAAGGCGTACACCAGCCCGAAGGTGAGCTGGCTATGGTGCTGCGCACGTTCGGCCGGATCGCGCTGCATGTAGCCCAGCGTGTCGTGCATCCAGCCCATGTTCCATTTGTGGGTGAAGCCCAGGCCGCCATCGCTGATCGCGGCGGTCACGCCCGGCCAGGCGGTCGATTCTTCGGCAATGGTGAGCACGCCGGGGAACTGGGTGGCGATTTCGCGGTTGAGCTGGCGCAGGAACGCGACCGCCTCCAGATTCTCGCGGCCGCCATGCGCGTTGGGCACCCACTCGCCTTCGGCGCGGCCGTAGTCGCGATACAGCATCGAGGCCACCGCATCCACGCGCAGGCCGTCGAGGTGGTAATGCTCGATCCATTCCAGCGCGCTGCCCAGCAGGTAAGCGGTCACTTCCGGCCGACCGTAGTTGTAGATCAGCGTATTCCAGTCGCGATGCATGCCTTCGCGCGGGTCGGCATGCTCGTACAGCGCGGCGCCGTCGAACTGGGCCAGGCCGTGCGCGTCATCGGGAAAGTGCGCGCTGACCCAATCCAGGATCACGCCGATCCCGGCGCGGTGACAGGCATCGACGAACTGCGCAAAGCCGTCCGGGCTGCCATGGCGCGCGGTGGGCGCATACAGGCCCAGCGGCTGATAGCCCCAGGAACCGCCGAACGGGTGTTCGGTGATCGGCAGCAATTCGATATGCGTGAAGCCGAGCTGCTGTGCGTAAGGAATCAACTGCTCGGCCAGCGTTGGCCAGTCCAGCGGTTGGTTGTGTCCGTCGCGGCGCCAGGAGGCGGCATGCACCTCGTAGATCGACAGCGGCGCCGGCACGGCGCCGGGGTCGCGGTTGGCCATCCAGGCCGCATCGGTCCAGGCGAATGCGGCGGCGCTGGGCACCACCGAAGCGGTTGCCGGCGGCAATTCGGTTTGCCGGGCCACCGGGTCGGCCTTGAGCAGCACCCGCCCATCGGCTGCGGTGACGGCATATTTGTACCGGGCGCCGGCTTCCACGCGCGGCAGGAAGAGTTCCCAAAAGCCACCGATGCGCTGCCGCATCGGATACCGCCGCACGTCCCAGCCGTTGAAGTCGCCAACCACCGCCACGCGTTGGGCATGGGGTGCCCACACCGCAAAGCGCACGCCCGGCACATCGCCACAGTGGACATGCTGCGCGCCCAGCGCACGACGCACGGCCTGGCCATCGCCGGCAGCGATCTGCAGCAACAGCGATTCGTCCAACGTGGCCGCGAACGCGTACGGGTCTTCGACCTCCTGCACCCTGTCTGGCCACACGATGCGCAGCCGGTACGGCCCATCGGCCGCCAGGATGCCTTCGAAGACGCCATCGATGGCGCTGGCCTGCATGCGCGCGAGCAGCTTGCCGCGCGGGTCGATCAAGCCCATCGCCTCGGCGCCCGGTGCCAACACGCGCACCTGACGGCGGCCCTCGGCCAGCGGTTTCGGTCCAAGCACCGCAAAGGCATCGGCCGGCAAGCCGTTGGCCAGGGCTTGCAGGGTCTGCGACGTTTCCGAGATCCCTTCCGTGGTCATGCCGTCTGCTTCCGTGCGCTGCTCCTGCCCGCCCTGCCGTTCGCTCATGACACCGTCGCGAGCGCGGGCGCGGTTGCGGCGGTGTGTTCGTAGAGCGAGAGGTATTTCTTGCCTGCCACGTCCCAACCGCTGGGACGCAGCATGGCCGCGCGCCGCATCGCAGACAGCAGGCTGGGCAGGCGGAAGGTGCGGAAGGCGCGCTCCAGGCAGCGGCGCAGCGCTTCGACGCTGGCGTGCTGGAACAGGAAGCCGGTCACGCCATCGTCCACGGTGTCGATCAGCCCGCCGGTCGCATGCGCGATTGGCAGGCAGCCGAAGCGCTGCGCATACATCTGGCTCAGGCCGCAGGGCTCGAAGCGCGAGGGCATCAGCAGGAAGTCGGCACCGGCGAACATGCGCCGCGCCAGGCCTTCCTCGAAGCCGATGAAGGCGCCCACCTGACCGGGATAGCGCCTGGTCAGCTCGGCCACCTGCCGTTCGATCTCCGGCTCGCCGCCGCCGATCACCGCGATCTGGCCGCCAGCGGCCACGATCTGCGGGGCCACCTCGCAAATCAGGTCCAGGCCCTTCTGATGCACCAGCCGCGACACCACCGCAAACAGCGGGCCGGTGCTCTCGCGCAGCCCGAATGCCTTGCGCACCTGCGCTGCATTGGCCTGCCGGCCCTGCCACTGGTTCACGCTGAAGTGCGAATCCAGGTATTCATCGGTGCGCGGATCCCAGCTGGCGTCGATGCCGTTGACGATGCCGGTGAGCGCGCCCTTGGCAGCGCGACCGGCCAACAGCCGGTCCAGGCCGCAGCCCTGTGCCGGGCCGGTGATCTGCTTGGCGTAGCTGACGCTGACCGTGTTGACGTGGTCGGCATTGACGATGCCGCCGCGCAGGAACGACATCTGCCCGTAGAACTCCAGCTCGGCCACTCGCTCGGCAGGGATGCCCAGCGCGGCGGCCATCGAATACGGCACCAGGCCCTGGTAGGCCAGGTTATGGATGGTCAGCAGGCACGGCGTGGTGCCGCCGGACCAGCGCACATAGCCGGCCGCCAGCGCGCAGGGCCAGTCGTTGAGATGCAGCAGGCGCGGTTTCCAGCCCAGGCCGGCGTGGCCGGCCGCAATCTGCGCGGCGGCATGCGACAAGGTGGCAAAGCGGATCGCGTTGTCCTCGAACTCCGAACCGCTGGTGCTCACATAGGGCGAGCCGTCGCGTTCGAACAATTCCTTGGACAGCAGGATGTAGATCGGCAGCCCGTCCGATTGCACGATGCGGCCGATGTCGCAGGCCGGCAGCGCGGCATGCGCCAACACGCGGCCCACGATCTCCACCTTGCCCGCACGCTCGAGCACGGCGCGGTAGCCAGGGATCAGCACGCGTACGTCGTAGCGGTGGCGCAGCGCGCGCGGCAACGCAGCCGCCACATCGCCCAACCCGCCGGCCTTGATGAAGTCCGCCATTTCCGACACCACAAACAAGGCACCGCGCGTGTCTGCCAACGAGACCGGCAAGCGCTCGTGGTGACGGATGAAGCGGCCACGCGCATCGCGCGGGCGCCCGCTCTTCTTCAGAGTCGGGAGCAGCGTGCTGCGCTCTAAGCGTGCGGTAGTAGCGTGAAGCGGCATCATGGCAACCATCGAAACATCCGTCGTAATGTGGGTGGAGACGGAAAAACGGCGAAGCGAAAACCGCCGTCTGCCGATTCAGCCAGACGACTTGCTACGAGTGAGGAGCGTGGGCAACGCGCGTACTCCACGTCGCCCTTGCAGAGGAATCTACACCCCGACCAAATAAAATATGCGTGAACACGTGCTGACTTTTCTGCGACAGCCCACATTCCTTTACGCGCAGTTGCGCACGCCTCAAGGCATAAGCGCCACATTGCAGTGCGATGACATCCCCGTCTCGGTGCGTCGGCCGTGACATGCACCGAATGCGGGAACTTCCGGCCGCGTTCGCCTTCATCCGGGTAACCGGTTCATCGATGCCTTGCTTCGCGCCTGGCGACCATGCTTCGCGCCCGGCCTGCATGCCGTTGCCGCGCGCTACGGCCCGGCTTGCTCAAGCACCCCCTCCACGCGCCGATATCGAGCGTTAGCACAAGACCTCTCGAGACCCTGGCGCATGGCAGACCAGCCCGAACACCCAAGCCGCCCCCGTGGCGGGCTGCGCCGCCTGTTGCCCTGGGGCGGCACGGACACCGCGCGCCCTGCCGCTGCCCTGCCGACGGTGATCAATGGCGAGCGCAGCGGTCATGGCCTGGCCGCGCACCAGCTGGTGCCGGCCAAGGCCAAGTCCGGCGCACACGATCCGGCCGCTGCCACTGCATTGCTGATACGGCTGTTCTCACATGCCGCGCATCCCGAAGCGCTGCTGCTCGCGTTCGCTGAAGGCATCGCCAGCCTGCATGGCGAGCTCGGCGACATGGGCGTGCGCCTGAGCGCGGCGTACGCGGCCGGCGATTGGCCCGGCTATGGCCGTGCCTTGCGCCAGCTCATCGACAAATACATCCGCACCATCGATATCGGCGATTCGCTGGCCGAAGGCCGCACGGAAGCCGAGCAGCTGCGCGATCTGCTGCGCCACGCGCTGGGCAATGCCCTGGCCACGCTGTTGCAACGCAGCCCGGAGCTGGCCGAAGAGGCGCAAACGCTGGCATCGGCGCTGCGCCACTGGCGCCCCGGACACGAGCTGATCACGCTGGAACAGCGCCTGCGCGAACTCAGCCACCAGATCGGCCTGCGCGCCGAAGATGCCAGCGAACAACAGAACCTGTTACTGGGCCTGTTCGACCTATTGCTGGAGAACGTCGGCGAACTCCTAGACGATCGCAGCTGGTTGCAGGGCCAGATCTCGGTGGTGCGGCAACTGATTTCCGGCCCGCTGGATGTCAGTTCCATTGAACAGGCACGCGGCACCCTGCGCGAGGTGACCTACAAGCAGGGTCTGCTCAAGCAGGGCATCGCCGAGTCCAAGACCGCCATGCGCGAAATGATGGTGTCCTTCGTCGACCGGCTGGACGGCATGGCCACCAGCACCGGGCAATACCACGACCGCGTTGCCGGCTATTCGCAGGCGATCGGCGAGGCGCGCGGCATCCCCGACCTCAACCGGCTGCTGCAGGACCTGCTGCAGGACACCGCCGGCGTGCAGGCACAGGCCCTGGCAGCGCGCGACGAACTGCTCGCGGCACGCCGGCAGGTGGAAGATTCCGAACAGCGCATCGCCTTGCTCGAACAGGAGCTCAGGGACGTCGCCGGCCTGGTGCGCGAAGACCAACTGACCGGCGCGCTCAACCGGCGCGGCTTCGAAGAATTGTTCCAGCGTGAAGCCGTGCGCACCCAGCGCAGTGGCCAGCCCCTATGCGTGGCAATGCTGGACCTGGACGACTTCCGCCGCCTCAACGAGACCCACGGCCATGCCGGTGGCGACGCCGCGCTGCGCCACACGGTGGAGGTGGCCAAGGCGGTGCTGCGCACCACCGATGCCATCGCCCGCTTCGGCGGCGAGGAATTCGTGCTGCTGCTGCCGGACTCGACCATCTTCGAAGCCAGCGCGGCAGTGATCCGCCTGCAACGCGCACTGTCGCAGCGCTCGCTGCTGCATGACGACGTGCGCGTGTTCATAAGCTTCAGCGCCGGCGTGGCGCTACGCGGGACCGACGAGACCCAGGACGAGGTCATCCGCCGCGCCGACCGCGCCATGTACGACGCCAAGGCGGCTGGCAAGAACCGGGTGATCAACGCCGATTAGCGGCGATCGTCGGCGAACGCACCGTGCACCCGGGCAATCGCTAAGCGGCGTGTACCGTGCTGGCTGGTCTGGCGGCGCGCCATGCATCAATGCGCGGGCTTGGCTCCGCGCAGCTTCTGAAACAGCATCACCGCGCCCAGCACGACGGCACCGGCGACCACGCCAACCAGCATGTTGCCCAGCGCTTCGACCAGCCAGCCCATGCCGCCGGCCGACTTGGCCAGATCCACCACCAGGTGATGCAGCGCCTGGATGTTGTGCACCAGGATGCCGCCGCCGACACCTGCGCCGATGATGACGATGTCGTAGCTGTTCTTGAGTTCGCTCATTGTCCTGCTCCTCCCCGGCACCCGGCCGCTCGCCTCCCGGCGCTGGCGCGACGTCCCGTCCTCACATCACCGCGCCGACCTGCCAGGGCACGAATTCGTTGTCGCCGTAGTCGAAAGTCTCGGATTTCGTCGGCTCGCCCGATGCAGCCGCCAGAATCGCGGCGAAAATCCGGGCTCCCGCCTCCTCCACCGTCTCGGCGCCGGTCACCACGGTGCCGCAGTCGATGTCCATGTCCTCGCGCATGCGCTCGAACATCGGCGTGTTGGTGGCGAGCTTGAGCGAGGGCGCCGGCTTGAAGCCCGACACCGAGCCGCGCCCGG
>JAAIGE0100029901.1_pt1 | contig 14884 bp, 7 predicted proteins | sample 6487951 | NCBI WGS metagenome assembly JAAIGE01 (sample SAMN13974128, study PRJNA590717) | phyllosphere metagenome | biome: tomato field; feature: multiple bacterial spot infested tomato fields; material: tomato leaves; isolation source: leaves from tomato fields | host: Solanum lycopersicum ... | reverse complement strand
GTCGCCGACGCAGTCGCGGACGAAGGATCCGGAGCCCGACCAGGCCCCGTACGCGCACCCCGCGACGTAGACCGGCTGCGCGGGGGCGCCGCCGTCACCGGCATCCGTCGTGACCGGGTCCCCGCCCGCGAGCGGGACGCGCACCAGCTGGGACGAGGTGGCGAGCGTGACGGTGTCGGTCACGTTCGAGGGCTGCTGCAGGATCGCCTCGTCGGGCACCTGGGCGACGAGGCCGTCGCTCGTGAACAGCGTCGAGGACGTGCGGTCGAGGACGACGCTCACGCCGCCGACGGACGTGATCGCCAGTTCGTCGTTCTTCTCGATGCCCTCGAGTTCGCGCTCGGCGGTCTGGACGAACACGCCCTGCGCGTCGGGCGCATAGGCGTACAGCGCGCCCTTCTCGGCGGAGACGGCGTAGACGAGGCCGGCCGTGCTGACCGTGACCGCGGCGCCCCGGCCGAGCTCGGCGATCGGATCGCCGGCTTCCTTGCCGACGGCGGCGAGCGAGGTGAAGGGCGCGGCACGCAGCGCTCCACCCTCGTCCATCGTCGCGACGGTCGGGCCGCCCAGCACGACCTGGGCGTTCGAGGGGAGGTCGGCCTTGTCGGAGAGGACGACCCGAGCCGGGTCGATCGCCGTGGCGGTGTTCTCGGTCTGGTCGGTGACCAGGACCCGATTTCCCGCCTGCTGGATGTCGTACTCCTGCGACAGCGTGCGCAGGCCGCCGTCGAGGAGGCGCGACTCGTTGTTGAAGTGCCCGACCAGCAGGCTCGTCTGCTTCGTCAGCCAGACGCCGCCGTCGTTCAGTTCGACCTCGGTCGTCGGCTCGCCCTCATAGGTCAGTGCCAGCACACCGACAGCCACCACGGCGGCGGTCACGGCACCGATCGATGCCATCGTGCGGGGCCGTGAACGGAGCCAGGCGAAGGACTTCATGAGCGCTCTGACTCCCCCCGGGCAGACGAGTTCGCAGGACCGACGGCCTCCGATCGATCGACCGGAAGGCACGGCGTGGTGGACGGCATAAAGCCTAAGCGAGGGACCAATTTGGGGCGAGCGCGTGACGTGGGGAGTTCTCCCCACTTATGCTCTTCGGTTCGGCCGACTCAGCCCGCGCTGACGTAGCGGGCCAGGTGCTCGCCCGTCAGCGTGCTGCGGTCGGCAACGAGCGCCGCCGGCGTCCCCTCGAAGACGATCCGCCCGCCGTCGCGACCTGCGCCCGGACCGAGGTCGATGATGTGGTCGGCGTGCGCCATGACGGCCTGGTGGTGCTCGATGACGATGACGGAGTTGCCGGCATCCACCAATCGGTCGAGCAGGGCGAGCAGGTTGTCGACGTCCGCGAGATGAAGCCCTGTCGTCGGCTCGTCGAGGACGTAGACCGCCCCCTTCTTCGCCATGGCGATCGCGAGCTTCAACCGCTGCCGCTCGCCACCTGAGAGCGTGTTGAGCGCCTGACCGAGCGTGATGTAGCCGAGACCGACGTCGATCATGCGACCGAGCGTCGTCTTCGCCGGTCCGGTCGTGAACCCGTGCGCCTCCTCGGCGGACATCGCCAGGACCTCGGCGATGTTCCTGCCGTCGAGGGTGTACTCGAGCACCGCTTCGCTGAAGCCGGACCCTTCGCAGACCTCGCACCGCGTCTCGACGCTCTGCGTGTAGCCGAGATTCGTGATGATGACCCCGAGCCCCTTGCAGGCCGGGCACGCGCCCTCGGAGTTCGCGCTGAACAGCGAGGCCTTCACCCCGTTCGCCTTCGCGAACGCCGTGCGGATCGCATCGAGCACGCCCGTGTAGGTCGCGGGGCTGGAGCGGCGCGACCCCTTGATCGGCGACTGGTCGACGACCACGACGTCCTCGAACGCCGGGACGTTGCCGTGGATGAGGGAGGACTTGCCCGAGCCGGCCACGCCGGTCACGACCGTCAGCACGCCCAGCGGGATGTCCACGTCGACGCCGGTGAGGTTGTGCTGGGTGGCACCGCGGATCTGCAGCGCACCGGTCGCCGGACGGGTCGAGGTCTTCAGCGCGGCCCGGTGATCGAGGTGGCGTCCCGTGAGGGTGTCGGAGGCCCGGAGGCCGGCGACATCCCCCTCGTACATGATCTGCCCGCCGCGCGATCCGGCATGCGGGCCGAGGTTGACGACGTGGTCGGCGATCGCGATGACCTCGGGCTTGTGCTCGACGACGAGGACGGTGTTGCCCTTGTCGCGCAGCAGGAGGAGCAGGTCGTTCATGCGCTGGATGTCGTGGGGATGGAGTCCTGCGGTGGGCTCATCGAACACGTAGGTGACATCGGTCAGCGCGGAGCCGAGGTGACGGATCATCTTCGTCCGCTGCGCTTCGCCGCCCGACAGGGTCCCCGAGGAGCGGTCGAGCGACAGGTACCCGAGCCCGATGTCGACGAACGACGCGATGACCTTGCGCAGCCCGGACAGGAGCGGCCCGACGGTCGTCGCGTCGATCGTGTCGAGCCACGCGGCGAGGTCGGTGATCTGCATCGCGGCGGCGTCGGCGATGTTCACGCCGTCGATCCGGCAGGACCGGGCGCCTTCGTTCAGTCGGCTGCCGCCGCACTCGGGGCACGGGAGGAACTTGACGGCGCGATCCACGAACGCACGGATGTGAGGCTGGAGCGCCTCCCGATCCTTCTGCAGGAACGACTTCGTGATCTTCGGGACCAGACCCTCGTAGGTCATGTTCATGTTCTGGAGCTTGACCTTGGTCGGCTCCTTGTAGAGGAAGTCGGCGCGTTCCTGCTCGGTGTACTGCGCGATGGGCTTGGCCGCGTCGAGGAACCCCGACTCGGTGAAGATCCGCACCATCCAGCCGTCCACGTTGTAGCCGGGGACGGTGATCGCGCCCTCGGCGAGCGACTTCGAGCTGTCGAAGAGCTCGTCGAGGTCGACGTCGCTCACCTCGCCGAGACCCTCGCAGCGGGGGCACATGCCGCCGGTGACCACGTCGGACCCGGGCACGGTCGGGATGTTGAACGAGAACGCCTGCGGCGACCCCACCCGCGGCTCACCGAGGCGGCTGAACAGCAGCCGGAGCATCGCGTACGCGTCGGTCGCGGTGCCGACGGTCGAGCGCGCGTTGGCCCCCATCCGCTCCTGGTCGACGATGATCGCGGGGCTGATGTTCTCGAGGCCGTCGACCTCGGGACGGGACAGCTGGGCCATGAACTGCTGGACGAACGTCGGGTACGTCTCGTTGATGAGGCGCTGCGACTCGGTCGCGATGGTGCCGAACACGAGCGAGGACTTGCCCGACCCGCTCACCCCCGTGAAGACGGTGAGGCGTCGCTTGGGGATCTCGACGTCGACGCCCTTGAGGTTGTTCTCCCGCGCCCCGATGACGCGGATGACGTCGTGCGCGTCGGCGACGGGAGGATCGGATGCCACGGCTCAGCCCTGCGCCCACGGCATGGGCCGGGGAGTCTCTTCGTCACGGGTGGCGTCGTTCGGCAGGTGCGGCAGCTCGCCGCCGCCCGCGCGGATGCAGAGCCACCGCAACTGGCCGGGGCTCTCAGGGTGCGCCCGCCACGTCCGCCACACCCCCTGACCGACCCGTACGACCGACCCGGGACCGACGTCGACCAGGTCGTCGTCGAGACCCAGCTGGCCGCGCCCCTCGAGGAAGACGTACAGCTCCTCCACTTCGGAATGGGTGTGCCAGTACCCGGCCTCTTCACCGGGTTCGAGCGCGTTCGCCGTGAGCCCGATGTACTGCATCGCGAGTTCGTGGTCGACGACGCGACGGCCGTCCCGCGACCGCGCGGGAGCGAATCCCCCGAAGTGATCGCGCCACTCGTCGAGGCCGCCGATCTCCGTGATCTCGTAGCCCGCCATGTCCACCTCTCCACCCGCCGTCACCACATGATCCTCGCGGATCGCTTTGGGGGGCAAGCGGGCAGTCCGCATAGTCGTGCTGCGTGTTCCGGGGAGGAGCGCAATGGAGTAAACATGACGTACCTGCGTCCGAGAGGCGGAGAATCATACGCCGCCTCGGCGTGACCTAGATCGGGACACCTTTGAACGCACTCACCGAAGCCCCCCGGCGACCACGAGCAGTGGCCGCCATCGCGATCGTCTTCGCGGTTGTGGTTGGATCGCTGACACTCACCCCTACAGCGCAGGCAGCCCCACGCGCCGAAGTGGTAGCGAACACGGTGACCACCCCGAAGACGACCGATGTGCGATCGTCGCACCCGCGTCTCATGGCCGACTCGGCTCGGATTCGGCAGCTGAAGACGCAATCTGCGACTGATCCCGCGAGCCAGGCGTTCACCGACCGCGTCATAACGGAGGCGACACGCCTGCGCGGTGAGGCCCGCATCGACTACAAACTGTCGAACGGCAAGATGCTCAGCAAGGCGACCGAGCTGCTTGACCGGACGTACACGCTGGTCGTTGCCTGGACACTCTCCGACGACAAGAGCTACCTCGATCTGCTGTGGAAGGATCTCGGGCCTGCCGTCAAACTGACCTCGTGGAACCCGGATCACATGCTCGACACGGCGGACTTCGTCCACGCCGCTGCTCTCGCATATGACTGGGCTTGGGCTGGGTGGAGCGACGATCAACGCACTCAGCTTCGGACGGCCATCGTCAAATTGGGTCTCGAGCCGTCTCTCAAGATCTACAACCTCGCTGACGGGGCGAAGAGCCCGTACGTGTACCTCGGGAACTGGCGGCAGTCTGCCGCCAACGTCAACACGATCATCAACTCGGCGATGATCATGGGGGCGCTCGCGGTCGCAAAGGACTCGGCGAGCTCCACGGTTCAGAGTGCTCTGACCGGAGCGACGAAGAGCATTCAGAGCGGCCTGGCCGAATATGAGTCCGACGGGGGATTCACGGAGGGGCCCACCTATTGGGCCTACGCGACACGCTCTGTCACGGCTGCACTCCTCTCGCTCAAAACCGCAACGGGTAAGGACTACGGGCTCACATCAGTCGGAGGACTATCAAAAACGGCGACGTTCGCTCTAGACCTGCGCAGCTCGGACGACACCGTCTACAACTTCGCGGACTCGTCCTCTTTGCCCGGTGTGGTCAATCTCCCGCTAGCGGGGCTCGCTCGCCTCTACAACTCACCCTCCGTCGGCGCGGCAGCAGCCCTGAATGTCTCCGGTGGGTACACCCGCGCTGCTCAGCAGCTCATCATGCGTGACCCCGGGTGGAAGACCGCGACACCCGCTACAGGTGCGCTCAACTCCAGCTACGCGACGGGCGTAGTCACCGCCCGTTCGTCCCGTACAAGTTCTGATGCCACCTACGTTGCCTTCCGATCCGCGAGCAAGTACGGAACAGTTCACCAGCACATCGATCCCGGCGACTTTCAGCTCGCGGCTCTCGGTCAGGAATGGGCCGTTCAACTCGGCACCGAGCAAGCCACGTACAGTCTCGCCGATCGAGCCAATTCCAGCGCGCGGTGGACTTACTACCGCACGTCCACGGCTGGTCACAACACCCTGACGGTGAAGCCCTCGAGCCCGGGAGCCATGCTGCCGGCCGAGACCAAGGCAGGTTCCACCTCATCGAGCCCCGACGAATTCTTCGCGACGACGGACGCGTCCGCGGCGGTCGCCGGCAGTGTCGGCACCTGGAAGCGCGGGATCCGGCTGTTCGACGGCCGCACGCAGGTACTCGTCCAGGACGAGATCTACAATCGCGCGAGCACCGAAGCCATGTGGGGCATGCACACCCGCGCCGTGATCGACATCTCCTCTGACGGGCGACAGGCGATTCTCTCGCAGAACGGTAAGAGACTGCTCGCCCGGATCGTTTCGTCCGGTACCGCGAAGTTCACGGACATGCCTGCATCGGCGCTTCCGACGTCACCTCAGCCGTCGCAGGAATCCAACGACGGAGTGCGCCGGCTCTCGATCTGGTTCCCCGTTGCAGGCGGCGGTACAACGACGCTCGCCGTTCAGTTCACGCCATTGCTCCCCGGGACGAGTGCCGAGATCCCGCCGGCAGCGACCCGGGTGACCTCGATGTCATCCTGGAAAACGATGAGCGGCGCGGCCACCCTCAGCACCCTCACGGTCGACGGCAAGTCCATCTCGGGCTTCTCCGGCAAGACGAGTTCCTACGACGTCGCCATCAAGGACCCTGGTGCACTCCCGACCGTGGCCGCCACCGGCACGGGGTCGATCACGGTGACGCAAGCGACGAAGGCTTCGATGACAGCACGGGTCAGGATTTCGAACGGGACTGCGCGCCCGACGACGTATGTCCTGCGTTTCCTGGTGGCCGGCGTCTCTGCCGTCGTCGACGGGCGGGTGTCACGCGATCCGCGGTCGAAGACGGTGGATGGTCTGCCGGACACCGCCTGGGACCCAGCGTCGGTACCCACGCGCTCACTCATCTGGCGCCTCTCTGAACCCTCCCCCCTCCGCTCGGTCATGATGACGATGTCCAGTCGCACATACACATCCACCCAGGTCCGCCTAGAGATCTCCGCAGACAGGACGACGTGGTCTACGGCAACTGCGGGCACCTTCAGCGGACCGACCACCACGAAGACGTTCCCTGTCGCTGCGACCGCGAATGCGAAGTACGTGCGTGTCACGATCCCGAGCGGCGATGCGCACATCGCCGAAGCCGTTTTCCTGAGGTATGACGCCTCGAAGGAGAACGTCGCACGGGCAAGCGCCCTTCCGAAATCGGCCACTCTCTCGGGGGTCAACGCGAAACCGACTCTGGGTTCGACGGGTCAAGCAGCCGTTTCCCCGTCATGGGCGACCGCCACCAAGGCAAGCACCACGACGAAGTGGGTCACGAGCGACGCCAAAGTGGTCTCCATGAGCTCGTCGGGAGCATGGCGCGCAGTAGCTCGAGGGTCCGCCCACGTCGGTGCCATCATCACGACCTCGGATGGTGTCGTTGTGACAGCGACGGCCTCCGTCACGGTCAACGACCCGACCCGCATCAGGATCCCGGTTAAGCAGGATGCTTTCGCAGCAGGCTCCACGCCGTCGACAACGTTCGGCGGGCTCAAGTACCTGCTGAACAAGCCGACGACCTCGGCTGCGGTCGAGCGAATCGCGTATCTAGGGTTCGATCTGACGCCCATCATGGGTCGAGAGGTGCGGTCGGCCGTTCTCACGGCGCCCGCGTTCATTCGACCCATCGAAGGCGGGTCGACCGCTCGCGTCGATCTTCACACCGTGAACGGCACCTGGTCGGAGTCATCCCTCACATACGCCAATCGGCCGAAGAGTGGAGCGACGGTCGCCAGCATCCTCGCGACGAAGACCGAACAAGCCCAATCGGCGGATCTCACCAAGAGCCTCAAGGCTCTGGTCAGTGGCAACACCAAGACCGCGTCCTATTCGCTGTCCCAGGACAACGTGGGATCGAAGGGGTCTCTCGTTGAGATGGCATCGAAGGAGTCCGGCAGAGGTGCCTACATCGAGGTTGTCCTCGCCCCTGCAACCGCCGATCCTGTTCCGCCATCACGGCTGGGATCGGTGACGGTGACCGGTGTCCCGTCGACTCTAGCGGTCGGCAAGTCCGCGACCGCGACGGCAAAGCCGAAGGACAGCACAGGAGGCACGTTCACCCGTGCCCGCGTGACCTACAGCTCCTCGGATGCCTCCATCCTGAAGGTTTCGTCCACGGGCGTCGTCACAGGGGTGAAGTCCGGCCGTGCCACGTTGAGCGTGACAGCCTCGGCGGACGGAATCTCTGTCACATGGACTCTGCGGATACACGTGACGACGTCCTAGCTCCGATCGGGCCAGCATCAGTCACCCTTCGGCGCGGTGGCACCCGACGACGTGGTCGTCGACCATGCCCGACGACTGCATCAGCGCGTACATCGTCGTCGAGCCGACGAATCGGAACCCCCGCTTCCGCAGCCCCTTCGACATCGCGTCGGACTCCGCCGTCGTGGCCGGGACCTCGGCGAAGGTCTCCGGTCGCCGATGGGATGCCGGGGCGAACGACCACATGAACGCGTCGAGCTCGCCCGGGGCCATCTCGGTGACGAGCCGCGCGTTGCCGATCGTCGCGAGGATCTTCGCGCGATTGCGGATGATGCCCGCGTCGGCCATGAGCCGTTCGACGTCGGCCTCGTCGAAGGCGGCGACGACGCCGGGGTCGAATCCGGCGAACACTTCGCGGAACCGCGGGCGCTTGCGGAGGATCGTGATCCACGAGAGCCCCGCCTGGAACCCCTCGAGGCTCATCTTCTCGAACAGCGCCCGGTCGCCGTGCAGCGGGCGCCCCCACTCCTCGTCGTGGTAGCGGCGGTACTCGGCGTCGTCACCGACCCAGCCGCAACGAAGGAGGCCGTCGGGCCCGACACGCAGTTCCACGCGTGTCAGGCTACCGACGGCCTCCGACACTCACTTCTTCTTGAGCGACTTCTCCGGCACGGGTGCCTCACCACGAGCCGCGAGGTCCGCGTAGTGCGCCCGCGCCTCGTCCTGCCGCTGCCGCTCGATGCCGGAGGCGATCGGTGCGCGCACGTGCTCGGGGGCGAACCCGAACGCGTCGACGAGGTCCTGCGCGTGCGGACGCAGCCGCGCGCAGAGGCGGTCGATGTATTTCGACACCGCGGCGGCGCGCTGGGTCGACAGACGTCCGTTGATGAGGTGCCAGGCCAGGTGCTTCTCGATGAGGTGCAGACCGAAGAGGTCGCGCAGCCAGGTGAGGACCTGGCGCGTGCCGTCATCCTCGGTGGCCTTCACCGCATCCGAGAACGCCTCCCACTGCAGCAGCTCGCCGTGCGCCCGCGCGGCTTCGATGAGCTCCGCCTGGTGCGTGTTGAACAGCGCCGCAGCCTCGGCCGCGGGGAGCTTGGATGCCGGGCGCAGCGCGCCGGCGATGTCGGCGACCATCTGCTCGACGCGTCCCGCGAGCAGTTCGTGCTGCTGCTCGGCCCGGAGTCCCAGCTCGACCGAGCGTGCGGTCGAGCCGAAGTCGGCGACCGTCTGCCCGAGGCTGCGGAGCCCCGCGCCGTGGAAGACCTTGCCCGCCGTCTGGCCGACGGCGAACTTCGCGAGGGTCGCGGCATCCGCCCCCTTGAACTGCTTCGCGAAGTCGGCGAGCAGGCGCTTGCCGACGAGCTGGAGCAGCACGTTGTTGTCACCCTCGAAGGTCACGTAGACGTCGAGGTCGGAGCGCAGCCCCACGAGACGGTTCTCGGCCATGAAGCCCGACCCGCCGCAGGCCTCGCGCGCCTCCTGGATGGTCTGCAGCGCGTTCCAGGTGCTGAGCGGCTTGAGCGCGGCCGCCAGGGTCTCGAGGTTCTCGCGCTCGGCGGGGGTGTCGGACGTGCCGCCGAAGACGCCGTCGAAGGTGCGCAGCAGTTCGTCGTGCGCGAAGTACTGGGCGACGTTCTGCGCGAGGAGCGGGAGGAGGCGGCGCTGGTGCTTGCCGTAATCGAGGAGGACGACCTCGTCGGTGCCGGCGCCGGAGTCGAACTGCCGGCGCTGGTTGCCGTAGGTGACGGCGATGTAGAGCGCGAGCGACGAGGCGATCGTGGCGGCGCCGTCGAGGGAGACGCGGCCCTGGACGAGGGCGCCGAGCATCGTGAAGAAGCGGCGGCCGGTGCTCTCGATGGGGCTCGAGTAGGTGCCGTCGGGAGCGACGTCGCCGTAGCGGTTGAGGAGGTTCGTCCGCGGCACGCGGACGTGGTCGAACGCAAGCCGGCCGTTGTCGATGCCGTTGAGTCCGCCCTTGACCCCGTCGTCCTCGCTCTGCACACCGGGCAGCAGTTCGCCGTCGGGCGTGCGGATCGGCACGAAGAAGCAGTGCACGCCGTGGTTCACGCCGTTCGTGATGAGCTGCGCGAAGACGGTCGCCGCCTGTCCGTGCTTCGCGGCGTTACCCAGGTAGTCCTTCCACGCCGCGCGGAACGGCGTGTGGATGACGAACTCCTCGGTCTCGGGGTCGTAGGTCGCCGTCGTTCCGATCGCGGCGACATCCGATCCGTGGCCGATCTCGGTCATGGCGAAGGCGCCGGGGAGCTCCGCGTCGCGGATCGCCGGGATCCAGGTGTCGTGGTGCTCCTTCGTGCCGAGCTGCAGCACGGCCGAACCGAACAGCCCCCACTGCACGCCGGACTTGATCTGCATGCTCGGGTCCGCGAGCACGAGCTCCTCGAACCCGGCGAGGTTGGCCCCGTTGTCCTCCTCGCCGCCGTACTCCTTGGGCAGGGCGCGCGTCGAGCCGCCGTTCTTCGCGAGGAGACGCACCTGCCCCATGACGCGCTCACGGTGCTCGGCGACGCTCTGGCCGTCGATGCGCCAGTAGGCGGGGTCCTTGATGAGCTCGCGAACGGTGAGGCGGGTCTGACCCCACGTGCCGCGGAGCATCGCGCCGACGGCGTCGATGTCGATGCGGGGCTCGTGCGCTTCGTCGGCAGTGTGGGGCGCGGTGGGGGCGCCGCCGGCCGGGGTGCGCTTGTCGGCGGCGGGGGTGGAGGAGCGGACGACGGTGTCGGTCATCACTGGCCTTTCTGAGGACGCCGGATCGGCGACGGGACAGGGAAGTTCGACCACAACGGTAGGAGTCCTCCAACATTGGACCAACTGCGTTGTCCCTCTCGCACAACGCCGTCGGCGGACGTGATGACGCGCCGTTGTGCCGCGCCTACATCGGGCGATGTCGGAGCCCCACGGCAGCCGGCAGTCGCGCCAGGCCGCGGGCGCCGCGGGAGGCTCCGGGAAGGCGTCTCGGAGAAGAACGCCTGTGCACGTTCCCAGGGCCTGCCAGACTGGGAACATGCGCGTCATCCCCGCCGACGAGACCGTCCTCCACCTCCGCTCCGGCGGCACCAGCGTCGTCCTCGACCTGCAGCCCGGGGCGGTCCCCGCGATCGTCCACTGGGGGGACGATCTCGGCGACGCACCCCACGCGACACTCGTCTCACTCGCGACGGCGTCGCGGCTGCAGCGCATCTCGGGCGGGCTCGACCACACGGTGCAACTCGGCGTCGTCGCGACCGCGGCGTCGGGGTGGGCGGGCACGCCGACGCTCGAGGGGCATCGCGACGGCGAGGGCGTGAGCACGGTCTTCACCGTGGTCGGGACCCGTGCCTCGGACAAGGCGCTCGAGCTGGAACTCGCGGACGCCGAGGCGGGCCTGTCGGCGCGGTATGAGCTGCGGGTGACGGCGTCGGGTCTGGTGCGGGCGCGGACGACGGTGCGCAACGACGGGGAGGGCGTGTTCACGGTGCAGGCGCTGCACGTGATGCTCCCGCTGCCGTGGGAGGCGACGGAGCTCCTGGATACGACGGGCCGTCACTTGCGGGAGCGGTCGGCTCAGCGTCACGAGCTCACCTTCGGGACGCACCTGCGCGAGTCGCGGCGCGGCCGGCCCGGCGCCGACGCCACCCTGCTGCTCGCGGCTGGCGTCCCGGGGTTCGGGTTCGAGCGGGGGCGGGTGCACGGGGTGCACCTGGCGTGGAGCGGCAACTCGCGGATCTTCGCCGAGCGGGTCCCGACGGGCGAATCGTTCCTCGGTGCCGGTGAACTGTATCTGCCCGGCGAGATCCGCCTCTCGCCCGGCGAGGAGATCTCGTCTCCCGAACTGCTGGGGTCGTGGGGCGACGGCCTCGACGAGCTTGCCGCGCGGTTCCATGAGGAGTGGCGTGCGCGTCCGCAGCACCCGACCCGTCCGCGTCCGATCACGCTCAACACGTGGGAGGCGGTGTACTTCGACCATCGGCTGCCGAAGCTGATCGCCCTCGCCGACGCGGCGGCGGAGCTGGGGGTGGAGCGGTACGTGCTCGACGACGGCTGGTTCCGGCACCGCCGCGACGACACCGCCGGGCTCGGCGACTGGTACGTGGACGAGACGGTGTGGCCCGACGGGCTGCACCCGATCGCCGATCATGTGGTCGCGAAGGGGATGGAGTTCGGGCTGTGGTTCGAACCCGAGATGGTCAACCCGAACAGCGACCTCGCCCGCTCCCACCCCGACTGGATCCTCCGCGGCCGCACCCAGCTGCCCCCGTCCGCCCGGCAGCAGCAGGTGCTGAACCTGGCCCACCCCGACGCGTACGCGTACATGTTCCAGGTGATCAGCGACATCCTCACCGCGTACCCGATCGCGTACGTGAAATGGGATCACAACCGCGACCTCGTCGACGCGGCCGCCGGTCCCGGCGGCGCGGCCCTCGTGCACGCCCAGACCCTCGCCGTGTACCGCCTGATCGACGACCTCAAGGCCGCGCACCCGGGCCTGGAGATCGAGAGCTGCGCCTCCGGCGGCGCCCGGGTGGACCTCGGCATCCTGGATCGCACCGACCGGATCTGGACCAGCGACTGCCTCGACCCGATCGAACGCCTCGAGAACCAGCGGTACACGGCCCTGGTCGTGCCGCCCGAGATGATGGGAATGCACCTGACCACCCCGCACGTGCACTCCACCGGCCGCACCGTCTCCCTCACCCTCAGCGGAGCCGTCGCCCTGTTCGGTCACTTCGGGATCGAATGGGACGTCACGACCCTGTCCGAAACGGATGCCGCGGCCGTCGGCGCGTGGGTGACGCTCGCCAAACGGGTCCGCCCCCTCGTCGCGACCGGCCGCCTCGTCAACGCCGACGTCGCCGACCCCGGACTCGACGTCCGCGGCGTCGTCGCCGACGACCAGGCATCCGCCTTCTTCACCATCACCCAGACCCACACCCTCATCTCCTCGCCCGCGGGGCGCGTACGCTTCCCGGGACTCGACCCCGACCGCACCTACCGCATCGAGATCGTCACGCCCGGTGGGATCGTGCAGACCCCCGCGCAGTCCCCGCTCGAGTGGGCCCACCACGAGACGGTGCTGACGGGGCGGCAGCTCGCCGTCGTCGGCCTGCGACCGCCCGTGCAGAACCCGCAGCAGGCCGTCGTCGTCGAGGTCACCGCGGTCTGAGGTCCGTCAGATCCGTTCGAGCTGGTCGAGGAACTCGTCGGCCATCTCGACCTGCCGACGGAGCTTTTCGCGACGCGCGGCGGCCTCGGCGCGCACGGCGTCGAGGCGGGCACGGACGCTCGGGTCGTCGGCATCCCCCGCCATCGCATCGACCACGTCGAGCAGCTCCCGCATCTCGTCGAGCGTGAAGCCCAGCGGCTTCATCCGGCGGATGAGGAGGATGCGGGTGACGTCGCCGTCCGTGTAGAGCCGGAAGCCGCCGTCGGTGCGCGCCGACGGGGTGACGAGACCGATCTCGTCGTAGTGACGGAGGGTGCGGAACGACAGCTCGGTCCGCTCGGCGACCTCGCCGATGCGCATCGTGCCGTCTGTCACTGGTTTCCTCCCGAGTGGACGCAAACCTCACGTTACGTTAGGTTTGCTCGTGCGCGTCCGCGCGCCCCCATTCTTCCGCGTCGCCGATGAGAGCGCGCACTCCCCCGATCACCGGAGTCTCCATGACGACCCCCACCCCTGCGCGCCCGCGCACGTCATCCACCGTGCTGCAGGCCCTCCGCAGCCTGCGCCTGCTCACCCGGGAAGCGCTCGCCGGGTTGGTCGTCGCGGTCGCCCTCATCCCCGAGGCGATCGCGTTCTCGATCATCGCGGGCGTCGACCCGCGGCTCGGACTGTTCTCGTCGTTCATCATGGCGGTCGCGATCGCGTTCCTCGGCGGGCGCCCGGCCATGATCACGGCCGCGACGGGAGCGGTCGCCCTCGTCATCGCCCCGGTCGCCCGCGAGCACGGGATGGACTACTTCATCGCGACCGTCCTGCTCGGCGGCGCCATCCAGGTCGCGCTCGGCGCCCTCGGCGTCGCGAGGCTCATGCGGTTCATCCCGCGCAGCGTCATGGTCGGCTTCGTGAACGCGCTCGCGATCCTCATCTTCCTCGCCCAGCTTCCGCAGCTGATCGGCGACGGCATCCCCTGGCTCGTGTGGCCGCTCGTGGCCGCGGGTCTCGTGATCCTGTACGCCTTCCCGCGACTGACGAAGGCCGTGCCCGCGCCCCTCGTCACGATCGTCGTGCTCACCGCGGCCGTCGTGGCGTTCGCGTGGAACGTCCCGACCGTGGGCGACCAGGGCGAGCTGCCCGAAAGTCTCCCGACGCTGTTCGTACCGAACGTGCCGCTGACCCTCGAGACCCTGCAGATCATCGGCCCGTTCGCCCTGGCCATGGCCGTCGTCGGGCTGCTCGAGTCGCTCATGACCGCCAAGCTCGTCGACGACATCACCGACACGCCCTCCTCCAAGACCCGTGAGGCGCTCGGACAGGGAGCCGCGAACATCCTCTCCGGGGCCTTCGGCGGCATGGGCGGCTGCGCGATGATCGGCCAGACCATGATCAACGTGAAGGCGTCGGGTGCACGCACGCGCATCTCGACGTTCCTCGCCGGCGTGTTCCTGCTGATCCTCGTCCTCGCGCTCGGCGACGTCGTCGCGATCATCCCCATGGCCGCCCTCGTCGCCGTCATGATCGTCGTCTGCATCGGCACGTTCGACTGGCACAGCGTGCGCCCCGCGACGCTGCGACGGATGCCGAAGAGCGAGACGCTCGTTATGCTCATCACCGTCGTCGCCACCGTCTGGACCCACAACCTCGCGATCGGCGTGGTCCTCGGCGTCCTCGCCGCGATGGTCATGTTCGCGCGCCGGGTCGCGCACCTGGTGACCGTCACCCGGACCGTCGACGACGCGGCATCCGCGGCGCACTACACGGTCGACGGCGAACTGTTCTTCGCCTCGAGCAACGATCTCACGAGACAGTTCGCGTACACCGACGACCCCGCGACGGTCGTGATCGACATGTCGCGTTCGCACGTGTGGGATGCCTCGATCCGCGCCCGGCACCAGTCACGGTTCCTGCGCGAAGACGGCGTCGTCATGGTCGCCACGATCGCGTTCGGCATGGGTATCGACAAGCCCGACGTCCGCTTCGTCGCCCACATCGACCTGCCCAAGTCC
>JAAIGE0100413378.1_pt1 | contig 14898 bp, 11 predicted proteins | sample 6487951 | NCBI WGS metagenome assembly JAAIGE01 (sample SAMN13974128, study PRJNA590717) | phyllosphere metagenome | biome: tomato field; feature: multiple bacterial spot infested tomato fields; material: tomato leaves; isolation source: leaves from tomato fields | host: Solanum lycopersicum ... | reverse complement strand
CTCGGCGCCGTTCGGCCCCGTGGGGGCCCTCGACCCGCTGCCTGCCTACCGGCTCGCCGCCGGCACGTCGCTTCCCGGCATCCCACCGCTTCGCCGCCATTGGTCTGCGCCCACGAGCGCGGCGTTCGGCGCGACGTTCGGCGGAGAGCAGCTCGAGTTCGTGCTCGACCTGCGTTCGGAGGCCTACGCCGCGCTCGGGCCGATCCCCTCGGGCGTCGCCCACGCCTACCTTCGGGTGGTGACCGACGGAAGCGACGGCACGGTGCGCGCTCTGAACCATTTCAACAAGCACGCCAAGGGTGCGCTCGTCCGTGCTCTCGCCGAAGCGCGGCCGCGCATCGCGTCGCGCGCCGGGTTCGTCCGCTGGGCCGCGGCGAACGGCTGGTCGACCGTCGAAGCGGCGAACGACGAACTAGCACTCGTCGTGTGACGGAAGAAGTCCCACGCGGTGCGGCGTTCTCTCGCTAGCATGAGCGACGAACGTCGGCGCGAGTGCGTCGACGCGACCACGATGAGGGGATCTTCAATGGGCGGGTACGGAAACGGCGACATCAGCACGGGCGGGCTGATCGCTTTGCTCTTGGTGGTGCTTCCGCTGCTGCTGCTGTTCGCGCTGGCGGGCTACATCATCACGTCGGTCTTCTTCATGAAGATTTTCGAGAAGGCCGGTGTCCAGGGCAAGTGGCGTGCCTGGGTGCCCGTGTACAACTACCTCGTGTTCGCCAAACTCGGCGATCTGTCGCCCTGGGTCATGCTGGGCGCGATCGTCGCCGGATCGGTGCTGTCGAACGTCCCCGCGATCGGGTTCATCTTCGGCCTGCTGCCGTTCGCCGCATTCGTCCTCGCGAGCTACCGTGTCGGTCTGAAGCTCGGCAAGGACTGGCCGCTGCTGCTGCTGAACCTGATCCCCGGTCTGGGGTCGTTGATCTGGCTCGGTATCGCCGCCTTCACGTCGTCGCCCTGGAACCCGCGCGTGCAGCCGTCGCCGTGGCGCACCACGTTCCTGCGCGACACCACGGTCTGGCAGGGTATTCCGGCTCAGCCCGATGCGGGAGCTGCCGGCGCAGGGCACGCCGGCTACGGCACGCCGCAGGGCGGCAACCCGACCGGCGCCCCCCACGGCGCCGCACCGACGGCACCGGGTGCGTACCCGCCGCCGGCACAGCAGCACCCCACGACACCGCCGCCCGCCGGTGCGTACCCGCCGCCGGCCTCGCCGCAGCAGCCGCCCGCACCGCCGACCGAGCCTCCCACGACGCAGCCGCCGGCTCCCGACGCTCCGCGCCCGTGAGCCTCGATGCCCCCGCTTCGGCGGGGGCATCGTCGTTCCGGCTCACCTCGACGAATCGGCGGCTCGGGGTGTCGTTCGCGCCCGCGACGCGTCGGCGTGTCGCGTCTACTAGAGTGAGAGCGGCCGATCCGTCGATGAAAGAAGTGTGACAGCGTGCCCGACACCACGACCCATTCACGGATCGTGGAGGTTCCCTCCGGCTCCATCGAGTTGCGCTGGGCGGCCGCCACCGACACCGGTCGCCGTCGCGACAACAATCAGGACGCACTGCTCGCGCAGTATCCGCTCTTCATCGTGGCCGACGGCATGGGCGGTCACATCGGCGGCGAGATCGCCAGCGCGAGCGCGGTCGAGCGTCTCGCCGCGGTCGCCGAACGGGGCACCGTGAGTCCCGAAGACATCGAAGACGCGCTCGAGCGCGCGGTCGCCGACATCGCCGATCATCCCGAGACGACCGACGAGGGCACCGGCACGACGGTCACGGGGGTCTATCTAGACATCGTCGACGGTGAACCGCAGTGGACGACGCTGAACATCGGCGATTCGCGCGTCTACCTCTTGCGCGACGAAGCGATCGCGCAGGTCACGACCGATCATTCCGTGGTTCAAGAGCTCGTCGCTGCCGGTCGGCTCAGCCCCGAAGAGGCCGAGCAGCATCCCTACGGCAACGTCATCACGCGCGCGGTGGGTCCGAGCGACGGGGTCGTGCCCGATTACGTGCGCCTCGACGTGGTCGACGGTGACCGCTTCGTCATCTGCAGCGACGGGCTCACGAAAGAACTCACCGACTACGGCATCCTGCACTTCCTGCTCGAGAACGACGACCCGGCCGCCGCAGTGTCGGCGATGATGCAGGCGGCGCTCGAGAACGGCGGCCGCGACAACGTCACGATCATCGTGCTGAGCGCGAAGATGCTGACGGATGCCGGTGCCCCCGCATCCGAGTCCTCCACAGACGCCGGCTGAGCTCGACGTTCTCCCGACAACCCGGCCGTTCGGGCACGAACGGCGCGGTTCCGCTTGACTGACGCGGTGCACACCGCTGATCCTCACGACGACCCGATCCGCCTTCCCGCTGCGCCGGTCGATCCGCCGCGCGGGGTGTTCCCGCTGTGGGCGGCTCTCGTGCCGGTCGTGGGCGCGCTCGTGCTGTGGCAGGTCACCGGGTCGGCGGTGATGCTCTGGTTCGCGGCACTGGGGCCGCTGGTGGCGCTGGCGACCCTGCTCGATTCGCGCCGCGGCCGGCGTCGGATGCGGCGACGCAGCGCCGCTGCCGCCGGGGCTGCGCTGGCGGACGCCGAGTCGGAGATTGAGCGACGTCACGACAGCGAGCGTCGCGCGTTGTGGCGTGGCCATCCCGATGTGGCCCGGTACCTCGAGCGTCCCGACGACATCTGGCGGCCCTCGCCGGGACGGGCTGACGCGCTCGTCGTCGGCGCCGGCACGTCGGGTTCGCGCGTGCGCGTCGACGGCGCGGCCGACGATCCGGCCGGGCGCGAGGTGAAGCGGAGGGCGGGATTGCTCGACGATGCTCCGGTGCTCGTGCCGCTCGAGACCGGGGTCGCGGTGATGGGGCCGCCGGCGGCGGCCGGTGCTGTCGTCCGCGCGCTGGTCGCGCAGGTGCTGCTGACGCTGCCGCCGGGTGAGGCCCGGGTGCTCGGAGGCGCGGAGGAGTGGATGTCGCGCACGCCGCACGCCCTGGCGACGCGCGGACGCCGCGTGTGGGCCGGCGATTCGGGCGCGCCGGTGCCCGCCGACGCGGACGTGCCGGTTGTCAGGGTGATCGACGGGGTGGCCCCGCCCCGCTGCGCGGCGGTGCTGCGGCTGCGCGGCGATGGGCGCGCCACCCTCGAGCACGACGGGCGGGCGGTCGAACTCAGGCCCGAGCCCGCGAGCCTCGATCGGGTGTCTGCGATCGCCGAGGCGCTGACGGCGCGTGCTCGGGCGGTGGGCGGGGCGCCGACGGCGACGGCGCCGTTCGCGGCTCTGTCGGCCGCGCCGAGCGGACGACTACGCGTGGCGCTGGGCGCGGATCGGGCCGGACTGGTCAGCGTCGACCTGCTCGACGACGGGCCCCACGCCGTGGTGATCGGCGTCACGGGTTCGGGCAAGAGCGAGCTGCTCATCACGTGGGTGGCCGCGCTCGCAGCCCGGTACGCCCCGACCGACGTCACCTTTCTGCTCGTCGATTTCAAGGGCGGGCGCGCGTTCGACGCGCTGCTGCCGCTGCCGCACGTCGTCGGTATGGTCACCGACCTCGACGACGAGACGACCCGGCGCGCGATCGACAGCCTCGGCGCCGAGGTGCGCCACCGCGAGCGGGTGCTGGCCGCTCACGGCGCCCGAGACATCGCCGATCTCGACGGGGTGCTGCCGCGCCTGGTGATCGTCGTCGACGAGTACGCCGCGATGACCGCCGGCCACCCGGCCTTCCACGAGGTGTTCGCAGACATCGCCGCCCGCGGTCGCGCCCTCGGCATGCATCTCGTACTGGCGACGCAGCGGGCCGCCGGCTTCCGCGACGCCGTGCTCGCCAATGCGCCGCTGCGCATCGCCCTGCGGGTCACCGACCCGGCCGATTCGCGGGCGATCATCGGATGCATCGATGCCGCCGCGCTTCCGGGCGGGGCGGCCGATCGCGGCACCGCTCTTGTGCGCCGCGGCTCTGACACCGAGGCGACGCCGTTCCGCGTGACGCTCTGTCCGCCCGCTGAGGTCACCGCGATCGCAGAGGCCAGTCGTGATGACGAGCCCGTTCGCCGCCCGTGGTTGCCGCCGCTGCCGGAACGGCTGGCTCTCGAGAGCCTTGCGGTGCCGGGGCGGGTCGTCCTCGGCGTCGCCGACGAGCCCGACCGGCAACGCCAGCGGCTGGTGCTGCTCGACGACGACGCCCCCGGGCTCGCGGTGGTCGGTCGATCGGGGGCCGGGCGAAGCACGCTCCTGCGGGCGGTCGCGGCCCAGGTCGACCCCGATCACCTCGTCGACGTGCCGTCCGACCCCGAAGGTGCGTGGGATGCGATCGACCGGCTCGACGACTGCGGCCCCGGCGATGTCATCGTCGTCGACGACCTCGACCTCGTGCTCGCACGCTTTCCGCACGAGTACTCGGCCGCCGCGGCCGAGGTGCTCGAGCGAACCGCCCGCGAGGCGCGGGGGCGCGGCGTCCGTCTGATCGTCGCAGCGCAGCGGCTGAGCGCCGGAGCAGCGCGCATCGCCGAACTGCTGCCATCGCGCGTCGTGCTCGCAACGGCGTCGCGCGCCGATCATGCTGCCGCGGGCGGCGAGCCGGCGCATCACGATCCGCGGACGCCGGTGGGGCGCGGACGGCTCGACGGCGTTCTCGTGCAGTTCGTCGACGCCGCGGTGCCGAGCAGGCCGGGCGATGGGGCGTCCGGGGCCGTGCCCATTGACGGGCGGAAACCGACGACCCGAGGCGCGGTGCGCGCGTGGATGCCCGAACGTCCGACGGGCTTCGTGGCCGGTGCCGGGCGGGCGGCGCGCGACGCGCTGTCGGCCTGGAGCGACGCCGGCATCGAGGTGGTTCCCCTCGACGCGGCCGACAACGCGCTCGCTCCGGGGAGAGTCGTGTGGGGTGCCCCCGACCAGTGGGTCGGCCGATGGCGCACGCTGTCGGCCGATGTCGCGGACGCCGCGCTGGTGGTCGACGCCACCTGCGCCGGCGATGTGCGCCTGGTCACCGGGCGACGCGACCTGCCGCCGTACGCGGTTCCTGGAGCGCACCGGGCGTGGGTGTTCGACGGCGACGGCGAGGTGCGACGCATCCGGCTTCCGCGTGCTGCCCGCCGAAGCGGCCTGCGGTCGCGCTCGTGAAATGCTTGCGCGGCGCGAGCCCGCAGGCCTAGCGTGCACTCGTGACCACCACTCCCATCGATCTGAGGCGCGGTGAGGGCAAGGGGCTCGCGGCGGGCACGCTGGGGCTCTGGGGCTCCACCGTGATCGGCCTGGCCTCGACCGCCCCCGTCTACTCGCTCGTCGCGACGCTCGGATTCGTCGTGCTCGCCGTCGGCGCGCAGGCACCGATCGCCTTCGTCATCGCCTTCATCCCGATGCTGTTCATCGCCTTCGCCTATCGTGAGCTGAACAATGCCGTTCCCGACTGCGGCACGAGCTTCACCTGGTCGACGAAGGCGTTCGGTCCGTGGATCGGCTGGATGGGCGGATGGGGCGTGGCCGTCGCCGGCATGGTCGTGCTCGGCAACCTCGCCCAGGTCGCGGGCATCTACTTCTGGTCGCTCTTCGGCGACGGCAGCCTGAGTGAGAACGTCCCGCTCGTGACGGCGACGGGGGTCGTCTTCATCGCCCTCATGACCTACATCAGCTGGCGCGGGGTCGAGATCGGCGAGCGCGTGCAGAACGTCCTGCTCGCCGTCCAGTACCTGCTGCTCGCGGTCTTCGTCGTATCGGCGCTCTGGCAGTTCTTCGTCGGCAGCGCTCCCGACCCGACGCCGTTCTCGTGGGAGTGGCTGAACCCGTTCGCCTTCACCGAGTGGGGCGGGTTCATCGAAGCGATCCTGCTCGCGCTCTTCATCTACTGGGGCTGGGACACCTGTCTCGCCCTCAACGAAGAGACCCGCGACCCCAAACGCATCCCCGGCCGGGCCGCACTGCTGACGACGGTCATTCTGCTGGTCACCTACGTCGGTGTCACGATCTCGGCCATGATGTACGCCGGGCTCGGCGACGGGGCGACCGGACTCGGCAACGAAGACATCGCCGACGACGTGTTCCTGGCGCTGAAGGACGGGCTGCTCGGGCCCTTCTCGTGGGCGCTGGTGGTGGCCGTGATGATCTCCGCCATCTCGTCGACCCAGACGACGATCCTGCCGACGGCCCGCGGAACGCTCGCCATGGCCGCGTACCGCGCGCTGCCGAAGGCGTTCAAGACGGTGCATCCGCGCTACAAGACCCCGTCGGTGTCGACCCTCGTCGGCGGCACCGTCGCGATCGTCTACTACATCGGCATGACGCTGATCAGCGACAACATCCTGCAGGATTCGATCCTCTCGCTCGGGCTCGCCATCGCGTTCTACTACTCGCTGACCGGCTTCGCCTGCGTCTGGTACTTCCGCCGCGACCTCGGGCGGTCGGTGAAGGACTTCGTCGTCAAGGGGCTGCTACCGTTCCTCGGCGCGGCCATGCTCGCCTACGCGTTCGTGCAGTCGGCGACCGACATGTTCGCCGTCGACTACGGCTACACGGTGCTGTTCGGAGTCGGAGGGTCGTTCGTGCTCGGCATCGGCGCGCTGGCGCTCGGCGTCGTCCTGATGCTGATCTGGTATCTCTTCCCGCGATCGAAGCCGTTCTTCCGAGGTGAGAGCCTCAACCGCGACACCGAGGTGCTCGTCCCCGACGAGCCGATCGAATACCCCCGTTCCGTCGATGGAGGCCGCTGATGTCCGTCCGCATTCTGATCATCGGCGCCGGCGGCGTCGGTTCCGCCGCTGTGAGACTCGCGGTCAGGCGCGACTTCTTCGAAGCACTCGTCGTCGCCGACTACGACCCCGACCGGCCAAGCCGGCTCGTCGCCGCCGTAGACGATGCCCGAGTGCGAGCGGCGCAGGTGGATGCCTCATCCGCCGACTCCGTCGCCGCCCTCATCCGCGAGCACGAGGTCACTCACGTGCTGAACGCGGTCGACCCGCGGTTCGTGATGCCGATCTTCGAGGGGTGCTTCGCGGCCGGGGCGACGTACCTCGACATGGCGATGAGCCTGTCGCGACCGCATCCCGAACGTCCGTACGAGCTGCCCGGCCTCAAGCTCGGCGACGAGCAGTTCGCCGTCGCCGACGACTGGGAGGATGCGGGGCTGCTGGCGCTCGTGGGCATGGGCGTCGAGCCGGGCATCTCTGACGTCTTCGCCCGCTACGCCGAAGACGAGCTCTTCAGCGAGATCGACACCATCGGGGTGCGCGACGGGGCGAACCTCGTCGTCGAGGGCTATGACTTCGCGCCGTCGTTCTCGATCTGGACCACGATCGAAGAGTGCCTCAACCCTCCGGTGATCTTCGAGCGCGACCGGGGCTGGTACACGACCGCTCCGTTCTCCGAGCCCGAGGTCTTCGACTTTCCCGAGGGGATCGGCCCGGTCGAGTGCGTCAACGTCGAGCACGAAGAAGTGCTGCTCATGCCGCGGTGGACCTCGGCCCGCCGCGTCGACTTCAAGTACGGCCTCGGCGACGAGTTCATCGAGGTGCTCAAGGTGCTGCACAAGCTCGGCCTCGACCGCACCGACCCGGTGACCGTGAAGGGTGTCGAGGTCTCGCCGCGCGACGTCGTCGCCGCGTGCCTTCCCGATCCGGCGACGCTCGGAGACCGGATGACCGGCAAGACCTGCGCCGGCGTGGTGGTCACCGGAACCGGTCGTGACGGTCGGCCGCGCTCGACGTACCTCTACCACGTGGCCGACAACGAGCAGACGATGCGCGAGTACTCGTCGCAGGCCGTCGTGCTGCAGACCGCCCTCGGACCCGTCATCGCGCTCGAACTGCTCGCCACCAAAGCGTGGTCGGGAGTCGGCGTGCGCGGCCCGGAGTCGTTCCCCGCGGGGCCGTTCCTCGAGCTGCTCGCCTCTCCGGACGGATACGACTCGCCCTGGGGCATGCGCGAGATGCCCGCGGCCGCCGCATCCTGAACCGGACGCGGGCGGCCGGGGCGGGGGATCAGGCGAAGACGCTCGCGAGCGGATCGTGCGCGATCCCGTGGGCGTCGCCGACCCCGGCGTTGACGATCCGGCCCGCGACGGTGTTCAGCCCGGCCGCTAGACCCGGGTCCGAGGCCAGGGCGTCGTGCCAGCCCCGCCTTGCGATCTGACGGATGTAGGGCAGCGTGGCGTTGGTGAGCGCGGCGGTGGAGGTGTTCGGCACGGCACCGGGCATGTTGGCGACGCAGTAGAACACGCTGCCGTGCACCCGGAAGGTCGGATCGTCATGGGTTGTCGGCCGGGTGTCTTCGAAGCAGCCGCCCTGATCGACGGCGATGTCGACCAGCACCGAGCCCGGCCGCATCCGCGCGACCGTCTCGTTGCGGACCAGCTTGGGCGCGCGGGCACCGGGAATCAGGACCGACCCGACGACGAGGTCCGAGGCGACCACGGCGCGCTCGAGATCGAGCGGGTTCGACGCCGCGGTCCTCACGCGGCCCTGGAAGTGGTCGTCGAGAAAGCGCAGGCGCGGGATGCTGGTGTCGAACACCGTCACGTCCGCTCCGAGCCCGGCCGCGATGTACGCCGCGTTCGCGCCCGCCACCCCGCCGCCGATGACCGTCACCGCGGCCGGTCGCGTTCCCGGCACCCCCGACACGAGCAGCCCCCGTCCGCCGGCTGAGCGCAGCAGCGTCGACGATCCCACCAGCGGCGCCAGCCGTCCGGCGACCTCGCTCATCGGCGCCAGCAGCGGCAGGCCGCCGCCCCGACCCTCGACGGTCTCGTAGGCGACGGCCGTGACGCCGTCTGCGACGAGGCGCTCGGTGAGCGCGCGGTCGGCGGCCAGGTGCAGGTAGGTGAAGAGCACGAGGCCCTCACGGAAGCGGTGGTACTCCTCGGCGACGGGCTCCTTCACCTTGAGGACGAGGTCGGCCATCGACCACAGCTCGTCGGGGTCGTCGACGAGGGCGGCTCCGGCTCCGAGGTACTCCTCGTCGGGCAACGACGAACCCTCGCCGGCGCCGCGCTGCACGAAGACGTCGTGACCGGCGGCGACGAGATCGTGGACACCCGACGGCGTCAGGGCGACCCGGTACTCATTGTTCTTGACCTCGGTGGGAACACAGATGCGCATGGCGGTCCTTTCCGCGCCCCCTCGTGAGCGGCGCCTACACCGTCGGACGGATGGATCCGACGTTCTGCCCGCCGCCGAAGACGGCCAGCGGAAGCTCGCTCAGCACCGGCGCGACGTGGGCGGCCTCGAGAGCGCCCGCACGCACCAGCAGGGTCAGCGCCACGACGGTGGCCGCGCGGCCGCTGCCGTCGAGCACCTTCAGGGCGACGGTTGTGCCGTCGGGGGCGACCATCACCATGATCCCCTCGGCGCCGCCCTTGGCGAAGACGCCGAGTCGTTCGATGACGACGGTGTCGGGTCGACCCGGGCCGTCGATCGTCCACGGGTTCTCGCGCACGGCGCGCACGAGGGCACCGCCGTGCCGGTGCATCGCGAACGGCGACCGCTCGGACGAGGTGCCGATGCGTTGGATCGCGCGGCCGAGCGCGATGAGGCTCATCGCGTAGACCGGGGCACCGCATCCGTCGATGGCCGTCGCCGACGTCTTCGCGCCCGTCAGTCTCTCGACGACCTCTCGGGTGTGCACCTGCAACGGGTGCTCGGGGGAGAGGTAGGTCGCGGTGTCCCACCCGTTCGCGACGCAGGCGGTGAGCATGGCGGCGTGCTTGCCGGAGCAGTTCATGCGGATGCGGGCGGGAGCACCGAGGTCGCGCACGATCTCGTCACGCGCAGCGGTGTCCGTCGGCCAGGCCGCGGGGCACCCCAGGTCGTCTTCGTCGAGTCCGATCGCGAGCAGCATGTCGCGAACGACCGCCGCATGCCGGTCGGTGCCCGAGTGGCTCGCCGTCGCCATGCCGAGCCGTTCGCCCTCGAGCACGGCCCCCGCCGTCAGCGTCGCGAGCGCCTGCATCGGCTTCATGCTCGAGCGCGGCAGGATCGGCGTCTCGACGTCGCCGAGGGTGCGCTGCGTCGTGCCGTCAGGCGCCAGGACGATCGCCGCGCCGGCGTGGCGCGACTCGACGAAGCCGCTGCGCTCGACGACCGCGAGCTCGACGGCGGCGGGAACGGCGAAGGTCTGCGGCACCCCGCAAGCCTACCGCCGCTCGAGGCTGCGCCGCGTGAACCGCCGTGCCCCCGGGGCGCATGCGAGACTGACCCCATGCTGGGTGAACATCGCTACGCGGTCCGTGCCGAGTGGACCGGCGACCGGGGTACCGGGACGAGCGGCTATCGCGACTACGACCGGTCGGTCACCCTCGAGGTGTCGGGCAAGCCCGCGCTGCTCGCCTCGAGCGACAAGCCCTTTCGCGGCGACCCCACGCGGTGGAACCCCGAAGACCTGCTGCTGTCGGCGCTCGCCGAATGCCACCTGCTGGCCTACCTGCACGCGTGCGTCACCGCCGGTGTCGTGGTGGTCGGCTACACCGACGATGCGACCGCGGTGATGCGTGAGGACGGACGCGGGGGCGGCGCGTTCGTCGAGGCGGTGCTGCGGCCACGCGTCGTCGTCGCCGAGGCGTCGATGGTGGATGCCGCGACCACCGCGCACGCGCAGGCCAACGCCTGGTGCTTCATCGCGAACTCGGTGAACTTCCCGGTTCGGCACGAGCCCACGATCGTCGTCGCCGGCGACTGAGAAGGCCGCCCCGAGCCGAGATCAGCGGCGTTCGTGGGGGAGGACCTGCTTGATGCGCTCGACCGCGGTCTGCGCGGGGGCCTCGTTGTAGGCACCCGCGAGCTCCTGCCCCGAGAGCGCGTGGATCGCGGCCATGATCTCGTCGGTCGCTCCCCGTCGCGCGCGCCCCGAATCGGCCGAGCCGTGGTGCGAGAGATCGATGGGCTCGCCGAATCGCACCGTCACGCGCGGGCGCAGCCGCGGGAACTTCGCTCCGACGGGCATGATCTCGTCGGTGCCGACCAGGCCGACGGGGATCACCGGCGCCCCGGTCTGCAGCGCGAGGAACGCGACTCCCGTGCGCCCCTTGTACAGCCGGCCGTCGAGCGAACGGGTGCCTTCGGGGTAGAGCGCCGTAGACCAGCCGGCATCCAGCATCTTCTTCTGCTGATCGAGCGCGTCGAGCGCCGCCTGACCCGCCCCGCGCTTGACCGGGAAGGCACCCGCGGCGAAGAAGAACTCGCGTGAGAGCCACCCCTTCGCCCCCGTGCCGTCGAAGTAGCTCGACTTGGCGAGGAATCGCACCGGACGGGGCGAGGCCATCGGGATCACGAACGAGTCGATGAACGAGAGGTGGTTGCTCGCGAGGATCACCGCACCCTTGCGGGGGAAGTTCTGACGTCCCTCGATGCGGGGACGGTAGATCATGCGCGCGAGCGGGGCGAGGACCCAGCGACCGATGACGTAGGTGACGCCGATGCCCGGCACGACATCGGGTTCGGTGTTCTCGTCGCTCGGGGACTCGGGTGCGTCGGTCACCAGACGAGGCTACTGCCGATCGCATACGCGCATCGACATGACGTGTGCGCGCATTCAGCCGCTACCGATACGTGTGCGAGAAGATGAGGGGCACCTTCCCCCGATCGAGGAGCCTCCTGTGCGTCTGCGCCCGCTCGCCGCCCTGTCCATCGCCGCCGTCTCGGCGCTCGCCCTCGCGGGCTGCGCCGGCGGTGCAGAGCCCGAAGAGACGCCGACGCCGACCGACGCGGCCTCGGCGGAATGCCTCGTCGACGCGCAGCCGGGCGAGGCATCCGACTCCATCACCGTCTCGGGCAGCGGGGCCGACCTGTCGGCGACCTTCGACGCCGGCATCGAGCCGGCCGAGATCCAGCGAACGCTCGTCACCGAGGGCGACGGCGACGAGGTCTACGCGGGCGATGTCGTCACCGGCGCCTACGCCATCTACGACGGCGTGACGGGCGACCTGCTCGAGCGCTCGGCTGACACCGCGCCCGACGACACCGGCGTCATCCCGTTGCAGCTCGATCCCCAGCAGTACTCGGTGTTCGTGGCCGCGCTCGAGTGCGCGCCCCTCGGCTCGACCGCGGCGCTCGCCATTCCGGGCTCGGCGTTCGGCGAGGGCGGAACCGCGGTCGTGATCGTCGCGCAGAGCATCGGCGAGCTCGACCGTGCCGACGGTGCCGACCAGCCCGCCGTCGACGGCATGCCGACCGTCGAGCTCGCCGAGAACGGCGCGCCGACCGTCAGCATCCCCGACGCCGACGCGCCCACCGAAGTCCGCCTCGCCGAGTTGAAGAAGGGCGACGGTCCCGTCGTCGAGCCCGGCGACAACGTCACGGTGCACTACACCGGGGTGAAGTGGAGCGACGGCGAGGTCTTCGACTCGAGCTGGGATCGCGGGGTGCCCACCTCGTTCCCCACGAGCGGTGTCGTCGACGGCTTCCGTCAGGCCCTCGAGGGTTACACCGTCGGCTCGCAGGTGCTCGTCGTCGTGCCGCCGGCCGCCGGGTACGGCGCGACCGAGGGGCACGAGCTTCAGAACGAGACCCTCGTCTTCGTCGTCGACATCCTCGGCACGCAGCGCCAGATCGCACCGGCTGCGGGCTGAGGTGCGACGGCCGGTCCGACGCCCGCGGCGCCTGACTAGGCTGAGCGGATGCGGCGCGTACTGATCCTCGGATCCACCGGTTCGATCGGAACACAGGCGCTCGACGTGATCGACGCCAACCGAGACCGCTTCGAGGTCGTCGGGCTGACCGCTCACGCCAACACCGAACTGCTCGCGGCTCAGGCCGAGCGCTTCGGTGTGGCCGACACGGCACGGGGGGCGGTCGACGCCGAGCGCCTGGTCAGGTCGGTCGACGCCGATGTCGTCCTCAACGGCATCACCGGGTCGGTGGGCCTCGGGCCCACCCTCGCGGCGCTCGAGACCGGCAGGACCCTCGCTCTGGCCAACAAGGAGTCGCTGATCGTCGGCGGCGACCTGGTCACGGCGCTCGCCGCGCCCGGGCAGATCGTTCCCGTCGATTCGGAGCACTCCGCGATCGCCCAGGCTCTGCGATCCGGAGAGTCCGGAGAATTGCGGCGGCTCGTGCTGACGGCATCCGGCGGCCCGTTCCGCGGACGTCGACGCGATCAGCTCGCTGAGGTGACACCGGCCGAAGCCCTCGCGCACCCCACCTGGAACATGGGCCGGGTCGTCACGACGAACTCGGCGACGCTCGTCAACAAAGGGCTCGAGGTCATCGAGGCGCATCTGCTGTTCGACGTCGACTACGACCGCATCGACGTCGTCGTGCACCCGCAATCCGTCGTGCACTCGATGGTGGAGTTCGTCGACGGGTCGACGATCGCGCAGGCGTCGCCGCCCGACATGCGGCTGCCGATCTCGCTCGGACTCGACTGGCCGCGTCGGGTGTCGGGGGTCGGGGCGCCGATCGACTGGACCCGCGTGACGTCGTGGACGTTCGAGCCGCTCGACGACACCGCCTTCCCGTCGGTCGCGCTGGCCAAACGGGTCGGCCGCGCGGGCGGCACCTACCCCGCCGTCTTCAACGCCGCGAACGAGCAGGCCGTCGAGGCGTTCCACGCCGGGGCCCTGGGATTCACCGGCATCGTCGATGTCGTCGAACGCGTCGTCGATGCGCACGCGGCACCGAGCGAACTCACGATCGACAGCCTGGCCGAGGCCGAGTCGTGGGCGCGCCGAACCGCCGACCGGGCCATCGCATCGTGAAGCGCCCGCGACTCCCCGGCGAGCGGCGCGCGACCGCGATCCCTGCCCCGCCGGCGGCGCGTCAGTCGGCGTAGGGCACGGGCCAGTGCGGCTCGGGCACCGGCCAGCCGGCGTCGCGCAGGGCACGGCGGGCCAGCTCGCGCGCCGAGTACGGTGTGCGCTGACCGCGGATGTCGCGGTAGTCCTGGTGCCCGGGCCCTGCCCACAGGATCGCGTCGCCGTCGCCGACGAGCGAGACCGCGAGGGTGATCGCCGTCTCGGGCGGTGACGCCTCGTGCACGTCGGCGTCGGGCCGGGCGCGTCGAGCACCCTCGAGCAGCGTGGCGCGGATCTCGTCGGGGTTCTCGAAGCGCGGGTGATGGTCGGTGACGACCAGGATGTCGCTGCCGAGCACCGCCGTGGCACCCATGTCGTGCCGCTTCGTCTTGTCGCGGTCGCCGTCGGCTCCGAAGAGCATGAGCACGCGACCCGGGGTGACGCGGCGCACGGCCGCGAGGGTCTTCTCGAACGCGTCGGGGGAGTGACCGAAATCGACGTAGACGGCCGGTCCCCGCTCACCCGAGACGAGCTGCGTGCGGCCGGGGAGCTGCGCCACGATGCGTCGGCCGTCGAGCGCCTCGACGATGCGCTCCCAGGCGTAGCCGGCCTCGGACATCATGACGATGGCGAGCCCCGCATTGGCGGCCATGTGGCGACCGATGACCGGGACGGTCGTGGTCAGGGCACGGCCGTCGCGCGCGGCGAGACGGAAGGTCGTGCCGTCTTGACGTTCTTCGACGATGTCGACCGTCCAGTCGGCGTCGGTCGCGGGATCGTCGGCGATCGCGGGCGTGATGATCGTCGTGACGGGGATCTCGGCGCCGGCGACCATGCGAGCGCCCGCCGACGAATCGAGGCAGACCACTCCGCGACGCGAGCGATCGGGCCGGAAGAGCGGAAGCTTCGCCTCGAAGTACTCCATCATGTCGGCGTAATCGTCGAGGTGGTCGTGCGAGAGGTTGGTGAAGCCGGCCACGTCGAAGACCAGTCCGTCGACGCGGTGGCGCGTCAGCGCCTGGGCGCTCACCTCGACCGCGACGGCCTCGACCCGACGCTCGCGCATGAGGGCGAGCAGCGCGTGGAACTCCGAGGCCTCGGGGGTGGTCAGGCGCGACACGATGACGTCGCCGGCGATGTGACGCTCGGCGGTCGACGACAGGCCGGTCGTGACGCCGAGCTG
>JAAIGE0100355556.1_pt1 | contig 14908 bp, 17 predicted proteins | sample 6487951 | NCBI WGS metagenome assembly JAAIGE01 (sample SAMN13974128, study PRJNA590717) | phyllosphere metagenome | biome: tomato field; feature: multiple bacterial spot infested tomato fields; material: tomato leaves; isolation source: leaves from tomato fields | host: Solanum lycopersicum ... | reverse complement strand
GTCGGTGCGCTTGGAATTGGCACCTGTTGTTTGCAGAGATCGTTTACGAGATAACCCTGCATCCTCGGCCCGCTTCTCGCCGACACACAGGCGATGTCGAAACCGATCATCCCCATGCGCCTTCGGTCGAAGGGCCGCTGTCGCTCTGTGGAATTGTCACCCTCGGATGCCGCGGCACCCGAGCACTACAGACTACAACCGATCGACGCACAGCGCCATTCCGGCTCGACGCCTAGAGTCGGTCCCATGCCCGACATCATCATCTCGGTCCGCGGTGAAGCCGAAAGGCGCGTCGCTCCGGAACTCGCCGTGATCCACGCCGCCGCGACCGCCGAGGGCGACGACCCGGCGTCGGTGAGCGCGGCGGCAGCATCGAACGCCGCGACCGTGCAACGCACGCTCGACGACCTGCGCGACGCCGGTGTCGTGGCCTCGTGGTCGAGCGGCTCGGTCGCGATCTGGTCGGACCGCCCATGGACCGGAGACGGTCGCGCCGCAGACCCGGTGCATCACGCGTCGGTCGAGATCACGGCGACCTTCACCGACCCCGAGGTGCTGTCGGCGTGGGTGGACGACGTGGCGAAGGTCGACGGCATCCGCATCTCGCACGTCGACTGGCGACTGCGTGACCAGACCCGGACGACGGTCGAACGCGAGGTCGCCGTCGGCGCCGTCGAGCGCGCCGTCGAACGCGCCACCGCCTATGCGAGCGCAGTCGGCCGCCCGAGCGTCGAACCACAGCACATCGCAGACGCCGGTCTGCTCGGGCGGGACGAGCCGCAGGCACCGTCACCGATGTTCGCGCGCGCGGCGATGCGGGCGTCGGACGAGAGCGGCGCGTCCTACGACCTCCGCCCGGCCGACATCATCGTGACCGCGACGGTCGAGGCCCGGTTCGTCGCCCGCTGACCGCCCGGTCAGTCGCCCATACGATTGCGTGTGCGCATGGCGCGTTCCGCCTCGCGCTTGTCTTCGCGCTCGCGGATCGTCTGACGCTTCTCGAACTCGCGCTTGCCCTTCGCGACCGCGATCTCGACCTTGGCCCGCCCGTCCGAGAAGTAGAGCCGCAGCGGCACGAGCGTGTAGCCCCCGGCCGAGACGGCGTGCGAGATCTTGATGATCTCGTCCTTGTGCAGCAGCAGCTTGCGGGTGCGCTTCGTGGCGTGGTTGGTCCAGTGCCCCTGCGAGTACTCGGGGATGTGCACCGCGTCGAGAAAGGCCTGTCCGCCGTCGACGTAGGCGTAGCCGTCTGTCAGGTTCGCGCGCCCTTGGCGCAGCGACTTCACCTCGGTGCCCGTCAGGACGAGTCCCGCCTCGTAGGTCTTCTCGATCGCGTAGTCGTGGCGGGCGCGCTTGTTCGTCGCGATGAGCTTCTCGCCCTGTTCCTTCGGCATGCGCGCCTCCTCGATCCGCGGCGGCCAGACGACCGCAGCCCATCAGTCTAAGCGATCGGCGACGGCCACCGCATCCGTCAGCCGTATCTGCGGTTGCCGGTGCGGCCTTCGTAGGGGCTCAGGCCCGAAGCCAGCGCCTGATCGCGAAACCTGCCGACACCGCTGCCAAGAGCACGCCGATCACGATCACCGCCGGAACGACGAGGGCGGTGTCACCGAGATTCACCCACTGATTGACGAAGGTGATCTGGCCCTGCAGGTAGTCGCCGACCCCGATCTGCACCAGCGCGATGATCGCAGCGCTCGCCAGCAGCGACCCGATGAGCGCGGCGAAGACGCCCTCGAGGATGAACGGCGTCTGGATGAACCGGTTGGATGCCCCGACCAGGCGCATGATGCCGAGCTCTCTCCGACGCGCATAGGCCGACAGCCGGATGGTCGTGGCGATGAGCAGCACGGCGGCGATCAGCATCAGCGCCGCGATGCCGACCGCGACGTAGGTCGCCACCGTCAGCGCCGAGAAGAGCGGATCGAGGTACTGCATCTGATCAGCGACCTCTTCGACGCCCGTCATGCCGCCGAACGCCTCGGCCACGACGGCGCTCTGGTCGGGGTCTACGAGGTTCACCCAGTAGGTGCTGCCGAGCTGCTCCGGTGTGATGAAGCCCGCGAACTCGTCGCCCGTGAGCGCGACAGCGTTGTCGTAAGCCTCTTGCGCGCTCTCGAAACGCACCTCGCGCACGACGCTGCTGAGCGCCGGCGACGCGAGCTGGTCGGCGACGGCCGCAACCTGCTCTTCGGTCGCCGCACCCTCGGAGCACGTCGGCACCGACGAGTCGTCGCGGCACATGTACACCGCGACCTGCGCGCGCTCGCTCCAGTACGACTCGGTCTTCGCGATCTGCATCTGCATGAGCATGGCGGCACCGACGAACGTCAGAGACACGAATGTCACGAGCACGACCGACACCACCATCGACGCGTTGCGGCGCAACCCGGTGAGGGCCTCGCCGAGGATCAGTCCGACTCTCATGATGTGGGTCCCACCTCGTCGCCTCGTTCGCCCAGCCCGAGCTTGCGGGCCACGTCCGGCAGTCCGAGGCCCGCGAGGTCGACCTCGGGTGCGACGATCGGAATCGCGCGCGTCTCGTTGCGTACCGGCGCCGGCTCGGCGGCCGCGGGCTCGGCGGCCGGCTCTTCGGGCACGTGGGCCGCAGGAACCTCGGCGATCTCGCGCTGCAGCTCGAGCACGGCCGTCAGGGCGGCCACCGCCGCCGCACCACGCACCGGCTCGGGCGCCAGGCTCGGCAGCGCCGACGTGTCGCCGTAGCCGCCCCCGCGCTCGTCGCGCACCATGACGCCGCCGCTCAGCTCGATCACGCGGCGCTGCATCTGGTTGACGAAGCCCGCCTCGTGCGTCGCCATCACCACGGTCGTTCCGTTGGCGTTGATACGCGCGAGCAGTTGCATGATGTCGATCGACGTCGCCGGGTCGAGGTTTCCGGTCGGCTCGTCGGCCAAGAGCACCTGCGGCCGGTTGACGATCGCGCGCGCGATCGCGACGCGCTGCTGCTCACCGCCCGAGAGCTCGTTCGGGAACCGCTTCTCTTTGCCCGCCAGACCCACCAGTGCGAGTGCCTCGGGAACCGCCTGCGAGATGAACGCCCGCGACGATCCGATCACCTGCAGGGTGAAGGCGACGTTCTGGAAGACGGTCTTGTTCGGCAGCAGGCGGAAATCCTGGAACACCGAACCGATGTGGCGACGGAAGTACGGCACCTTGCGCGTCGACAGGCCGCGCAGATCGCGACCGAGCACGACCACGCGACCCTCGCTGGCGGTGTCTTCTCGCAGGATCATCCGCAGACACGACGACTTGCCCGACCCCGACGCGCCGACGAGGAAGACGAACTCGCCTCGTTGGATCTCGAAGTCGACGTCGCTGAGCGCGGGCTTCGAGGTGCCGCGATACCGCTTGCTGACGTGTTCGAACCGGATCATGACTCGATGAGCCTAAGCGGCCGATCTGAACAACCGGGGCGCGACACCCGGGGGCCGCGGCATCCGTTCGGCGTCGCGCGTTCGATCAGTCGTCGCTCTTGCGCTTGCGCCAGCGGATGCCCGCGGCGATGAAGCCGTCGAGGTCGCCGTCGAACACCGTGGTCGGGTTGCCCACCTCGTGGCCGGTGCGCAGGTCTTTGACCAGCTGCTGCCCGTAGAGGAAGTACGAGCGCATCTGGTCGCCCCAGCTCGCGGTGATCGTGCCCGCGAGCTCTTTCTTCTTCGCCGCCTCTTCTTCGCGCTGCAGCAGCATCAGTCGGGTCTGGAGGACCCGCATGGCCGCGGCACGGTTCTGGATCTGTGACTTCTCGTTCTGCATCGACACGACGATGCCGGTCGGCAGGTGGGTGATGCGCACCGCAGAGTCGGTCGTGTTGACGGACTGACCACCCGGCCCCGACGAGCGGAAGACGTCGACACGGATGTCGCCCTCAGGCACCTCGACCTCTTGCGCCTCTTCCATCACCGGGATGACCTCGACCGCGGCGAAGCTCGTCTGCCGCTTGTCGGCCGAGCCGAACGGGCTGATGCGCGCGAGACGGTGCGTTCCGGCCTCGACCGAGAGCGTGCCGTATGCGTACGGGGCGTCGACCTCGAACGTCGCCGACTTGATGCCCGCACCTTCGGCGTACGAGGTGTCCATGACCTTCACCGGGTACTTGTGGCGCTCGGCCCAGCGCAGGTACATGCGCAGCAGCATGTCGGCGAAGTCGGTCGCGTCGTCGCCGCCGGCTCCCGAACGGATCGTGACGACCGCCGAACGCGCGTCGTACTCGCCGTCGAGCAGGGTCTGCACCTCGAGCTGACCCACCACGTCTTCGAGCTCGGCGAGCTCTTTGCGCGCCTCGTCGGCCGAGTCCTCGTCGTCCATCTCGACGGCGAGCTCGACCAGCACGTCGAGATCGTCGAGACGCCGCTCGACGTCGGTGACGCGCTTGAGCTCGGCCTGGCGGTGGCTGAGCGCGCTCGTGACCTTCTGGGCCTTCTCGACGTCGTCCCACAGGTCGGGAGCGCCGGCTTCGTCGGAGAGCCGAGCGATCTCGGCCTGGAGTGCCTCGACGTCGACCACGGCCTGGATGTCGGCGAACGTGGAGCGCAAGGCCTGGATGTCGGCGGAGATATCGAATTCGAGCATGACACTCCAGAGTAACGTGGTTGCAATGGCTGACCGCGACTCTCCCGAACCGATCCGGGAGGTTCTCTGGCGGTTGGCCCCGATGATCTACGGTCCGACCGCCCTCTTCGGCCTCGGCGAAGGCGCCGTGATCCCGCTGATCCCCGTCATCGCCGCGCAGTTGGGGGCGGATGTCGCCACCGCCGCGCTCGTCGCCGCAGCCCTGGTCGTCGGCCAGCTGTGCGGCAACATTCCAGCGGGCTGGGCCGTCGCCCGCATCGGCGAGCGGGGCACCATGATCGTCGCCGGGCTCGCGGCTCTCGTCGGCGTCGTCGCGATGGCGTTCGCGCCCGTGCTCGGCGTGTTCGCCGCATCCGTCTTCCTCATCGGCATGTGCGCCGCCGCCTTCGGTGTGGCCAGACACGCGTTCATGGCCACCCGCGTTCCGCCGGTCTTCCGCGCCCGGGCGCTGTCGCTCCTGGGAGGCAGCTTCCGTCTCGGCATGTTCGTCGGCCCGTTCGTCGCCGCCGCCCTGCTGGGCATCTTCGGCGACGAGCACGCCGCGATCTGGTTCTTCGGCATCTGCCTGGTGGCCACCGTGGTGCTGGTCGCGGTCGGCCCGGACCCCGAAGCGAGTGTCGCGGCACGCGCGACGGCGGGTGCCGGCGCGTCGACCGTCACGGCCGACGGGCGCCGTGAGCGGCCGCGCTGGCAGCCACGGGACCCCGGCACGGGAGTCGTCCGAACGGCGATGCGCTACCGCGACGTGCTCGCGCGCCTGGGCCTCGCCGCCGCGTCGCTGGCGGCGCTGCGGTCGACCCGCCAGGTGCTGCTGCCGCTGTGGGGAATCTCGATCGGCCTCGACGCGCAGACGATCGCGCTGGTCGTCGGTCTGTCGGGCGCGATCGACTTCGCCCTGTTCTACGCGAGCGGGCAGGTCATGGACCGGTACGGCCGCTTGTGGGCAGCGCTCCCGGCGATGCTCCTCATGAGTGGCGGGTTCATCGCGCTCGCCTTCACCCACGACGCGGCCGCGCCAGACGTCTGGTTCACGATCCTCGCCGCCGTGCTCGGCGTGGGCAACGGTCTCTCGAGCGGCATCCTCCTCACCCTCGGCGCCGATGTCGCGCCCCGCTCGAACCCCGCCCCGTTCCTCGGATCGTGGCGCACGTTGACGGATGCGGGCGGCGCGACCGCCCCGCTGGTCATCTCGGCCCTGACCGCCCTCGTCTCTCTGCCTCTGGCCGCGGGGGTGATGGGCGCGCTCGGACTGGTCGGCGCCCTGGGCTTCGCCCGGTGGGTGCCCCGCTACTCGCCGCGCGCCAAACGACCTTGAGGCCGATGTAGCCCTCGACCGCGGAAGTCCGTAACCTGCCACGCGTGCAGATGCTTCGACGCTCTTCCGGCGCGATCGCTCTCGCCGCCGCTGTCGTCGTCGGCTTGGCGGTCGCGGGCTGCGCTGCGGGTGACGCCGGCCGCGGAGATTCGTCGGGGGTCCTTCCCGGCGGCACGGCCACGACGGCGACAAGCATGCAACCTCCCCCGCCCGGCGGACTGCCGGACTATCAGTTGGGCGGCGCGTACGATCCCGCGGACGGCGTGACGATCGTCGGTCGTGACCGGGCGGCCGAGCCCGCTGAGGGAGCGTATTCGATCTGCTACGTCAACGGCTTCCAGACCCAGCCGGGCGAGCGCGGGCTCTGGGCCGACGACCTTCTCGTGCGAGTCGACGGTGAGCTGCTGATCGACCCCGAGTGGCCCGACGAGGTGCTGCTCGACACGTCGACCGCCGAGCGACGCGACCGGATCGTCGCCATCGTCGCGCCGTGGATCCGCGGGTGCGCCGGCGACGGCTTCGACGCCGTCGAGTTCGACAACCTCGACTCGTTCACCCGCTCCGACGGAGCGCTGACGGCCGACGACAACCTGAGTCTCGCTCGCGCCTACGTCGAGGTCGCACACGAGGCGGGACTCGCCGCCGGCCAGAAGAACGCGGCGGAGTTCGCCGACGTGCTGCACACCGAGGCGGGCTTCGACTTCGCCGTCGTCGAAGAGTGCGCGGCATACCGGGAATGCGACGCCTATACCGACGTGTACGGAGGCGCCGTCGTCGACATCGAGTACACCGACAATCTGCCGCGGCCGTGGAGCGACATCTGCGCGGATGCCGCCACCCCACCCTCGGTCGTGCTGCGCGACCGCGACCTGGTCGTGGCCGGAGACGAGGCGCACGTCGCACAGCACTGCTGATCCGTCGGCAGGCCTGCTGCGAGCGTGATCCAAGGCGCCTGAGGGCGACTCCCGAGCCCCGTGGACAGGCGGAGACCGGGCGGCGCGATCGGGCTACGATGGATCGAATGCGATCCCCCCGCGCACTCCCCCGAACCGTGTCGAGCCTCGCGCTCGTCGCTACGGCCGTGATCGCCGTCAGCGCCTGCACGGCCGCTCCGCAGCCCGAAGAGCAGGTATCGCCGCTCGGCCCCGACGGCCAGCCGCGCGCATCCGTCGACTCGGCGACCGGCCTGCTTTCGCCGCCCGTGGCGGGCATCGGCGTCGTCACCCCGCCGCGGAACGTGGACGACGAGGTCGACGCCCCGCCGGCACCCGAACCGCCGATCGCCGTGCCCGCCGTGCCGACCGCTCCGCCTGCGCAGGCCCCGTCCGACGGGCCCGGGGACGGACGGCCCGCCGCGGTCGGACCCGACGGGAGCGACGGGAGCGACGGGATCGGCGAGAGCGGAGACGGCGAGAGCGGAGACGACAGCCCGACACCGCCGCCGAGCGATCCCCAACCCGTGCCCGCTCGCGAGCTGCCGCCTGTCGGCGATCCCGACATCCAGCTCGGTGAGGTCTCGACCCCCGCATCCGGTGTCGAGATCGTCGTGCGCGACCACGGCTCCGAGCCTGCGCCCGGCGTGTACTCGATCTGCGCGATCACCCTGCCGCCCGCCGGATCGGGGGCTTCGGCCGCGCCCGCCGGTGCCGCGGTTTCCGTCGACACGGTCTTCGACGGCGGGGTCGCCGCTCTCATCCGCAGCTGCGCCGACAAGGGCTTCGACGCGGTGACGTTCGAGGGTCTCGAGCAGCCCGTCGGCACGACGGCGGTCGCCGACCGTGCCCGCGCCGTCGCCACAGAGGCGCACCGCGCCGGCCTCGCCGTCGGTCAGACGAACGCCCCGGCATCGAGTGCGGTGTTGACGTCCGAAGCGGGATTCGAGTTCGCTCTCGCAGAGGAGTGCGCCGCGGCCGCCGAATGCTTCGACTACACCTCGGCCTACGGCGACAAGGTGATCGCCGTCGAGTACGCCGACTCGCTGGCAGCGCCGTGGACCGACGTCTGCGCAGACCCGGCGACACCGGTGTCGGTCGTCCTGCGTGACCGCGGATTGGCCGCGCCCGGCGACCCGGGGTACGTCCTCGAGCACTGCTGATACCGCCCTGCCCGACCCCGAGCGTCACCGCCGGGCTGCCGCGGCCGAGGTTCGCCCTGCCTTTCGGGATGACCCCCGCCGCGATAAGACGCCGCTGACGGCATGACGCCGTCCTCGGGCAGGTGTCGCTGCGGGGTCTGGCGTCACCGCAGGACTGTTCGACTCGTCGCGGAGGCTGTCAGAGGCACCCCGTCGGGCACGAACAGACTCGCGATCGGCGGTCGCCAGAGTGTCGCCACGGTGACGGTCACCGACGATCCGTCCGTCGTCGACGCCTCGACCAGAGTCGCTTCGTCGGTCGCCTCGACGACGGATGCCGCGAGCTCGCGCACCTCGTCGTCACCGAGTCGCACCGCCGGGCCCGCGGCCCCGACCTCGAAGACGAAGCCGTCCGCGCCCGCCAACGCCGCCGCGTCGGCGATCGTGTCGGCGCGCTTCTGGGCGAGGTACAGGCTCGTGGCATCGACGGCGACGAACACCAGGGCGAGACAGAGCACCGCGTAGCCCAGGGCCAGCAGCAGGACGCTGCCGTCGTCGTCGCGATCGAACCCGCCGCGGCTCACGAGACGCCCGCCAGCCGCGAGATCCGCTGCACGCTCTGCGCCTCGACGGGCACCCGCGCGAACTGGTCGAGCCCGAGCACGGGCGGGACCAGCGGCAACGGAGCCTCGGCGCTGACCCGCACCTCGAGGGTCGCGCCGGCGGCGGGACAGGCTGCCTGAACGGTGCACGACACGACGATCTCGAGCTGGTCGGGGTCGATGCCGTATTCGTCGGCGATGGACCGCCCCAGGAGCTCGGCGCGCCGGTCGGCGGTCTGCGTGTCGGGGGCGGTCGCCACGGCGCGTGCGACATGCCGAGCCGTCGCCTGCACACCGAGCGCGTGCGACTGAACGACCCCCAGCGCGACGATCACGTACACGATCGGCACCAGCAGCACGAGACCGGCGACGACGAACTCGATCGACGCCGATCCGTCCTCACCCCCGCGCCCGTCACGCCCGTGACCGCCGGGTCGACCGCCCCACCGCCGGCGCCGTCGGTCGCCACATCGTTCGATGGCAGCTCGCCGTCGAGGCCGTCGCGTGGGCTGCGAAACCGCCTCAGTCGAAGCTCTCGATCGGCGCATGCCCCGTCACCTCCCATCCGCCCGGCAGTCCGATGAGGCCGACCAGCGGCGCGGTGACCGTCAGCGTGAGGGCGATCGCCGGGTAGCCCACGTCGACGCGCGTGATCGAAGCCTGCTGCACGAACCCCTCGCCGACGGTCCGCGAGACGATCTGCCGGGCCCGCTCGAGGCCCTCGCCGTCGTCGGTATCGGCCAGACCAGCGTGGTACGCGCCCTCGACAGCGGCATCGTGAGCCACGTTCCTCACGTACACGGCGAGCCCGAACTGCATCACACCGAGCGTGAGCAGCGTCAGCAGCGCACCCACCAGGACGAACTCGACCGGACTCGAGCCCCGCTCGTCGCGAACAGCGACCGTCCCCACGTGCATGGTCGCGTCAGAACCCCGAGACGCGCGCGATGGCCTGCTCGAACAGGTTCGACAGCGCGGGGCCGGCCAGTGCCCAGATGACTACCACCAGCCCGGCGGTCATCAGCGTCACGAGCACCCAGCCGGGAACATCACCGCGTTCATCGGCGTACAGCGCACCCCACGAGTTTCGTGTGCGCGGCGTCGATACGGTCTCGGCATCCATCACGACCATCTCCTTCTTCTTCGTGAAACTTCGTCACAGCCCCAGGCGCAGCATGACGACGCCGGGGAACACCGCGAACAGCACCGACAGCGGCAGCACCAGGAAGACCAGGGGCAGCAGCATGAGGATCTCTTTGCGGCCCGCCTGTTCGATCAATCCCCGCTTCGCGTCCTCTCGGGCGTCCTGCGCCTGTGCCTGCAGAACCTGCGCGAGCGGTGCGCCGCGATCGATCGCAGCGATCAGATGGTCGACCGCACGCGTCACGCTCGGCACGTCGACGCGTCGCGCGACGTCGGTGAGCGCGACGGACAGCGACGACCCCGTGCTCACGGCCAGGACTGCGGACTGCAGCTGCGCGGTGAGCTCCCCCGCACCGACCGATCCGACCCGGCGCAGCGCGTCGACGAGACTCTCGCCGGCAGCCAGGCACAGCGCGAGGAACTCGAGGACGGTCGGCACTTCTTCTCGGATGCGGCGCCCGCGCCGTCGCGCCGCTTCGCTCAATCGGGCGTCGTAGACCACCGCCGCTACCACCGCCACCACAGGCGGGAGCAGTGCTCCCCCGCTCCATCCGCGACCCGCGACGACGAGTGCCACAGCGCCGACTCCGCCGCCCACGAGACCGAACAGAGCCCACGTGAGTTGGCGCACGCGGAACTCCCCCGCTCCCACGGCCCAGCCGGCACGATCAAGTCGCTGCCGCAGGGCGGTGTCGCCGTCGAACCTCAGCGACAGCGCTGCACGCCACGACGAACGCATCGAGCGGCGGGGCGTCAGCGGTGTGAGGCCGAGCGGATCGGCGACATCGCGCACGTAGGGCGCGATCCGCCGAGCGAGCGACGGCGCAGCCCAGATCGGCACGGCCGTCGCGACCAGCAGCAGACCGGTCGAGAGGACGACTCCCCATACCACCGCGATGGCGACGTCGGATGCGAGGCTGACGCTGACGCTCACGCCGACCACCGCCGAGGCTCGGGCAGGCGCCCGATGCGCAGCATCAGGCGGAACGCGACGAATGAGACCAGCGCACCCGAGACCACCAGCGCGACGCCCTCGCCGCTGGCGTAGGCACGCGCCCCCTCTGGACGTAGCGACAGCAGTACGAGGATGACCCACGGGGCGACCAGCCCCAGCACGGCGGCTCCGCGAATCCACGACTGCCGCGCCTCGACCTCGGCACGCAGTGTCGTTTCGGCACGCACCGATGCGGACAGGGCGCGGAGTACGGGCACCAGCTCGGTTCCGCCGACCTGTCTGGCCATGCGGAGCGACTCGATGATGCGATCGCCGACGGGATCGGCCAACACCGTCTTCAGCCGCACGATGCTCGAATCGAAGTGACCGGATGCGGCCGCATCGGCCTGGAACGCGGCGAAAGCGGGCCGCAGCGGCGGCGGCCCCGCGACGGCCACCGAAGAGACGGCATCCGTGAGCGACATGCCCGCACGCACAGACGCGATGAGAAGGTCGCACACGTCGGGCCACATCATGCGACGAGCTCGGCGGAGTCGCCTCACCCGGCCGCGCAATACGCCCACCGGTGCGCAGGCGGCGGCCGCACCGGCCAGCGCGGTGATGACCGGTAGACCGGTGACGAGCCAAGCGCCGGCCGCCGCGACGACGCTGCAGCCGGCGCAGATGACCCACAGCCGGCTTGCTGAAGCCTGCGCGAAACCCGCCTGCTGCAGCAACGCCGACGCCCATCCGGCATCGCGCCGCGGCCGGGCGGTGTCCGTCCGCGGCCAGAGCCAGGGCGAGACCAGCAGCAGCACGCCCGCGGCCAGCGCACCACCGAGCGCGAGGGTCACCTCGCGCTCCGATACACCGTGCGCAGCTGCACCGCCCCGTCCACGACCTGACCGGTCGGGCTCGCGATCTCGGCCACGACGCGGCGGCCATCCGGCCGGCGTTCGCAGTGCACGACCAGGTCGACCGACGCTGCGAGGGCCGCCTGGACGAAGCCGCCGTCGATGTTCCGACCCGCCAGCAGAGGCAGGGCCGAGAGCTTCCGCATCGCGTCGACCGCGGAGTTGGCGTGCACCGTCGCCGCACCCGGCACACCGGTGTTCAGAGCCAGCACCAGATCGAGTGCCTCTGCGTCGCGCACCTCGCCGACGACGATACGGTCCGGGCGCATGCGCAGAGCCTCCTTGATGAGACGACGCAGGCTGATCTCGCCCGTACCCTCGAGACTCGGCTGGCGCCCCTGCAGCGCGACGATGTCGGGCGCGTCGACGGCGAGCTCGAACGTCTCCTCGACCGTGACGATCCGGTGGTCGGACGGGCTCGCGGCGATGAGCGCGCTGAGCACCGTCGTCTTGCCCGCGTGCGTCGCGCCCGACACGACGATGCTGCTGCCGCCGGCCACCGCGCCGCGAAGCAGCTCGGCCGCCTCGGTGCTGATCGAGCCGATCGATTGCAGGTCGGCGAGCGTCCGATAGGCGCGCAGGAACTTGCGGACGTTCACCGCCCAGTGCCGGCGGGTCACATCGGGGATGACGACGTGCAAGCGTGACCCGTCGGGCAGCGACGCGTCGACGAAGGGCTGACTGAGGTCGACACGTCGGCCGGTGGCATGCAGCATCCGTTCGACGACTTCGCGGATGCCGGTGTCGGTCACGGTCAGCGCGACGCGCTCGCTGCGGCCGTCACGAGCGACGAACACACGGTCGGGTCCGTTGATCCACAGCTCTTCGACGGTCGGATCGTCGAGAAGCGCCTGCAACGGACCGTACCCGGCGACACTCGCCAGAACATCGCGGACGGCCGAGCGCTCGTCGTCGATCGGAGCGAGGCCTCGCGCCTGGGCGAAGTCGTTGTGCCGGCGCACCTCGTCCGCGGCGATGCGACCGGCCGCGTCAGGGTGACGGCCCGGGTCGACGCCCTCGGCGCGCAGCCGGTCGCGAACGCGCCCGGTGACCGACTCGAGTGATGACGGGGCGCCTGCGGCGGTGACGTCGAGGGGTCGATTCAGGCTCACGCGCAGCATCCTGCCGCGCCCGTGTGCAGCCCTGCGGAAACTATCCACAGAGCCCGGGACGGCTCAGCCGAGCAGCTCGATACCGAATCCCGCGACCACGGAGCGCACCTCTGAGAGGTAGCGCTGGGCCTGCTCGGTCAGCGGAATGGCCGCCCGTCCGATCCACCCGATCTCGATGCGCTCGTCGACCTCGAGCGGCACCGCCACGATCTCGGGGTCGAGGTCGTCGCTGATGATTCCCGTCGAGATCGTGTATCCGTCGAGACCGATCATGAGGTTGAAGATCGTCGCGCGGTCCGACACGCGGATCTCTTGGCGGCTCGACCTCGTCGAGAGGATCTCTTCGGCGAAGTAGAACGAGTTGTTGGCACCCTGGTCGAAAGTCAGCCGCGGCAGATCCACCAGGTCGTCGAGGGTCGCGCTCGGGCGCTGCGCCAGCGGATTGCGGCGCGAGACGAAGATGTGCGGTTTCGCGACGAACAGCGGCTGGAACGCGAGTCCCGAGTCGCGTAGCAGCTTGTCGATGACGTTGCCGTTGAACTCGTTGCGGAACAGGATGCCGAGATCGCTGCGCAGGGTTCGGACGTCTTCGATGATGTCCCAGGTGCGCGTCTCGCGAAGCGAGAACTCGTACTCGGGCGCTCCGGCGCTGCGCACCATGCGAACGAAGGCATCGACCGCGAACGAGTAATGCTGGGTCGACACACCCAGCAGACGACGAGAGGGTGGCCGGCCGAGGTAGCGCTGTTCGAGCAGCTCGGCCTGCTCGACCACCTGACGCGCGTACCCGAGGAACTCGATGCCGTCGTTGGTCAATGTGACGCCCCGCGCCGACCGGAGGAGGAGATCGCGTCCGACCCGGCTCTCGAGGTCCTTCATCGCTGCGGACATCGTGGGCTGCGCGACGTAGAGCAGGTCGGCGGCCGCCGAGATGGAACCCTCTGCGGCGACCTCGATGAAGTACTGCAACTGCTGAAGGGTGATGCCGCTCGATCGCTTGGCCATAGCCCAAGACTATGCCCAAGCATCGTGGGCACGAATTACCCGATGACTGCGGATCGTCGGCACCATGGGGTCACCGCATTCCGCACGGCATCCGTGCCTTTTCTGATTGGCTGCTCATGGCGAATGAGTTCACGTTCCGCATCTCGACCACCCGCTTCGACGAGGACTATGCCCCGTCCGAGAGTTCGCGAGCGACCACCAACTTCGCCAACCTCGCCCGCGGCGACGACCGGCGCCAGAACCTGCGCAATGCACTGACGATGATCGACCGTCGACTGAACGAGCTCGCCTCGACCGAAAACCCCGACGGCGATCGATACCTCATCGAGCTCGACATCGTCTCGGCGGAGCTGCAGTTCACCGACGAGGGCGACGATCGCGAGTTCCCGCTGCTCGAAGTCCTCGAGGTGCACATCGTCGACCGTGTCACCGGCGACCGGCACCAGGGCATCGTCGGCAACAACTTCTCGTCGTACGTGCGCGACTACGACTTCAGCGTCGTCCTGCCTGCCGCGCAGCAGAGGGCGGGCAGCTTCACCGTCCCCGACGACTTCGGCGATCTGCACGGGAAGCTCTTCCGGCACTTCCTCGAGTCCGAGGCCTACCGCGAGCGGTATCCGCAGTCTCCGGTCGTCTGCATCAGCGTCTCGACGAGCCGAACCTACCGGCGCACCGGCGACCACCACCCGGTGCTCGGCGCCGAGTACGAGCAGGATTCCTTCTCGTTGACCGACGAATACTTCGGCAAGATGGGCCTGCAGGTTCGCTACTTCATGCCGCGCGGCAGCGTCGCCCCGCTCGCGTTCTACTTCGAAGGCGATCTGCTGGCCGACTACACCGACCTGCAGCTGGCCGGCACGATCAGCACGATGGAGACGTTCCAGAAGATCTACCGTCCCGAGATCTACAACGCCGACTCCCCCGCGGGCAGCGTGTACCGGCCGACCCTCGAACGCGAGGACTTCACGCCGACCGACGTCACCTACGACCGCGTCGAGCGCAGTCAGCTCGCCGTCACGCAGGGCCGATACACCGACGAGCACTTCGTCACCCCTCACCGGCAGGTCTTGAACCGCTGGGCGGCCGCCTACCCGACGCCTCACCCGACCCCGGCCCGATGACCCCTGAAGGATCACCGATGACGCACCGCGTTCTGCCCACCTCGATCGTCGGCAGCCTGCCCAAGCCCGCGTGGCTCGCCAAGCCCGAGGTGCTCTGG
>JAAIGE0100159896.1_pt1 | contig 14914 bp, 11 predicted proteins | sample 6487951 | NCBI WGS metagenome assembly JAAIGE01 (sample SAMN13974128, study PRJNA590717) | phyllosphere metagenome | biome: tomato field; feature: multiple bacterial spot infested tomato fields; material: tomato leaves; isolation source: leaves from tomato fields | host: Solanum lycopersicum ... | reverse complement strand
GATGCGCAGTTGCGCGCGGTCGGCGGTTTCTTCCTCGACCATCGCGCGGATGACGATGCTGCCTTCGCGGGTGAACTTGATGGCATTGCTGACCAGGTTGGTGAGCACCTGCTTGAGGCGCAGCGGGTCGCCCGACAGCCACACCGGCGTATCGCGATAGACCAGCGAGAGCAGTTCGAGCTTTTTCTCGTGGGCGGTCGGCGCGAGGATGGTCAGGGTGTCCTGCAGCAGGTCGCGCAGGTTGAAGGGGATGTTTTCCAGTACCAGCTTGCCGGCCTCGATCTTCGAGAAGTCGAGCACTTCGTTGATGATGCTCAGCAGGCTGTCGGCGGATTTCTCGATGGTGCTCAGGTAGTCCTGCTGGCGCGGGCTGAGCTCGCTTTTCTGCAGCAGGTTGGTGAAGCCGAGAATGCCATTGAGCGGCGTGCGGATCTCGTGGCTCATGTTGGCCAGGAACTCGGACTTGATGCGGCTCGCTTCCAGGGCTTCCTTGCGGGCGAAGTCCAGCTCGATGTTCTGGATCTCGATGTTTTCCATGTTCTGGCGCAGGTCTTCGGTGACCTGGTCGATGCTGTGCTGCATTTCTTCCTGGGCGGCCTGCAGGGACTCGGCCATGCGGTTGATGCCCGAGGCCAGTTCGTCGAGTTCGTGGCTGCCCAGCGGCGGCAGACGGGTTTCCAGATGGCCGTCCTTGAGCAGGGCCACACCATGCTTGATGCGCAGCAGCGGGTCGTTGATGCTGCGGCTCATGCGCAGCGCCAGCAGGCCGGTGATGATCAGCCCGGTAACCACCAGCAGCAGGCTGGTGAGCAGGCTGCGGTAGCCGCTGAGCAGGGTGTTGTGGTGCGACAGTTCCAGCTCCACCCAGCCGATCGGTTCGGCCTCGGCGCTGGTACGCTCCTCGCCGCTGAGGGTCAGGTGCTGGGTCATCACCGGCAGCAGGAAGCGGGTCGCGTCCTGGCTGCTGTGCTCGGCGATGTCTACGGTGTTGCTGTCGATCACCGGGCGCTGGTTGAGCATGCTCGGGCCGGCATGGGCCAGGCGATCGCTTTGCGTGGTCAGGAAAGTCACCGCGCGGACGTCCGGTTGCTCCAGGGCTTCGGTGGCGATGCGCTGCAGCAAGCTCTTGTCGCCGTGCAGCAGGGCGGGGGCGGCCAGGGGCGCCAGTTGTTCGGCGATCATGTGGCCGCGCTGCAGCAGTTGCGCCTGCAGGCCGGAGAGCTGCATCCAGATGAAATAGCCGCCCAGTACCAGTGCCAGCAGGCTGGTGGGCAGCAGGGTAAGCATCAGTACCCGACCCTTGATGCCGATATCCTTGAACACGCAATGCCCCCTTTCGACGATGCCAGGCAGTGTAGCGATTCCGGCCGGGCGACGCTTGCCCGTCGTGAGGCGGGTTACGAGCGCTTGGGCAAAAGGTAGAATCGCTCGCATTCGCTTTTCAGAGCCACATTGCCATGACGCTTCCCGCCACATCCGTCACCCGTATTCTTGCGGTCGAAGACGACCCCGCCCTGGCCTCCCACCTGCAGGCGCATCTGCAGGGCTGCGGCTTCGACGTGACCTTGAGTCGCGACGGCAGCGAAGGCCTGCGCCTGGCCCAGCAGCAGCACTTCGATCTGATCCTCATGGACATCCTGCTGCCCGGTAGCAACGGCCTGGACGTACTGCAACGTCTGCGCGAGCAGCGCCACGTGCCGGTCATCCTGATGTCCGCCCTGGGCGCCGAGCAGGACCGCATCGCCGGCTTCAGCAAGGGTGCGGACGACTACTTGCCCAAACCGTTCAGCCTGGGCGAACTCAGCGTGCGCATCGAGGCCATTCTGCGCCGGGTCGCCTACGAGCGCCGCGGGCAGCCGCCGCTGCAGGCCGATGCGCTGACCTTTCACGAGGATCGCTGTGATGTCTGCCATGACGGCCACTGGGCCACGCTCACCTCGACCGAGTACCGGCTGCTGGAAACCTTTTCCCGGCATGCCGAGGAGGTGCTCAGCAAGGCCTTTCTCTATCAGCACGTGCTGCACCGCGGTTACTCCCAGCATGACCGCAGCCTGGACATGCACGTCAGCAACGTGCGCCGTAAGCTCAAGGGCATCGGCTACAGCGGCAAGCGCCTGGAGTCGGTGTGGGGCAAGGGCTACGTGCTGACGGCCCGGGAGTCCTGAGGTGCCGGGCCGGTATTCGCTGTTCTGGAAACTGATCGTCGGCCTGGCGCTGTTCTGCCTGCTGATCGTCAGCATGCACCTGGACCTGGAACAGCGGGTGTACGACTCGATGTCCACGCTTTCCACCAGCAGCCGGGAGGAACTCACCGAGTTCGCCCACGAGGCGGAAGCGGCCTGGCGCGAGCAGGGCCGGGCCGGGTTGGACGCGTACCTGCAAGACCTGCATCAGCAAGAACGGGTCTGGGCCGTGGTGGTCGATGAGCAGCATCGGTCGTTGTCCTCCATGCCGCTCAGCGAGGAGGAAGAGCTGCGCCTGAGTTTCGTGCGCCGGCTCGACCAGAAGGTCGGCCGGCCCGGCGGGCAGCCGGTTTTCTACGTGCCCTTCAGTGATGGCGACGGGCGCCTGGTGATGGAGCTGCCGCTGCGCCTCGACCCGCGCAACGCCAGCCCATTGTGGAACGTATTCCTGCGCAGCGTGCTGCCGGCCTGCCTGGCGATTCTGCTGGGCACCCTGTTGTATCGCTGGCTCATCGCGCCGCTGGTGATCCTGCGCCGCCAGGCCAACAGCCTGAGCGCCGGCGATCTGAGCGCCCGGGTCGGTGCACCGGTGGCGGCTCGCCAGGATGAGCTGGGTGAGCTGGGGCGTGCCTTCGACCATATGGCCGAGCGCTTGCAGGGCACCGTGGTGTATCAGCGGCGCTTGCTGCGTGACCTGTCCCACGAGCTGCGTACGCCGCTGAGCCGCCTGCGCGTGGCCAGCGATGGCGAGAGCGACCCGCAGGTGCTGCGCCAGCGGCTCGACCGGGAAATCACCATCATGCAGACCCTGGTGGAGAATTCACTGGAGCTGGCCTGGCTGGATTCGGAGCGCCCGCAGTTCGCCCGCGAGCCGATCCGCGTGGCGCAACTCTGGGACATGCTGGTCGAGGACGCCTGCTTCGAAGCGGGCTGGCCTGGCGAGCGCCTGCTGTTCGAGGTCGATGAAGCCTGCACGGTATACGCCAACCTGACCAGCCTGGCCCAGGCTCTGGAAAACCTGCTGCGTAACGCCGTTCGCCATTCACCCCCCACTGGAACGGTGCGTCTGACCGGCGTTCGAGAGGGCGACTGCTGGCACCTGTGCCTGGTCGATGACGGCCCCGGTATCGATGAGCGCTACCTGGAAACCATCTTCGAACCCTTCGCGCGGCTCGACAGCGCCCGCCCCGGTGACGGCGGCTTCGGTCTTGGCCTGAGCATCGCGCGCAGCGCCATCGCCCTGCAGGGCGGTCGCCTGTGGGCGCAAAGCCCACCAGGCAGCGGGCTGCAGATGCATCTGTTGCTGCCAGCAAGGGAAATATCGCAACAAAATGTATAGACTGTAAATGACGTTTACTCTCATATGATATTAACTATCATTTGCGCCGTTATCGCGGCGGGAAGGCTCTAGGGAGCGCCTTCAGGAGATCCACTACCGCCGTTTTCGCCCACCCGGGCCTGACAATATGCGGTATGGGGACGTCGATGAATCCGAAGTACAAACCGAGTCTGCTGGCCACGGCCATCATGGTGGCGTTCAGTGCGCCGGCTGCAGTGACTGCGCAAACCACCGAGATCACCCTTGATGAAGCGGCGGCCAGCGAAGGGCTGCAGGTGGAGCAGGGCAGCCACGGGTTGGAGATCGGCGAAACACGGATCGTTGGCACCGCCGAGCAGGAGCTCAAGCAGGCCTCCGGGGTATCGATCATCACGGCTGACGATATTCAGCGCCACCCGCCGGCCAACGACTTGTCCGAAATCATCCGCCGCATGCCGGGCGTCAACCTCACTGGCAACAGCGCCAGCGGGCAGTTCGGCAACAGCCGACAGATCGACCTGCGCGGCATGGGCCCGGAAAACACCCTGATTCTTATCGACGGTCGCCCCGTTGCCTCGCGTAACGCCGTGCGCATGGGGCGCTCCGGTGAGCGCAACGGTCGCGGCGACAGCAATTGGGTGCCAGCCGAGGCGATAGAACGTATCGAAGTACTGCGTGGGCCGGCGGCTGCCCGTTATGGTTCGGGCGCGGCTGGCGGGGTGGTGAACATCATCACCAAGGCGCCCGGCAAGACGGTATCGGGGTCGGTCACTGCCTACACCAACATTCCTGAAAACAGTGACGAGGGCGCTACCCGGCGCTTGAGCTTCAACACCTCAGGGCCGCTGACCGACAACCTGTCGTTTCGCGTGTACGGCAACCTGAACAAGACTGAAGCAGACGACGCCGCCCTCAACGAGGACTACGCCGTGGGCAGCAACCCAGCGCCAGCCGGCCGTGAAGGGGTGCGCAACAAGGACATCAATACCCTGCTGCGTTGGGACGTCGATCAGCAGCAGACCCTCGAACTTGAAACCGGCTTTAGCCGTCAGGGCAACATTTATGCCGGTGAGCGGGCGCAGGATCACGTCTCCACGTTGGCTAATACCAGTGCGCTGTTGGGTCGCGAAACCAACACCATGTATCGTCAGACTGCGGCGATCACACACCGTGGCGACTGGGACATCGGTACTTCGCAGGTCGGCATTTCCTATGAGAACACCCGTAACCGGCGGATGGCCGAGGCGCTGGCCGGCGGGCCGGAAACCGGTATCAGTGGGCAAGACAAATCGACCTCCGAGCTGGACAATTACCGCCTGCACGGCGAGCTCAACCTGCCGCTGGAGCTGGGCTTCCACCAGACGCTGACCATCGGCGGCGAGTACGTGCGTGAAGAGTTGAACGACCCGTACTCCAATGGCCAGGCCTCGTCGTTTGGCGGTGTCACGCTGCCAGGCTTCGCTGCTGGTACCCGCAGTGGCGAGTCGGATGCCGACAACTACGCGCTCTACATCGAAGACAACATCGAGCTGACCCCCGACTGGACGCTGACCCCCGGGCTGCGCTTCGACGACAACAGCATCTTCGGCAATAACTGGAGCCCCAGCCTCAACAGCGCTTACAAGCTGACCGACACCATCACCCTCAAGGGCGGCGTTGCCAAGGCGTTCAAGGCGCCCAATCTTTATCAGTCCAACCCCAACTACATCTATTTCACCAAGGGCAACGGCTGCCCTGACGGTTCGGGCGGTGGTGGTGGCTGCTATATCCTGGGCAATCCCAACCTAGAAGCTGAAACCAGTATCAACAAGGAACTGGGCATCGCCTTCGACGACGCCGGTTGGGTTGCAGGGCTGACCTATTTCCACAACGACTACAAGAACAAGGTCGTGGCCGGAATGGGCGATGGCTCCGACCCCATTCAGGTGGTTCCTGGCGCTGGCAACTACGCCGAGGTGTACCAGTGGGTCAATGCGCCCAAGGCAGTCGTATCGGGTTGGGAGGGCAACCTCACCATTCCGCTGCTGGGCAACCAGGGCGAGACGCTGAGCTGGAGCAACAACTTCACCTACATGATCCAGAACAAGAACAAGAGCACCGGGGAACCGCTGTCGGTGATTCCCAAGTACACCGTCAACTCGATGCTCGACTGGAGCGTGACCCAAGCCCTGGATCTCTCGCTGATTGTCACCCACTACGGCAAGCAGGAACCCCGGCGCCTGACCAGTCAGGGCAGTGCCGCCACCGGTGATGCGTTGCGGGCCAGGGATCCTTACACGCTGGTGGGCCTCAGCGCCAACTACGAGCTGAACGAAAACTGGCGTTTTGGCGCCGGTATCAACAACCTGTTCGACAAACAGATTCGTCGTGAAAGCATTGCCGGCGATGAAGGTGCGAACACCTACAACGAGCCGGGCCGGGCGTTCTATATGTCGGCAACTGCCTCGTTCTGATTAGCGGCACCCAGGCCACCGCCCCGATCAGGGTGGTGGTTTTTTGCATCGAAACGGATTGAGCCCGATGACTGCCGACTACATCACCGATGTCGCCTATCCACACTTCTTCCAGCGCGAGACCACGCCGATCTGGCTGAGTTTCGCTGCGCGTGCGCTGGGGCGCCCGAGCCCTGATCTGCGTCAGCCTTTCGTGTCCTGCGAGCTGGGCAGCGGCCAGGGATTCGCCACCGTGCTGCAGGCGGTCGCCAACCCCCAGGGCCATTTCGTCGGCGTGGATTTCAATGCTGAACATATCGCCCATGCCAAGGCGTTGGCCCAGGCTGCCGGTGTGACTAACGTGGAGTTCGTGGAAGACAGCTTCCAGGGCATGCTGGAACAATCCGCGGCAGCGCCGCGATATGACTTCATCATCCTGCACGGCATCTACTCCTGGGTGTCGACAGCGGATCAGCAGCGCCTGCGGCAGTTCGTCGAGCGCGAGCTCAAGCCCGGCGGCATCGCCTTCGTCGGCTACATGGCCCAGCCGGGGCTGGATTTCTTCGCGGCGCCGCGGCGTTTCGTCCAGCAGTACGCCCAGACCCTGTCAGGCACTTCGGCGCAGCGCGTCGTCGAGTCACTGCGCGCGCTGCAGCGCCTGGCGGCGAGCGGGGCAGGATTGTTCGCCCATGACCGGCAGGTGGCGGCCTATGTGGAGCGCAGCCTGCAGGATGATCCGCATTACCTCGCCCATGAGTTGCTCAACGAACACTGGCACACGCTGCCGGTTGCCGGGGTGATGGCGGCATTCGAAGCCTGTGGCACCGGATACATGGGCAGCGCCAGCCTGATGGACAACATCGACGATCTGTCCCTGCCAGCCAACGTAACCCAGCAACTGGCTGACCTTGAGGGCACAGCGCTGAGGGAGACGTTCAAGGATCTTGCCCGCAACCAGACCCAGCGGCGGGATCTCTACCAGCGCGATACACGGGAGCTGGACGAGTACGCTCACAAGGCTGCGCTGTTCGATCAGGTGGTGGCAGCCTTGCCAGGCGCACCGGCTCAGGGTGGCGTAACGTTCGAGACGCGCATCGGTGCGGTCGAAGGTGCGGCGTCCCTGTTCTCCCCGATCCTGCAGGCGCTGGCCGAGCGACCACAGAGTTTTCCCGGTTTGTTACGGCTGCCGGGGCTGGCTGGGCAGGCAGGTAGCATCAGTCCGGCGCTGCAGGCGCTGACGGCGGCAGGCCATGTGCACCCACTGCTGCCCGGGCAGATCAATGTGGCAGGCTGTCAGGCCTTCAACCGGGTGATCAGTGAGCGTGTGCTGGCGGGCGCTCGCTACTCCCACTTGGCGGCGCCGAGCCTGGGCTCTGGGTTGGCCGCGAGTTTCTTCGAAATGGCGGCCGCACGCGTGCTGCTCGACCATCCGGCGCTGCGCGGCGCGCTGTTGTGCCAGACCGTGGATGCCTTGTTGCGCAAGGTTGGCTGGCAACCGTTGGACAACCCTGCCGACTCGTTGCAAGCCCAGTTGAGCCGCTTCGAGCGCGATACCTTGCCAATCTGGCAACAGCTTGGCGTGGTGGGCTCATGAACCGATGGCTGAGCATTCTCCTGGTGCTGCTGACGATCAGCGGGGGCGCCGTGGCCAAGCCTGATCTGTCCCAGCCATTGGGCTCGACCCTGGCCGATCGTGGTTCGCCCCATTACCGGTTCAGCCGGCAGGAACTGGCCTCGGCCGATGGCCAGCGCCATTACCGTATCTGGATCGCCGTTCCCGAGCAGGCCGCGCCCGGTGCAGGGTATCCGGTGCTGTATCTGCTCGATGGCAATGCGGCGCTGGGCGCCTTGCAGGAGGCGCAACTGGCCGATCTCGCCAGGCGCGGGCCGCCGGTATTGGTGTTCATCGGCTACGCCACCGACCTGCGCTTCGACGTGACGGCGCGCGCCTACGACTACACGCCTCCGCTGCCAGGCGGCGAGCCGGTGATCGACGACATCACACGCGGGCGGCGCGGTGGCGGGGCGGACGTGTTCCTCGACCTGATCGAGCAGCGCATCAAGCCCCTGGTGCAGGCGCAGGCACCCATCGACCCGGCGCGGCAGAGCCTGTGGGGGCATTCCTATGGAGGCCTGCTGACGCTGCATGCGCTGTTCACCCGGCCAGCGAGCTTCCAGCGTTATATCGCCGCCGATCCGTCGTTGTGGTGGCAGGGCGGCTTCATTGTTCAGGAGGCCCGGGCGTTTCTTGCCCGCCCGCAAGCGTTCGACCTGACGCTGCTGACCGCTGGCGCGGCCCGCGAGCGCCCGCCAGCCGGCAAGAACGACGATCCGCAGGTACGCGCCCGCCGTGAGGCCGTCGCCGCGCTGCCGGCCAATGCCGCCGATCGGCTCGCCGCGCAACTGGCGGCTACCGGCCGCGGCCCGGTTCGTTACAAGCGCTATGCCGACCTAGGCCACGGGCCGATGCTGCCGGCTTCGCTGGGGCCGGCGCTGCGCCTGAGTGCCGGGGATGACGAGGCGATTCCCCGCTGGACATCGAAATGAATCGCCCGGGATTTACACATGTAAATGAAAATCCTGCGCATTTGTGCGGCAGTATTGCCGCTGCCGCGCCACGGCCATCAGACGCGGTGGCACGTTTTATCGTTGAAGAAAGGATATGTTGATGATCGCTCGCCTATCTCGATGCTCCCGCCTGCTGGCGCTGTCCGGCCTGTTCGCCCTGTTGCCGTTGTGCGGCGCTCTGGCCGAGTCGCGCAGCCTGGATACCGCCTACGGCGAGATCACGCTGGACGGCACGCCTCAGCGCGTGGTGACCCTGAGCGAGAATGCCCTGGACGTAGCCCTGGCGGTCGGCGTCAAACCGCTGGGCAGCGTGGCCACCCGCGGCGGCAGCGATGTGTCGGCGTACCTGAAAGACAAGGCAGGCGAGATCAAGATCGTCGGCACCGCACGGGAAACCAACCTGGAGTCGGTGTTCGCCCTGCAACCGGATCTGATCCTGGCGGCGCCGGAGCTGACCCGGGATCAGTACCAGAAACTCAGCCTGATCGCGCCGACCCTGGTGCCAAAGGGCAATTCCTTCGCCGACTGGCGCCACAACGTCGAGTTCTACGGCCAGGCGCTGGGCAAGCAGCCCGAGGCCAAGGCCGCCATCGCCGCGGTCGATGCCCGCATCGAAGGCCTCAAAGGCAAGATAGAGCCGGGCCAGGTCGCTTCCGTGGTGCGCTGGAGCCCGCAGGGGCCGGGCGTGATGTCGCAACATCTGTTCGTCGGCCAGTTGCTGGGCCAGCTTGGGTTCAAGGGCACGGCCATGGCCGCCGAGCTGACCAGCAAGCCCCATAGCGATGCCCTGAGCCTGGAAAACCTGTCGCGCATCGACGGCGACTGGCTGTTTCTCGCCACCCTCAACGCCGACGGTGACAAGGCGCTCGAGCAGGCGCGCCAGCAGCCGGCGTTCGCGCGCCTCAAGGCGGTCAGCCGTGGCCGCGTGCAGAGCGTCGACGGGCAGATCTGGAGCAGCGGCGCAGGCCCGCTGGCTGCCAACGTGATTCTCGATGACGTGGAGAAGGCCGTCGCCTCGCAATGAGCAGCGCGGCAAAACCCGCTCGACTGACGCTGGCCGCGGCCCTGGCGTGGGTGAGTGCTGCGCTGGCGTTGCTGTGCGTCGCCAGCCTGCTGATCGGTGCGGGGGAGGTGGGCATCCTGCGCAGCCTGTCGGCGCTGGCCGGCGCTGCGGATGACGAAGCGCGCTTCGTGCTCTTCGAGTTGCGCCTGTCGCGCACCCTGCTTGGCGTGCTGGTCGGCGTGGCGCTGGGGGCGGCGGGCGTGGTGTTGCAATCGGCCACCCGCAACCCGCTGGCCGAGCCCGGCCTGCTTGGCGTCAGCGCCGGGGCCTCGTTCGCCGTGGTCGTGGCGATCAGCCTGGGCGCCAGCGCGGCGACCTTGAACCTCGGCGTGGCCATCGCGGGCGCCATGGCCGGTTGCCTGCTGGTATTGCTGGTCACCCAGGTGCGCGGCGTCGGTAACGACCCGGTACGCCTGGTGCTGGCCGGTGCCGCGTTCTCGGGCATCCTCACCGCGATCAGCACGCTGATTCTGCTGCACGACCAGCGCAGCTCCGACGAGATCCGCTTCTGGATCATCGGCGCCCTGGCCGGTCGCCCCCAGGACGTGCTGACCTGGAGCGCGCCTGGCCTGCTGCTCGGCCTGTTGCTGCTGGCGCCGCTGATTCGTCCGCTGGCGGCCCTGGCCCTCGGCGAGAAGATGGCCACCGGGCTCGGCCATCATCCCGGCCTGACCCGCCTGGGCGCCTTGCTCGGCGTCGCCGTGCTGGTCGGCACCGCGACGGCGGCGGCCGGCCCCATGGCCTTCGTCGGCCTGGTGGTGCCCTTCGTGGCACGCCGCCTGGTAGGGCCGGACATCCGCCGCACCATCGGTCTGTCGCTGCTGCTCGGGCCGATCATCGTGCTGTTCGCCGATATCCTCTCGCGCTTGTTGGTCAGCCCCTACGAACTGCCGATCGGCGTGGTGACCGCGCTGATCGGCGCGCCGGTGCTGATCGCGGTGGTGCGCAGCCACAGGTTGCCGACCCTATGAAGGCAGCGACTGCACTCAAGGCGCCCAACGGCTACTGGTTGCTGGCGCTCGGTTCGCGGCGCGTGCTGCTCGACCGCCGCGGCGTGTTCGCCGCTCTGGGCCTTTCGCTGGCGATCATGATCATCACCGGTATCAGCCTGGCATCCGGCGCCGCCGGCTTGTCGCCGTGGACGGCGCTGGCCGCTGCCTTTGGTCAGGGCGAGCCGATGCACGTGTTTCTGGTGCAGGAACTGCGCCTGCAGCGCCTGATCGCCGGCCTGCTTACCGGCGCGGCATTCGGCATCGGCGGTTGCCTGTTGCAGACCCTGGCGCGCAATCGCCTGGCCACACCCGGGGTGATCGGCATCGATGACGGCGCCACGGCCTTCGCGGTGGCGTCCATCGTCGCCGTGCCGACCACCCTGGCGCCTTCCGCCCTGGCGCTGACCGGCGCCACCACGGCCGCGGTGCTGGCCTTCGGGTTGAGTGCTGGCGCCGGGGCGCGGGGTTATCGCTTCATCGTGGTCGGCATCGCCGTGGGCGCAGTGTTCGGCGCGCTGACCAACCTGATGCTGGCGCGAGCCGATATCGACGCCGCCAACGTCGCCTATCCCTGGACGGTCGGCAGCCTCAACGCGCGGCCTGCCCAGGCGGTTTGGCTGCTGGGCGCCGGCCTGCTGCTGAGCCTGCCGCTGGTCAAGTACCTGGCCCAGCGCCTGGAGCTGATGCGCTTTTCCGACAGCGTGGCAGTGGGCCTGGGCGTGCGCCTGAAGGCCATGCGCCTGCTGACGCTGATCACCACGGTGCTGCTCACCGCCCTGGCGGTCGCTGTGGCCGGCCCGGTGGGGCTGGTCGCGCTCGCCGCGCCGGAAATGGCCCGCTACCTGGGCGGCCACCGTGGCGTGCCGGTGCTCTGTTCGGCGCTGGCCGGCGCGCTGTTGATGACCGTCGCCGACTGGGTCGGGCGCACGTGGCTGGCGCCCATCGAGATACCCGTCGGGGTGATCACCGCCGTGGTGGGCGGGCCCTACCTGCTGTGGATCCTGCTGCGCCAACCCGCGCGCAAATTGTCATGAAAGGCCGCCCCGCGGGTGCGGCTGTTGTGGAGCTGAAGCAATGACCACCTCCAACCTGTTCGCCACGAGGCCCGAGGCCGCGGTCACCCTGCAGGCCGAGCGCCTGAGCCTGGGTTACCCGCAGGCGGCGATCATCGACGACTTGTCCCTGCGCATCCCGCCGGGGCAGGTCACGGCCATCGTCGGCCCCAATGGCTGCGGCAAGTCCACGCTGCTGGCGGGGCTGTCGCGCCTGCACAAGCCCTCGGCCGGCGCGGTGCTGCTCAACGGCAAGACTATCGGCAGCCTGCCGTCCAAACAGGTGGCCCGGCAACTGGCGCTGCTGCCCCAGGACGCCACCGCGCCGGACGGGTTGACCGTTTCCGAGCTGATTCGCTTCGGTCGCCAGCCGCACCAGAGCCTGCTGCGCCAGTGGTCGGCCGAGGACCAGGCGATCGTCGACGAAGCGCTGCGCGTGGCCGATCTGCAGGCCCTGGCCGAGCGCCCGCTGGAGTCGATGTCCGGCGGCCAGCGTCAGCGTGCCTGGATCGCCATGGCGGTGGCCCAGCAGACGCCGTTGCTGCTGCTCGACGAGCCGACTTCGGCGCTGGATCTCGGCCACCAGATCGAGGTCTTCGAGCTGATTCGTGACCTCGCCGCAGCAGGCAAGACCGTGGTCATGGTGGTGCATGACCTGTCCAGCGCCTGCCGTTACGCCGACCATCTGGTGGCGATGAAAGCCGGGCAGATCGTCGCCGAGGGCGCGCCCGGTGACATCGTCACGCCGGAGTTGGTCGAGCAGCTGTACGACGTACGCTGCACGCTGATGCGCGACCCGGTCAGCGGCACGCCGGTGATCGCCGGCATCACGCGGCGTTAGATGAATCGGTTATCAGCTTAGATCGCCTGGTTCGCCGGCTTCGGTGCGCTGGCCGCAAAGGCCGATGACTGCGGGCTTTGCCGCGAGCAGGTCGCCTTGCAAGGCCCCGTTATCGCACTCAGCGGGGAGTAGGGGTTGCGTCGATTTGCCGGTATCATGGCCGCCCCCTGCAGCCGTCTGGACCCGATCGACGCCATGACCCAGCAATACCCCACGATCGCCGAATGCGTCGGCAACACGCCGCTGGTTCGCCTGCAGCGCCTGCCCGGCACCACCAGCAACACCCTGCTGGTGAAGCTCGAAGGCAACAACCCGGCCGGTTCGGTGAAGGACCGCCCGGCGCTGTCGATGATCGCCCGCGCCGAGCTGCGCGGCGACATCCAGCCCGGTGACACGCTGATCGAAGCCACTTCGGGCAATACCGGCATCGCCCTGGCCATGGCCGCGGCGATCAAGGGTTACCGAATGATCCTGATCATGCCGGACAACTCCAGCGCCGAGCGCAAGGCGGCGATGACCGCCTACGGCGCCGAGCTGATCCTGGTCAGCAAGGAAGAGGGCATGGAAGGCGCCCGCGACCTGGCGCTGGCCATGCAGGCCGACGGCCGCGGCAAGGTGCTCGACCAGTTCGCCAACGGCGACAATCCGGTCGCCCACTACACCAGCACCGGCCCGGAAATCTGGCGCCAGACCGACGGGCAGATCACCCATTTCATCAGCTCCATGGGCACCACCGGCACCATCATGGGCGTGTCGCGCTACCTCAAGGAGCAGAACCCGGCGGTGCAGATCGTCGGCCTGCAGCCGATGGAAGGCGCAGCGATCCCGGGCATCCGCCGCTGGCCGGAAGAGTACCTGCCGAAGATCTTCGAATCCGAGCGCGTCGACCGTATCGTCGACATGGCCCAGGCCGAGGCCGAGGACGTGATGCGCCGCATGGCGCGCGAAGAGGGCATCTTCTGTGGCGTATCGTCCGGCGGCGCGGTGGCGGCCATGCTGCGTCTGTCCCGGGAGCTGGAAAACGCCGTGCTGGTCGCCATCATCTGCGATCGCGGCGACCGCTACCTGTCCACCGGCGTATACGACGCCGTGGCGAACTGATGGCCCGCAAGAACGGCGGCCTGCGCTTTCAACCCAGCGGCGGCACCCGTGCCGCCCAGGTGCCGGTGGGCAAGAAGCAGCGCCTGAAGATCGAGCGCCTGGCCAACGACGGACGCGGTATCGCCTTCATCGACGAGCGCACCTGGTTCGTCAGCGGCGCGCTGCCGGGTGAAGAGATCGAAGCCCGGGTACTGGATGCCCGCAGCAAGGTGATCGACGCACGCACCGAACGGGTATTCCAGGCCAGCCCCGAGCGGCGCGCCGAGCCCTGCGTGCACGCGCGCATCTGCGGCGGTTGCAGCATTCAACATATCGCCCATCGCGATCAGCTGGCGCTCAAGCAGCGCCAGCTCGGCGAACAACTCGAGCGCCTTGGCGGCCAGCAGCCCGAGGTCTGGGCCGAGCCGCTGACCGGTCCGGAGTTCGCCTACCGCCGCCGCGCCCGTATCGCGGTGCGCTGGGATGCGCGCAACAAGCGCCTGGACGTGGGCTTCCGCGCCGCGGCCAGCCAGGACATCGTCGCCATCAGCGAGTGCCCCGTGCTGGTCGAGCCGCTGCAACCGATCCTGCGCGCACTGCCGGCGCTGCTCGGTGGTTTGCAGGCGCCGCGTGCCATTGGTCATGTGGAACTGTTTCAGGGCACCGCCAGTGCCATGCTGGTGCGCCACACCGAACCCTTGAGCGAAGTGGACACGGCGCGCCTGCAGGCGTTCTGTTCGGTGCACGAGGCGCAATTGTGGCTGCAGGGCGAGGGTGAACCGCAACCGCTAGGCGCCAGCCAGTCGCTGGGCTATCGGCTGGACGCGTGGAACCTGGAGCTGGCCTACCGACCGGGCGATTTCGTGCAGGTCAACGCGGCCGTCAACGCCGCCATGGTGGCCCAGGCCTTGCAATGGCTGGCGCCGCGTGAAGACGAGCGGGTGCTGGATCTGTTCTGCGGGTTGGGCAACTTCGCCCTGCCGCTGGCTCAGCGCGCCCGTGAGGTGATTGCCGTGGAAGGCGTGCAGGCGATGGTCGAGCGAGCGGCGCAAAACGCCCGTAGCAACGGCCTGGCCAATGCGCACTTTTACCAGGCCGACCTGTCCAATCCGCTGGCCGAAACTGGCTGGGCGGCCGGTGGTTTCGATGCCATCGTGCTCGACCCGCCGCGTGACGGCGCGCTGCAGGTGGTCAGGCAGATGGCCAGTCTTGGCGCCGATCGGCTGGTCTATGTATCGTGCAATCCGACCACCCTGGCCCGTGACAGTGGCGAATTGTTGCAGCAAGGTTACCGGTTGAAAAAAGCCGGTATTCTGGACATGTTTCCACAGACGGCCCATGTGGAAGCGATGGCGCTGTTCGAGCGCTGAAAGGCAAGTGATGTG